>Ga0307931_1001638_pt1 | contig 14696 bp, 9 predicted proteins | sample OrgLakmetageno47_FD_201816 | JGI IMG/M metagenome (GOLD analysis project Ga0307931, IMG submission 201816) | Saline water microbial communities from Organic Lake, Antarctica - #47 | ecosystem: Environmental > Aquatic > Non-marine Saline and Alkaline > Saline | place: Antarctica: Organic Lake... | reverse complement strand
GTCTTCGTTTGCCTTCCTCTCCTTCCCTAGTTCTCACTTTGTTTCGACGTCTAGCTTGTTCTAACTACTGACCCAATCAATCTGTTCCATCGCCCAATCTATTGCAGACCACTACTCGCCAGCTTGATCTTTTTGGCTGTGGCCACGTGCCAACACTCCTAACTTTCAACTGCAGCACCAAAGGAAAGGCTCACTCATTTGGCGAAATTGATCATCATTGGTGCGACAGTGTGCTCATGCAACCATTGCTCTGGGATGGCCCTGTAATGTTGCCGCATCATTTCGCCTGCCCCAGCGGCAGCGTGCACCGCGAGAGTGCTGCATGTCAAAATATAATTGCGCTTAATGCTGAGGAAGCCGAACTAACAGTGCATTTTGGTCACGGCAAGCTCACTCTCTCAGCGCGCGAAATTCGAGCCATGGCATTGGGCGGTGGACTTCGTCGCAGGAACACACGAAGAGGGAAGAGGGACGACAACAATCCTGACGATGATAGATTTAGTAGCAGTGACGAGAATGGAAGCGAAAATGGCGACAATGACGACGAGAGCAACCCAAGTAGCGATGAGGCTGAGAATGGCGAAGATGACCTCGGTCACAGCGACAGCAGTGAAAGCATCAGGAGCAGCAACCAAAACAACAATAGCAGCAGGAGTAGTAGCGACGGTAGTAGTCACGGTAGTCGTGGGCAGAGCCCCGGCACCAGTAGAGGCCACCTTCGTTTCACTAGCGTGACTTCAGGAGACAGCAGCCTTGCTGCTCAGGCCGCTCCCTTGGGTTGCAATGGCAATGGTAACGGGAAAAGACTACGCAAATGGGGGCCTAGCCGCCGGCGCCCTGCTTGGCGCGTAGTGGAGCCTACAGCCTCGGAGGCTTTTCGGAGTGGGTGGATTCTCATGGTGCGAGTGCTGGCAGCCGTGGACGACTCTAAAGCGCTTAAATCATTCCCTGCCACGACCAACATGGTGGCTAACGTGGTAGGTTTGGATCCTGGTGCCACCAAGCCTCAAGCCGTTCCTGCTCCTACCAGAAGTGGTGATCTGGAGGCAGTCAAAGTTGCCACTCGACATGCGGAAGCAAGCGCTGCGGCAGCGCAGGCCGCCTCCAAAGCCGCCCTGAAAGCTGAAGCCGCGAAGCAAAGGGCTCTTCGAGCTGCTGACAAACAGGCCTCAAAGCGACTCGCCGAAAAAGAAGCGCGGCGTCAAGCGGAGAAAGCACGCAAGAAAGCCGAGACGGCGCTGGCGAAAGCAGAAAGAGCGTTGGTGCATGCTCAGGCCGAACATCAGGCAGAAGCTACCCAGAGGCGCGCCGCCGAAGCCGCAGCAGCAAGCGCCGAAGAAGCCGCGCGGGCAGCCCAAGAGCTCGCGCGTGAAGAGGCTAGAGCAGCGGCTGCCACCGCGGCCGCCACCGCAGCGGCAAACGAGTCCTTTGCTGCTGACCATGACGCTTCGGGTGCGGAGGCCGAGGTCGCAGAAGCAGCATCAGCGGTAGAAGCAGCAGCTCTGGCAGCGGCAGCAGTATTGAACACATCTGCATCGTCACAAGATGGAGAGAGCCCTATCTCGAATGGAAGCAATAATAGCCATGGTAGTCGTAGCATCGACAACGAAAGCAAGAATAAGTTAGCTTGCTTGAATGAAGCGTCCCCTTGCGTAGACAACGGCAATTCTGATGCAGCACCGTCCTCAGTGGTGGTAGCCGCAACCAAGCCCACATCTGCTAGCAATAGTCCTGTAGGAGTAAGCCATCTGGCGTCGGCGTGGGTGGGAGCGGCTGCAGTTTTAGCGAAAGACTTTTGGTGGAACTGGCAGCCTCTTTTTGCTCTAGTAACTCTGGCAACTGCAGCAGCCCTTCTTGCGCGCAACCACCAGAGCAATAATAGCCCTGATGTAATACCATATTCACTCCCTGACGATGTCGCAGTAAAATCATGTGAAGTGCCGCCTCCAGCACCACCTCCATCTGTTGCTTCGAGTAGTGCTACTCTGGCCTCGGCAGAAGGCGTTCAAAACACTCAAATGCTAGGATCAATCTTGAATGGCTCACCCACAACCCAAGCACAAGCAGATACAACAACACCGTCGCCACCGATGTCAGTCCTTTCGGTGTCGTCGATGTCATCGGGTAACTCACTGCTCGTGCCGCATCCTGGTGGTTTCACACCGGTGCCACATCATATGGACGATGATGACGGCGTCTCGAAAGGAACCGTTGCATTGTTTGGTGGCGCTGACAGCGCCTCTGCTGCCTCGCCAGTGCCCAATTCTCCCGTGTGCGCATCCTCAGATTCATCGTCATCGTCACCATCAGATGCATCTTTGACCTCTCCATCCTCTGTATCATCGTCAAATGTGTCGTCGTCATCATCATCATCGTCATCATTATCATCGTCGTCTTTGTCGTTCACGTATTCTGAAACTCCTATGAAGTCGCCAGGACTGCCGCCACAGCCAATGCAGCCGACAATGTCCACTCCCAATGCCCCTATTTTTGACAACATCAACAACAGCAGCAATGGCAACAGAAATGCTTTCTTCACGCTCAGGCTTATTGAGCACGTGTGGCTGCCTGACCATCACCCGCGAGTCTTAGCTGCTCGCGCGGCTGCTCGCATCCGACGAACTGCAGGAGCGACGTCGGTGAGTGCATCTTCGCCTGCGGAGACAGCAGCGTTGGAGACTGCAGCAGATACATCAGAGGCAAAGGAGGAAGCACACCCTGCTCCTCCGGGAAATCGATCAGTTACACCTTCTGCTCAGCCTCCAGCGCGTTTCTTAGCGGGTGCAGACGGAGATCATGCCAGAGCTCTCCATCAATGGCAAACAACTTTGCATTGGCGGCACGCTGTAGGCCTCTCCCGTCATTGGTTTTGTCGCAAGCCTCAGCCTCACTTTGATGTTCTGAAAGGCTGTTTGGAGCACTACATGTGCGGCGTAGACCGTGCTGGGCGACCGGTAGAGGTCATAGTCGTGAACGCTCCCGAGCAGGCTCTGACTCATCTAGCTGACTTAGGTGTGACAGTAGATGCAGCCGTAGACCACTTCACCTTTTTGCAGGAACTCTTGTGGCGAGAACTGTTTCCAAGCTACGACTGTGATTCCGAAGAGGAAGATGATGCTGATGAGCAAGGAGCAAATACTAGAAAAAAGACAAAGACGTTGAATGAGGAAGAACCAGCTGGCCGAATTGATTGCAGTGCAGGAGTAGCTTACAACAGCAAGTGCGCGACACTCCGGCTCATCGACGTTCAATCTTTGAAGTTTTGGGATGTGGGCCCCCAAACAAGTGCTTTCTTTCGAAAGTTGCAGGAGCTTTCGCGGCATTACCCGGAACGAACGTGGCGCACCATGGTGCTCAACGCGCCGCCTCACTTTTCGCTAACGTGGCGCGCCTTTGCTCCTGTGCTCGAGCCGAGGGTGTGTTGATCATACCGCACTATTCCTCACTTTTTCTGACACACACCTGCCTCACCTTTTCCTTTGACTTTTCTTTCGAAAAGATTTCGGGACTGCTCTAATGCATCTGCATCTTTTTGAAAGGTCCGCGCCAAGTTGCATGTCTACCGTGACCTCGAAGACTTCCGAGCGCCGCTTTTAGACCTTGTCGAGCCTAGCCAACTTCCTGTGCACTACGGTGGCACCCTTCAGGCGGCAAAAGCTCCTGGAGAGGTCCTTCTCAACCACTATGGCCAGCACCTTGCCAGCGGTCCCCCCGTAGGCAGTCCGGCCCTCGATGGGGCCAGCCGGCCTTGGCTGACTTACCCTCTAGAGCGCGCAATTCGGAAAGCAGCTCACGCGGCAGGGCACTCCGCTGGCGCCACTGCCTCAGCAACTTCATCCAATCCTGTCGTTTCCACTGCCCTCGGTGCTCCCACATTTGTTGCGCCATCAAGTGAGGCAGATCGAAAAGCTGCGCACGTGTCGGTGTTGGATAGGCCAGGGTTTCAGCTTTAAGGAGCAATGCAGGGCCAACGGAAGCAAGTTTACTAATTTCTAATGAATTTGCGGCCTATATCCGTCAGAATAATTTTTCTATTTGCCCCTTAACCTATAGTATTATTAATATTGCGATCCCACATGGCTCCCTTCAATAAAAAGCTACCTTTCTTATTCCAATACCAGCCCCACGCCCTCACGGCCTGCGTTACCTGTGTCGTTATATGACATATGACATAAATTCTAAATGCAATTCTTATTCCTTTGGTTCATGGAGTTGAGAGATCACAGAACAACTTGAGGTCCTGGGGTGGCATTTCAACTGATAATCCTAGACGGCAGCGGCTCTACCTCTATGTGGCCATAATTCATCTATAAGTGCAGATGAAATGTGAGACCACTGATATCTGCGATCCGGAAATCGATTGTCGATTGACCAATCAAATTACAGAAACAACACCTTATTCTGAAATTGGGGAAGGATCTTTCATCTCGAGCAGGTGGTGGTGCCAGTATGTGGCATTAGGGCCAGAGTTGAAACAGGAAAATCGTGGAGAAACGAAACACCTACTTTTTGGGGGGCTGTTTCGCATGGCACTCAGAAGTAGAAACGAAACAGAAAACTAGCTTGGAATTTACGTTTCGTTTCACGTGAAACGCACGCGGAGGACGCTGGGAATGTTTCTGCTTCTATTCTTGAAACGAAACAACAAAATCCGAAACGCTATTACCAAATTTCCCCGATTTCACCCCCGAACGCAGACAAATATCGACATTTCCGCCTACGACTCCATAGGGCCGTCTTCTATTTTGCCAATTACGTGGTTCCTAAGTGGGTATTTCGTGAATTCCGACTACTCCGTGCTGCTTCGGAAGTTTCTATGATTTTATTTACCAACAAGCAACCGCCCCGAGAGAACTACATATGCGAAATGCGAATCCGCGACCTGCGGACGAAGCCGAAGAAACGGGACTCGGTGCCTCAGTGTTTCGTTTCTCGAAACATGAAACGCCCAGGGAAATACGCTGGTCTGTTTCGAGAAACGAAACGCCGGCGAAAAGCGTGCTTCGTTTCTGTTGTTTCATTACCGACATGTTTCAACTCTGGCCCTATAGTGGCATACACTACTGTAGGATGCACTTCGAAAAATGTTGACTAGGTGGGACCTGCGGTTCCGCGGCCGAAGTTGCACCCTGACATCATAACCGAAGCGACGCGTCGTCTGCATTCCTATCAAAACATCGTCATTATTTGAGGTCACCTTACAGAAGAATAGTACATAGCTGGGTAAATATTTAATCAGCTCTATGGAAGTGGGGACTCCTTGCTGGGTATGGGACGAGCGCTCTCGCGAACCTGACTTTCCAGATGACGCAGGGAGCGGCCGGTGGCGGCAGGCACGGGTCACCGCACGCTCGGGCGGCGGCAACGATGGTAGCGACCTGGTTTTGGAGTGCGCCCTCGACGAGGACGGCAGCGCGTGGAAACGTGTCTACAAAGCAGTTGAGCAGGCTGCGAGCGGCGGCGGCGCCGACTTGCCGGGTTGCAAGCCGCGCAACCTTCGCCCGGGCGCCCTTCACCCTGGCGGTGGCGGTGACGCCGAAGTGGTCGTCTCGGACCTCATCACCTTGCCCCACCTGCACGAGGCCGCCATCTTGCACAACTTGTGGGCGCGCCACGCCGAGGACAACATTTACACCATGACGGGGCCCATTTTGCTGGCCGTGAACCCGTTCAAACCCCTGGGGTCGGGCACATATGGCCCGGAAGTCGTGGCACGCTACCGTGCAGCCGGCAAGCTGCTTGACGAAGGGGGCGGAGCAGCGCCGGCGGTGGCCGCCGAGCCGAAGAGCACGAGCAGCAGCAGCAGCAGCCCCGACAGCCCAACCGCAGGCGGCACCGCAGCTCCGCACGTGTACCTAGTGGCCGACGCGGCGTACCGCGCGCTATCAAAAGGTTTAACCGCTGCCGCAGAGAGCCAGCGCCAAGGCCGCCGCCGCAACAGCCTAGCTGCGACGACCACTGCAGCCGGTGCGGGGCCTTCGTCAGCGGGTGGCAAAGTTGGAGCCGACCAAGCCATTTTAGTGTCGGGCGAGTCGGGCGCGGGGAAAACAGAAACCACCAAATTCATCATGAGCTACTTCGCAGCGGTCGCGGGTGCAAACTCAGGCAACGGCGGAAGTGGTGCTCCTAGCAGTAGCAGCAGCAATGGCAGCAGCAACGGCCAAACGGGTGCTAACAGCAGCAGCAGCAGCAGCAGCGGTGGCGCTATGGCCGTGTCAGTGGAGCAGCAAGTGCTGCAATCGAACCCCATTCTCGAAGCCTTCGGCAACGCGCGGACGCTGCGCAACGACAACAGCAGCCGGTTCGGCAAGTTCATTGAAATTCACTTCCGCGGGAGCAAAAGCGGCGGGTTCGGCGACCCTCTGCTGGTGGGCGCAAGCATTTCTACTTACCTCCTCGAGAAGGTGAGCATTGCGGCGAAAATGAGAAGCACACTCTATTGGACTTGCAAAGAATACACTTTTAGCATCATTTTGTCGCCTACCGCTTTCTCACGGTTACCTTTGTTTCGTGATGTGTTCTTCAACTTGCTGCATGATGTAATCCATTTCATGGTTCCGCCATAACAGGTCCGGCTGGTGGCTCAGTCGGAAGGGGAGCGCAATTACCACATTTTCTACGAAGCCTGCGCTGGGGGCAGCCCTCAGCAGCGGCGCGCGCTCGGCCTGCCCCGTTTGTTCGAGGAGGAGGACGACGACGAGGGTGGCGGCGGCGGTGGAGGCTGGGCGGACGAGTACCGCTACTTGAATCAGTCGGACTGCTTGGAGCGGCGCGACGGGGCCGACGACGGGGCGGAGTTCGGCACCATGCTCAAGGCCATGGCCGAAGTGGGCCTGTCGTCCGGGGATGCTGACGTCAGCAGCAATAGTGACACTGACGGGGGTGAGATTGGCGCCGTGTTGCGGCTCGTCGCCGCAGTGCTTCAGTTGGGCAACGTGGCCTTTGAAACCTTCTTGCCCGAGGTGGATGACGACGGCAATGGCGAAGCTCCAAATCCAGCGCTAGATTCGGACTCTGCTGCGGCGGCATCGGCATCGTCGTCGTCGTTAACACGCCCGCGGCGGCGCGGCAGCGTGAACGCGGCCGATGCGCAGTCGGGCTACGACCCCAACGCCACCAAGACGCGGGCCTTGGGAGTCGCCCACTTGAACGCGGACGAGGGCGCGGCCGACGGTGGGGGCGACGGCGGCGGGGTGGCTGGCGCGAACGGCCAGGGGGGTGAACCGGGGGCTTGCTTGCTGCGCGCCGCCGCCTTGCTCGGGGTCCCACCCGCCCTGCTGTCCAAGGCGCTCGCGGCCAAGAAGCTGGTGATGCCCGGGGGGGAAACCTACGAAGTGTACCTGGAGCCGGCGGCCGCTGCCCACGCCCGCGACGCGGCCGCCAAAGTGGTCTACAACCGCCTCTTCCTGTGGCTCGTGGCCCGGATCAACCAGGGCCTAGAAGCGCGGCACGCGCCTGCAGCAACTCCTCATAGTGCTAGGGGGGAGCCTACGGCAGCAGCAGCCACAGGTGGTAGGCAACGCCGCTCGAGTGTGACTGCTGCGGGAAAACATAGCAGCAGCAGCGCGAGTAGTAGCGCGGCCGAGGACAAAAACCACGGGTTCATTGGGGTGTTGGACATTTTTGGGTTCGAAAGCTTCAAAACGAACTCTTTCGAGCAGCTGTAAGTCTATCATCTTCTTTCATCCAATCCTTGATTTAGGCTTGGTGCCGTCTCGCGCGTCTATATCTACATACGTCTAGGTGTCATATCGGCTGAACTCTGCTTCCTGCCATGCCCGTTTGTTTTGAAATATTGTTGTTGCTCTGCTTCTTCTGTTTCTCTTTGGTGCGCTCAGGTGCATCAATTATGCCAACGAAAAGCTGCAGCAGCAGTTCAACGGCTTCGTGTTTGAGCTGGAGCAGGCCGAGTACGCAGCCGAGCAAATCTTGTGGTCCTTTGTCGACTTCCCCGACAACCGGGAGTGCCTAGAGCTGATTGAGCAGAAGCACGTGGGGGTGCTGGCGGTGCTGGACGAGCAGTGCAAGCTGATGTCGCGAGCCACGGACAAGGGGTTCGCGGGGCATCTGTACGACAAGTGCGGGCCGCACCCGTATTTCAAGGCCTCGGCGTCGGACAAACGCAGCGGCGTGTTTGTGGTGAAGCACTACGCGGGCGAGGTACAATTAAGACGGAAAGGAGGGAATGCAAGAGAAGGAGGGCCAATCGCATGAGAGGAAGCGTTTGGTGAAAGTGTTGGTTTTGTGTGTGGACTGAGATGCACTGCACGTGTCTCTGCTCTTGGTGTTTGCGATGTTTCACACACGCGCGTTACTCTCGGCATACTCGCACCCTCCCACCTTTTTGAACGAAGGTGTGCTACGACACGGAAGGCTTCCTCGAGAAGAACATGGACCGCATGAACCCGCTGGTGCTCGACCTCTTGGCCCACTCAGAGCACGAGCTCGTGGCTACTCTAGCGCAGGCCGCCGCCGACGCGGGCGCAGGAGGACCGAAAAACGACGGCAGCAGTGGCAGCGGTGGCACCGGGCGCGGCGGCGACCACCGCGGCTCGTCCAACAACCTCATGAGCCGAGGCTCCGCGACCGAATTCCGAGGCAGCAACACTGACTTGTCCGACGTCCGAACGTCCGACCTGCGCGGCTCCGACATGCGGGGCTCGGCCAACGATCTTCTAGGCAGCGGTGGAAGCAGCAGCAGCAGCAGCAGCCGCGGGAAGCAAGACTTCGTTGGGGGGCAGTTCAAGTTTCAGCTCGGGAACTTGCTCGAGCGGATCGGCGCTACCAGGCCCCACTACGTGCGTTGCCTCAAGCCCAACGACGTGAACATGCCGAGCTTGTGGCACAGCCGGCGGGTCTTGGACCAGCTCAAGTGCGGAGGGGTCTTAGAAGCGGTGCGCGTGTCGCGGGCGGGGTACCCGAACCGTCTGACGCACGCTGCGTTCAAAGCCCGCTACCGGCTGTTGCAGCCCAGCCCGAAGCGGGTAAAAGCACTGCTCCAGGAGCTGTGGCCTGTGGCCACTTCGAACTCAAGCAGCGATCCTGCTGCTGCTTCAGAATCTTCTGCAGCGAATGCTGGCGCTCTTGCTTCAGACTCCACTTCTGCTGCTGCGCGCGATCCGCCATCTTCGTCGTCATCGTCGTCGTTGCCGCCCACTGCCGAGCATGCAAGCTGCCTCGCGCTTCTCTTGGACTTGGTGCCTCTCATGGTGCAACGGCAACGGCAACAGGACACCTCGACCACCGTTGCAGGCACGCCATCACCGCCGCCATCGCACCCTCATCATGGTGGTGGTGGAGGCAGCAGCGGCACTCACCTCTACGAGCATGCATCCTCACGGCGCACCAAAGAGTGGCTGGCGGCGGCTGGAACCCAATGCGGGCGCACCAAGGTCTTCTTAAGGGCGTCGGCGTTTGCGGTGCTCGAGTCTTTGCGGGCCCAGACGCTCACCAGGGCTGCTGTCACCTGCCAGGCGTGGGGGCGCGGTCTTGTGCGCCGCCGCTACTACTGCGCCCTCCTGGCTGCCGCCTCCACTTCGCAGCGGTGGTCCCGGCGGGCGGCGGCGCAGCGGGAAGCGCAGCAGCGACGCCGCGAAAGGGCGGCCCTGAAATTGCAGGCCAAGGCGCGGCAGCGGCTGGCGCAGCACCAGCGGTGGCGGGCGCTGGCAGCGGCCATCGCAGTGGCCCGCGCGTGGCGGCGCCGCGTGGCCCGCCTTTTGGCGCAGCAAACCACCGAGCACCGCGCCGCGAGAAGGGTGCAGGCCCAGGTGCGCGCCAGGCAAGGGCGGAAGCGATTCGCCAGGCAGGTGGTGCTCGTGGTGTGGCTGCAGAACTTGCGCCGGCGCAAGGCGGCCAAGAAGCAGGCGAAAGCGCTGCGGTTGGAAAAGAACAACTTGTCGAGCGTGGCGTCGGAGCGGGATGCCCTCAAGGCCAAGCTCGCGGCCATGGAGCAGTCTCTGGTGGAAGAGCAGGCGCGCCGCGTGCGGGACGAAGAGGCCGCAGTGGCGGCTGCCGTGGCCGCCGCCACCCTAGCCGCCACCACCGCTGCGCAGGCCAAGGCCGAGGCCGATGCCGCCGAGCACGCTCGCGAACTGGAGGCCACACGCGCGCAGCAGGCAGCGGAGCAGGCTAGGGCCGAAGCGGAGGCCGGAGAAAAGGAAGCCGCCGCAGCTGCAGCTTCAGCGGCGACCACGAACGAAGCGGCCGAGGAGGAACGGGCTCGAGAGCAGGCGGAGCGCGAGCGTTTGACCAAGGCAGAAGCGGTGGCCGTGGCAGCGGCGGCGACGGCCACGGCGGCGGCGGTGGCGGCGTCGAGAGCGCGCGAAGACGCAGAAGCCAAGGCTGCCGCGCAAGCGCAGGCCTTGCAGGAGCAGCTGGCGTTGCAGGAAGCCAAGGCCCGCGAAGCCGAAAAGCGGGTGGCCGAGCTGGAAAAGTCCATGGCGGCAGCGGCAGCGGCTCAAAGAGAACAGGAAGAGGAGGCTGAGGCTTCCCGTGCTGCAGCACCGGCGCGTGATGCCGCTGTAGCCTCGGTAGCTGGCGCTGCTGTGGCCTCAAGCGTGCATGCACGTAGCGAAGACGAACAACAACAGCTGGAGATACTTGGGGAGGTCGCGTCCTCTCACACCGAGCGGCGAGCGTCGAATGACGTGGTTCCCACGGAAGCGTCAACCTCAGCGCCCGCCATGGCAGCAGGAGGTGGCGCCTTGGGTGCTGCCACTACTACCACAGGGACAGCTCCGGTTGGGGAGCAAATTATAGAGACAGCCTTATCAACCGAGCAGCAGCCTCGTACGGGAATTTCCACTGAAACTGCTGCAGCTGCTGCCGCCACCGCTGCGGCTGCGGCTGCCGCAGCGTCAGCCGCTGCCCTGGTGGCGCTGGCCGAAACCGGGGGCGACCCGTGGGAGTTCAGTGACCCTGATGGCGAGTGGGCGGGCGGCGACGAGTCGCCTTTGCACCGTGCAGTGGCGAGCGGCGACGGCACGGCCGTGGGCACCTGGCTCGTGCGCGCTGCTGCCACCCCGCTGATGGGCGCTTCCAGTTCGTCGTCGGGCGAAGAAGACGACGACGACGAAGGGGGCAGCGAGAGCGACGAAGGTGGCGACAATGGCCTCCGAAGCAGTGTTTACGACGGCCGCACCATCGACGACGACGACGACCATGGCGATGCCTACGACGGCAGCGCCGACGGGTGGTTCGTGGCGCGCACTGCGTTTTGCTTGACGGCGCCCGCGCCCAATGGCCGCGCGGCGGCGAGGCGCTTCCCGCGGCCGGTGGAGTATTCCTCGGCGCCGGCGTCCCCCCTGGCGGGTTTGGAGTTTCAGGGGCTGCCAGACTCGCCGCGGAGTGCTCTGGGCGCCGGCGGGAGTTTGACGTCCGCGACGGCCCTGACCGCCGCAGCTGCGGGAGATGCTAACGGCGGCCTCGGTGGAGCAATGTATGTGTTTGCGCCCCTCTTTCAGCCCCCTCTGGTGTGGCGCACCTGCCTGGGGGCAGCCCTCGGGTGCTTGGACCCGGACCGCCGCACGGCCTTGCACACGGCCGCGAAAAGCGGCCGCACCGCCATGGTGGAAGGTCTGCTTGCGGCTGCAGCGGCGACCACTGTAGCCGATGTAGTGGTGGCGGCCACGGCGCTCGAAGTTGCAGTCGCTAAAGAGAGAGCCGCTGCACGCGCGAGCGCAGTCAAAAACAACAGCGGCGCCGCAGCAAGCAGCACTTCTGGCAGCAGCAGCAGCAGCGGAGACAGCGACGAGGTGGTCGCGCTTGTGGCGGGGCCAGTGTGGGGCCATCCGTGGGCAGTAGCGGCCGCAGCGGGCGCCGCCCTCGGCGGTGGCGGCTCCAGTTTGGGCCTCTCGCCGGCGGACCGCTCGGCCTTGACGGGCTTGCCGGGCTTGGCGGTGGCCTCGTGCTACGCGGCCCTGGCCGACGAAAAGGGCGACACCGCCCTGCACGCAGCGCGGCACTTGGGCGCGACGCGCTCCCTCCTCAACCGCGGCGCCGACCCCAACTTGCGCAATTCCGACGGCCAAACCCCTCTGCACAAGGCAGTGCGGAGCCTCGACGCCCCCCTTGTGTCGGCGCTGCTGAAGCGCGGTGCCGACGCCAACGTGCCCGAGCTCCAGCCCTCCCCCAACTGGACCCCCCTGCACTGCGCCTGCGCGCGGCCTGACGCAGCCGCCCTCTTGAAGGCGCTGTTTGCCAGCCCCAAGCAGACGTACTTGCGGGTCGAAGCGAGGGACGCCCGCGGCGATACCCCTTTACATGTGGCGTGCCGCTTGGGGGGTGCCCTGGCCGCGCTGCGGGCTTCGAACAGCAGCAACAGCAGCAGCGGTGGCAGCAGTGGTGGTGCAGGGATAGGCGGCAGCAGAGGCAGGAGTGGCGACGGGCGTCAGACGCAGTCTCTGGCAAGGAGCTCATCGGCTGCTCGCAGCAACGCTAGCAGCAGCAGCGGCGGTCGGCTTTCTCGGCGCGCCACCATGATGGCCGCAGCAGGTTCTGTAGGTGATGGTGGCAGCAGCAGCAGTGCCAGCACTTTAGAAGTCGAGCCGCGGCCATCGGGAAAGCACCGCCGCCGAGGCACTAGCCAAGGCCGCCACGGGAGCAGCAGCAGCAGCGGTAGCGGTAGTGGCGGCAGCAGCAGCTCAGGTAGCAATGGACTGACGAACCACGGCGTACCCGAGCCAGGGAGTGGAGTGCTGCGCGCAGTGCAGCTGTTGCTCGCGCACGGCGCCAACCCCAACGCACAAAACACGAGGGGCGAAACCCCCCTGTTGCTCCTGGCGCAAAACCGCTTTTTGAGAGACGAAAATGCCAACCTTGCCGCGGCTGCGTCAGGAGCTTCTTCTAGCCCAGGTCGTGCTTTAGGAGCCGCTCCTGGCAACGGTGCAAACATCGCGCCGTATTCACCCTCTTCGCCGCCTAGACGGCCGGACGGGAGCAGCAACAGTAGTACCAGCGCAGGGAGTTTAGTGCTCCACGCGTGTGCTTTGGCGCTGCTCGCTGCGCAGGCCGACCCGAATTTAACCGACGTCTTCGGGTCCCCCCCACTCTTTGCCGCCGTGCTGGCCAACGACGCGGCGCTCGCCGAAGCGCTGCTGAGCCACGGTGCCGAGCTCAACTTCCCGCAGCCCCAGCTTCAGTTCGCCCACGCGCAGCGCAACGCCAACGCTGCTCCGGCGCACGCGGCCGCGCTCTTGTTAGCGAGCGGCCTGGCGAGCGGTTTTGGCAACGGAGCCTTGCGCATGGCCCAATCTGCGTCACGCACGGCTATTGCTGCTGCTGCTGCTGCTGGAGGAACAGGAGCCTCAGGTTCACAAGCTGCTCGTGCGCTGGCGACAGCGGGTGGCCGAGACTCTCCGCCGCCGCCGCCAGCGCCCCCACCCTTTGCTGCCCTGCCGAGCGTGCCGACGAGCAAGGCAGCCATGGACGCTCCCGCGGTGGCGGTGGAGTCGTTCTTCGGGTTCTTTGGGCTCGATGCGCCTTCTTTCGACGGGGTGCTCTCCATGGGCAATAGCAACAGCGATCAAGCAGGCAACAGCAACAGTTTCAGTTTCGGCTCCAGCAGCATGCCACGGCCAGAGCCAGCAGCTGCTGCCGCCGCGTTGCCACCGGTGTTGGTGTATGAGCTTGTGCCTAATACGGGCTTTCTGAGGGCGATGCTGCGCGCCCTGGTACGAGAGAGTTCTAAGCGGTATATTGAAATACAAGCACGTGTAGTGCCACAAAGCATGGTGTTAATTTGGATCTACTTGTTTAAGCTTAATCTCTGTTGCTGTTAGTCTTGCTGCTTTTCTCTCCTAAAATTCTTTTTTTTCTTTAACTGTAATTCAGGAAGTGCCTCCGCTGGCAGTCCCCGACGCGCTGCTCACTCACTGCATGGCGTGCAAGGCCGCCTTCAGCCGCAGCACCAACCGCCGCCACCACTGCCGCCTCTGTGCGCGGCTCCTCTGTGGCTCCTGCACCGCCCGCCGCGCCCCCGCCACTGCCTTCCCGTCGGGCTTCGACCCCAGGAGCCCGGGCGCCGCACGAGCCTTGGCGGAGGACGCCAAGGCAGGCCGCGCCACCGGCAGCAGCAGCAGCAGCAGCAGCTCGAGAGGTGGGGGTGGGCGCAGCGGCAGCGTGGGCCGCGGAGGGAGCGTAGGGAGGCCGAGCAGCGGCAGCGAATGGCTTCGCATGTGAGGAAAAAAAAGGGGGGGTTCAAAGATACTCCTGTTCTATCATTGCTGTACCGTCGTTCAGTCTAGTCTGCTACTACAGTTGTTGCAGACAGTTACTTCCTTTTCTTCTGTCACCCGTGATCTCTCCCCCCTCTCAGGTGGGTGGTCCGGGACGCCGAGCGCTACGAGCGGGTGTGCGACCCTTGCTTCGCCGCCCTCGTCGCGCCGCGAGGCAGCCACCACGGGTCGAGCGCTGTGATGAGTCCTCTTGCCATGACCCCGGCACGCACCCCCACGCGAAGCCAGTTCCTTCCAATCAAGGCCAGCAGCAGTGGCAGCAGCAGTGGAGGCAGTGGCGGCAGCGGCAGCAGCACTGGCAGCGGTATTCGTGGTGGGAGCGCGACGACGTGGCAGGACATGTACGCTCAGGTGGACGACGACGACGAAGGAGAACAAGAGCTTGATGCACCCGTGCACGGCCGCGTTCCCGGCATCCGCACATCAGTGGACGTTGTCAGCAGCAGCAGCAGCAGTGATAGT
>Ga0307931_1001637_pt1 | contig 14697 bp, 15 predicted proteins | sample OrgLakmetageno47_FD_201816 | JGI IMG/M metagenome (GOLD analysis project Ga0307931, IMG submission 201816) | Saline water microbial communities from Organic Lake, Antarctica - #47 | ecosystem: Environmental > Aquatic > Non-marine Saline and Alkaline > Saline | place: Antarctica: Organic Lake... | reverse complement strand
GGGCCTCAACCAGCCGCCCCTTTGCTCTCGACGAATCATCAATCAAAGATTAATCAAAAATTAATCAAAATTAATCAAAAAGTTAGTTGGCAAAAAACTCTACTTTTGAACCTTTTACCGCCCTGGACTAAGGTGTTACTAAGGCAAGGTGGTCCGACTAAGGTGTTACTAAGGCCACGTGGTCATACTAAGGCGTTACCGAGGCCACGTGGTCATACTAAGGTGTAAGCAAGGCCACGTGGTCATACTAAGGTGTTACCGAGGCAGGGTGGCCATACTAAGGTGTTACCGAGGCAGGGTGGCCATACTAAGGTGATACCGAGGCAGGGTGGCCATACTAAGGTGTTAGCAAGGCAGGGTGGTCAGACTAAAACGTTACCGAGGCAGAGTGGTCAGACTAAAATTGATCCCTGACGGGGGGGATTTCGGGGGCGCCGGGTGTCGAGGTGAGTGATGAACACAGAACAGGAGAACAGGAGAACAGGACCCGACCAATCCTAAGTTAGCTCTGTAGTAGAATTCCAAAGAATAATGCACCAATGACATACCCTCCGCGTATATTTGATGACTCGATATTTTTCACGATTTACGACCCAGCAAAAGCCAGAAACCATTCCTCACAACATACCTCGAGTGGCATTAGCATGATGCCGCCATTAAAGCGAGCGTTGTCGTCTATCTTGTTGCTGACCAGCTCTGCAGCCGCATATCTCTTAGAACAGCATTCGTTTGAGCCTCCATTTACGCACGTGGAGCCATCGGGCACCAAGTAAGCTCCTAACACTAAATACCTTCTTGATCGCCGCAGGAGGATATGAGGATGCACTAGAAAAGAGAGAAAGATTGACTGGCCCTTTCTGTTAATTTGCATTGTTTGTGCTACAATTAAGTCGCCACTGCTTGCTTTCTTGGGAAGATATGTGGAGTCCCTTATGGTTCTCATCTTAACTTTGATTCCGAATGAAACACTGCTGTACTTAGGGGAGTGTCGAAGGATTGGAAGACTGCAGGCGTAGCCAGCGTGCAAAATAACTTCCTCCGCTTGACGCCCGACAGACAGGTAGATATTCCTGGAATCCTTCTTGAATGATTGTTAACTATTTCCACCCTACACATCTATATCTGAGGCTAGGTATCGCGAGTGAAGCCACTCAACCCATTCTCTCTCTCTCTCTCTGCTATCTCTACATTCGGCGCCACCTTTCCATTCATTCTGCCACTTCTTCTGTCTGCATTTAATTTATTTCGGCACATTATCAGAGCAAGAAGGGCGCGGTATGGAGTCGAAAATCGCTTGGCACGTCGACTTTTTCATCGGTGCTCACTTTTCGCATTAGCGGGCAGGGGAAGAAGTTTTTCGGAGATGGAATGGCGCTGTGGTGCATGCAGCAGGCGTACTTCGTCGAAGGCGACTTTCACGGCTCGGTATGGATACTGGCGGTGGCGTAGAGTGCATAGAAGTAAGGGGGTTCTTGTTTATCTCGCATACGGTTACTTGTGCGCCCGTTACTGCATTAGATAGTGGGACGAGGCACTGCGTCCAGAACGCAAACTTCCCATTGGAAGAGCTAAATATCTACACCCTTGCCACACAAATCCCGTATTTGATTTGTATGCCAAGGCGTGTCATAATCATGCGTCAACGTGCGTGTATTTGCAGGTGGAGCGGTTCAAAGGCTTTGGCGTGGTGTTTGACACCTTCAAAAACACGGAAACCCTGGCGTACCACCGGGACGTGGCCATTGTGGTCAACGACGGCGAGAAAACCGTGGAACTCATGCTGGAGAAGAAAGAGGTACGCGTAAGACGGCGAGATGCTACGCTTTTTCCCGCAGCTGATTCGGCACTAAACCTAGCGTTTATTTGTTGTCGCTTTTCGTAATGTTAAATTTATTACGTACTTCCTTTGTTGGGCGTCAACTTTATGAATGGTAGGGCTGTGACGCGAGCATTCGGTACCACGAAGACCGCGGCGACTTTTCGGTGAAATCGACGAGCCGAGCGAAAATTACCGTGGAAGGCCTCAAGGTACTTTCCGAAGAGTAGCAATAATAAGCAGACGTGGCAACGCCGCTTCTCAGCACAGCTGATTTGTGCATTTACGCCTAAAATTGATGCCATGCTGCTGTTAACGTATTCTTCGCGTGCTTGATACATATTTTTTTTGGTGATTCAAGCCTATGATCTTGTCAATCATTTTATTTTTTTCTTAGGTGTCCGTGGCGATTGACGCGAAGAACGACGGCGCCTTCGTGGACTGCGCTGTGGCCCAGTTGCCGGAGAGCCTCGGCGAGGACTGGGCCAAAACTTCCCACCTGGGGGTGACGGCGTCCACCGGCCAGCTCGCGGACAACCACGACGTGATTTCGTTGGTAGGCGCCAAGTGCCGTTGATTTCTCAGTCCTCTCCTTCTCTTTTATTTTTCTCTTTTTCTCTTTTTTATTCGCGGCTTGTTTTGTTTCTTCGCATTGTTATCAAATTTTCGTGTGCGCTGTTTTTTTGGATCATATGGGTTTATCAGTGAGCCTACTGGCTCCTGCTGGCTCCTGCTTTGCTTAAATCATCGTCGGCTTTTTCCTTTTCTTCCCCCTCTTCCTCTCAATTTAGGTCACTTTCAGCGATTTGGCGCTCCACGACGAGCATTTGGCGATCAAGCAAGCGGCCCCAACCTTTGCGCGGGGCGAAGGAGTCAGCCCAGCGCGGTTCGAGCGGCTCGAAGACAAGGTGTCGGAGCTCATGGAGAAGCTGGACTACCTGAGCCACCACATGGAGCACGAACTGGCGGCTGTGAGCGACCACAACAAGGTTGGTTGGCTTGCTTGTCTAGAGAATTAAGAAGAGAAGGATGCCCGAATTCGTCTTCATCGCCTACACCTTTCTGAGACCTGAATTATTTGCGTTCGTAGCCGCGCTGAGGCTGTCGTTGCCACGAGGACTTTTTGTCTTTTTGTTTCAAACGCAGTGAACAATTGCTTGTCAGTCTACTTTCACATGTAAATATCTGTAACCCTGCCCGCTTTCTGATTTGCGCTTCTTCGTTCTCCTCGATTTGCACTTTTCCTCACTGGCAGATGACCATTGGGAAGCTTCAGGCAGCGGAGTTGGTGTCAGAGGGACGCATCGACGAGCTCGAGAAAGCCATCAAAAACTCGGTCACCGCAGACGTGGGCAGAAAGATGAAGGACATGACTCAAGGTATAGTTTTATTCAACTAAGCGTAAGTGTGCTCTTGTAATTCCTGTATACTTTGATTGAGTACAGTTACGCCTGGCACAATCATGATATCGGTAACGAATGCTTCCTTATTTTATGCGCTTATACACTCATTTGTTGTTGTTTTTGCTTGGTCCGAATAACTCCTGCTTTCTTTCTTTTTGCTCTCGGTAGGAGTGGATTCTTCCTTGACTCAACGGCTGGCTGAAGTGGAGTCCAAACTTCGGGAAGGTTTCGACGACAAGGTTGCTGCTGCCACGCAAGGCTTAAGCACGGGTGGCTGGAAGTTGCCCTTCTTCCTCCTCTTTGCGATGATGGTAGCCTGTGCGGCGGGGCTCTACAAATGGTACCAACAGCTCAAGAAAACCCACATGCTTTAAGTACGTCGGGATTCGAGAAGGCGTTACGAAGCAATTCTGTTCATGGGAGGAGCAGGAGCTGGCTATAAGGAGTCGAGGATTTTTTTTTGCATTGCGGTGCTCAGGTGCTGGCTTTTCTTCAAGAAGTGGGCGACTGTCCTTGTCCTTGGTAAAGGAAAAGCCCTTGATGCGAGTTATAGCTGCAAGGGGTCTGGCGAATCGGAATGTCGATCTCATCTCTCATGTCCGCTGATCGCCATTTGATTGGAAAATGGATGGGCATTTCGGCTTTTGGCTTTATGCATAAGGGGACTGAATTATAGTTGAATTATAAATGGTTCCAATTCGAAATACTACCGCAACACGCAACACAGGCCCACTGCCCTATCGCTAGTAGATAGTAGAACCCAAAAGCCTCCTTTACTAATCCTCAAGTCCCTAGTCCCTCGGTCTAAAATAATATATAATGCACTCAACTATAAATTATAACTTATAACTCACAATTCGATATAGATATAGATCTAGGATTTGAATTTCGCTATACATATAATAGTGCATAGAAATTTTAACCCGGAAGTAAGATTCATAATAACTTCGCCTCTAGTCTCTAGCTACTACTTATTGACATGCAAAAAATGCGCGTCGATGGAATCTCCGTGGTAAATTTTGACGTCACTAGCTGACTAGCTGGTTCTTTCTTAAGCCACATAGCCATTCCTTCAATTGCAGTCCCCTTTTTACCTATTGCGCCTCGCCATCCAGCTCAAACAGCTGAAAGATTTTTTTCGCAAAAACCTTCTTCGTGGTGTTGTTGATGGAGCCGCCGGCGTCGGGCGCAAAGGCCGTTGTGTACATTTCCGCAGCTGCTTCATGCCCCACGAACGGCTCGGCCAGCTCCATCAAGGCATCTTCGTCGTTGAGAGGGCCCACCGCAGATTCGAACGTCTTCAACGTAATGATGCGGCGCATGGCAGCGTGTTCTGCAATCATGGTGTTGGTTGCGCTCACGGCTTTGCGCTTCTTGGGGCGAACTATTTGGATTTGTTCAGCGATGAGGCGGAGCCCATGCCTGAGGCTCTCTGGCGTGCCATCCGGATAATCGCACACTTCCGTGGAAAAACTTTCCGAAGGAGTTGTCGCAACCATAACGTCCCGGATCCAACTCAAGAGGGGCGCGCCAGCCACGCGCGCCTCCTTGTCGAGCTTGAGCGAACCGCTTCCAGCGGCTCGGGCCGCAATCCCCAGGCAAAGCACGGATGGGTCCGCCACGTTGTCGGTCGCTTTGAAGACCCCGACGCCGTTCTCAATGCTGAAGGCTAACCCGCCGGCCCACTCGAAAATTTCAATCGAGTCCTGCGCTTGAGCCCTGAAGGTTGTTTGGTACCATTTCGAGAGCGGCGCGTGGTTTCCCTCGGCGCTGACGCTAGATTCGTCGGCCAGCAGCCCGCCGCCCATTAATCTCCAGTAGCCCACCCGGTCAAGGCATTTGCGCGAACCTGCGCCAGCCTCGAGTTCCGTCTTCTGCGCATCGGCCAGTTCCCACGCGGTGAAGGCACCGTCACTTTCGCCTTCATGGGCGTACTCTGGCACGTCCTTGGATATAGCAAACCAGCGGTGACTGCTGTCGATACCAAAGATGTCGTTGAAATCAATGTCGCGCTGCCTCACCTCCCAGTAGCTCAAGTAGCTGTCGGAATCGCCTTTCCCAAGCGGCTGAAGAATGGACACCTCGTATTCCCGGCGGAGTCGCTGCACACTTGACATCTTCTTCACGATAGAAACAGCAGACGGCATGGGCCGGGGCAATGAACTCGTGATCACCACCCCGTCTGCATTTCGTTGTTCGTACCTCAGAGTCGCGGGGTTGATGTACCATCCGAAAGGCAAAGGGGCTGGCAGCCATTCCTTGTCGACATACTTCGGTCCACTTGGAGTAGCCTTCTTGGACGGTGCACCGCCCTTACCCGCGATCTCAACAGCGCGGTGCTTGAAGCCCTTCGCTACGAGAGGTTTTCCACTAGGATAGTCTGTGTGAACAACATAAGCGTAGGCGACTGCGTCAGGCAATTGAGTTGTGCGAGGTGCAAGCAGCATCCCATCAACGTTAACCGCCGCCATGTGCTGAGGCAAGATAAATAGTTCGCGCAACTACAGAAGATTGAAGGGTAGGCACTCTGCCAAGATAATAAGATAAATATTTGGCGCAGAGCTGAAGTCGTGCTAAAAGTGATTTCCGAGGCGCTGATTGCAACCACAAAAATACGTCACACAGAAGTCACAGAATAGATGCGTCATTTCACAACACGTCGCGTTTGAGTTGTGAGAAACGCTTCAAACAATGCCAAAAGGAAATGCAACTTTGATTATCTAATTCGAGGGCCCTTACTTCATTCCAACGCTCGAGACGCTGGTTAACCTCTCCAATAAGACCACCATCAAGACAACACAAGTCGAGACTAGCTACGGGTCTATTCCAATCTATGCCAGCTAGCACCCACGCCAACCCAATTCTCAATGGCGAGATCGCCGAAGTCTCGCCGAAGCATGAGCCAGCGCCTTATGATTTAACAGCCTCACCTTTCGATGAAGCAAGCCTTTGGAGCCGCATTTCATTTGGCTACGGTCGACCGTTACTGCGGCTCGGCAGTCGGCGCCCGCTTCAAGAAGCTGACCTTCCAGCCCTTGCCAAGCGAGACAACGTTGTTACGGCAATTTCAAACCTCGAAGCTGCGTGGGCTGCTGAGCAGAAGCGCGCTGCGGCATTGCAGCCGCCAGGCGCCCCTACTTTTGTCCGAGCACTCATTCGCGCGCATTGGCGTGATTTCTACGTTGGCGCATTGCTGTCTCTTCTCGAAGACTGTACTATCGTGGTGCAGGTGTGTGTATACAGAGTGAGAGACGTTAGGGTCATGCTTCGCACCCATCAGTTGCATCTCAGCTTCTTTCCTAACAAAAAGTATGTATGTTCACGCGTTGCTCTTACATTTCTTTTTCTTGGGTAAACTATGCCGGTTAAATCCTATCAGGTGCTGCTTGTGCGGCCTATTCTCGCCTTTGTTGCCGACTCGTCCGCGCCTCTGAGCGACGGGTTGCTTCTGGCAAGCTTGCTGGCAGTTACCAACCTGTCCCAGTTCGTGGTGCACCACCAAAACTTCTTGGTCAACATGCGGCTGGGGTGGGCGGCGCGCACGGCGGTGACGGGCTTGCTGCACGGCAAGCTCCTGCAGCTGAGCTCATCGAGCATGGACCACGCGGACGCGGCCAGCGTCTACAACTTAGTGGCCGCCGACGCGCAGCGCTTCGACTCCCTGGCACCGATGCTGCACATGGGCTGGACGGGCTTGCTGGTGTCGATCACTGCGGTGTGCTTCCTGGCCCGCGAGCTCGGGTGGGCGTCGGCGCTGTGCGGCTCCACCACCATGGTGGCGTTTGTCGCTTTGCAGATGTACTTTGGCAAACAGTTTGGGCGGCGCAGAAGCATTACCGCCAAAATTACCGACGCCCGCGTGCGGCTCACGGGTGAAATGCTGGCGGGGGTTGCCTCGGTGAAAGCGTATGCGTGGGAGGCGCCCTTTTTGGCGAAGTTGAGCAGCTTGCGGCGGGACGAGCACGCGTCGATTTTCGTGTCTCAGTCCATGAAAGCAGCAACTTTGGCGAGCTACTTTGCTGCCCCTGCGCTTACGTCACTGGTGACTTTTTCCACTTATGTGAGCCTCGGCAATCGTCTTGAGGTACAAAATCTGTTTGTATTCACCTTCACCTCTCTCTTTCTCGCTTGCTCGCTTGCTCGCTTTCTGTTTCTGATGAACTCGCCCTTGTTCTCTCTCTTTCTCTTTCATTCCATGCTATCTCCCGATTTCTTTTAGAACGATCAAGCATCTCATCAAACGAATACTCGTGAACACTCTACAGGTGAGCCGCATTTACGCATCAGTGGCGCTGATCAACGTGCTGCGCCTGGCCATTGGCGCCCACTTTGCGAAGCTCATGGAGTTTGGGCCCGAAACCCTCGTGGCTTGCCACCGCATGCAAAACTTTTTGCTCATGCCCGAAATCGAGCCTCGGCCTACGACGAAGCTGACTGACTGCAGCAGCAGCAAACGTAGCATTAGACGTAGTAGTAGCCCTACGAGTAATGTCAATGTTGTGCCTGCAGTGAATGGTGTGAAGGACAAAGGCAGCACTTTGCAAGGAACTATCGGAGACGAAAGCGATGACGCCAACGGCAGCGCAAACAGCTCATTGGTCGTTTTGGACAATGCGAGCTTTGGGCGCCCAGTTGACCCTTTGGCTCACAACAGCAATAGCAGCAGCAGCTCTACCAAGAAGACTTGGAACTTAGCCTTGGCGGAAGTGAGCTTGACGGTGTCGCCCGGTGAAGTGTGCGTGGTTTGCGGTCCTGTGGGGTGTGGCAAGTCCACGCTCTTGAACGGGCTGCTGGGCGAAATTGCATGCATAGGCGGGAAATGCTCACTAGAGGGAAGTCAAGTGGCCTACAGCCCACAGGAGGCATGGATTCTCACGGGTACCCTTCAGGACAACATTCTGTTTGGGTCTCCCCTGGACGCCCAAAGGCTCTCGCGTGTGTTAGCCGTGTGTTGCCTAGAAGCGGACGTGGCGCAATTGCCCAATGGCTTGGAGACGGAGATTGGCGAAAAAGGAGTGAATTTGAGCGGCGGTCAAAAAGCGCGCGTTAGCCTGGTAAGACTATCCAAATAGTGCTCGAAATAACCCTAGGTTGTAGTTGTTCTTGTCTATAAATGTGGATTCGCTGAGTTCATTATTTTCTCGTTCAGCTATTCTCAATTGTAAAACCTTTTGCCTTTATCATAAAGAAAATGAAATCAAAGTTTTCTTTAACTCATATATTTTCTGCTTTTGGTCCCCTTTCCTGTTTTCTGCATCTTTTTGTAAGGCGCGAGCGTGCTATGCCAAAGCCTCCGTGGTCCTCTTGGACGATCCGTTAAGCGCTGTGGACCCGTCCGTGGCCAAGCATTTGTTCTTGCACTGCATCAAAGGATGGCTGGTAGAGGAATGCAAATGCGCTGTGGTGTTGGTGACTCACCAGCGGCAGTTTCTCAAAGCCGCGCACCGAGTTGTGCTTCTAGAAACCATGCGCAAATCTTCCTCGTCTTCTTCTCACTCCTCCTCTTTGGAGAACGAATGTGGCCCGCCCCTTCTTTCGATGCCTAATAGGCAGTCAAAAACACCTGCTGTGGCACCCGCTGCTGCTGATACAAGACTGAAAGGGGCTGAGAGCGGCGAAAATGTCGGACGGATGGTAGCCAACGGAACTTTTGAACAACTTTTGGCGATGCGATTGATCGAAGACGTGAGCGTGGCATTGGACGACAGCCATACCAACGACAATGGAGACAGCGAGGTTACTCCTGATGATCACGACCATTGCAGCGATGATGATGACGATGACGTGTTCGATCCTCTCTTTGGTGCATCAGCACCGGGTTCCCTCACCGCGCTCACAGCCTCTGTGGCTGTGACACCATCACCATCACTTGCTGAGACTGCTGCAGCTACAAGAAGTAACCAAATTCAGAACAGCAGCATCAGTGAAGACCACAAAGCTAGCAGCAGTAGTACCACCCGCAGCAACAGTGGCACCAGTGCTAGTAGTGGTGCCGGCGGTGTCTTGGAACTAGTGCACAAAGAAGACCGCGAAGTAGGCGTCGTGAGTCGAGCGACCTGGTGGGCCTACGTCTCGGCCAGTGGGGTCGGCTGGGCTCTGCTCGTGCTGTGCTTCTTCGTGGCAGGCCAAGCGTGCCTCATCGTCAGCGACTGGTGGCTCGTCGTGTGGGCCAAAGCTGACAACCAGCGCGCGAGTCACTTGCTCTACACCTTTGTCGCGCTGTGCGTCACGACCGTAGTGGTGTCGTTCTCACGCGCTTGGCTCTTTTTCTTCACCACTTTAAAAGCGTCCTCTGCGCTGCATCAAGGCGCAGCCACCAGCCTCTTTGCAAGCCCTCTGTCTTTCTTTGCAGCCACGCCTTCCGGCCGGATCCTAAATCGCTTTTCAGCAGATCTTGCTCAGGTTCTAGTTTTGAATTATCTGTGTGCAATTCTTCTCCCTCATGCGCCATACACTTCTTCTGCGCTTCCTGGTTCGTTGATTGACTTTTCTCACTCGATTGTGTGCTTCTGTTCCTCACTACTTCTTTCCTTATTCCCCTCTCACGTCTACAGGTCGACGAGCAGCTCGCCGTGTGCCTCTTTGACACCCTTCAAATCGCGTGCATCACCGGAGCCGGCGTGGTGGTGGCCTGCGTCGTCTTGCCTCCCGTCATTATATTAGTGCCCCCCGTGCTGGCAGCCATGGTGTGGCTCCGCTCGTACACGACGACTTCGATGCGCGAACTGAAGCGCCTAGAAGGAGTCTCCAAGAGCCCGGTCTTTTCTACCTTTCGTGCTACTATGGGCGGCCTCGCGTGCATTCGCGCTTACGGGGCGCAGGCCAATTGTCAGCACCAATTCGTGACCCGTCTCAACCGCAATGCAACGAGCTGGTACTGGTGGCTGATCTCCAACCGGTGGTTTGGGTTTTGGCTGGACGCGCTCTGTTGTCTGCTGACCGTGGCCACCGCCTTTGCTGCAGTGCTGATGAAGCAACACGTGGAGCCCGGCTTGATTGGCCTGGCGCTGGTCTACGTGCTGGCGCTGTCGGGCCTCTTTCAGTACATGATGCGCCAATCAGCTCTCGTTGAAACCTTCATGACTTCGGTAAATGAAGGCGACCCTCTTCTTCTTCGATTACTCCTTTCTCCCTTTCTAACAGTATTTCATCATGCGTAAACTTGTGAAAGCACGCACTTCATTGAATTACTCGCCGCATCCTACACTTTTCATTGCTTTTCCCATGAAAGGTGGAGCGTTTGAACCACTATGCCAATGGCCTCGAGACGGAAGAAGCTACCCTCGCGAAAGCACTCCCTGCAGATGGCCAACCTTCAGTCACAACTGCCTCAGCTGCTGCTTCCTCGTCGTCGTCGTCGTCGACGTCGTCTGCGCGGGAGAAACAGTCGAAAATGCCTAGCGCGGTTGTCACTTCATCTTGGCCTCAAAAAGGAGCTCTTCGGCTCGAGAATTTACGAGTAAGAGTGTTTGCAACTTTTACGCAGCTCTCTTTGCCACAGCGATTTTCAATCGTCAACCCACTCCTGCAGATGGTTCCTGTAAAATTTTCTCAATATTCATACGTACACACATATTGCGGCAGGTGCGGTATCGCAAAGACTTGCCCGAAGTGCTCAAGGGCATCTCTGCGGACTTGACCGGTTTCAAAAAGGTGACTTGAAGACGCCAGCATTGCTTGCTTTGAAGGTTTATTGCCACTGCTGGAGCGTCTCGATTGGGTGGTTCATTTACGTATTCTTTTCTAATTTCGCCTTGAAAATCATCTTACTTGTGGCGCGCATCTAACATCGAATCAGATTGGAGTAGTCGGCCGCACTGGATCTGGGAAGTCAAGTTTGCTGCTTGCCTTGGCGAGGCTGAACGAAATCTCAGGAGGCCGCGTGCTTGTGGATGGCGTGGACACCACGACCTTACCTCTCGAAACTCTTCGCAACGCCATTGCGGTCATTCCGCAAGAACCTCACCTCTTCTCGGGCACGGTTCGTATTACAGTAGAGAACGCTTCTCGCTCCTGAAAGCACTTTATTGTGTTTGGTCGCTTTTCCTCTCGAGTGCTCTCAATTTTTGCTCCTTTGAAATGGCACTCTGTCTAACTTACTTTTTACTCCTTCCTATACATCAGGTTCGGTTCAACTTGGACCCTTTCAATGCTTACAGCGACGCCTCCGTGTGGGCATCCCTCGAAGCCACTCAACTCAAGAGCTTTGTGGCCGACACCCCCGGTCAATTGGAAGCTCGGGTCACCGAAGGCGGCAGCACTTGGTCCGCAGGCCAGCGACAACTCCTGTCTTTGGCGCGCGCTCTGCTCCACCGCCGCTCTCTGGTGCTGCTGGACGAAGCCACGGCCAGCGTAGACCATGCCTCCGACCAGCGCATTCAACGCATGCTCCGCACCGACAACGCCTTTGCCGGTGCCACCCTAGTGGTGATTGCGCACCGCATCGACACGATTTTGGACTCGGACGTGGTGCTGGTCCTGGAGCACGGGCAGTTGGTCGAGATGGGCCCGCCTCAGGCTCTCATTGTTCAGAACGGCGCGTTTGCAGCGATGGTCACAGCTTCCAAACATGCGTCAAAGGAACAGAAAAGCTCATAACTATATTGCTACAGCAAAATCACGCGAATTTTACGTGCGACCTTAGGCCAGAAAGATAACAATTAAATTATTTCATTGCGCTATTCCTTCTTCCAATGAAAGGCATGAGGCATAAGGCTAGAGCTAAAATTTAAAATCCCGAATCACGGGGCTTCGCTAAGTAATTTCTAATTATGGGCTAAAGTTGGGTATAAAATGGCTGCCTGGAGACTTGAGACAAAGACAAAAACCTCTCCGCTTGGCTTATGCCTTCTATATTTGTTAGTGCAGGCGAAATCGTACATCTTTTATTCAGTCGCAGTTTCTATTGATATACGGGAAATTACATTTACATTCCAGTTTTGAGCTTTTCATCGAGGTAAAGGCCATTTACGTGCCCCTAATACAACTGAGGAAGTGAATGGAGGGAAATATATATGCACACCGCCTGCATTTGTTCAATGGCCTTCGAGAAGCATTGTTAAATTAAGATGTTAACGAGGAATTGTGCAACAGAGCCCGTTTCGTAATGATTGTCCCTCACTCGTCTTCTCCGTTGTGCAAGACCGCATATAGGCGAGCGGCGGCTTTGGGCCCGATTCGGCGGCCGTTGCATGTGGCAGCAGCCAGAGCACTTTCAGGCGCTGCCAACATCGCACTCAGAGAAGGCCACTGGGCAACGAGCGCCGTCGCTTTGTCGCCACTCAATCCGGGGACCTGGACGGCAGAGAGGTACGCACGTAAACACAAAAATGTTTTTCAATGTCATACAAGGTGCATACTTATGACACTAGTGCGACTTTACCTTCCTTTCTGGTCGATCAAACTATACACTTCCCGCAAATTAATCATGGGAAGAAAGCAAACAAGAAGGATGCATAACGGGCAAATGCACAAACAGACCTGGGAGAGCATGGCGAGGAGCACTGCGCCGGGCGCGTCTAAGTTGTCTCGCTTGCGCTTCTTGAGGAAACCAGCATACGGCAAGGCACCACCGGAGCGATCGCTCTATTATAATAGTTTATCCCGCAGCGCGAAAGAAATAGACAAAGAACAAATTGATTTGTTTAGTGATTGGCGAAAATTACCGTTCGTATTTTAGTATCAATAGAGGTCAGCTAGAGAAAGACATTTTGAAGGTGCAGTGAAACGAAGGTATTCAGACTAACAGGGAGCAAATTTCTTACCGACGGCTTCAAGTCGAGACCACCTTTGCAGAGTTCGTCGAACAAGTACTGCACCAGCGCCACGGTGCCGTCCCGCCCTGACGTTTGTAGCACGGGAAACCCATCACGAACTTGTGTTTTGATCAGCGCTGCATGGACAGTGCTGCACGGCAGGGCACCGTGGCGTGTAGCTGGTTCTTTGGACCATGGCAGCACGCGGCTGCCTTCGAGAATGAACATGTACATGGTTTCTTCTTTAAGTCCTTGCCCTCCTTCACTGCTGCTGCCACTGCTATTGTTGTCGTCGTTGCTATCGCTATCGCCGTTGCATTCCTGGCTGCTATACATCATGCGCGCCTTTTGTTCCTTGTAACGGCCGTCTGTAATGGACTGCGCTAGATCTGCAATGCCAAAAAAATGATTGAATAAATACTATGTCAAAAGGCTGGATTTCAATATTAAGGCTTTTATTTAGAAATAGCTTTTACACTATTTTTTATGTTTTATAAAACATTTGATGAATAAGTGCGCTAGCATATTCATAGCAGAAAACGATGAATAGCACACCTCCGATTTCTTTGCGCTCCAGCACGAGTCTCCTGCCGCGGCCCACGATTACCACATCGCCCAGGTCTTGCCGCTGACGCACCACATGTGGGCATTGAGTGGTGCCACCACCTAAGCCTTCGAATAGAAAATCTTCCGCAGAGTTACTGTCCACCAAGATCATCGCAGGGCCAGACGTTTGCCGAGCGTCAGCTGCTGCCGCATTCTTTGTAGGGCCCTCAGCTGCACGTGATGAGGTTTTGGGTCCAGATGGCAGCTCTTTTGTGGCAGCTGTCTTGCCCTTACTTGTAGTTGAAGTGTTCAGAGTACTCGATGGTGCACTTGACGCAGCTTTCTTGGTCTTGCCTGTTTTCTTGGTGCTTGGTGCAGGCTGTGCGTCGACATCTAAGGCCTCCCACATCGCATCCGAAGCAGAGTCTGCAGCCAGAATTCCCGCAGTCTGACCAGCAGTTTCGCTTTGCAGCTGTTTCAAGTACTTTGCACTCTTTGAAGATACTGCTGTTGGTTTACAAGCAGTCTCAGGTTCGCGTGTCTGTTTAGCTGCCGCTGATAACGGCGATAACGTTGTGGGTGATTCGTTGCTTGCATGTGGCGTAGATGCACTGTGCAACAAAGTAGCCGTCACCAGTGGTGATAATCTTGGGCTTCGCCGTCTAGGCTGCTCTTCAGTTTCAGGAGACAAGCGCCGGCGCACGTATGGACGCGGGGTCTTCGCAGTTCCACCCCAATTAACAGTCTCATACAGGAGTGAGTCGTCAGAACTATCTGAGTCGCGCCTCCGTTTATCTTTTGCGGACAACAAAGTTGATCCATGGCTAGAGTGTGGCGCGACAGACGGCTTCGCAACAGTTTCAGGTGAAGTCGATAAGTCGACAGAAGGGGAGTTGACGAGGTCAATCTCTATGGGGCTGTGAGAGTTACTTCGGATTGCCATTTTTTTCGAAGAAGCAAACAAGCAAACCGCATCGATTGTGTACCCAAACAAAAGATACAACACATAACGGCTCTAAGACTTGAGTGTATTCGCTTCCGGAAATCGCAAATCGAATTAATTTTGCAAATCGGATAATCGTAGTGGTAGAGGTAGAGGGCCTCGGCGGGTAGCTCATTTCTTAACGCCCGCTTAAAACATTATCAGAAACTTCTTTATGGGGATTTCTCTCTGTTG
>Ga0307931_1001636_pt1 | contig 14697 bp, 13 predicted proteins | sample OrgLakmetageno47_FD_201816 | JGI IMG/M metagenome (GOLD analysis project Ga0307931, IMG submission 201816) | Saline water microbial communities from Organic Lake, Antarctica - #47 | ecosystem: Environmental > Aquatic > Non-marine Saline and Alkaline > Saline | place: Antarctica: Organic Lake... | reverse complement strand
AGACTGGGCAGTGACCACGTATCATTAACGAGGTAGGAAACAAGCATCGCCAACAACAGGAACCCTCCCTGTATAGCTCTGCAGCTCCTAAAGGAGCCCGCAAACCCCACTGCTCACATATCGACACAAGCTCTTAGTAGGAACAAACTCAACATCACGATCATTTCTGGAACATTTACATGTAGCTCGACAGCTTTAAAAAATAATTCGTAGATCGCCTTGCTCTGCACTAGGAACCAACTTATGCTTGACTAAGCTTTTGACGATTGACAGCTCCGACTGCGCGGAAGATTTAAGGCAATAGAGCAGTGCAAGCTTTATTGCTTAGGCTAGCCATTTTCAATTTTTTTCGTTCACTTCTGCACGAAAAATCAAGCGTAAGTTTACTGTGGTGCTCTCGCTCAAACGTACAGTAGCTAGAGTCTCAGAAGAAAATGTGTAAACATCGAAATTCTCCCCTGTAAAGTTTTTAGAGCGTCTCACCACAAGAGTCACAAGAAAGATTTTTGTAACCGGCAACTAAAAACTCGGTCGGTACGTCGGTAGACTCGACTCCGTAGAGGGCATTCATTGGGGCCATTGCATGTGCTAGCAGCGCATGGCACACCCATAGCAGGTATCATCGAAGCATATAACATTTGACTATGAAGTGACAGCCTTTCTCCTAAATTTGCATTCAAGTTTTAAAGCAGTACTCATTTGCACGTACCATAACGCTACTTTGCAGAGCAAGACAATTAGTATAGCTCCATAACGAGTCCTTATTCGAAGACTAGGATCTTTCAGAAGTTCCCGAACAAGACATTTTTAGCACCATTCTTCTAAGCTAAGAAGGTGCAGATTATGGCAGGAAAGAAGGTAAAGTCTTCAATTTGAAATATTCTTGATTGTAACATGCACCGTGATGCGAAACTTGAGTACTAGGTATGGTATGCTTAATTTAATACACGCTTCTTACGCGGGACATCTTAGAGATCGCCCTCTTCACTTGATTCCTTAATTCGGCCGCTAGGGGAATGCAAGCAAGCCTGAAGGCTCGCTGTATCGCAGCGTGCTGTTGTTAACGCCACTAGTGGTCTTCATTTTCAGCGCCGGAGTCTTGGTCGGCTCTTCCTCTATGCACGCCCACCCAGGAGGTCACGTTGATGCAAGCCGGCCCGATCCTGTCATGGCGCAGCGCCTTCTCGTAGGCCTTGGCCAAGAACAAAATGTGGGCAGAAGCAACGCAGGGGTCGTTCCCCTTGACAGTAGTAGTGCATTTCAGGGCGCGCTCTTAGACCGTGCGAGTGTTTCAACAACCTCTGCGCCGTTAGATTCTTGGCACTCCATCAGTAGTGGCGGCCCTGGTGTCATCACTGGCAGTAGTGGTGGTAGTGATGGATCAGCACCCATGTTGCGCGGAGGTGCAATGACTACTGCAGCAAGTGCTGCAACGGCAACTGCTTCCTCTCAGCAAGGTTTGGCCGCTGCACCGATGGTAGCAGCGGCTACAGGTGCAGCACCATCAATAAGTGCAGCGGCAGCGCTACCGCCGGGGTGGGCGCAGTACTTTGACCCAAACACTCAAAAGCCTTACTGGCACCATACCACTTCGGGAATTACCACTTGGGACAACCCGAACCTGGCATCGTCGTCGTCGTCCACCGTGGGCAATGGAGGTGCTGCTGCTGCTGCAACTAGCGCCACGAGCATTTCGAAGAGCAGTGGCAGCATGGATACTAATACACGTGTGGCGGTAATGGCACAGCAGAGCCGACCCCTTCTAGAAGCTCGGCCATCTCTGTCCGTTGCAGCAGGCGGTGGGGCGTGGGTGACTTTTGGCAGCCCGATGGACGGCAGTGAGCTTACAGTGTCGCTTTGGGTGTACCTGGATAAGAAGGCAGCTGCCGAGAAGAACATGCTGACGCTCTTGTCGAACAAAGGAACGGGCTGTGCGGTGAATGAATGAGCGAGCACTTTGGATGTAGATGTCTTTCTTTCCTTCTTTAACCCCTTCGAGATAAGTTGCCTCTACTACTACCATTTTCACTATCAAATATTACGCCGCTATCCTGCTCGTTGGGTTTTGTCGTGGTGTCAATATTTTGTTCACCCTTTTGGCATTCTTTTTTTTGTTGTGTCTTCAATTTCAAAAGGTGAATGGTGGGAGCACCAACGGCTTTGCGATTTACGTCAACGAATGGGAGACTTCTGACCACCAGCTGTTGCTCGAATATGGTGGGCCCGAATCGGGCTGCTTCAAGCTCAAGTCCAGCCAAACCTCCAGCACCATCTCCTTTGGCCGTTGGAGCCATGTATTAGCTTCCCTGACGCCGCAACGAGCTGACTTGTTTCTCGACGGCATTCTAGTGGCCTCGACGACCGCAATAACGAGCCCTCAGGGGTCTCCTCCTGAAGTGAATAGCAAAGCAGCCAACGTTCGTTTGCCGCCGCCTTCAGGAAGAGCTCCTCAGAGCACAACCTCTTTGCACTTGGGAAGGTGCGAATAAACTTTTTGGTTCACCCATTTTCTTCATTTTCTTTCTTTTTGGCTGCTGATGGGAGTTGAAGGAGTGATCTGTTTCTTATGTCGCTCATACCCCATTTCCTGTGTGTACGTGTGTCGTTTGTGCGCATGGCAGGTATCCTGACGGCAGTTTTCCGTTGAAACATGCCAACGTTTCCTCGCTACTAGTGCTCTCGAAAGGTGTATCCTCCCTGTTTGAAGCTGCCGAATCTTCCTCCTCGTCGGACCTATCAAATGCTGTTCGCTCATTGGCTGATTTCACGTCTTGGCCGGAGCGGACCGACTCTTCAGCTGCCACTCAGATTGCCCTGTCTCGAGTCCTCCCATCAGCCTCTAATTTAGTGCGAGCTTATTATCCATTGGTGGAGCCAGCCAGGTGGATCGCGGGCAAGAGCGTAGCAGCGGCTCAACTCAAGTGCCATGACCTGTGGAGTAGCTCCAGCACTAATGTAGCAGCAGGGAATGGAATATCGTCCTCGTCATGCGACTACCACCGTGCAGACGGAGGCAGCGGCGGCGGTGCCTTCAGTGCAGGCGTGAGCGGAGGCGCAGGGCAGGTGTTGGCAGGGCATCGTTTTGCTCTGGGAAAAGGCGTCTCTGCGAGTGGCGTGTCGGCGGCGGAAAGGGCAGACAGCGATGCGCTAGGGCGGTTAAACGCGCAGCGAGTGGTGGGGGCGATGAAGCATGCGTGGCGAGGATACAAGGCGCACGCGTGGGGGCATGACGAGCTCAAGCCGATCAGCGGGCGGTCCAGCGACAATTGGGGAGGCATCGGCTGCACGCTGGTGGATGCGCTGGATACCTTATGGTACATGGGACTGAAAGACGAGTTCGACGAAGCGAAACGGTGAGAGGTCGAAGATTGGTTAAAGGAACCATTTACAGCCATACAGTAAGTCATCATTCGGAGTGCGAGAATATGATTGCAACCAAATATAAGAAAGAAGCTTCTATAGGGCGTTTGTCTTCGATAGGTAGCACAATTTATTTGTCCCTTCATCTTACCTTCTTCTTCCTCTATTCACCAGTTGGGTGGCCTCTAGCCTCACCTTCAGTCGCACGGGAAGCGTGTCCGTGTTTGAAACCACGATTCGCGAGCTCGGAGGTTTGTTGGCAGCCTTCGACTGCAGCGGAGATCCGGTAAAAGAGATTTGTCAATGGGGCATCTTTGACTTTAATCTAATAAGTTCTTTTTCAACCTGTCATAAAAGTATCTTTTATTTCAAATGACTATTCTTCTTCTAGATTTCACCACCACCAACATCAGGTGTTTGTCGACAAGGCAGCGGATTTGGGTACTCGACTGCTGCGCGCCTTTGAGACCCCTTCCGGCATTCCTTTTGGGAGCGTGAACTTGAACGGCCGCGGTGGCAGCGGGCACAACGCAGCTTGGACGGGGAATTCCGCGGTGCTGTCGGAATTGGGCACTCTACAGGTGGGGGATTTGGTCATGATGAGACACATGTACACATGTATAGTATTGATGCCCACACTCATGATGTTGCAGCTCGTAGTACATGTATATGCACACCAAACCGTTGGAGTTTAATATGAAATTCATGTATCTTACCGTATGCTATGCTCTTTTTTAAAGGTGGATTTCCGTTACTTGAGTGAAATGACGGGAGACCCGAAATACGCGAATGCCGTCAACCGCGTCTTCGAGTTGATGGCGCACAAGAAGCCTCCGCACGGCCTCTATCCCATTTACGTGAACACACGAGACGGGAGTTTTACCAATTCCAAAGTGACCTTCGGTGCGCTCGGAGACTCTTTTTATGAATATCTCCTGAAGGTGAGTGAGTTGTAGTGGGGAATAGAGTGGTTTCTGTCAAGGGGTGTGTGTGTTTGTGCACATGTAGGCATTTACATCGTTTCCCCGCTGCCTCACATCTTTTCATTGCCTATGCACCATAAGGTCTTTGTGCAAGGCGGCATGCGTGAGGACTATTTGCGGCAAGCCTACGATCGGGCCATGGACGGGATGGCAGAGAAGCTCCTGCACGCCTCGAACCCTTCGAAACTAGCGTACATCGCGGACTGGGAGGTATCTGTGTACATGTAGTAACTGTAGCACTTGGTTGGTTGGTTGCGGTGGCAGTGGCTGTGCTTGTTTAATTTATGTATACATTCAATTATCTTTCCGACTGGCGAAGATTCATCTATACTCTCTGCGTCACTGCTTCGCATACACGCTGGCACTGTTCATCTCTTTTCCCTTCACACACCTTTGCTCGTGTGTTTGTCAATTTCCTTCTCTCTTCCTCTTTATCACAACCGACCAACTATTGGCATCACCACTTCGACAACTATCTATAGGGCGGGCGGGTCACTCACAAGATGGACCACTTGGTGTGTTTCATGGGGGGTTTACTGGCGCTGGGGGCAGCGACCTCCCCTGGGGGTGTGGAGGGGTCAGACCGGGCCAGGAGAGACTTCGAACTGGGACGAGCCGTGACCCACACCTGCTACCAAATGTAAGGGGTGGATGATGATGCGTGGATGCATGCAGTGCACTGGCGCGCTAGTTTCTTTTTCTTGTTTTCTTTCACATGTCTTTCTACGTACGCACTTTAGAATTAACTACTTATACGAGAGAGTGAGGCTGTCGAAATGTTTCCCTTTCGTCACCTTACTCTTTGCCATGTTTTAACCACCACCATCCTTATTATAGGTACGAGCGGAGCGCGACAGGTGTAGCGGCGGAATGGTACGTCTTTCGAGAAGGGCGCGACATGAGCCCAGGCCCCGGCGGCAGCTTCAACATTCTGCGGCCCGAAACCATCGAGTCCATCTTTGTGCTGCACCAATTGACCGGCGACCCCATGTACCGCCAGTAAGTGTTCGCTTGTAGTTTAATGAGGGTTGCTGATGCAGTTTGCCCGCACACGAGTTGCACGTGCACGCAGGCTTGAGAGAAAAAGGACTTGTTTTTGGGTGCATGCCACAGCACTGCTTCACCATATGCTCTTGTGTGTAAATATGCACTCACACGCACTCACATGCTCTCACTTTTTTTGTCGTGCTGCGTCTGTGTACATGCACACTCGACAAACACGCCCCCTCGTTCCTTTACGACCCCCCACAGGTGGGGTTTGCGGATGTTCGACGCGTTGGAGAAGCACTGCCGCACGCCCATCGCTTACGGCGGTTTACGAGACGTGAATCGAGCTTCGGGCCAGCCGGAAGATCGGATGGAAAGCTTTTTCTTGGCCGAAACCCTCAAGTACCACTATTTGCTCCAGGTGAGACGAAGCATTGAGACACTGAAAAAGTGAGAGTCAAAAGAGGTTCTGTTGGCGCGCAAGACCTTTTCTAGTGAGATGTGAAAGAGTTAAATGAAGCTGATCGATTCTTTGTTGTGGAGCCTTTCATCTGACGTGCTACCTGACACCATGTGCTGTCTTCAAATGATTTAATGCGCGTATGTCCAGGCCCCTCTCGAAGATCACGGCGTGGATGTGGTCAAGGGTTACGTGTTCAACACCGAAGCGCACCCTCTCAGCATCTTCGGCACTCCTCGCTTCAATGAGCTGAAAAATGCCATGGCCGCAAGAAAAGCCAGTGGGGGGCGTTGATAAGTGGGCAAATGGAGCAGGGAAGTTGCGTGGAGTGTCAACATCGAGTGGGCTTTCTGGTTGTTGCGTGTTGATGAAGGGCGAAAATTCTTGGGTATAGACCAGCTGAAGTTCTTTTTCTTCATTTTTTTTGACACGGGCCCAGAGGGATCCTGTCTAAAAAAGCACTTACTTCGCCATGAAGTTGATTGGTATGGCTGGTTATATTTAATGTGCTTACAATAAGGGCTACCTTTCTGAGGTGCCGGAATTGGAAGGTCAACAGGAAGAGATAAAAAGCAAAGCAGCTCGTACATATATGATATATGATATATCCACTTTGTTAGAGTTTGTTTGCGCAACGCACGCGCATTCCCACTTCTGCCCGCAGCATTGGCTTCTGTGCCATTTGGGTTTGTATTAGTTCGAGTTCGAGTTCGAGTTAGAGTTGACCGAGGCAGCACCCCCCTGTATGCTGCCGTTAGTGGATTGGCCGTGTCAACGCCAACGCCGTCCTTCTCCCCCTCTCCCCGCTACTTGTTTGTCTCGTGCTACCTGTTCCCCGTGCTCGACTCCGGGAGTCGAGCACACCACCACCTTAACTCTAACAGAACGCACACCGCACTTTGCCCTTCATTCGCAATCCAGTAAATCCGGCGTCTCCGTTAACAGACAGCTAGGTGATACATGTGCATGACTTGGCGGTGGGATTTCAGGGGATTTGCGGGGGGTTGGGGTAGGCGAGTTGCGTGCAATGGTGCAGCTTGTCAACGTGCAACGTGCCACATGCCAAATGCCAAATGCAAGTGCCAAAGATGAACGAGGCGCAAATTTTAAGATATATACTATATTAGAACATTCTTGTCCCAGCCAGTCGTCGGTGTCAAAAAGTAGTGAATTCGGCGATGGAGGCAGACGAAGTGGATTCGAAGCCTCATGGTGATCAAGTTCCCGCTGAGGCGCCGTCACCTAAAGCTGGCGGCCAAGACTGGTGGAACTCGGGTGAGTTTTAAATTTATCTGGCTGGAACCTTATTCATAGCTCTGGCAGCACGCAGTAGCCTCATATGATGATCCAGGATGACTTAGGAAGTGCCGTCTGAACACCATCCCAAAATGGGGCTCATATGGTTATGCTCGACAAGGACCCTTCCGCTGATGAGATGCTACGCGTGCTTTTATGAATTCATTTGAATAAATCCTATGTTTTCAATGCCCTGGCACTCATCCTTTTCTCTGGATATGCTTTCTTGCGCCTATTGCCGGTTCCTGCATAGACTCTGATCGAGACAGTGACGACGAAGACGATGAGGCAGCTGTAAATGCTGCGCCACCCGACGAGCTTTACGACGAAGAGGAAGATGACACCTTAGAAAAAGAAGTCGCGGGCTTGACTGGTCGTGAACGCGTCGGAGACGTGCGGCTGTCATGCCCTTCATGCTTCGCGCTCCTATGCACCGACTGCCAGCGGCACGCAATCTACAAGACTCAGTGGCGGGCCATGTTTGTTACGGACAATTGTGTGGTAGACGAAGGAGCAGATCGGCTAGTGCCGAACCCTGCGGCGAGCAGTAGCAAGGACAAAGGGGGGCAGTTCGACGACGCTCCCTCGGAGGCCGGCGGTGAAGCAGGAGCCGACTCCAAAGAAGCGGTGAAGCCGGTGACGTGTGGTTCGTGCGGGGCCCAAGTTGGCGTTTTGGACTCGGACGAAGTGTACCATTTCTTTGGCGTTATTCCTTCGGTGTGACGATGTGGCAGTGCGAGTGTGAGAGTCTCACTCTCTGTCTTCCAAGGTCCCACGTATGTGCGGAGGTGTTGTGTAAAACACTTGCTCACCTCGAGAAGCCCCTGCCCTCGTTACGACGCTTGCATCTTTGATGCCCATTTTGAACATTACGTGGTACGACTTCCTCCGCGCAGTTTGTTGTTTTTGGAAGAAGCGCGCATGGGTTCCATGTCGCTCGCAGGACAATCTGCTCTTGTCATCGCTCATGACGATGCCATGACGAGCTGACACACCACCTTTCTCCTTGCGATGGCTGCAAACGGAATGTGGCAAGCGGTGCTGCCTGCCGCGAGCTCCGCCCCTTATTCTTTACGCTGATGACCCTGGAAGCATTCACTTCACAATTGGAGATGCCGCGCCATTGAAAAAAATTCAGAAACCCAAGCAAATCAGAGTGGCTTGATTTGATTCGTGGTTTGGTGATGACGGAAGTGGCCGTGTGAAGAGGCAGAGACGAGCCTTAGCTCGCCGCTGAAGAGCAATGGCGCTCTTACTGAATATAGTTGCAGACGATGGGTGATGTCTGTTTGTTTCGTACTTGATATCTTAAAATCGGCGCTTGCCTTTTCTCCTTACTCGAAATTTCATGAGCAATTTATAATCGATGATCGTTCTTATGGCCATATACGGACTTAGGGCCAAATCCTTTCCTCCGAACAAGTCGGCTGGACTGAGTGGCTCGTTCGTGTGTCACGTCCCAGGTCCACGAGGCAATTCTCTGGGCTATTTTTGCCCGAGCAGGGTATCGTCTCAATGTTTTTCTCAGGCGCCGGGCGCCAGCGCGCCAGCAATTGGCCTTCTGGAGCGAATTTGCTAGCGCATTTGCAGCTCATGTGCATTATTTATGTGCCTCTGTGACTGCTCACTGCTGTGTATTTGCCTTTCTTTGTTTTTGGGAGAGTATTAACTAGACTAGACTAGGGCCAAATCAGATATAACTAAAGGCCATCAAAGGCAGGAACCCCTTCGCCAGGCGCTTATTTGGCCTGGGGTCTTGTTTTCTTTTTGGCCTTAGTAGCCCTCAGCGCCTCAGCCCTCCGCTCAGCTCCTCGTATTTCTATTTCAAATTTCGAATATAGCGTCCGAGATCTCACATATAACATCGAAAATACAACATACAAGGCCATAAACCCAAACTCAAGCCCATTCAACTCCCCAAAATCATTCCTAGTGCGACTTGAACTAGCGAACTAGCGCCTGCGCGTGATTGTAATCGGTAGTCGTTCCGGCATGCTTGGTTTTCACCTTGCTGGCTTCTTGGCTTCTTGAAATCGTAGGAGTAGCAACTCAACACTAATCCTCGTTTGCTTCGAGCAAACGCACGATTGTTGTTAACGCCTTTTGCGCCGCCACTGCACTAACACGTGAGCTTTCCAAGAAAGACGTGTCCGTTCCACCGTCCTCACCGTCACCAGAGGTGTCTTGCGCCGACACCACGCTTGAGTAGTCCGCCACTCCGCTTGCATAACTGGCGGCGGATAGAGCTGACTTGGCTGCGCTAAATGCTTCCATAGCGACCAAATATTCGTCCTGCGCATTTTCGTCTTGCAAGCGCGTAAACCCACGCTGAATTGCGCTGTCCGCGTTGAGCAACGGTTGAGGCCCACTGCTCAGAGAGGATGCTCCGTTTACGCTCGCGTACATTCCCTTTTGGGCAAACATCGCTGGCGGACCGCTCTTGGAGTTTTTGGAGCTACCTACGGCCATGATAAAGCGCAGCGCTTCAGCGTCGCGTTTACAGAGCGTCCTTGAAGTCTTGCCTTTGTCGAAGAGCACGGATTTAGCGGCAGCGTCTAGAAGTTCTTCTTTGTTTTCAACGCTGAGAAGCTCTTTGTTGACCTCGGCATACTTGCAATTTGTCGTAGCCTCGACCCAATTGTCAAGCAAGAAAGTAAGCTGACCTAAACCTTGTCGAAGCTTAAGCGTGTCAGCACTGCTGGAATCTGGCGCTGCCAGGGCAGGCGCCACACTAATGCTTGCTATCGAGGTGCTAGCACCGGCGAGCAAGGCAGCATTCACCCAAGCTCGCCGTGAAATGGTAACGATCAGTGCTCTAGGTGCAACAATTGGACTATTCGTTGTAATGCACTCGACGTGCATAGCTAGGCAGCTCAGAGTTAGCGCATTTAGTGCAAACATAGTACAAATTAGTGCGTTAAGCTCAGCTGAACTGGAAGATTGAATCTGGTTTTTAGAGATGTGCAGAACCCAACAATTGAGGCTGATTAGCTGATTAGCGTTGACTGAGAAGACACTATTGGTGGTATTATACTGCAGGTAAGCTTCCATTCATTGAAAAAAGTCGACAGTTGACCAAAGGCAAATCTACGGCCTACTATAGATGTAATCGAAGTTGTACAGATAGTTGATCTTTACTTTGCAACTCTCAGCGCTAGCTTACAGTAGCTAGCGTTGTTGAACCACAGAGCGCAGAGCCCTTGTGTGCACACAGATAGATCGCAATATCGCAATACGACGAAGCAACGAACACCTTTCCTACTCTCTTCCTGTTTCCGTCTTCCCAGTTGTCGCTTGACATCAAAAATGTAACGAAGATGGAGATAGGTGTATTTCAGGGCCCGCTGAGTCGACATACCACGTTGCCTACTTGCTATACATCTCGTAACCCTTCAGACGACTATATTCAGAAGTTGACGTAGATCGGCCCGATTATTCAATGTCGTTGCCGTTTGCCGTGTGCCGGTCCGGCCCTAGTGACAACTCAACCAAGAAACTCTTGCCACGCCCACCGCCGCCACCGCGCCCACCACCGAGCGAGCAACCGAAGAAGAACGATGAATGGTACCCAGGGAAGTACATGACGCGCCTAGCTAGCACGTTTAATCAGAAAATCGACGAAATGGGAATCTCGAACCATGCTACGGAGCTAACATCTGCGGCGCATAACTCGAGCAGCGGTGGTGTTAGCTCGCTGTTTCCAAACACAACCGCTGCAATCGCACGGGAACGCGAGTCCCGGCGGGTGATGTCAGCACGAGAAGTCGAGCGGCTAGAGCTGTGGTGGCGGCGGCAGCTCATTTCAGAGGGCGGTGATTTCGGCGGCCCGCCGCCACCTCCGAGCGACTCGCGCCATGCCTTCGAGAGCCGGTGCATGTGCTAAGATGTGAAAAAAGCCAGCGAAGATACCTAAGTTTTTTAGAGTAATCTTTACTCCTAGGCACGCAACGAACTGCCATACTTGTGAATCCTAGTGACTTTCAAGCTTACCTTCTTTACTTTTCTCAAAATGTTCCCTTTCTTTTTCCATACAGGTTGATGCACCCAGCCTCCAAGGGCATCTTGCGCATTGCGCTGCACTTCGTTACTGAATTCTTAGACAATGAAGTGGCCACTCAGGTGCAAATTCATACTATTGACTGGTTTCAAATGAGGTCTCTTGCTCATGTCTCACCGTGGCTCTCTTCGTCTCTCACTTTTTGGTGTATCTTTATTTCCATTTCACATTTGTTCCTCCTGCACAGATACCTGCTGGGCGCCTCCCGGATTGGACTTTGCCCACACTAGTAGGGGCTTTCTTGACACAGATTGAGGGTATGCTCGCGGCGCATCCTTTATGGCGCCAGGAATTTGCTGCATCGTCTTACGCGAAGCCTCTGCCTCCGGAGAGAATGAGCTCCGTTGGTCACCCTAGCATTGGAGGCAGCAGCAGTGGTACTTTAGTCAGCGCTGAAACTCAACGGAAATTCGATTTGGCATGGGAAGCTACCCTCGACGAGCTCGAGGATTTCGTGTTTCGGAAGATTGGGAGCGCCCTCTTGCCTGCGCCACCTGCGCCTCTAGCTTTGGGCTGGGGAAGCGATTACAGGGTGGGCAGCGCCACCAACGGTAGCAGTGCCGCTTCAAACGACAGCGCTGTCTCTCCGAGCACCAGGAGCTGCCTTGAGGGTGAGCCTGTTAACGACCTATCATCGAAGGGTGACGCCCGTGATAATGTTGGTAGCGGCGGTGCCTTATTGGAGGAGCATCAAGCGAGCCCAGTGATTCCACTGCCCTTGCAGCGATTACGGCACCTGGGCTGGCTTCGGTCGTCGGACTTGGGCGTGCCTTGGGCTGGCTTCGACGAAGATGAGGACGATACTGGAGACAGCAATAATGGTGAGGATAATCATGGCAAAGAAAGTAGCGGGGAGCACATGGAGAGTCCTTCGCGAGCTGAGAATGACAGTCCAAATTCCCCTAGCTGCGCTTCGGGCAGCTTCAGTCGAGGGCACCAAAAGGGGTGGGCGTTAGCGGCAGAGCAGTTGGTGGCCTTTGGCGGCCCGCGACCCCCCCGCGAAAAACTCGCAAGTTTGGCGCTGTGCTTCGACCTCGTCTCCAAGAAACTCACACAGGTGTTGAGGAAAGCACGCCTTCACAATGCATCGGCTAGTGCTAGTCGTTTTTTGCCTCGGGAAGAAAATGAAAGCAGCGGCGGTGTGACACCTCCAGATACGAGTGAAGCCAGTGGTACTAGTCGTGAACGGACCTCTTCTTCGTCTTTGTCTTCATCAGCCCATCATATTAGCCGCGGCACGATTCCACGGCCCCGTTTCGACTCGAGCCGAAGTGCGTTTGAAGACCAAATGCGGTCGGCTTTGACCAATCAGCTTAGCCCCGCAGCCCTCGCTGTGGCCGACGCCGCGGACGGCGATAGCTTAGCGTCAGGGTCGGCGTCTTCCTTTGTGACCAGCCACGGAGAGAGCTTGCTCTACGGCTGGGACGACCATTCTGGTTTTCAGTGGCGCAAAACCGCTGCCCTTCACGATGGCGATGATGATTGTGATGATGACAATGTTAATGGTGATAATGATGCGAGAAAGGTTCGAGCTAGTAGCTTGCAGAATGAAGGCCTCTACCAAAATAAAATTAGGAGTCAATTATCAGCAGCGGCACCATCATTGCACAAGCGCGTGTCAGCGCTCTCCATGGATGCAAACAGCTTCATGCCATCAAGCCACCAGTTAATGGAAGCAGCAGCCGCTACCGATACTGTACGAGGAAACGCGCTCTTTAGCGCAGAAGTGCACGACGAGGGCATCGACCAATTAGAGCAAAATGAAAGAAGAGCCATGCCTGCAAACCCACAGGACAGTAGTCGTCACAAGAGGGATAGCCAACAGCAGCCAGCGACTTCCTTGCCTAAAACCGCGACCTCAGATGCCGTTGTCCCTTCGAAAGGCGCAGCGAACCGTTTGAGTGACAATGACATGGAAGCTGAAGATTTACCCTCTGCCGATGACGTACTTCCCGCTGCCATATTAGTGCTCCTCCGCGCAGCACCACAACTGGCTTTTAGCCCATTACCGGAACTGGAGTACGCGCTTTCGTTCAGATCTCGCGCGCGGCTCTCCCCCGAAGCCCACTACTTCGGGGTAACGCTCTGCTCGGCGGCGCAATTCCTGGCCAACTTGAGCGGGCCCGATGTTGGGCTCAGCCCGTCGGAATTCGAGGCTAGAATGCGGACCGCCCAAGCCAATGAATTCGCAGCTGAAGCTGCTGAGGCTTGCGCTGGCGACTCGTCGTGGTGCCATACAACCGCCGACAGCCGTAGCGGCAGCGAGAGCAGCAACGATCGTATGTCTTCCTTTCGCGCGATGCAGAACCGCCGGGGGAGCTGGGACGGAGGCATTGGCGGGGAAAGGAGTGGCACGATGAGCCCGAAAAAGCACCTACACGGCGAAAAGATGAGCGCCTATTCCCTTGTGCTTACTTCGAAGGAGCGCACGGAGCTCGACGGGGCTCCTGATTCATGAGGGGACCTCAGCTAACACGACGATACACGCGAGATGGCGAAAAGAAAATTCCACAGTGCAGGCCATCCACCCTTCAGCCCATCCACTTTTTTTTCATATCCTTGTCTTTTCATTAAACTTCCCTTTATCACACAGGCCACGTTGGGCCAGAAATGGAAGTCCAAGAAGCAGAAGGGCGCTACAATCGCCACTGATATAGGAAAGTTGACTACCAAATCTAAATCCAACCGCTGGGTGGCGAATTCTGAATTCTGAATTGTAAATTTTAAGCGGTCTAGGAATTAGCAATCAGAACAGCTCAGCACATGTCTGGCGGTTTTAGGAGACCCACGAGCCTAGAAGTCGAAACATGAAGCCGGAGCTCTAGGGGGTGGAAGGCTCGGACTCTCTTCTTTTCAAGCCTCAATCTCGCGGATGCAACAAGGAAGAGGCGGGGCTAATGTTCGGATGTCCGGCTGTCCGGCCGAGAGTTTGCTGCCCAACCTCAACCACCCCGCCAGCAGCCAGCAAGCCAGCAACAGCAAGCAGCTGCCTCATTGCCTTTTTAGCCAGCTGGCCAGCTACCAGCTGTTAAATCACTTCCATGGCCACTCGGGATAGCAGAGGATAGGTTTAAATGGAAATCGCGGACGTACTCGAAGCCTATTCCTCCTTCCGAGAATTGATCCTACAGGGTTCATGAGGGCAAAGATGAACATTGCATTACGCAAAAGGACAATCAGCCCAGTCAGAGTTGTTCTGGATGATTCATCAATATGCAGCTTGATTTGCTATTTGCTAATTGTCTGTGTTTTCTTTGCAATTGGGGATGAGAATCTAATCTAATCGGGCATGTGTTCCTGAGTAGCTTCCTAGTTTACGCCTTAAGCCCCGGGCGAACTCGAACTCGAACTAATACAAACCCAAATGGCACAGAAGCCAATGCTGCGGGCAGAAGTGGGAATGCGCGTGCGTTGCGCAAACAAAGCAAGGCCAAATTCCTCGAAAAATTTGCAAAAAGCGAGGAATTTGTGGGTGTTGCGCACTCCGCAGAACAATAAAGAGGAAGGCGCGCGAGCAAAGAAGCTCGTGACATGCGGAACACGAGGTCCACTCG
>Ga0307931_1001635_pt1 | contig 14698 bp, 12 predicted proteins | sample OrgLakmetageno47_FD_201816 | JGI IMG/M metagenome (GOLD analysis project Ga0307931, IMG submission 201816) | Saline water microbial communities from Organic Lake, Antarctica - #47 | ecosystem: Environmental > Aquatic > Non-marine Saline and Alkaline > Saline | place: Antarctica: Organic Lake... | reverse complement strand
CTGAGGGCGAAGGGCGCAAAACGGCGTTAGGCGAAGCACCTCGAAATCGCTGCCGACCGGCCTCAGCTCTTTGCCCTGATATGGCACGTGGAGAAAACCAAATGTCCACTTCAACGGACAACAACGCGTATCCTTCTGGTATCCTTGATAAAATCAAGACCAGAAATATTTCGCGTCGTATCGTTTGCGCGCGGTAGTTTGCTGAGGGCTGAGGGCTGAGGCAATGGAGCAGTGACTAGTACTTAGCTAGGCAAACACACTATTATTTGCCTCTCTGCGAGAAGCGTCGTATAACAAGACGAGGATTAAGACTGCTACGAAAAGCTCGTCATTTGATATTAAGATTTCTTTCGTGTATCGAATCATACGAGATGCAGCTCACGGCAGCACTTCTGGTGTCAATTTTGAGCTTGGCGGTTGAAACTTTAGGCACGTTTCCCCAAGAGCATGACTTAGACATCAATGCCGAGGATGCACGCCTAACAACTACATTTCAAAATGGTACACACAAGGCCTTTGATGTTAGTGCTGGTGCTGCTGCAGTACCCCCTTTCTCGTCAACGAGCTTAACAGACGCCAGTGCTCGGTTCGCACCATTGAGCCTAGCATCCACCCGAGGAATAGGAGAGAAAGATGAAGAGATTTCGCTTCCACAAGGACAGCCCCAAGTCGATGTAGAGTTGAGCAATTCACGAGTTGGTTCTTTTGCAGATAGTTCATCATCGCATGTGAACACCGGTACAGCAACGCCTTCGATGACCCTAAAATCGCTTCAGCAACAAGCTCTATTGAATGCGTTTGGGACGCCTAAAGAAAAACATAAGACTAGTGAAGCGACTGAAAACCATCAAATGAAATGGTCAATGCAAGGGTTATTCAATCGAGTACCATCGCAATTCTACAACAAGTCATTCAGCAGCCGTATTACGCCTTCATCGCTCTTTATAGAAGAGCCACAGTTTGAGGGCCAGAGCAACCACAAGGGAAGCGTTCAAAATAGCGAAGCATTGTTAAGACAAAGGAGGCAACTTTTGTCGAAATTGGCCCAAAGCGCACGAGGACGCAAAAAGAGGAACAAAAGTGCCAAGAATGATGACGCTCATAGTGGTAGCAGCGAAGGCGAAAACGAGGAGATGGAACAGGTGGATTCGATGCAGGCAGAAGTTCCGGTGACAGGCGGAGATTTGAGCGTCAGCAAGACACATTTCTTTCAATCGGCAACTCAGCTCATGTCTGCAGAGCAAGGAGAAGGAGGCTTGCCTCCTCGTTGGAAGCTGAGCGCTCGCAAAAGTCTCGGCTCGGAGGTGATGGAACTTTAGCCGAGTCGGCTTTTGCTTTCTTAAACCAATGTCAATCTACTTTGGCAGTTTTCTCTCTCTTGGTAAACATATCTCCACCTCTATTTCGATTGATCCATGCTCTTTCCTTCGCTTGCATATTCGCTTACTACTGCTCCTACAATACTTTATTAGGTGCATCTGTTCCATGACGTGTGCATTGAGAAGCACCCGAAGCCGTGGGTCGAAGTGAAAGCAGGCTCCTGCCCGCATCGACCAGACAAGTCCTACAACATCAACCGACGCATCGTGATCTACAATTCCCCGCGGTATCACAAAATTACTGGATGCAATATTTAACATATGGCTGTCGATAAGTCGTTTCTTTCTATCCTCGTCTGCGATATCCTACCTACCGCATTGTATGGATGCGCGAAAGCCATACTTTACGTTATTCTATCTACCTGTGAACATGATACTATCACAGGGGCAACACCGAGGAGAAAGCCTTCAAAGTAGGTGGGCACGGCAACCGTAAAAACACGTGGGAAGTGGTGCACCGCAACAGCCCGCCGCCCTCCAGCCACAAGTGGGCGGACTACCCCGCCGTCTTTGCCACCACCAGTTGTTCGGGGAACTTGCACCATTTCTTAGTGGACCAGTTCAGCCGCACGTACACGGTGAGTTAGCGCACCTGCCAAGAGGTTTATGATTTTTTTCTTACATGCAGGTGGGTAAAGACAATCATTGTAGTTGACTGCTTCAGTCCCCTGAGAACTCATGCGTGCGCTTACCGCTTTTGTATCGCATGATGCAAATGACGGAATGACGTTTCACTTACTTTACCTTTCAATCCTTGCGCTCCCCCTTCTCCTCCTCCTTGACCTCCTCCTCTTAATGCCAGGTCATGAAGTTGCTAAACCGGACCTCGGCACTGCCCCCGGGCCGAGCAGGCGGCGACCCACGTGCTTTCGAAGCCAAGAAAGTTGCTTTACTGTACCGCGACGACGTGCACTCGTTCTGCCGGGACACCGGCTGCCACGACCCCACGAAATTCGAAGACTTGCTCTTTACCCTGCCCTTGGTGAGAAAGTGGCCTGGGATTCAACTCACCTCTCTTTTCGATACCTTCTGAGTAAAAGACGGGTTTTGCTGTTTCACCAACCCTCACAGTATAGTGACAGAACGAACTATGATGTCCCAAACAGACTTTGCTTCACCGTGAAAACTTCGCCTAATGCATCACTCTTTTCTTGCTTTTGGTTCTCCCACCAAGGTTTCCCATCGAGCCTACTTCACCGACGACCAGCACTTGAACGTGTGCTTCAGAGATGCAGTGATGGGCGCTCACCGGCTTGGCACTTCCGACCGGGAAATCGGGGAATACATCGTGAAGGGCCTCGGGCTAGACAACGGAAAGAAAGGAGGAGAGGGGGAAGCTGGACAGGAGAGCGGGCGTTGCCCTACTGATCCAGATCGCACTGTATTAGTGCTCCAGCGCGACAGCCGAAAGCTCTTGAACGCCGACGAAATCGCGAAATGGGCTTCATCTTCAGGGTTGCACGCGCGAGTCGTGACCTTTGAAGGCATGGCAGTGCTAGAGCAAATGCAGGCAGTGCGGTGCTGCAAGCTCCTCATTGCCGTGATGGGCGCGGGGCAGCAGTGGGTGAGCTTTATGCGCCGAGGCTCGGTGCTTCTGAGCATCGGGTGGAAAAACTGGCGGGCGGACTACTACCAAAAGTGAGACGTGCTATTGCAGAAAACAACGTGGAGTGTATTCCTTGGGTCCTTGCTTCACATCGAATGCGAACTCTTATTGTTTTTCTGCATTGTAAACGTTGCTCGTTTGAATTGTGCTGTTTTGTCCTCATGTGTATTTGACTCTCATGTATTTTCTTACTTATTTGCACAGGTATGCGAAGGAAGCGGGCGTCCAGTTTTTGTCTTCGCAAACTACATTAGTGTACCCCAATTATAAGCACCCTACCGTAGTGAAGTTCTTTGGCGCGGACAAACTGAAAACCGAATCGTTTCGAATCAGCGTCAAAGACCACAAGCAGGTGCGGTTGAAAGCAACACTTTTGTGTACGGTACTAAAGCGTGTGAAAGAGGAAGAGAGCGCACCGGGAGATAGCCACAGACGCGATTGATTCTTATATTTAAGTTGCTCATGTGCCTTATATTTACTCTCGGAACCCTCCTTGGCTCATGCATATTGGCAGGTGGCCAAGTACAGCGACGTGAAAATCAACAAAGGCGAAGTTGAACGTGCGCTAAAAACTGCCTTCAAGCGATGATCTCAAGGAAAGTTTGGGCTATATGCCTAGTTAAGCTATTCAGCGCATTCAATATTGAGGCCAGGTCAATTGGCCAGTTTGAGGTCCTACTCTCGGTGTATTTTTGCCAACGAAAGCACGAATACCCGTAAATGCACGGCGATTTTTGTCTTGAAGTATGAAGTATTCCCCGTTTTCTGAAGTGGCACTCAGAAAGAAACAACCCAGCTTATGAAGACTTCTAGAGTAAGGCTTGGAGAAACTTAGGTCTGTGCCTTATGGCCTATCTTGAAAAGCCTATGCCTGCATGCTACATGGCCCTGGCCCATTGCGCAGTAAGCACGAGCACAGCACAGCAGCACAGCAGGTAGATAACAGGTCCAACAGGTCGTAGTTTTTTGCACCAATCGTGATTGTCGTAAAAGTATCGTGTCATCAGTTGTCAATGCAATATCGTAATATCAAGGTAATATCGTCATCCCTAGACCATGGCTAATACGTCCCGTCGGAGTTTCTTGCTCTTCCTTGTGGCTGCCTGCGGTCCTGCACACTTATGTGTCAATGCTGCCTTCTGCTCCTCGAGCCCAGACCCTGGCGAGCGAGTGAACACGGCGCCTTTTTTCACCGAGGAACCTACCTTCGTTCGCAGGTTTGATTGATGTCATGGAGTCAACATCATGCTCTTACAGATACAACTTTGTTAAAGTCTGCAACCTATTTTTTTCTATGCAACCTTTCGAAAGCAATGCCAACGGCGCTCTCTATATGGCGGGACCTGAGAACGCGCGCTTCCCTGTGATGCACGTGTGGGGCACGGCCTATGAGATGGGCCTAGCTCAGGGCGTGCTGCAAAAGGAAGAGCTCACCAAGTTCGCCTATGGAGCGTACGACTACCTGATTTCCGAAGGCACGGGCTCCATGGGCGACCATCTGCCTAAATTCCTGCAAGATATTCTAGTGGAAAAAGGCATGAACGCGCTGCTCAAGGCCAACGCTGAAATTACTGCTCCATTCACGCCTCAGAGCTACTTGGATGAAATCCAGGGCCTTGCGGACGGCTCTGGGCTTTCGGCCGACATGATCCTGCACTTGAATTTGTTCCCCGAAATCACGAAAGCTAGCTGCTCCTTCTTTGGTGCGTGGGGCAACGCTACGGCCACTGGCGAGTCCCTGTTGCAGCTCCGAGCGCTGGATTACGTCACCGATGCCCCCGCTTTCACCAACCACCCACAACTCACGGTGTACCACCCGAGCTGGTCCGGAGGTGTGAGCCATGCTTCGGTAGCCTGGCCTGGTGTTGCGGGGGTTCTCACGGGCTACTCCGCGAACGCCATTGGCATCTCTGAAATTGGCGTGTCGTTTCCGGACGATTCTTTCGGGCAAGGCACGGCCGACACCCCCCCAGAGAAAGTGAGTTGCGATGCACACGCACGATGAGTAGCTGTGTTTAACTTCTTTCTCTGCTTTGCCTTTTGTTTTTGGGGGGTTCAACCAACTTACCATTTTGCTCCTATCTATGTGTGCTCCTCCCCTCCCCATTCTACTTAGGTGCGCGGGCAGCCTTGGATGTCTGTGCTGAAAGATGTGGCTCAAACCGCGACCAACCTCGAGTCTGCTCTGTCCATCGTGGAAGATGCAAACCGCACCTGCAACTTGATCATTGGCCTGGGCAGCGGCAAAGACGGTGTGAAATTACACAATAATTGTAGTGCATTTGTGTGAGCACAAATCCGCTCAGCACTGTTTGAGCAGAGCAGTGGTTTGATTACATTACTATTTAACGTTTTTTTTAATATCATCTGAAGTGTATAAGCTTTTCATGATTGCTTTTTTTCTCGGTTTCTCTTCCTTTTGTCTTGCCTGCAGGGGTGGCGAACGGCGTCGAGTACAGCGGTTACGTGGCGGTTCCATACAACGACACTACACAGCTCCCTGTAAACGACACCTGGCACCCCAAGATCCCTAACGTCGTCTACAACGGCATGGACTGGTAAAATGAGACAGAAAGGAAAAAAAAAAAAAGTTTTGGCAGTTTTGGGATTGGCAGTTTGCTTGAAAATTTCATTTTTATAGCGTGCCTAATTTCCTCTTTTGTTTAGACTGCATCGTTGCCCGTGTACTATTTCTTACTTCGAACGTTTTTTTCTTTGGCCCGCCCGCTCCTTACATACAGTTAAGCCATTGCCCCTCACGCTTTCGTCTCTTCTTTTTTCTAGGGACTGCCCAACGTACACCTCAGCGCTCGGTGCGCAGCTCTCGCAGTACCTCGGCCAGCTCACGCCTGAAGTGGTGGTTGGCAACATTTTGCCCACGGTGCAAACCGGCAACCTACATGTAGCGGTGGCGGATTTGACCGCGAACCAGTGGTACGTAAGCTTCATGCGGCGCACTACTGCCAACCAGAGCGAGCCGGAGTTCGGCTACCAGCGCCAATTCACGCAACTCGACATGGCTAAGCTCTTCGATCTGCCACAGCCCACGGACAGCAGCAGCGCGTAAAAAAAAAAAAACACCCGCACAACGTCGCAGAACGCTCGCCACCACTGGCTGAATGTACTCATCTCGCCTTACTTATTACGAACCAACGAGCCACGCCATATTTCTGGGCTGGGCCGCCTCAGGCATTTCGCTACTTCGCCCCAACTCCAGCACTTCGGCCCGGTTGTGTACTCGCGTAGTTGGTTTGGGGGTCTCCCCTGATGCGAGTGCTGATTAGGGCGCTATTTCTGTTCATTGGCCGTTTGAATTCGCTCTTGCTCTCGCCATTTCAATGTTAATGTGAAATGCTTTGGCGACTACGGAATTGTTGGCTTCCTTGTGCTTGTGCTTTGTGTGCTCCTTCTCCTTCTCCCCCCCTCCTGTGTATATGTACCTTAGACCTTAGATCTTAGCATTAGCACCAAGTTCAGCACGACAAATGGCACAAACCAACTCGTACACACTGTTTCTGATGGCACAAGTAGAAGACTGTTCCTGTTGGCTGTTGGGAGCTAAACGAAACAATACTAGCGCCCTTTAATGAGAGATTCAAATTCGAAGTTAGAAGCGCCATTACAGTCATTACAACGAGCGGCGAGTATATAAGTGAAGAGCTACGTATGGCGTTTAAGTTTAAGAGGCAGCCGGGGAAAGTGAAGCATAGAAGCAGCTGAATTCATTTCGAAGTCGCGATTTCTAAATCCGAACCTTAGAGTTGAGAGATGAGGACGAGGGCCTAGGTTTTCGCCATTTCCGAACTTTGCTGGTACTGGCAGCTAAAAGTCACTACTTCGTAGCCAAGACAACTCCATCTGGCGCTCTCGTGTCACTCCGATTGGTGATGGTAAATGCAGGTGAAGTAGTTGTGGAGTCTCCGGCGGTATCATTCTTCCTCGCTTTCTTTCTCGCTCTCTTTGCAGCTTTAGATGCCATTTTGGCTTGATGTGCTTCTGGATCAACTGTCTCTAGATCGACCTTCGAGATGGCCTTTTTTTTGTCCTTTTTGGCCGCTAATGCTTTCTTGTTCTTGGCTGCTTTCTTCTCCGACTTGAATTTCTTCGCTGCCGACGCATAATCGCCGAAATCTTCGGCCAGCTGCTGGATTTGTTGGTTCTTCTTCGCAGAAGCCTCGGACTTGCTTCTTTTTGATAGTGGCGGGGCGCTCGAACTCCTTCCCGATGGTTTGCTCTTCTTTTGGGTTGCTGAGTCGTCGTCGTCCAAGCTGTCACTGCTCTTTTCTTCGTCCTCGTCATCATACCGGGGCTGCGGAGGCGGCGGTAACGTAGCACTAAACAAAGCGTTCATCCCACGAGAAGAAAGCGCATGTTGATCCGAGGATTGTTGGTGCTTCTCCTCAGCAGCAGTTGTGCTGTCTATTTGGTGGACTAGAGGTGGGGCAGGGCGAGGAGGCAGCTCGCGTTCGGTGAGCAGAGGATCCGCAGCGAAGATGATGGCTGCTAGGGCTGAGACTGCCTTAGGAGAAGATGGTGCACTCGATGATGCTGCTGCTGACGATGACGACGACGATGATCCAGAAGAAGTTAGCGAATCTATGGGTGTCGCCTTCATCGCCTCATGCTGCACCACGATCGCTTCCGTGAGCACCATGTGGCCATGAATCATGGCTCGCCGCACGGTCGCAAAGTTGAACGCGTTCTTGCCCACGTCGACTTTGGGCAACAAGGGGTTTTCCATGCACAGCAAACCGGAAGCTCTTGGTGGGCCCCCTTCCCACTGTTTGTGCTGCTTGCGGAAGTAGGAACCCTGGCCTAGCACCGAGATTCCTACTTCGTCGAGGTTCAGTTTTCGGCCGTACAATTCTAAGAAGCCGAGCAAGAGAAGGCCCAATTGACAGTCTGCGTCGTCATTACCACCACCATCAAAAGGAGATGAAAGTTTTGAAGCCTGCTCGTTTTGATCGCCACCGCCTCCACCACCGCCACTACCACGACGGTTGTTGTTGGCGTTTTTAGCTCTGTCAGCGGCCGCTGCTGCGCGCCGGTTCAGCGCGCGGTGTTGCACGAACGACAGCGCCATCATTTGCAACAGGAACGATCCCACTCCACCGCTGGGGTAGGTCTCGTTGAGATTGCGCTGCGCCAAGAAGAACTTGAGCACCAGCAAGAGGGGCCGCAGGGCGGGGTGTTTGACCAGCTGGTCCCGCATGAACCACCCTGTAGCCAGGCCGTCGGGAACGTTGAAGCTGACGTCAGCGGCCACTTGGGTGGAGGCATGCACCAGCTTCACGATGGGCACCTTGGTAGACGAAAATAAGGGATGTAGGAATAAATAAAATGGGCTGATGAAGAAGTTGACACCTATTTCCGAAAGTGCGTTCCTCAAGCTGCAGCTCCTGATTATGTGTTGCACACTTCGAAATATAGAGTGGGCAAGATTTATAGGAAGGCAGTAGCGCTCCAGTACATTGACACTTTACCTTAGCGTGCTCGACGACTTCGAGCTGAGAGACTAGCCCCGAATGGCGAAGTGCAGAAGCGAACTGCTCACGTCAGCATGAATGACAGATAAGAAAAAGTCGAGAAAGCAAAGTGTCAAAATGTTTGGAAGTTTGTGCGCAAGTTACGTGCAGCAGGCACACAACACCTGAACGAAACAAAAGGAATTTAAACGCACTCAAAGGCCGCGTGTATACCTGGTGGAGAGGCTTTCCGCGCGGGTCGTTTAAGTTGACGCCAAGGCACGTCATGTCGATGTCAGAAGAAGGCAAGCAAAGACCAGTGAGCTCCGAGCCGAAAATCGCTACTTTTCCGGTGGGGAAGAGTGACTTTAGGACACGTTTGACATCTGCTGCTGCGGTCGCACGGGCAGCTCGTTCCGCAGCCGTCGGGCTTACGAGATCGCAAAACCGCTGCACACAGTAACAAGAACGGCCCGTGAAACTTCAAGGATTGGACTCCAAAGACAAACAGGGGAGATGACAACTTGATTCAACTACGACTGAACTGCGATTATCATATATCTATAATCACTTACCAATATTTCATTATGAAGGGCGACAAGGGGCGGAGTGCGGCCGTTCCAGGGTGTGTCAAGCCATGGCGGGATGCCTCTTCTTGCTGCACTAGCCTCTGCAGCCATCGGTCGACTAGCATGAAACGACATAAAGTCATCGTCGTTATCAGCACCACCGCTTACGCTTGAGGTGGCACTCACTTCGTCATCTTCTTCATGATCACTTTCGGTCTCTTTTCTCACTTCATCCCTGGCAGAATTGTTATCAATTTGCCCATTGACAATGGCTGCCAAGTCCTCGAGCTCGACGGCACTAGAGTCCGAGTCTGATTCATCGCGAGGGCGCTTGTGATCCATAGCAAAGGAATAGTACTGCACAAGTAAGCGTCACTAGACGATGAACTCTGCTGCCTCGACTCTAGCGCGAAGGTAGCATGTCTGTCAGCATCAGCACGGAAGGTAAGTGTGGCGTGTCGTGTAGTGCGGACGAGAAGAAATGAGCAGGTCCAGCGATATGTTCTAATGTGATACAGCGATGTGATACAGCGATGTTGCCACATGTTCAGTCGAACGAAGCATCTTTCGTTTCGACTTCTTGATTTTGAGTCCGTCCACCGTCCACCGCGCACAGTTATACCAAGGGTATAGAAGAGTCCTAGCCTCACCTTATCTGGTTCCTTCCCTCTAAGAAGTGATTTGCGGGATGTCGGTTGAGGGCGAAATTATGCTGCAGCCGCCGCCTGCGGACGGCGTGGCCTCGGTGCGGTTTGCGCCGTCCATTGACCTCCTAATGGTCTCGTGTTGGGACGCAACCCTCAGGCTCTACGACGCAAGTGGCCAAGGCCGGCTGTTATGCACCTTACCAGTTAATGGGCCTGCTTTGGACTCGTGCTTCCTAGACAACTCCCATGCTGTTGGAGTTGGGCTGGACCAAACGATTCGGGTGTTCGATTTAAACGATCCCAGCAGTGCAACTGTCCTCGGGCAGCACACCGCTGCCATCAAATGCGCCAATTACTCTCCACAAACCAATACGCTATTCACCGGCGGTTGGGACAGCAAAGTGCACGCATGGGACCCTCGGCGGGCCGGCGCTCCCTCCGCGTCGTTGGACGTCCCTGGCAAGGTCTTTAGCATGGACTTGAGCGACACAAAGCTGCTGGTGGCGACGGCGGGACGCCGTATTGCGTGCCACGACGTGCGGAACTTAGGCGGCGGCGCCGTGTTTGAGCGCGAAAGTAGCCTCAAGTACCAGACGCGCGCGTTGCGTTTCTTTCCTGATGGTGATGGCTTCGCAGTGGCGAGCATTGAAGGCCGCGTTGCGATTGAATACCTCGACCCAGACTGGTAACTATAGTTTGTGGGAAAAGCGCAACGGATTAAAAGCTTAGATAGGCTATGGTCGTTTTATGGAAATGATTGTCCTGCTTGTTGAGGAGCTGGACATAAAGTTGTGCTCTAACTGGCACGTTGCCAAATTTGCTTTTCCTTCTACCATTCTCTGCTCAAATTCTCAATTTCTCTCTATTTTTGCACTTTCAAAACGACATGTTCACAGTGAAGCAAAAAAGTATGCCTTCAAATGCCATCGCGTCGGAAACACGGTATTCCCAGTTAACGCGCTGGCGTTCCACCCAGTTCACGGCACTTTCGCAACGGGTGGTTGCGATGGTTTTGTAAACATTTGGGACGCAAAAAACAAGAAGCGGCTCTGCCAGTTGCCTTCGTTCCCCACTTCAGTGGCAGCCGTGGACTTCAATCACAACGGCACTTTGCTTGCTGTGGCAGCCAGCTACACGTTCGAAGAAGGCGAGAAGGACCACCCAGCGGATCAGATTTACATTCGAGCCGTTAGTGAAGCAGACGTGAAACCCAAACCACGGCAACCTCACTGAGAGTGAGCTCTCCTGTGGCCATTCGCCATTTTAAAATGCTACTGCTACAATCCCCTATCCCCTCGCTTTCGCTTGATGCATGATGCCTTGCGAAGTTCGATGAAAGGATGGCAGATAGCAGGCTTAAACTTGGCTGGGATTGACGCAGGAACCAACTCGATTTTACGTGAATTTTCGTAAATTTACGTGAATTGTATTTCGTAAAAAGCCACGTAACAGGCAGGGCCTTGGCTGGGTATTGCGAAATATCGCATCGCCAAAATTCACAATTTGCCGTATTAGTCGAAATAACGTAAAACGTGGTCGCGGCGTTTTTCTGGCCGTGATAAGTAATAATTTCGCCAGTGACCCAAAGGAAGGTGCATCATGGCATCGATTTGGGACATTGGCGCTGTGCGAGCGAGGCGAAGATGGCGGAAAGCGTTTCATGAATTGTTTGGGCTTGAATTATGAAGTGAAAATGGTGGGCGCCTGGAACGGGATGTGGGCGCTCGCGCACTGTCCGAGAATTGATGGTGAAGGCGTGGCGAGATGTTCTGGAAAATTCAGCGAAGAAATCAAGATTCATTTCGCTCGGTTGCGCAGCGAGTTCTTCACAAAAAAGAAGAGGCTTGGATCAGATTAGTTTATAGCGAACGGGCGTACGGCAGAATCAAGGATCGAAACTGCGATGGGTGTCGAAAGTAGAGCTGTGCGCTCGTCGTCTAATCGAACGTTCCAAGCTCGTGCCATCGTCGTATAGGATTCCAGGCCGTAAACGCTATGAACGGTACTTACCTTCCTGAGTTCCTGAGTCCTACGCTACTCGCCCACGGCGAGTTGTTTGGTGTGCTTAATTTCATCCATTTACCTGCTTTTGTAGTGCATGAACTGGTCCTTCGTTCATGCCACCTGCTTCTGGTCTCAAGACCTGTGCGCTTCTCTCTCTTTTGTTTCAACTTTTGCTAGATATACGGAATTTGCTACCACGGCTGCTTCAGATTTGAGTCAGTATGTTCAAATTTATTTTTGGGCAATTCCCTTTTTTTAGAAGCCCGCAGCGCACAGAGCCTTGAAGGTCTTGAAAATCAGTTCTCTTCGGAATTTTTATGGCTTCTAGAGAACCCAGGGAGCTTCCTGAGGCAGTTCAGCTGCTTTATTACTACTTTATTTGCCGCTTCACTCCTTAGCGATATTACCGTTGCCATTATTTCGATATATTGTCACTTTTGACGAAATCGAAACGAAATCCCGTATCGTTTGCGAAAAACGGGCTTAATCCTCAGCTAAGGGCAGGGCCCCATGCCCCATGTAGTCGGTGTTTGCATATTACGAAGATTCCAGGGCTAGTGCTGGATGTACAGTGTATGAGGAACATCGTAAAGTTAGAATAGAACGAGAAAGGGAACGCACCAATCAAAGAGAAGGGCAGAAGTATGACAGCTATTTGGCGGTACGGCGCGGGAAATGTGACGCGCACACGGAAGACGTGGCTGAGTCAGTGGTCTAGGTGAGCCACGGCAGCTACCACAGCACAACTGTCAGACAAAGAAGCGCAGATAAGGCCCAGTTACTTGTCTTCTGCTCCTGTATTCGGCTTAGCCCCTGGGACCCTAAGGCCCTACCAAAAGACCCCCCTTTGCCAGATATATCATTAATGAGATTAGCGACATGGATAATGCATGCCGAACCTCCCGACGGTTATGGGCCCAGTGCGAGTCCAATTGCGTAACGCCCATAAAATGGAGGCGCCATCATGCCGATATCTCATCCGCAGACTCCTTTGCTTCGGTGTTTCCTTTGTGCCCCCGGTCTTACAGATACGGAGTAAAAAATATCTTGAGCCGACTTAAGAAATGTGACCGAACCAAAGGTGGCAACGCCTCGGCGCCCCACGCGCACCGTGCATCGAATGCGGTAGCGCGCGTCGACGTCACCCAGCTAAAATTTTCCACGGATAAAGCAGCTCGAGATCTTTTGATTTTTCCCGGTGTAAGCATCATGCCCCCAGTGCATTTCAATGCAGAGCTGCGCAGACGATCCGCTGAAGCCCCGGTGCAATCGATCAAAACCTGGAAAGAGTCTTTAAGCTGAATATCTATGGACCTGGAGGATAGCTGCTCGCTAGACCGACCACGTCTACGTAGAAGAACCAGAAAATGCTGCTGGGTTTCAATAACCCAACACCCAACCAACCGAGCGCAGTGCGCACTTGGCTCAGGTGGTTTGGGTGTACGGTTTTCAACCTGTTGATCAGGGTGCGATTCCGGTCGTCATCAGATCAACCCGGTACAGGGGCGCACCCAGCCGAGTGTACAGCGCCTTGGTTGCAGTCTGCTGCAGTGCGGCTATATAATTCACCTCTACAAGGCCTATAATTGGCCGGGATCTTGGACTAAAAGAAGCAGGACCGGGATGACCGTTTTGCCAACACCCAACCAACTTCGCACTTATCTCAGTTGGTTGGGTGTTGGGTTATTGAAACCCAACAAATTCAAGAAGAAGCGCAAGAAAAGATTTTGATGAAGTAGCCATGAAGGCCGAGGCAAGGGCACGGACCATCAAAGTTTAACCTTCCAGCCATCAAGCTACAGCTACGTCGCAACCAATCAGCCTCAGCCATATGGGCCTAGCGGCAGGAGCGACTAGCGTATCCAGAACGCGGCGTCGCGACGATACACGGCAACCAGTCAAGGCGCGAACAGCACAAAGACGGCAATTTTTTATTAGCTTTTGCAAGAGCCCACTTCCTGGCAACCTTAAAATTAGCAAGCAACGCGTCGAAGACAGTCGAACTAAGCAGCACTTCATTAGAGAAGTAGTCCAAGAGCGTCGCCGAGCGCGCTACGACAGTCATCGTCACGGGCATCCTCGAATGGGTTGGAGAGTGAGACGAGTTCATGCCTCGTTTGAAGAAACATTATCACATTCTCACGTGAACCTCACTTCTGAAGTTTGACTGAGCGCTGCTTGGAGTAGTAGCGGCATGCTACATTGCGCACTAGAAGTGCCCCTCTAACGCTCAACACGCCACGACCAAGTCAATATCAAGAAATAAGAATGCGTAGACGAAGTTAGTAGAAGAATAAGGCCACATTGGCAGCGGTGGGAGTATGGTAGCTCTAGCTGAGGTCCTATCTCGTATCTCTCTCTGATGGACTGAGGCTAAAAAGTAGCGACCACTACCGTGTGTACGTGTAGAAGCAGAAGAAGTCATCCCAGGCGAGATCGCAGTATCCAAAGGCCACAAGAAAGCGGCAGATGAGGCCAAGGAGGAGACTACTTCAGCAAGGCGCTATGGATGCGGAGCTCTGACCAAGTTGACCTATATTTTATGAACGTGCGCATTGAAGTTCAAGAAGCGCCCAAGAAGGCCAACACTCAGCAGCGCGCCAGGGAGAAAGCAGCGGCGAGCCCTGTCGGCTCAGCAAGAAGACTTCTAGAACTCTTCCTCTCACTCCGTAGAGCAGTGAAGCGCACCCACCAGTCAAGAAGAGCATTTGACTGTCATGTGACACACGCTCGGATGGTGCAGTTAAAGAAGCCTGGAGCCGGAGAGTAGCGCAGACCATGCGAGCTCTCATCCAACATCAACGTGAAGAAATGTGCCCTAGCACTTCTACTAGTATTTCTACACTAGCACTGGGCCTGTACTGACCGTTTATTTCCAAAAATGGGCGAATGCCGGGAGGTGCTGGGCGGCGGACCAGCACCTCCTTCGAAGCTGTAAACGCTTCGAGTGCAACCGGGATCTCAAACTTAGTGAGGTATGGTGTTTAGAGTATCGCCGGTCGTTTACGACCCGTCGTGCAATTTTCAC
>Ga0307931_1001633_pt1 | contig 14710 bp, 19 predicted proteins | sample OrgLakmetageno47_FD_201816 | JGI IMG/M metagenome (GOLD analysis project Ga0307931, IMG submission 201816) | Saline water microbial communities from Organic Lake, Antarctica - #47 | ecosystem: Environmental > Aquatic > Non-marine Saline and Alkaline > Saline | place: Antarctica: Organic Lake... | reverse complement strand
TTTACCTGAGATAAATCTGATATCAGATCTGAGATCTGATATCTGAGATCTGATATCAGGTCTGTCGAACCTGATAACCTGATACCTGACAGAACACCACCGCTTACCTCACCTTAGCTAAGAGCCGAAGGAAGGAGGAATAGATTCTAAGCGGCAGGGGATGAATAGAGACATGGGCGAGTTATGTGCAGGGTTAAGCGTGCTTATGTAATTTACTATTGTACTGGTGGTTGTATGGTTATAAGGCTGCGTTTCATGTCCACGCGTGATTCACGCGTGGGGGCTTTAAATTTTTTAAATTTCCTTTCCGCGTGATTTACGCGTGAATCACGCGCCGAATTTACGTCTAGGACATTTTTGAGTTAAATCATAGATTGGATTATACTCACCCAGTGCAAAGAAAGGCTATTTCCGCGTGATTTGCGCGTGATTTACGCGGAATTCGTAACCCAGTATCCAGTATGGTTGTACATCTACATCTATAGCTCGTAGAGTTATGGAATCCCGATTTATTTCTTCATATGTACATTCTAGGCCGCCCGTGATTACGCAACCACCATAAAGCATACAGCAAACGCATCGCCAGGGCCTCTGTGATCTGGATACGACAGACATCAAAGGGATAACGCAAGTATTCTACTTGGCCTTTCCCTGCTTCAGTGCCGCTTCTCCCTCCGCTAATGTGCGGTCAAACGCCCGCATTGTCGCTTGAATCGACGCTTCCGCCAGTGCTGCACCTCCACCGGGGGCTGGACCTGGTGGCGGCATCTGCTGTGCGATTGTTGAGTCGCTATCAACTCCTCCTCCGCTGCTGCTGCTGCCACTCTGAACAGGCGACGAAGGCATGTTGCTAGCATTGTTGTTTGCTTCTGTGCCTCCACTGGGAGTCAATAAGCTGTCCACGGAGAGGTCAACACCTTCAAGCCAATTGCTCAACGGCAGCGGCGTGTACGACGGGTCAGGGAAAAGAGTGCGCGAATCGCCAAAACCTGCAGAAAGAAATGGCAAACCAATGGGGCAAATTCAATCGTGCCGAATGCCAGGAAATCACGAGGGGAAAAAAGGGGGGGGAGTGGGGTGATGTTTGTACGAGTCATGCCCACATGCCCCCATTCATATTTGCCCTCCTCAAGGTAAACGAAGCAATGCTTTGCGTAACACCAAACCATGGAACGCTTAGTCTTTTGTGCGCATGCTTTTATTACCACAACGAACTTACCCGCTTCTCTGATAGCGTCTCTCAACTTCACAGCAGCTCCGTCTACTACCACCAAGGATGCGCGGCAGGTTTCCGTGTATCTCGTCACCTGCGGAGAGCCCAAAGAATGCAAAGCAGACCCAATCATCTTTGCTCAGCTTATTAGCTCTCTCCCTTTTTTTCTTTTACGCCATCCTGTCTTCACGCCTCTATTACAGTTGCACACCAGGCTGACTAAGCAAGCTATGTGCACTTTGCCTTCGAACAAATGTTTATGAAGAATGGGCCATGTGTTTGATTACAAGAAAGATTATTGTACTTGTACTCACCGAAATTTCGTACTCTTCATGGTTGCAGACAGGGTTTACATCTGATGCGTTGTCAGAGGCTGTTGCACCTCCAGCGTTGGTTTGAAAAAAGACGTGCGTCAGCGCCGTAGCATCCGAAAGCCCAGCGAGATCGGCTACTTCCTGTCGCGCACATAACAAGATTTCGCGCCAAAAATTAGAAACTTCAAGTACAAAAGTATGATGTACTATTGGAAGTAGGTGAAAATGTCAATCAAGCTACGCGATATATATATACTTCGCCACGTTTGCCGTCGAACGTGTACAACACGTGGTGAGATTCATGTGCAATTCTTTCCTACTTTATGTCCATAAGGTAACATGACAACGATCGAAGACCTTGATTGAATTTGCGCGCAAATCTAAGTATCGCAATCGCGTTAGTCCATCGAGCCCTTCGACTTTTGCAATGCGGTTTTGAGAGAGGTCTAGCCGCTCCAACATGCAACAGCTTGACAAACCTTGAAGAGACACGATCTGGTTGCGTGCCAAACTGCGCAGACATGACAAATCAAGATTTAAAAAGGATCGATTTTACGCATTGCAAAGAAATTTAGGAATCTAAGTTTGGTGGGCAACTAAATGGTGAATAAGTACCTAAGGTCGAGGAGTTTGACGCATGAGTCCAAGTTGGTCATGTGAGTGATGCCGTGCCGATGCACTTTTAAGCGCTGGATCACTTCTAAATCATATTCACCTGCTTCCTTTTTGATGGTAGCTACTGTAAGCATGGTATCTTTTGTGTTGTAGCCCGTAAGATAGAGAAACAGGGTCTGCTAATGCTAGTCTCTCAGTCGAATGATCTTTTTCAAGGCTCGACGGCTGGACGGTTACATTTTCCTCATTGTCAACACACCCCCAGGTGGGATAATGTAGATTTGTAGGGTTGTACCTTGTACGGAAAAGACGCCAAGACAGGAACTGGAAAATGGCGCTACCGGATTCTTCTAGCATTACATTATAATCATAGCTGGCTAAGCTTGTGCTCCTTATATTAATCAGCACGTCAGCATCATACAAGAAACCTCTTACATTTGAACCGATTAGCGCTACAAACCCTTCAAAGTTTGATGGAAGGCGAAAATACTGCCGCTGCTGCCCCGGAGTGGCTTCGTTTTGAAGGTGCGAATGACACGTCGGCCGCTTTACTGCAGAACAGTTCTGAGCAAAATGGTAGTGATGGGCTTGAGGCTGGGAGCGACAGTGATGCAGTTAGTGACACCACTGATGCTGAAGCTACAGACGAAGACGGCGGCAGTGGCGAGCGCCTGCTGTCGTCTAGCTCCTCAGACTCACCTACACAACATGCTTCCTGGACCTTGACGAGCGCGTGGCAGTTCTTCAATCAAGAAGCGGTTGATTTGGTCGGGGACGTGAAAGCCGGCGCGCCAGAAATGCTGGGCAGTGGTACCTTGGCGGTGACTTTAGTGGTCGGCGCGCTAGCTTATTTGAGTTTAGTGGGGCTTGGGCCGTGGTTAGGACCTTGGCTTGGACCCTGGCTGCACGAGAAAGGCCTTTGGACTGGCGGCGCAGAATGGGCGCACGCGTTGCCGCTGCCCGTGTTCGAATGGGGTGGGGCCTCGGTGAGCTATGCCGGCCACCGCACGCGTCGCACCGCAGAAGGTGTCGACCGTTCCACTGCCAACGTGAATGAATTCGCTGCAGCCGCGCGGGTCGTGCCGCATGCTCGCGCTCTATCTGACCTGAAGGCCAATTTCCAGCACATGCACTCGACCATCGGCACCACGGTAATTGGCGCATTTCCTCCAAAGAGGCCGCTGTTTTTCTTTCGTGCTCGCATGCATAGCCTCCTGCTTTAGTCATCTAACAATTTGTGCCTTCCCCGAAGGTCTTTTGGTTGATAGCTCTTTACATGGTTGCAGTGAATTACTTGCGAAACTGCGCTAATAATTTGTTGCTCAGGTGGACGAGGACCATTCCGGGGAAGAAGGCGGCATCGACCCTCTCGGCGGCGGTGCTTCGTTTTGGACAGACAACCCTGTAGTGAACCACGAGGCCAACCTCACCCTGAGCATGGACGCTCCAACCCACCCTGTGCACGGCCACAGCCATATGAAGTAAGCGAAAGAGAGTTAGCACGTGCGCGTGAAATTGCTACACTGTAATTTACTACCTCACACTGCCATGCTTTAATTCACAATCCGTTAAGGCATCCTTGAAGGTTATCTACTGCTCGGCTCATCTTTTGCATGTCTTTCCTTCTTGCGTCAGCAAGTGTTTGATCTCTGACCTCATCTCTGCGTGTCTTATTCCTGTATTAGACTTCCTTCCACGTGGTACGAGTGCCTACATGTAGGAGTGTCCGGGTGGGACCTCCCAGGCACAGCCGACGCTACTCGCGCTCTGGCAGCTGCGCAGGATGCGCCTACCGCTGGACGAGGCTCTTCATCTTTTTCGTCGTCTTCTTCTTTTGCTGAGGCCTGCGCTGCAGCTGCCGTGAGTGCAGACGCAGGGGGAAGTGGTGGTGGCGAGGGGGTGAATAGTGGCAGTTGGGGAGACGATCAGCAGCCGGCGGAAGCGCAGTGCGCGCGCCAATCAAAAGCCAACACTGCTGCCAACGCTGCGCTTGCATCAGCTTTTGGGGCTCCACCCACAGTAGCTTCGTTGTTTTCAGAGAGCGCAGAGATGGACTCCTCCTCCTCGTCGTCAGCCTCTTCCTCTTCTTCGGCGGGCGGTGATGCCTTTTGGCCTGCCCCGTCTGAAGTGCTCCCGTGGTATGCGGCGCACAATGGGTCGATCGGTTTCGTCCTCGAAGGCATGACGCTGCGCTTTTGCCCTTCGGTGAGAAGCTGCAACTCTTGACATAAGAGAAAGGAAAGTGTGAAAAGGGTCAAATCAGTGTTCACATGGTAGTCCACATTCAGTTGACTCCTTTATCCTCTCTTTTTCAGTCTTATAGTCCGTTTTTATTTTTCCTGGTTCTGCGCTTATCTCGCCCTTCTCATCTCCACTCCCTACCTGTCAGGACCTGAGTGCACAGGGCGCTTTACAGGAAGGGCCTGGTCGAACTCCTTACGACACAGCAGTTGCGGCCGTAGCCAAGGTAGTGCGCGCCCATGCGCTGAATCCCACTGCCCTAGTACTGTGGTGGGGCTACCAGTGGGGCGACGGCGACGAAGAAGACCCGCAAAAGCACACGTCCATCCTTCAGGTATGGTTGTGTGTGCGTATGTTGGAGAGAAAGGAAAGCGAGAGTTTGGGTGAGGGCGCATTCTTGTGTACTACTGGCGCCTGTTTTTTCAAGGGCTGTACTACCTTCACCTTACCATTGTCATATTAACCCTTTTCTTCTTCCTTAATGTTCCTTTTTTTTTCTCTGATCTTGCTCTCTTCATGTATGTACACACGCACCATCTGCAGGAATTGTACCCCGTCGTGTCAGGCTTGCAAACTTTGCGGTACTCAGGAATCGCATACCGTACCAATGCAGTGCCGCCTCCTGCCAACGCCCATGTGGCCGTGAAGCGCACACGGCGTTCGTAAGATTGCCCCATGTCATTATGCCATGGCACATTTCGATATGCCCTCTCAGGGCGCCCCTGCAGTCGCGTTTGTTTCTGTAGGGGCACTCAACCTTTTAGTTGCACCTGTACTGGGCTTATTAGGCTTATTGGGCAATAAGCGAAGAAAATGCGCCTATTCGCATTCGCGATTCCGATTCTAAATAACATCATTACAAATAGCCATAATCCACTTCATTTAACAGGCATTTATGTTACTTTCGACGAAATAGATCTAGTGACGAGAAGATCCATGCACCTCCCAGTTCTTGGTATTTGGCTCTAAGTAAAAGGGCGCTTTATTCGATTCATAAAAGTCCCTTGCTTTTTTTTTTCTTATTTCTTATTTCGAAATAATTTAGAGTACTGATATGAGAAGAACAAGGGAAATTTACCCGAAGCCGCCATTCCCTCTGTTCCAATGGAATAATGAGTTTAAGTATATGCATTATGCATGGAGCAGGTGCGAGTGCGCTAATTTTCTTTCGTGCCTCACGAGCATAAACCTTCCAACTTAAGGAAAGACCCTCAGCCGATGAAGGACCAAAAGTCGCCATCTTGAGCCAGGAATTCCGTAACTTGGTTGCCTGCTGCCTCGAGCGTTGCCGTAGATATATCAAGAGGGTCGCTGGTTGAACTGTTTGCATTCAGCTTCACCGTTGCATCTGCCGCAGTCGCTGCGATAGGAATTTGCGTAGGGAGTGGTGGAGGCGGCACCATTGGTGTTAAAGCACGGTAGAAATCGGGGTTGGTCAGCTGGGGCACTGCCATTGACGGGCGTGCTCGACGAGAACCAGTCACTTCTCTTGGGGCTGTAATTGCTGCCACCTCTGCATTTGACTGTTGAGATGCCGCCGTTGCCAGTGCTTGTGAAGCGAATCCTTGTCGTCCAACGTGAACTTGGGGGACGGGATACTTGATAGCAGGGTGAGAACTGCGAGGAGTGGCAGAAAGTGGCCACTGCCGAGTCGATTCGTTCACTTTTTCGGTCTCGAGTGCTCCACCTTGCCTTGCCGCTGCTGCAGCTGCTGCCGTTGCTGATGCTGATGCTGATGCACCTGTTCCTGCTCTTCCTTCTTCTTCAATTTTAGACTCCGCTGCTGGGAGGTTAGATGCGTTGAGGAATCAATTCACACTTCCTTCGTTCAAATCATATCTCCTCGGAAACCCAAAGAGAAAAAGATGAATAAAGGTCAAATGAAATGAGAAGCCTCAAAAACGCTTAGATTTTTTTTATTGGTGCGCGAACACTGCGGGATCGCTAGGGTCGTTAGGGAAGAAGAAGGAGGAGGAAGCAGGAACAGGTGGGAACACAGCATCGATGACATCGGTTGCTGCTGCTGCTGCTGCTGCTGCTGTCGAGCGCATAGTGGAGGAATGAAGTGGTTTCGGCACAAGTCGAATGGTGGGCACCTTGAGAGCGCCCTTCCTTGACTTAAGTGACTGAGAAGGTGGCAACGAGCAGCGGGGCGCATTCACGAGACTTCCTTGATGAGGCACCCTTTGATCCGTCACAGAGTGAAGAAAGCGCTCTTGGTGGTCTTCGTAGTCGTCAACACGGCCTTCGACGCAATTTTCAACCTTATTCTCGCCATCGTCGCTTCGACTTTGGAGGTCAGTTGTACCGGTGGCTCGCTCCCAGGCAGCTTTCCCAGTCAAGGGCGCTGACTCGGCTGACTTGACTGCTGCTGAGAGTTGCGCTTGGCGGAGGCGCAAGAGGGGCGGCACCGGGCATGGCTGTAGTGAATTGGGAGCCTGATCGAGTGTCTGAAAAAGGTGCACATTTTCACTTGCAAGCAGCTTCACCTATTTTGGTAATGCGAGAAAGTGCAAGTGAAAGCGTCGACACGCACGTGAAATGGGGTTCTCGCGAACGGCGAACTTTGCTATGCGTCTCGCATACACGAGAACTACAACCTCATTACAATCAGCTCAGGAAAGAGGAGGAGCTGAGATATACCTCTCTATAAAGTTGTGCGATCGTGTTGTCCTTTCGTTTGCGACTCGCTGCAGCTGATGCACGATTCCGCTCTTTCCTGAGTGACGTACGTGGTAATAGTTAAGATGCATTTAAAACCCCATGAGTAAACGGCGAAAACTCACAAGACCACATAAACCTTACCGATCCACATAGCTGCTTGTATATTCACCATAATTTTTGCCCTCGGATTGATTCAGGGCCTCGAGGCATAGCCTCTTGGGGTTTCGATTCGGTGACTCTGTGCTCGTTTCGTTGTCTGACATGTCTTCGCTGTAGTCGAAGCCTTCACTGCGCATTGGCCGCCGAAGGCGCGCGGTGCGCCGCTGTACAGCTAGCATCTTAAAAAGATATCTTGTTTTAAAGTGCTTAGTTCGAAGGCGGGCTACTGACAATTGTCAACCTGACAAGTACCCGAGCCAGGCGCCACGCGTCACACACCGACTCTTTGAGCTTTTGAGACTTCGCATGCTTCGCGGAATATTCGCGGAAGGAGTTGCACCCCAAGGGAGGAAATGGCCTGTAGTGGTAGTATTGTTGGGCTCTTCGTTGGGCTGGCCGGCTGGCACGAGTACTCTTTGAGCCTGGCATCACAGTATAATGGCACTCAGATCCCCGGTATTGCATCTTTTTTATCTGGAGAGAACAGGGACAAAACCGGGCATGTATACATGATTGGCTCTTGGCTCCACTTCTAGCTCCTTTGCATTCCATTCCTGCCTAGTAGCCCTCTTGTTGTGGCTCTACAAAGCCCGCTTCAATAACTCCCGGAAATAAAAAGCAGAAGTGCCGAAAAGGAGTAAGCGGAATCATGTGTGTTCTACCTCCTATATCTTCGGGCTCCCTATGCGCCAACTCACCATCTATCGCCGAGAGATAAATATTTGAAATTTCCTATATAGCAGGGGGATTTGGTCTAGTAAGGGCCGTTCAATGAATTATACGAACAGTTCATTGCGACTTGTATAAATTATTTGCCTGTCGCTTTAGGACAGGAATTGAGAAAGCATTTCGCAACACATTCCAAAAAAAAAACGGCCTGTGAACCTGTGAATCAGGAAAGGCGGTCGTTCTCTGCTTTTGTTTGATGCCATGGCAGTTCCTCCGTGATATAGGCGTGTGAACTAAATTAAACCTGCGCTTTATTGTAAATAATTGTGAGGTGTTGGTGGAATTGGACAGCGCCTACTTTCACTTCAGAGCTGATGAACAACTTCAAGGAGAATGTGCCTGAACTGCTTTGTTACGGTAATGCTAAATGCTACACGAAAGTGCACCGCGCGCTTCAGATCAGTCAGATTTGGATTGGAAGTCACATCTATCTACATATCTACTTGCAATCCGTAATCATTTCAGTAAACCGTCCGAACACGATATTGTCCCACCAACGGTTGTACCATGATGCCATTCATCGAATAAAATCACATTTGCGCCCGTTTAAGAAGTTAGCCAATCAAGGAGATGGCTTCATTATGGTACCAATTGATGAAAGCAGGATGCGCAAATATCTTGTACTATCTGCTCCCTTCCTTTCGACTCGATGCAGGTGGAATATCAGGCGGGGCCTTCAATAATCAAGTGGGATTACTTTGAGGGCCAAAGTCTATTCGGTGATTTAGTTGGACCCATGCTGTTCTCATTGACCTGTGTCTCAATAGTCCATTCTCTTATGCCCTACTTACGGCAGTACACTGTTCGTAACCAAGAAATCAAGGCATGCTCATTGACTCGTAACTTTTCGAGCGGAGACGACAAATCGACCACAGCGCAGTGTTAGCCATCGATCTTTACCTGTGTACCACATAATACATTACTGCAAACACGTCATGGAAATGACATCATCGACGGACTCGAAGGACTTGCCTCAACTTTCAACAACGAAGCAGCCCTCAGCAGCTTCAGCGATGCAACTAGATACAACATCAACAAGACCAAACGATGCTATGGCACATTCCATTGAGGTTGGTGTAACAGCTTCTGCCGACGATATTGAGGATGAAGAATGGGAAGTTGACGATTTGATTCCCTGCTGTGGACTTGGCGTTCTGGCATGCTTTCAGAATTGCAGTTTTCCGTCTTGCTTCGGCTGTCATATTGCTGGTCAAGCATGCTGTTGTGACTTACAGTACGTACGTTTGTCGTCGCGTATGATTCGATATTACATATCCTCTGCCCTAATTATGTGCCATAGCCTGTATCAATAAAAGCATTTCATTTGATATTAATAATACGTTTCTTGATGCTTGTGCCTCTTGGCTATTCAGAAGTCACTCGTTGCGAATCTTAACGGAGGAGAGTCACGCCAATCTAAAGAAAGACAACTGGGATGTGTGCATTTGGCACAACTGTTTAGCTCGATTCGGCGGTTGGCGGACGTGTTGTGCTCTCACGTGCTCTTGTTTTTGTTTGGAATCGCGCCTGTCCATTCCACCTAGAAATGACATTTTGCCGTGTGTATGCAATTGTTGCGGCTTTACTGTATGCATCTCCTTGAAACCTCTTGGGCCACCAAAGCTCGTTTGTACTTCCTGCAAATCAATCGGGCAGTTGAAGAAGTATAGAACTGAACATGTTTAAATGTCTTCATTTCAATCAGAAGAGCCAGCCGAACTCGAACTCGAACTAATACAAAGCCAAATGACACAGAAGCCAGTGCTGCGGGCAGAGGTACGCGCGCGTGCGTTGCGTGCTAGTCAAAATTGTAGATAGGATCGTTTGTAAAGTAGAAGGCAGGAAGCAAAATACTTCCACCCCCCTTAAAGTGGAAATAGCCATACGGCTAATGATATGATACAACTTTGATGCCAGATATAATTTGAAATCACTCGCTATGTTTCCGCCAGTCAAGAGGTGAGCAAGTAATCAAAATCTGAAGTTTAAATTAACAAGTAACACAGAGCACAGGGTAAGATTAGAAATTTATATAACTCTAGCTCGTAGCTCCAGGGGGAATTCGTTTTCTCCATGGCCAGCAGGACTATTTCTCTTGTTCTTATATCACTTCTCGCTTCTCGACCTGCCCTTTGCGATTGTGACCGCACTCAGAGGCGAAGCCCCTAGTAGTGCCAACTTACTTTTTGAAATTCCGCTTCGAAAAAAAAGTCCTTCTCGTTTCTTTCGTGTTTCTTGAAGCCCAGCGGCTCACGCTGATGCGCCATTTACTTGTATGTCCTTGGGATTGCAGACGGGAGTTTCTAAGCCCCTAACTTGATTGGGAAATCCACTCTCGCTTGAACTGCGCAAGTCGCTTTTCTTATTGCAAGCCAAGCTGTTTCTTCAAGTCGTCTTCGTCTTCAACTTTAAATATTTTTACCACGTCGTTTTTCTGCATCCCATGCGGTAAGTAGAACATATCCACGCCCCGCTCTTCCACCTGTTCCATCGAGCAATCATCCAGCTGTAATATTAGGCCCTTATTTCCTCGCGTTATATACTTCACCAAACTTGGCAGGTTCCTCTCTCTTTCAGCTCAAACTTACACCACTTGTTGATTTGTGTACGAACAGTTGTCCATGTGGTCTCGTCACTGCAAGATGATTGATTCCTCCTCCTTATATATCGCTTGCATACTGCCCCTTTCATTCATTATACACACCTGCACGCAAGCCATGCATACCCCTAATATATCTGATATGCTCAACCATCCTTTACCCGAGCGCGGATGATGCTGTGAACGTAGTGGCGCTCGAGGTGCCAGCGGCCAATGCGCGTGTTCACGAGGCCGCACGACAGGCACGCCACCGCGCGGTTGAAAGGCGCGAACAACTTGGAAACGGTGGCCGAAGGATTGAAGTCCACGAGAAGTGCCACCACGAACCTGAATGTACATGATGATTTTGAGCAAGGGATGATAGGAAATTCACCGCCGTGACACGCACGGCAACACTTGAATGCAAAAAAAGTGTGCGAATGCAATTGAGGCCATGTGGTGTATGCGACTTCTCCACACGAAGACAGCATGGGGTAGACGATAACCAAAGGATCTCTTCGAAAATTATTTGCACATGATGCACCGATTTCAACCGCGTAATGCGTGAATGCTAATACACGCACCAGATCACCCAAAACTGCGCAATGCCAGCAAGCCACACGTAGAGACCAGCAGTGGTGCTAAACTCAGTCCAAAAGATGATGCCCACTAACAGAAAGACCAGAATCCTGTGCACGAAGACAAAGCAAAGCCACAGGTAGGGTAGATAGAATGCGAAAGTAAAAGAAAAAGATAGAATGTGAAAGCAAAAGCAAAAGATATACATGCATGCAGGCTGACGGAATGGATAACATCGATTTGGATTTGCAGAGCTTCAAATCGAAGAGGAGCCGCCACGGTAAGAAAACAAAAAGGGTCTACACACCACGCGAAGGCGAAAATGGAACCGCAGCACGCCAAAAGGCAGTCGCAGCAACAGCAAGCTCGGTTGTAAGTTTCAGTGTGCGCAGCTTCGTCGTGTAAAAGACAAGGAGCAGCGAGAAGAAGGTAGACGATTTTGCGGTAGATCTGTAATATAAAGAAAGCACATATGAAAGAGGTGAAGAACAGGCCTCATTGAGAAATTTAGGATAATACGTTTGGAATTTTAAGGTATGAAGCGAGCTGCACAAGTAGATTGAAATAGCTTGCGAATGAGGAGTGATAGATATCACAAAACACAAAATTTAAAATCACCACCACCACCAACAATGTTGCAGTTTACCACCGACCATCTCGCTGATTCTATTTTCATACCGTGGTTGGAAGGTTGATGAAAATGATGGACACGAATATTTTAGTAACGAAGTCAAGGTCATCGTAGAGCAGCATGATGCCACCGCCCCAAAAGGTGGTGATAAATGCGCCAAGAAATTCAATCATACGCTGCGTTGTAGGAACAAAAGAGAGTAACGAAGACACTGCATGTCAGGAGGCGGTGCAGAAAAATAAAAGAATGACTGACAACAGAAATATCTTCCCTATAATTCCGTTCACTACTTTAGGAATACAACCTGAATGCAAGCACCATCAAGATAGCTACAGCACACCTGAGAACGGGAGTACGGGTGCAGCGGGTCTTCGAAAAACACCACGAACAACGGGTGGCTGTTGTAAACGTAATACACGAAATCTTCCCACCTGCACAAACGGAACCGAGAAAAATCAAAGAAATGGTGTTATCAATAGGTCGCCGTGAAGGTGGAGGCACGCGTCAAATTAAAATCCCTTTCAAAACCCAAAAGATAAAGTTTAACTCAGCACGCACCAGCCTCGCCACAAGCAGATACCCTTGTAGCAGCAGTCGCAGGTGGGCGTGCCTGGCTCCATCCCTAAGCCAGCGTAGACGTAGTCCTAAGTGCCCACAAAATGAATGGAAAAGAATTCAACATGAAGCTCAGTAGAAAGTTGCCTTGGTTTGCTGTACATGGAAAGGCAATGAAAGGCATAAACTCCTCTGAAAACAGTGAAAGAGACGTGTAAAGTGGTATCATCATACATGAATGTCATCCTCTGGCTGACAAGTCATATACTTCTTTCCAAAGGGCCCACCTTCAGCAAGAATTTGGTCTTGTAGTAGTTCATGCGGTCCGTTTGTACGTTGGCCAAGAAAGTGGTCCATTCGGTGAAATCCACATAACCGCTGCAAACCGAGCCATGAAAAAAATAAGAAGAAAGTATAAGATGATGTTGGGCTTGGTACATCAAAATGCAAGCATATTTGAAGACGACGCAATAGACTTGGAAGTATTTTCTCGAAGACAACACAGGATACAGCTCAAAGGGAAGTTTTCGAAGGAATCAGATAGAATCGCAGAATGAAAAAAGGAGTCAAGCAATAGGGCACATTTACCTGTTTTTTTTTTTTTTTTTCCTTCATACGAATCATACCTGGAAGCAACATCCATTTTGTCGAACGCGCGGCGCGTCTTTTTATGGTCCCCCGATGCAAGCGCCGTCAGCACCGGGCACTTCACGCTGCGCAAATAAGTTTGCACTTTGTTTTCTTCGTCGTTTTCTCCGTCGATCGCGTACTCGATTTCGTCAAATGTGATGTAACCGTCGCCTGTTCAAATCCCCCCAAAAAATATATAGAAAGGCGGCGTTTACTACTCGTTTCACTTAGCCAGTCGATTCGACCACCTTTAATATGGAAGAATGCATATGGTACAAGACCGCTGAAGAGAAGGGTAAACCCTAGCTACATCAATTCTTTTCAATCTCTCTCCCTCTCTCGACTACGCGTACAGATATACATCACACCATCGGCGTCGATGAGGCGCCATAGAGTAGGGCCAATGGTTTGCATGTCGCAACTGAACACCGTGTCCTTGGTGCACCACACTGTGACCACAAATTCGTGGAAGTCCAGTCCCGCGTCTGTGTTCGCAGAGGAGGCGAAAAATTGGCAAAGTACAGAGAAATCACACAAAAAGAAAGGAAACCAGTTTCAACGCTGTGACTCACGAAGGCTGTAGTCCACCACGTCCTTATCGCCGTTGGGATAATCCTATGACGGCATATTTACGTTAGCAGGTCCGCGGTGAAGGAGGGCGAGGTCAAGTTTAAGACAGGCAAAAGGTTTCAATGTAGACTTATGTTAGAAAGTTGTAAACAAGAAGATAGTTGGCTACATGAATGAAGGATGTACGTAAACTAGGCGTCCTCGGGGAAGGAAGTAGCAGTGACGCGGGCTAAACGCCAGTCCGAAATTGAGCGCCTTCAATATTTACCGATTCGTCGAAGAAGTCGCGGCCATGCGTCGACATCATAGCGTGCGCGAACGACTCGTGCTTGTTTTCGTTGTTTTCCCCGTCATTGACGTCTAGTCGCACTTCCGACTGCTCAGAAGGCTCGGGTGGGTCCTCTGAAGACGTTGGCAGTTCAATCGAGCTGATGGCTGGATCAGGCTCTCCGTCAAGTGACGTGCCCCGCCAGTCGTGCAGCGGAGGTGGCTCAAACTGAACTAAGCTTCCAGCTTCGGCGCCTGGCGGGACTTTCATTTGCACCAGGCGGCCGTCCTCCAGGCTGTCGAAAGATTTGCCACCAACCGCACACATAAAGCACTCAACTGTCAGGACTCGAGACAAAATCGCATGCGAATTGAAGGCATAAAAATCGTGTATTTACTTCACTGTAATGAAGTCGCCTTCCTCTACACCTTCTGGGATTTCAATTTGCATGGTCATCAATCCAAAAACTTGTGGAAGGAGGCTGCTTGCAGCAGCTTCCTCAAACCAAAATCAGTCCACGCCAAAAGTAATTCCCGAAGCTTAGTCAAAGAAGATAAGAAGCTCCTTCTTCATTTCGTGCGTCGTGCGCGCGTCGTTTACACAGAGTAGGGTCACAGTCGAAACATCAAAACGAAACCAAATCAGAAACAAACATGGTTTTCGCGCCGGTTTTGTTTCTCCGAAACAAACTTCGTCCTGCGTCCGGGCGTTTCCCCGTTTCGCGAAACGAAACGGAGGTACAGAACGCTCGGTTTGTTTCGATGTCTTCGCTTAATCCGTGTTTTTGTATCGTCCCATGGGCCCCCTACGGGAATGCTTTGGTAAGAGGCGGGGTTGTCTTACGTGACTTAAAAAAGGCCAGCTCGAAAACTGGTTAACTCTTGATGTGAATCAACCGTCAAAATATCCCTCTTGATCTTCTTTGAAATCCCCTCAAGGGGTCTTGAAAAGAATTGTAGTGGAT
>Ga0307931_1001630_pt1 | contig 14734 bp, 24 predicted proteins | sample OrgLakmetageno47_FD_201816 | JGI IMG/M metagenome (GOLD analysis project Ga0307931, IMG submission 201816) | Saline water microbial communities from Organic Lake, Antarctica - #47 | ecosystem: Environmental > Aquatic > Non-marine Saline and Alkaline > Saline | place: Antarctica: Organic Lake... | reverse complement strand
AACACGACCCGGCCGCTCTCGCCGCCTTGCGCATCACCAACCATCTTACTCCAAGCGGTCGTTTCCACGTCAACCGTTCTCCCCTTGCCCTTTCCAGTGGGCAATGCCAGCACTACCTTGTGCACAAGTTCATCCTCTCTGGCCATCAGGCCGCCATCCCCATTGAGATTCAGATCGTCGAATCCAACATCATCGTCGATCCCACCGCCGCTCCCGCCCCACGCCAACACAGTTCCCACGTACTCTTCTGCCTAAACCCCGCCTTCGATGGACTTCACACCCCCTACATCCGCTGGCCACTCAATGATGCGGACCGCCGCACACTCATCGACACCTGCCCCGTTTTTTCCGCCCTCAAGCCCCCCGATCCCCAAAACGACGCCAGTTTTGACCTCGATCTTTCCGGTCCACTTGACATCAACGCTTACGTCACTGCTGCCAATTCCAAATCCTTGACCCCCACCGCTTCATCCCCGCTTCAGCGTCATCGCGAGAAGGCCGCTGCCGCCTACCCACCCCGTCCCTACAACCGTACTGATGACCTCATACTCATCCACACCCGCCGTGCACCTTTCCAACACCTGCTCATTACCGACCCCCTCCCCCTCGAGGCTTTCCCAGACCATTTCTTCTCTGCCCTCGCCTCCATTATTCGTTCCGACGACGCCACTACCACCGAAGTTCTTCAGACTGCCGACATCCCTTCCAGCGACTCCACTGAACTTCACCTCCTCACCACCCTCCAACACTCTCACTTCCGCCCGCTCGAATTGATCACTGGCGTGCTCCTCACCACCGAGGCCGCCCTCCTATTCATATTCTCGCGTCTCCGGCCCAACGCCTCCACCCTCAGCACCTCCCTTTGCATTACGGAGACCCTTTCCCACCTGCGCCTTCAACACCAATTTGTTCTTGGTCAGCAGACGTGGAATGCCCTCGACTTCGTCACTGCTCTTACTGCGTGTATTACTCTCGCCCGTTCCCTCGGTATCGTCCTCAATGAAGTCAAAATCTTTGAGTTCCTTTTCTCGCCCGTCGATGGGCCCCTCGGTGGCCACGCCAACTTCTTCTACGACGTCAACACCCCCACCAGCTTCACTTCCGCGGTCCAGACCGCTCGCGCCATCGCCACCAACAACACTTTCAGCGGCGACCCCATCTCGCTAGACTCCATGCTGGCCCTCATCAACACCGAATCCACTCGCCTTCTCACCCTTGCCACCACCGCTTCCTTGGCCAAGACCGACGTCCCACCATGGCTCCTCGCACCCAGCGCCCCGAAACCACGCGACCCACCAACTCCTACTCGATCTACACCTACCAACCATTCCCGTACCACGCCACCGCCACCCCGCGCCCCTTCAACTCCCTCTCGCCCTGCATTTCCACCTGCTTCGCGACACTCCATGCCAACCACCTCGCCGTCTTCTTCCACCCCCTCTCCATACTCCTCACGCGACCAACGCAACCACGCATGCTTCGCCGAGTCTGTCATGATCGGTGGTTGCCCCAAGAATCAGAACCAATGCGCCTACAGCCACGGGTTCAATCCCAATGACCCTGCTCATGTGACGCTTTCACGTGTCGATGCCCTCCGCAGTTTTGCCGGCCAGATCCGCCGCCCCGGCCTCCTCCACGTCGAGAACGCACGGCTATGGAAAATTCGTCCATCCGACCTCTCTGATGCCATGAAAGCCTCTAACCCCGCCTTCATGGCAACCCAACCCAGCACACTCCTCGCTGCTGAGGCAACCACGCCCCCCGTTACCAGTCCTGCATCCCCAAACCCTTCGGTGCCCTCTCCTGCTCCGCCCTCCGTCGATGACGCAACCGCTGCTGCCTTCCGCACCGCCAACAGCACCGGCATCGGTTTCATGACCTGGTTCAACGGTCTTCCCGAATTTGATCAACTCCGCGAAATCGATCGCTGGGCATCCACTCAGCTCTGACGCCATGCGGCGCCTCGCACCACGATTCGCTCTGTCGTCGACTCTGGCGCCTCCTTCCATGCGGCACCGACCAGTGCCCCTCCACATGCATTTCACGAGCTCCTCGATTCTCACCTTCACTTCACCGTTGCCAACGGAGCTACCGTTCGACCGCGTGCCCTCGCTATGACTCGCATGCTTATAACTACCTCCCCCAACGGCTCCATTCCACTGCCTCCACCCCACCACTCCAACACTACCACACACACTTCACGCCCCGCACTCGAACCCATCGCCAACACCCTCGGATTCCATCTCCTCCCAGGCGCGAAACACTACCTCCTTGCCATGCCCGAACTCACTCGCGCAGGCTTCCGACTCTGGCTCACCGACTCTGGTGACTCCCTTCTACTCCTTCCCCACCCATCCACCCATGCCGTCGTTCTGTTCCGTCAGCAGCACCACTCCAGTAATCCTACCCAAGGTCGCGGCCTTTGGCACATTGACTTCGAAGTCACTTCTGGCTCCCTCCGTGTCCTCAACCCCACCACTCCAACCCCTCTCCTCTTACCATCCATCGGTAACTCTACACCGACACCACCGCACTCTACCTACTCCGCGCTTCCATCCGCCTTTTCCCTTTCCGCCGACACTACACCACCTCTAGACGAACACACGTGGCATGGTCGCAACTGCGCCGACCACGTTTCCGACACCGTCTCCTACAGGAAATACCTTACTGGACTCCATTCCAGCTACCCCACCCTCCTTGCCGCCGACACCCACACCACTCCTCCTGAACCCACCTCCCGTCGCGGCAAGCGCAACCGATACAAGTCACTCAATGGGCTACCCCTCCACGCTGCTCTCGGCCACCCTACTCTCAAAAGACTCAATGCCTGGTGCCGCCTCACTGACGGCTTCCCCACAAAGTTCCGTACTTTTCCAAACCATCGATGCTACGGCTGTCGCGCCGGCAACTCTCCACACCAACCCGTGCCCAGTGGTTACACAACCACCGCCCCGCCACCTCCCTTTCGCCCGAGAGCTGCCAAGGGCCAGGTCTGGTACGTCGACTTCTCGCGTACTTTCGCCGCACCTGACATCTACGGCAACACTTCCTTTATCCTTTTCGTTGAACAACGCACACTTTACGTCAAAAGTTTCCTCCTCCGTGACCACACCGACTTCTGGAAACACGCTTCTTCCCTTACCCAATGGGTCCAAGCTACTCTCGGCCTCCGCATTTCCGATATCTTCGCCGATTCCGACCCCACTTGGACCAACAATTCCAGCTCTCTCGAGACCAAGACTACCCTTTGCCGGAAATTTGAAGCTGACAATTTCCTCCGCTTCCATTTCTCGCCACCTCACACTCACGCCATGAACCTTGCTGAAGGACGCATGCGCTCAATCAATGCCCTCATCTGCATGCAACTCCAATATGCTTACCTTGCAGACCCTCTCTGGGGCCCAGCTGCTCTCCACGCAGCCACCATTCACAACTTCGGACCCATTCTCGACTCCACTCGACCAGATCTCGTTGACACTGTTCCCTTCACTGCTCTCCACGGACGACGCGTTGACATTCGCTCACTCGCTGGCGCATTCGGTTCCACCGCCTGGGTCAAAGTTCCATCCTCCAAGCCCTCTGACTTATCTCGCCAGGCCCGCATTGGTCTCTTCCTTGGCCTTGCACCTGACACCATCGGCTGGCGCATCCTCATCCTCGAAGATCGCACCGAAACTATTTCCTATCACATTGTCCTCGAACACGACATGTCCTCCAGGCCTGCCCTTCTCATGCAACACGATCGCCAACCTCTCCTCCGATCCCATCTATCTGCTGGGCCCTCCCTATTTAATCGTGCCATTCGCGACTTGTATTACGCATCCTCCGACAACTCCACTGATGCTCGTTCCATCATCGTCCTTAGCAAACTTACCCACCAACCAATTTCGCTTCGCCTTGCCTCCACACCTGGCCCCGATTCTGACACTTTCCTTACCGAATGCCACGTTAACCCACCCACCTTACCATCCCCCTCTCGTGACCACCGCACCTCTCCACGCTCACCGCGACGACCTAATCCAACCCGCCACCAACCCACCCCATCGCCGGCCATCACTACCGACTCTTCTATCGCCCTTGGCTCTGATACACCCTCCTTGCCCCTCACTACCACCGGTCGCCAACGCCTACGGCTCATTTTTAACCTACGCCCCGACACTTCCCTCCGATGCGCCCTCGACAATCCCAAGAAGCCCTCGTCAAAAAGCGCCTCCCGCTTCGCTGCCACTATGCATTCGACTTCTATTGCCGAATACGGCTCCAACGGAGGCAAATTTTCCGACTTTGCCAACGACTACAAACGCAACTTCATCGAACTCGGCACACTCGCATCTCTGCAATGCCTCGATCCAACACTTTGCCTATTGTTCCTTCACCCTCCTGATTTACAATCTTCCATCCTCAGTGCTCCGTACACCCAGCCTCCACAGTTCCAACTACCACCTGATGCCAACCGAATCGACATAGACAACTTTCCTCCGTACTGCGATTACCCCTTGGCTCCTTCACCTCCTTCGGCCGCTCTTTGCGCCCTCTTATCTCAGGACTCCACACCGACAGTTCCTCCACAAGAACCTTCCGAGCCTTCTTCCCACGCGCACACTTCGCAAACGCACACTGCCAACGACTCCACCTCCTTACGTAATGCGGTCTCTGCTCTCTGTACACGAAGTTTCAGACGCTACCTCCCTCCCCTCCCATTTCAATCTTGAGGCGCTCACTCAAAACGTTTCCGACCGTATTGCACCTCAACTCGCCTTCCTTGACCACCACGACCCAGGCCCTGACGATTTCCTCGACTGCGTCTTCAACGCTGTCGTGGCCAATGAACCGTTTACTACCAAGCAGCATCCCGATGACCCTACCACCTACAAACAGTTTCTTGCTCATCCCAACCTCGAAGGTTTCCGCAAGGTCATGCTTGATGAACTCCTCCAATTGTTCGACGTCTTCCACGCCTTCACTCCCGTTACACTCGCCGAGGCCCAAGCTGCCAAAGCCTCTAACCCCGACACTCGCTTCATTCCAACCAAGTGGGTCTGGGTCACCAAATTCCTCGCTTCTGGTGACTTCAATCGCCTCAAGGCCCGTCTCGTTGCATGCGAAGCTGTCGGCCGTTTCCTCGTCGACAACAAGTGGTCACCAACTATTGCCATGGATTCAGCACGGCTCATCTTCGTTGTTGCCGCCATCAATCATGCGAAGTCCTCAGCCTAGATGTTTCTGGGGCCTACTTACGCGGCAAAAGACGCTCTACCGCCGCTCCCGTTTTCGTGCGCATGTTCCTACCTCAAACTACGCCAAAGTCCTCACGTACTTTGTATCCTATTTGCTCGACCACGAAAACGATGAACTCGTCTACTCCTACAGGCTCCAACAATGATCTTACGATCTTACTTCCTTCGTTGACAGCAGCTGGGGCAATTGCCCCGAAACACGCCGATCATGGTTCGGTTACGCAATCTCTTGGTGCGGCGCTGTTTTCTCCGTGCGCGCTAAACTCCAACCTAGCGTTGCCCTCGCTAGCCGCGATGCTGAAGCTATCGCTGCTGTTTTCGCTGTCAAAGCCCTCCTCGCTCCTCGGCTTCACCATCATGCTTACCGAACTTGTTGGCTTCAAAGCCAGTCTCCCTACAACCCTTCACGTTGACAATAAAGCTACCGTCGACAGTGCTCACTCCGAGAAACTCTCCAAAGAATCTCGATTCATGGCCATGCGCCTCCTCTGGCTCCGCGAAATGGTCCGAAACTCTCTCGTCCATATTCGACATGTTGCTACTGACGACAACCACTCCGACATCTTTACCAAGATTTCACCTGCCCATAAAGACATCGCCTTCCGCGCTACCCTTATGGGCACGGCTGCTCCTACAGTCCTCCTGGCCCACTTCGGCACTTAAACTTCCAACAGCTGTTCCTTCAGCTCCCCCCGGCCATCTTTGGCATATCGATTTTAACTGCTGCTCCTTCAGCTCACCTGGCCCCCTATGGTACACCTCTGCCAAATGCCGCTTCGCCACTCGCGTCATCTCCCGTGTCTTGTCGTCTCCTCGACGCCATGGGGGGGGTGATCAGTCACACGGGTTCCTCCCCTACTTCGTGGGTTTTCCCACGTGCTTCCGATTCCTTTTGCTGCCCTCTGCAAAGACTGACGACACGATCGATTACTCCCTACGTGTGATGCTCCAATCAGTGATCGACCGAATTCGTTCCGGCAGTTCCAGATTCCATCCATAGAACATTCCGATCCCAATTCCGATATCCCCGAAACTTCCCCGCTTTGTCATTTCACCAAAACGTTTCTCATCATAACACTATTCTGCGCTAAATATATTCCACTAGTTCCCAATTCGCCGCGCTCCCGCCAGCGCGGCTCTTAATTATAGGTGGAGTAACGCGCACGCCCCTCCTTCCCCCAGACCGATCAGGGATATTGAGATTTCCCCCTAATAACGTGGACTTTCGGCTGGCTTCAATCGAGAAATTTTTGTGAAGTGTGAGAGTTTGAAGCTGCAAGCGCACAGTCCTTCCCTGTTCAGATACTAACACCAGTCCTCGCCTAGCTAGGGGGAGGCACAAAAATACCGAGCGCTTTTTTTTTTCCCGCTTCGTACAGAAAACTTCTGGAAACTTCTGGAACCCCAGCTGGAGTCCCATCTTTTGTTTCGCGTGTCAAAGGTGTTTTGGTGTCGACGCGCTCAACCAGAAAACTGCGCTCGAAGCTCGAAGCGTGAGTCAATGCTGAAGGAAGCTTTAGCGCCGCAAAAGAAATAAGAACATGTGGATTGCATCCCAATTCACTATTTGTTTTGATGACGGCCCACCATTTGGTCGTGCTTAAATCGTTTGGGTTATTTTTTGATCGCATCATGACGAAGATCTCGTTATATTTCACTCCGCCTCTTTTTAACCAAATCTTCTTGGTTTTTCATCAGGGCGCCCACGAAAGAAGGAGAACTTCTGCGTCTATTCGCCATCATGCTGAGAAAAAGTATTCATGGACCAAAATCGACAGCTGGTTTTGAGGTCGACGAGGACTCCCTCGAAAACGGACTAAGTGCATCCTTGGGACTCACAATGATCGCATCACGCCGAAATAGCTCCTCCACAGCCGAATCTGCGGTATTTGTATAAAAAACTTATTGGTTGCCAGAGCTGTAAATGTGAACCTTCCTTGTACTGGAACTTTTTTCCATTAGCTCCTGCTATCTGTACGCGGTGCGCTGACCACACTGCCCTGCTCGACCTTTCACTTCGCGGTTTTAAGGTTTTGCATTGAACTCTGATCCAAAAATATATATCCATGCATTTGTTCTGTGCCTACGCGCTGCTGAAAATTAGACGTTGAAGGAAAGCACTGGAGACAAATCGTTGGCTTTGGAGAAATTGTACCCAGCAGAAGAGTCCAACTCGAATGAAGTTTCTCACACAATTTCTCCGTTCCAAACAGGCAGCGCGGGTGCCAAAACGAAGGAGGCTACACCTCCAAAAGTATCGTTCAGGTTCGTATCATAATGGTCGCTCAAACGAATCTGCTTTTTCTTCCTCATCTTTTAGGAGATTCACACATTCAGCATCTTGTAACTTTTGCGTTGCAGGGCTGGATTGAAGAATCCTGTTGGGAGTGAGACGAAAACCCAAGAAGGCAAAGATGTCGACCTTGCCCGCTCGGACATTGCTTCGTCACTCGGAAAGTCAGATGCTGCCAAGAAAGCGCTCATTGAAGAGCGTACCAAAATGATCGCCCAGGTTTTTACCGAGAAAGATTCTGGGTTTCGCCTTACAAAGAAGCAGAAGCCTGCACCAAGCACTGGCCAGGGTTCAGGTCTTTACGCAGGTAATTTCCATAGTGCAACAAATAACCTATATCATTAGCCCCCTTTGTTCCACAGCCAATCGAAGCACGTTGGTGTTAGTGCTTCCAATTGTAAATATCGGTGCGTGTGTGCTCAGGAGCCGGGATGAAGCAAGGAGAAATCCAATTCACCGGAGTTGGCAATCACCGTGCGTATTACTTAATCTGCCCTGAAGAAATGGAGTCCACAGATGCAGTGCTCATGCACATGTTTGGTCCCAACAATGCTGTTGGATCGAGACGAGCTATCACGACATGGAAGAGGGCACCGACGTGTGGAGTGGCGGTACCAAAGAGGGCATGAAAGACGACGCTCGGCGGATTAAATTCAAGCGTCGACTTCAAGAGATTGCTGGAGGCGTGTGCCAGGTGATGAGGAATTTGTGCAGAATATCCACCTCACAGTGCTGTATCATGTAATTGCTTTCATCTGCGTTGTGTGCGCTCTCCTTGTCAGGCTGTTGTTGAATGCGGCGGATGGTTCGATTTGAATTTCGGCGGACGTGGCGGATTGGCAGAGGTTATCAAAGACGGCATGAAAACGTATTGGGCGTCGCAGTCGACGCTTGCGGGGCACAAGGATCAAGACTTGGGCGTGGTCATTGGAATCCGTACCCTCGACAGCACAATTTTCAGCTCTGAATTTGAGGAGAACGCAGTATCTCTGGACACGGACGAAGGAACCATGAATCCTGATGCGGTTCTTTCGCACCTCCAATCGCGTGTGCACTACCCAAGTGTAGATCACCTTCTTTACGCAAGTGAACTTGGAAAAGGAGATGATGAGAATGAGCAGGATCTTGACGGCATGTTGGACGAGCGACGATCCCAACGTTCAGTTGCTGAGGCTGAGATCGAGAAGGAGGCAATGTTTGGTGTCTCGAATGGGATACTGAATGATGCCTTGACTCATGTTATCTTCGTTCAAAATGATGTCATGCTACAAAAGCTCAAATTCGACATTGCCAACCTGGCTACACGCGCCATCATTTTCGCAAACGGTCGTAAAGCTCTCATCGAATCAGGCGTTGACGGGTATATTCTTAACGCTGCAAGCCGTGGTGTACCCATTGTGTGCTTGCACCACACGGGAGGAGCTGCGGAAATATTTGGCAATGCAATATTGCAACGCCAGAAAGGCAATGACAAGAAAGATGATGTTCCCGGTCGCTATCGGCTTCCGGAAAACGTTCCAGGAGACAGCTGCCTCGTACTCGATTCCTCGTCCGACTCGGTTGAAAAAGTCATCGATAAACTTACGCTGGTTCTCTCGTCAGTTCAAGATGACGAAATGCGCGAAGTCGGGAACAATAAGAGCGAAAAAGAGCGGCTGCTGCACGCGTGGACTATGTATGTTCGATTCCACCTCAATGCAAGCCTTCAGATAAAGCGGGCGTGGGCGTTTCACATTATCCTCATCCTTTGCAGTATTATGACGACGGTGTTGGCGTTGCTTTACTACGCAGGAATCGAAGATTGCAGGGAGGAATGCTCTGCAAGCAGCGATGTGGAATTTATTGAGTTGCCAAGCTGGCTCAGCCGAGAGACCCTTGCAAACTTGTTACCTATTCTTCCGGTGATTTCGGGCATGATGCTAACTATCAGCTCCAAGTTTAGCCCGATCCTCAAGTGGTCTTCTCTCTACAGCAATGCAGAGCAAATCAAGAGTGAAATTTACATGTACCGAGCCCGTGTAGGAGACTACATGCCCCGAGTCAAGAACAACATTGACATCATGTCTAAGGTACGAAAGATCGAGAAAAAGTAGATGCTTACTTTGATGATTGTTTTTATCGTCGAGGAATGCCACTTCATAAACTATCACTTTTTCTTCCCTCGTTGCATCGATCTGCAACAAATTTGCAGGTGAAAAGCATGGAGGAAGCGAGGAAGCAGGCCATGATGCAACGCGCTGTTGGGAGCGGTGCTGGGCAAATGAATGACTTAATGAGCTTTAATGAATCAGCTGATGCCCAAGCTTCTAAGAACAAGGGCACTGAAGATCGAACAGCTAAACTTGAGGCTCGGCGAACACAATTCGCAAATAAAATTAACTCGATCAACCGGGCAGTCATGTCATCAGAAGTGCGCTCCTCGCACTTGAAGGAACCAACCTCAACGGAAATCAAACAAACTTTGAAAAAACTTTACAGCAACCTGTCGAGTGGTAAACAATCTTCGTTGAATCTCCTCGGTTCCATTGGAGAAACTGAAGATCCCGCCGATTTCGATACAATTTTTGACAATGGTGTTGCAGTTCTTACGGCCGCAGATTACTGCCAATTTCGCCTCCAGCCTCTGATCGCGGAGTACAAAGCACGTTCACCCATTCTGAGCCGCCGCCTTGGAAGTTTCCATCTAATTATGGTCATCCTTACTGCACTTACCACAGGCCTTGCTATGACGTCCTACCGTCTGTGGGTTCCGCTACTTGTCAGTGTTGGCGCCGCCATCGCAACAACCCTAGAATGGGAACAACTCCAGAACCGCCACCGGAATGTCAACCAGTGCCTCGAAGAACTAAGTGATCTGTATACATGGTGGGAAAGTCTCAGCATGGTAGAAAAGAGAATGCCGAAACACAAGGAACAGTTGGTGTTCAACACCGAAAACAACAACGATGCGGAAATTTCTGCTTTCGTGAAGTCAGCAGTGCGCCTTGGTGCGTCGAGGAAAGGTGGTGATGGGAACAGCAACGATGCTGACACCGTCGACGAAGAAGATGTCGCAACTATTTGATTTCTACGGATGCATTAACAAAGAAAAGCTCTGCCGGGAGAGCATGCGAGCAAAATTGAAAGATAAATTCGAATTCAATCAAATTTCGAATCGCGCACTGAATGATACTGAAGAGATTTCTTGGGTGATTATCATTGAGGAAGAGAATAAACAGCATTCAGCGCAACGCCCACTCGTGAATTCTAGAATGGCGGATCTCTCTTGCGTTTGAGGTGGCTGCACTATACTGCGGTGCATGTTATTGGACGAGAATTTAAGCAGTGCCAATTGAAAGTCGCCATACGATGGCACCTACCATGGCTGCCGGAAGTCTTCGGAAGTAGCTAGGATGCTAACGCATTTAATGAGTATCATTCGCGCATAATACGGAAAATCTCAATGGAGAATACGAAAAAAAGACAAACACTTCTAACTGCTGGCAGCTGACAGCTGGCAGTTGTTTAATGATTAAAGGCAGTTTCGGGCTTCGGATGATAAGAGGTCGTCACGTGTAGAAAACTAGGTTAGGATTCCCGCGGGAAATTCCGCGGAATTCCCGCGGAAAGGGAAAATTTTACCAATCAGACGTGCTTTCCTCGACGGGAATTTAGCAGTGTCTTTATGACCACGGCACGGAAAACCCGCGGGAAACCCGCGGAATTACCGCGGAAATGCCACGTGAAGTGGAATTTTTAGCCATCACGCGGAATTCCGCGGAACCGGGAATCGCAACCCTGGTAGAAAATGGGGGTTTCAGTTCGGTAAATTTTGCTATGAGAACAAGGGTTTCATCTGAAGATAGGAAACGTCGCTGCTCATCTCGGTGCATATCCCGCTTGAAACTAGTAAGAAATCAAGGGTTCCAAGCAGAAATATAAGGGATAAGCTAAGCGATCAAGGGCTGAGACCATTTCCCCCCACTCTTACTACCCGGAACTACCTGTAACGCAAAAGAGCTCACCCCTCGTTCCGGTTTAGTAGCTCTGCTTATGCCAAATGAGAATGAATTTCAGGTGCTAATTTAGGATTCCCGCTGGGAATTCCGCGGAAATTACAATTTACGCTGAAAGTGAAATTTATACCAATCAGATATGATTTTCGTTACGGGAAACAAGCAGAACCTTGATAATTGATGACGCCAGCACGAGACCGGACGGACATGTATGAGGCGTTTTTAATCAAATAGAGGCCACTTGTGTTGAGATTGGCACTGCAGATATCACCCAGATCCGCCTTGCGATATCGAAGACCCTCGCCGGCAGTATATGCAACTCCGAAGGGAATTAAGGAAGATAGTGAGAAAAGAAAACCACGTGGTGTTGAGAACTGCAGCTGACTAAGTCAACAGCAGCAACGACCACGACAAACATCATTTTTTTGGAACGGGACGCGCGAATTGATTTTTTTGCCCTCGTACGGGAATTCTGTGGGCACGTGAATCATAACCCCAGTTGGGTGCATATTACGGGAAATTGAATTAGATTGAATTATATTATCCCCCCCAGTTGCAATGAAACATCAACAAATAGCAAAAAGCTGCGTATTGGCGAATCCCCCAGAACAAGCCTGACTTGGCTGAGTGTCCTTTTGCGTAATGCAATGTTCATCTTTACTCCCATGAACCCTGTAGGATCAAGTCTCGGAATAAGGTATAGGCTTCGAGTACGTCCGCGTTGATCTCCACTCCGTTATATGCTCTGCTAATGCACGCCATTCCTTGAAGTTGACCGGAAGCCCTTTGCACTTTAGAGCCCTCCTTAGTGTCCGACCCCATGTCATCTCAGGGCGTGCTACCCAGCCAGTAAGCAACTGCCGCGGCGCTCGAGTCATAGGCATCCGAGAAGCATGGCCAGCCCAACGAAGAAGCCGATTGTGATAGTAGCCATCAAGGTCCATGTGAGCCTTTGAAAAAGAGTGGCTGAACTAATGTGATGATGGGAGGTATGATGGAGACTGGCACGCTTAAATTAACTCCGTTCATGAGTCTTTGTCTGTGAGTGGTTGTCCAGGATAATTCCGAGGAGAGTATGGACTGCAAACTCCGGCGGAACCCTGACACCGGAGATCATGGCTGTGAATCCAGAATCGCATTGTAGGACTTCAAAAGTGGCGATAATATCCCACAGTCCGTCAGTGAGACACTGCCATGCACGTTGGGCATCATGGGAGTGAACGGATTCCTAGGAACCTTCTGTTATGAAATTTTGAATTATCCGTGGGACTCAGCTACAAGCATTGTCAGCACTATCTTGCCGAGCACTAGCGCGGAACCTGCACTCTTCGGGGTATACGCGGACGACTTCCCTAGGCCGAAGGGCCTTCCGAGGGTTTAGAAAAACGCCGGAGGACGACCACCAGTAGCGACCGTGGCGTATTTTGAGGGGGGGGGGGGCTTTTCTATTCACTGCCACTCCGCGGACGAGGAAGGAGTTCCTGTCCCGTCAAAGCCTCTAATGGTTCAGGGGCAGAACAATAGGCGCCTTGCGCGCTGAAAGGCACACTTTGACCTCTGCCGAATGAACCTCGTCTTCCGCATGTCACGAGCTTCTTTGCTCGCGCGCCTTCCTCTTTATGTACCGCACATAGAACAAAATGAATTTTATGAAGTGGTGGGCAGTTCAGTTGTATGATCCCACGAATTGTTGAATCCACTTTATCTTTGGTGCCGATGTGCAGGTGTTGACATTACAGCATGAGGTATATTACCAGTCCATCAAAACCCAATAGGAGATGGTCTCTTGATCTCCGATGCGGTATATCAGCAAGTTCTTTCGAAGTAATAGTGAAGCAGTGTGATTGAAAGGTTGGGTGTGTGCGCGCGCTTTTGGTCTAATACTACTCTCCCATAATCCTCGCACTTCATTCTGGCACTCGGCACTGCCCTGAGTCCGATTCACATAGTGATTATTATTGCGAATTGTCAATTGATGCCGCACGAATGATCGAATGGAGTTTTCATTTGTGCGTGGACTCGCGCATAAACTTGAATGCAAGATCTAATCTCTGACTGAAATACATCGATTTACCATAAACACACTTGACCTACGTACGTACTTAGAATATGGAATACGAGAATCAAAACTTGACCAAGCTTTACAATCCAAAGCTTGAATTGGCTTCTGCCATCGATAAGTACAAGTGACGCAGAAAACGGACAATGGCCAGCTTCATCTCAACAAAGCTCTTCTGCCTCAAATCAAGTTAGACTTCAATTTTAGCTAGAGGTATTCGTAAGGGTGTCAGTGTAGTAGTAATCAAGCTGTAGTACTTCGTAATAAGTATACAACATGCATAAGTACTTACAGTACAACTGCACTTGTAAGCCTATAGTATATACTGTACTTCTGAAGGTGCACGTATATATTACTTATTGAAATGCATATTTGGGTCAAAACCACTGCAGCGGCGCGCGCGCCGCTACGCCACGATCAACGTAGTTGATGTCAGTGACAACGTGGCAACGTGTCAGAACACACGTACCCAGTGCCCAGTACTTACTACAGAACATGTACAGATGTACACAGTAGTACAACATGTATCGTATGTCATGTAATGTTACCCAGATAAGAATGTGATGTGACACACGGACACAATTCAGTGCGAGCACTTTTGTGCCGATGTCAGTACTAAACATCAAACTACGTTGATCTATTACTTATTTTTACGAACCCTAGCTAGCAGCAGCACAGTGCAGCGGCTGTCTACATACGCAATGATGCAATGAATGATGAATCCCTAGCTAGCTCATCCTCAAGTGAAGCCAGCACTATCTCGGTGGCAACATCAGATCAAAATCATACTTTTCAAATACCCTTGAATAGTTTCAAACTTAGGCCTTTGCTGGAGCTGTTCTGAGTAATTTTATTCTGTAGGCTCTTGAAGTGTATCAGTAACTGTAATGGCTTCGAACTACGACCAAGATTATGGGCATAACTCCGAGAGTTTAGGAGAAAGCGGCAGCAGCAGCAGTATTGTTTTAGGTAGTGGTAGTGATAGCGTCGGATTTGTCAACAAAGGCCTGCAGCGTTGGGAAAAAAGCAGAGCTAAATGGCTAGCCTCTTGTGCTGCTAATAAACTCGAAAAGCGGCCTCAGCCAAAGGACGTTGACATTGACCAGGTTACTTTGACGGATTACTTGCTACCAAGCTTTCGTGGCACAAT
>Ga0307931_1001628_pt1 | contig 14753 bp, 15 predicted proteins | sample OrgLakmetageno47_FD_201816 | JGI IMG/M metagenome (GOLD analysis project Ga0307931, IMG submission 201816) | Saline water microbial communities from Organic Lake, Antarctica - #47 | ecosystem: Environmental > Aquatic > Non-marine Saline and Alkaline > Saline | place: Antarctica: Organic Lake... | reverse complement strand
TGCTTCGATGCTCTCTCGACCACAAGAGCATTTCACAATAAGTCGTCGTAGACGATCGTAATGCACTGCCTCCTCTCTTCCACGGTAGAAACTGAACCCCGACCGGGCATGCTGTTGAAGAAGGGGCCATCGGAATGTGCCATCCTAATCTTCATTATGACTGAAGACCCGTAATGAAATCAAGGGGGATTCAATTCCACGATATATCACATGGCCATATCATCAGCTGCTTGCCTCGACAGAGAAAAAAGAGTAGCCCGCATGTTATTGCTGTTGTTGCTGAGTGCGCCAAAGTGTACTATGCCAGCAAGCAGTAAGGTGCGGAACGATAACCTTGGCCGCACAGCTTTAGAACAGCGTGGGCCGCGTATGACAGCTGAGCAAGTGATGCGCCGGAAACCGCAGTTAGGCGCAGAGCCAAGACGAGAAGAGAAGACGAAGACGAGAAACGAGAAGAACAGTTACTATTCCCATTCCCCGCTAAGGACTTACTAAGGAGGAATCATCTGGGAGCTGGACCAGAATAACCGATCGAATTATGGCGAGCCGACCACCCAAAAACTTGTTGGTTGGATCATCGCTCCAAGCACCAAACGCGTGCTTGCTGCTCTGCTTATCCCGGTCCATCTCACCTCAAATTTCTTTTGTACCCTTCGGGAGTGGGGTACACGCGCCCGGCCTTGGGTCTCAAGGCGGGGAGCGAGCTCCCAACATGCATACTTTTCCCCCAAATAGCCATACTTGCCTGATTTAGTGTTTAATAATAGTTTATTCCAAGTGCAGCACCGGCTCGACTACTTGACTTGCAAAGCAGCGCACCTTACTCTTCCTTCCCAAGAGCATTTTCAATCGAAGCCGTGAACGCTTTGCGCTCCGATTCGTCCGCAAACACCAGTGCCCACCGCTGCCGGTTCATGGTGCGCCCCTGCAGTCCCGCCGGCTCGGACGCGAACACCGCGGCAATGCAGCCGGGCGCGCAGCCAGCGGTGCGCAAATCGGACGGCGACGGGGCCGTCACGCCAGCGTGCCCGCGCAGTCGCAGGAACGCATCGGCGGGTTGCCCACTTTCCAGGGCTGCCTCGGACTGCCACCACAGCAGCCGCCGCCCCTGCAGAACCGCAAAACCACCGCGCAGCCACACCGCATCGCCGCCGCCGCCGCTCCCACCGCCGAGGCCCGCGCTGGCGCTGAATCCCAGGGAATCGGCCGCCCCTGCACCGAGGCTCCCGAGGCCGGTGTCGCTGCCTAACACGCCACCACCACTGTTGCTACCGCTGCCGCCAGCGGCACCTCCACCTACGCTGCCACCGAGCAAGCTTCGCGCGCTCACCCCTGTACGAATGGTGCCCTGCATGCCCACTCGCACCACTGCACCGTCCCAGGAAGCGCCGCAAAGCACACGCAACCGAGCTCGCCGCCGCCGGGCACGCCGAGCGTCCTCCTTCAGTGCTGCCAAATACTGCATGGCAAAGACAAATGATAACGACGATGACGAAGGTGAGAACATGCGATCATCATAGAGGAAGAGAAAGAGTGTAAAAGGAGAACGAGTAGGTGATAGGTGAAGATGAGGTAGCGACCATGTAGTCGCTTGCTACAAGCTTTAGTCTCTATTATCATGAGTCGATTTCACGTGCAAAGGTAACTAAACCGCGATTTACCTTCGCCTCGTGAGCATAGGCGAGTCGTAATGCCTCATCGGACGGCATAGTAGCAAGCATGTTGTCCAGCAAGAACCCTTTCTTTTGGGCAGGCTGTGGCGGCGGTGCAGTGGCAGCAGGCACAGTCGAGGCAGCAGAATCAGCGGAGGTGGATTTCTTTCCGTCAGCACTTTCTTCGGGATTTCCATTTTCGCCCACGGAGGAGCTGGATGGTGGCAGTGGGGGAGGTTTCGATTCTCCATCTCCTCCACCAAGCAGCCAACCTTTCGTGAACTCAAAAACGCCGCCCGCGAGAAGCAAGTAGCGGAAAGGGGCTACTATAAGCACCACCAGCAACGCTACCGCCGCGGCCAGCACTAAGCGGGTGCGTTGCGGGTGCGTCCAATTGAGCAAATTTTTGATGCGCTCGCACATCTCCACCGCGTCCCCTAACCCATTCTGCACGGACGTCAAGGTCTCCCGCACGCCCAACAGCGTTTGCAAGGTGCCCCCGCCGCCCCCTGAGTCCGCGTCGAGGCCAGCGAGGCTCCCAAACGCTCCTTCCACCCAATCGCTGTCCAATCGGCCGGTGGGCAGCAGCGCCAACGCTCGCCGGTGCACCGCGCCTCCTAAACCTGGTACCATGCTACCGTTGGCTCGGCTGCCCCTGCTGCCCCCCTTCCTGCTGCTGCCGCTGCTGCCCCCTGTGCCATCGTCATCGGAAGAGGCACTACTGGCATCGCCTTGATCGTCATTATCGTCGTCGTCGTGACTGCCGTCACTTTCCTCAAGTGCACCTTCCTTGTTGGCCTCATATGGATAGCTCTCTAAATTGTCTGCCATAGTCGGCGATTCCGTTGCCGAACTTCTGAATTCTGTGCTGACTGCCACCTGCTGCCGCCGTTTCCGCTGCTGTTCTTGCATCTTCTGTTGTTGCAGTTTCAGCTTTTGCTTCTGTTTTCGAGAGCGCTTGCTGGCCGCTCGGGCAGTGGTCACGGCATGCTCGTAGGCCTGGGCGGCTAGGGCGGTGTCGACCGCGCGTTCGACGGCATGAGCCACTTCCCGATCGTCTGCCGTCTCATAGGCCGCGGCGTTGTGCTCCCGGAGCACCAGCTGAAGCCGAACTTTCACCATAGCCGCTTCGCGATTGCTCCCAGCATCGGACGCGCTGCCGCTAGTGCTGCTGCCTGGGCCATGACCACTTGTGTCGCTGTTCGTGCCGTAATGATTCGCGCCCTCAGTGAGACCCGCTTGCTCTAATGTTGTAGTGCCAGCATCACCAGCATCGGCAGTCCTTTCATCATTGAGGCTTCCAGCAGGTGAGGGTGCGCTAGTGGGGAGGCGTTGGGGTATCGCAGGCAGAGAGCCCTGCGGAGGAGGCCACTGCGCCGGGAACCATAGCTCAAGCTCTGGCTGAGCACCTGCTGCATTTCTGTAGCTCACCAAGCGCGAGACGGGCACAACGCACTCAAACACAGTGGCGTCATCCATGATGGGGCCCTGTACCGTAGGAAGTAAAGACGCGCATGCATGCAGGGAAACGTTTCATGAATAGTACAACAACAACTACTACGCGTGAAATCCAAAGAGAGAGGCTACGTAGGCAAACGCCTGAAAAGACGTAGTTCAAAAGAGCAATACAGTGCAAATAATGTCCGTGTTTTCGTTCGAGCAGTCTCTTGATTCAGTCAAATTTGTATGCACACCTGATCCACCATAGCGTCCAAGCCAGATTCGGCGAGCACGCGAAGGCGCACGGCGCCTGGAGCTTCAGTCCACGGCACTAAACGGCCCTTGTTGTTGTTTCGCTGGCTTTTGGCAGCACGCCGCCGGGGCTGCAAAATGTGGTAGAAAAACGCGTCGTCTCCCTCACCGCTGTAGCTGCTGTGCTTTGAGCTCTCCCCATGTTCGCCACCAGCCTGCTTTGCAGTCCGCAGGTGTGGCGGCATCAACCGAGGCCATCGTCGCTTGATGGAATGCACCGTGCGCCCGTCAGTCTCGTTGTCGGAGCCATCACCGTATTCGCCACCCCCGCGCGACCGCCCATCTTCAGAAGGCAACAAGGCATCTAACAAGGTGCCCAAGAGCGCTACGGACCCTCTTGCGCTGCTTTTATTCCCACTGCCTCCTCCACCTCCTCCTCTTCGGCGATGACTGCTGCTGCTAATGCTTTCGCTATCGTCGTTGTTGTCATTGTGTCTGCCACTCATGCCATTCTCATCGCCGTCGCTATCGTCGCTACGATCGACCCACACTGGATTATGCGACCGAGACGAGTACCGCGTGTGCCCAATGAACAACTCTCCGCCGCCGGGAGGCGCGGCTACACTGGCGCTACCACTGATAGTACTCGTAGTGCTGCTGTTGATTGAGGTTCCTTCATAAGGTGCTGTGAATTCGCCTGGCAAATAACTGACGCGCACATAGTAGCGAGTGGGCCGCGCTACGTAGGTTTCTTCACTGGGAACTGCAACCTGCTGAGTTGCCACATAGTTACTGTTGCTGCTGCTGCTGCTATCCTTCAGGTGGTTGCTGAGGTCAACATCTTCGGTCGAATCAAGGCCACTGCTCGTGACGCTACTGCTGGGGTGAGTGCCGTGAGCGCTATCGCTGCTGTTGCTGCCCTCACTGCTCTCCTTCGTGGTTCGCAAAGTACCCTTCGTCTGGTTGGGTTTAGTGGTGAGTCGCTTTCTTCGAAGGCCGAGGTTCTTGCCTTTCAGCACAGCGACACGCAGCACTGCTAACGGCGTAAAACCATCGTCCGGTTCAGCTGTTCCGCTAGCAGTGGCAGAATTACTACCTTGGCTAGTGGCGCCTGCATGAGAAGAAGAGTTGTCCGCAGAGTCTTGTCCTTCTGCCAATACGGAGGCAGTGGCAGCACTAGCAGAACTACCACTGCTGGTGGTAGTACTTGCAGCAGAAGCAGCCGCGCTAACGAGTGAAGACGGAGTCATGGGAGGGCCCAGGGCAAAAGCACCCGCCGTAGTGGGGGCTTCCTCCAGCCAATAGCCGCTGTAGCCGCCGCTTTGCCGCGCCAAAAACCCCGAGCTCAAGTGCCACACCAACAACAGCGCAGGCACGGCGGGTGCACGCTCGGCGTCTACTCCTAAGCAACCCGCAACGAAACACGCCAACGCGAGCGCCGACTCGCCCTTGCGCTCCCAGCCAATGAGGCGCTGGTAAGCCTCCCACCCCGCACTGAACCACCTGTGAGATTAACATAGAATTTGATTAAAGAATACAAGGGAATACGTCCACTACAGTATCAAAAACAAAACATATCCAACGTCAGGAAATAGACTCCACAAGGAGCGTGGTAACACACGAGGACCCTTGTTCGTACCCGATGATAGCATTGGCGCGCGCAATGTGGCGCTGGAACACGGCGACGCTGAAGTCTTCGGGTGGGGCATTGGGGCATTCCCGCGGCGGAAACAAGTAATTCACGTCCCAGGGCGCGCTGCTGCCGTCCCAAAACAGGTCAGCTGCCTCGTGGAACCGCAACTTGCGCACGCGTACGAAGCCTACGACATTGGCCACTAGGGCTTCCCGGGGATTGGCCCCCACTCGTGGGGCTGCGCCTCCTGTACCGCCACTGCCATTTGCAGCAGCAGCAGCAGTTGGCGTCACGTTGTCGTTCACCTCGCTATCACCGTTGCCATCGCCGTCACCTTTGCTGTTGTTGCTGTCCTGTGGAGGAGGCGCAGGAGGAGGTGCAGCTGTAGTTGCAGAAGTCGCAGTAGCCGTGCCCGCCGGCCAAGGCTTGGGGTCAAGCGCGTGCGTAGAGAATAAGGGCAAGTCAAGGGTAGTGTCGAGGGTGTGCGCCCATCCTTCGGAAGCCGCGTCGCATTCGCGCTGCAAGAGTTTGAGCACGGGCACTTCAAACACGCCCACCTGAGTAATAGAAGAGTGAAGAGGAGGAAAATTGAAAGAAATAAAAATAGCGCAACGAAAGAAATAATCTCACGTTGCGCGCCCAACAGAAAGAGTATGAAAGATTGAAACAAATAACACTCTTACATTCGTGCGAGAAAAGAATCATAAAAGCACAGCACAACCGAAGGGGAAATACTTCGCACTTGCGTTCAGTATGATTGTCACTTGTCTCTCGTACCGCTTGGTCCGTCGCCGCGTCGATCAGGTGCACCGCAAAGGTCGCCTTTCCGTGAGGTGCAGCAAAGTGCCGTTGCCTCTCGTTGCGCTGTGGCCTGCACGTGCGTTTGCCGTAAGTAGTCGCCGTTCGTCCTGCTTCCTGGCCACCCATGTAAAACCGCAAGAACAAGTCGCTGCCTGGGCAAGCGCAATGGTTTGGGATACCATGCGCCAGGTCCATCGCCGTTGCTGCAGCTGTCACTTCGGCTGCCGTTGCTGCCGCTGCAGCTGCGGTTGAGGCGTTGTCGTTGTTGTTATTAGGAGCACCAGCACCTGCTGCTGTACTAGGAGCTGATGCACCGCCATCACTGGTAACATTCCTTGCAAAGTCGGCAGCAGCAGCTGGCGGTCTCGCGTGCCCATTGGGTTGGAGCAAATTGCGCGCGGCAGCTGCCTGGGCTTCTTGCACTACGGCTTGGCAGCGGCGAGGGCTCACGAAGGCGGAGGTGAGGCCTAAGTGGCGCGCGTGGCGGGCGCTGGCGAGCCAGGAGAAGGGAGCGTCGCAGCGGGATGAGCACTGGTGCGCGCACACTACCTCGAGGGACACTTCGCCTATGCCAGACCACAAGTTGCCTGAGGGAGCCACATGCTGCTTCATCGTATCAGCAGAGGTAACATCTTCTCTACTACTACTACTCTTATGAGCGTTGCCGTTGCCGTCATCGGAAGCACTGAACAACTGCCGACGTGGCGATGGTTCCGTGTTGGCCATAGGCGCACCACCACCACCGTAAGCATTAGCGTTGTGGCCAGCAGCAATAGAGTCCGCCGTCGTGTGAACGGACCCATCAGCGCTCTCGTTCTCGTTTAATTTGCTGCTGCTGTTGCCATCGTTCGTGTTGTCGTTGACGTCGTTTGAGGCAGCCGCGTTTGCTGTAACCGCAGCCGCCGTGCTCAGTTGCGAGCCGCAGGGGAGGTCAAGGTGCGCTTGTTGTTGGCACGTGCGGTGGACCAGTAACCCGCAGCGCTCGCACGCGTGGCCCTGGCGCCACACCCCCACCAAGAGCCGACTGCACAGCGCGCACCACCCCGGCTTCTTCAAGGTAGTCACCCGGAACCAGTGCGGCTCGTGGCTCCCTCCTCCTAATCCTGAAGAGTGGCCGTGGTGATGGCCCGACATGGGAGAGAAAGGCGGCGAGCCCGGTGCCGGCGCCAATCGCACAGCTGCTGGTGTGTCAGTCCCCGGAGAAGGCAGCGGCTTTTCTTGCAACGGAGACGCGGGTGGTAATGAAGGCAGAGGTGGTTGCAGCGGTGCAGCCTCGTTGCTACTTGGGGCATCAGGGGGAGCATCAGCAACAAAAGCGACTGCATCAGAATCAGCAGGATCCGAAGCAGGAAGCGCAGGTGCTGAGGACGCAATGGCAGCGACAGCAGTAATTTTATCCTCAACAGAATCCTTCACTGAGGGTGTAGTAGGTTCGAAGGTCAAAAGCAAGTCCGCTTGCGTGCTGCCTTGACCATCGTAGTTCGCGAACCACCGACGAAGTTCATGGCCAGGGCATCCTAGGAGTGGCATCAAGGGCAGATCTACGGGTGCGCCGAGAGGGGTCCATGCGTCATCTAAGTCTGATGCTAGTTGTACTTCACTGTTGTTGTCGGAGGGGGAAGAGGTAGCTGAGGAATCCGTGTGGCAAGCTTCGAGCACTACCCGTAAAGTAGGCTCTGGCAAACCTACCGAAGCACCGAGGTTCGAGCTAGAAGCAGCAGCAGCACCAGCGGCAGTAGTGTTGCCGTGATGCAATGTGCCTCTGGCTACACCTGTAAAGTCACCTGTCGAATCCCATGAGGCTCGAAACACGCCATTCTCTGCGGCAGCTTCAGTCTCAGCACTGATCCATTGTTCGCTATCGCCATGTAGTGGTGCAGGCAGCAGTCTAGCGTTCGCGCGGACACGCACTCGCCTTGCCTCCGCCAACGCTCCCCCAGAAATAGTTGAGGTCTCCACTGAAGCAGCGAGCACTTGTACACTTAAATATCCCGGGCGATTAGCGCCCTCCGGTAGGGGCGGTGGTAGGCTTTCGTCACATGTTGTATCGCAGGGCAGCACACGCGCTGCGAAGTCGCAGCAAGCGCGGTGGCAGCGCCGGTGGCACCTTTGGCACTTCAGCTGTTTTGAAGTTGTTGCAGCTACTACCATGGACACTGACGATGAGACAGCACTCGGTGCGATATCAGCAGCAGTCGCCTTGCTGACGGTGCCATCAGCGGGCGGCCATGCGTCGTAGCACACGGCGCAGCACTCCGCAAAGGACATGCCTGCTCCAGTGCTTTCGGCGGCCGCCACTTCGGGAATCCAATCGTGAGTAGCATTTGTCGGAGCTTGCGTATTGTTGACCTCGTCGACTGGCTCCGTGACCTCGTCGTCCGACTGTGAGCCTTGAAGCTGGGCAGTTAATGTTTCATGTTCGGTTGCTGAGAGATTAGTTGGTTCGACTGCCGAACTATCTGCTAGGGTTGTTGGAGAAGCCTCTGGCTCTTCTACAGCATTATTTACGTTAGCTTCACCGCCTAAAGACCTAGCGATAGCCGCATCAAGTCTGTTCAACCAAGCCATTTTTCATGAGAGTCTACTACAGGCTACAGGACTACAGTACAGGTCAGCAGGTCAGCTTTACGCGCTCGCTTCACTATCGACTTTACAGGGGTATCCTGGTATCCTTCGAAGTAACGCACAGGTACAAAGCAAACTATGCACTGCAGTACGTAGGTAGTAGGTCTGTCCAGATCTGTGGTACAGTAGTACCTAGTACTACTTAGTACTGTAGCTGTAGCACAGTACAGTAATAGCATGGGATTGAGATCCGAGTTCGGTTACTTGACCGGATTTGAAGTTTTCTCGTAGATGTGTGACATATATATACAGATAGTTCTATTCAATTTTATTCCACGCTAGCGTGGTGGGTGGTGCCCTGTGGCATCCATTACACGCAGCAAGCATCTTTATTAAGTGCCCAAGCGGCATTTAAGATTCAATAGCACTCTTTACTTCTTTGCATTGCAAATCGCTCGTGCAAGCTGCCTGCTATCTGATAACAAAGGCTTCTATGTCCACTCCTTGCTTCTACACACCTCCGGCCGCGGGTAGCCGAAGCACTTGAAATCGACGTCTAAAATCTCGCACAACTGCCGGGTGTCGTTGTTGGTGATTTTGAAGGTGGCCATGAGCCCTTTCTTGCACCGGTCGTCCATAGCTTTGTGGCCGTGCGGAGGCAAACGACCTCGCGGAAAGAGCGCGCCCATGTCGGCAGCCTGTGTGCGTGAGTCACAATAAGTCAATATCAGGGATTCCCAAATAAGAAAGAAAGCTTAAGCTGCGGCAGTAATTAGTAATTGTAGTCGAACCACAATAAAAATAATGCTTACCATCAACAATCACAGAAAGTGACAAAAGTATCGAGTGTAATTTACCAAGTTTTCGGTGGTGCCAATGAAGTTGAATTTGCACCCAATGGGAAGTGCGTCGACTTTGTGAGCTTGCGGCCAAATGTGGCTCGCTGCTGGGCCGAGCGATCGGTGGTGCCTGGAGGGTGCGTTGAATGCAACCGCGTGCAAAACGGTTCGTCAGCAGTGGGCTTCTTCTTACATATTTCATAAAAACCAATTAAATTGAACGCACCTGAAATCGTCGAGAAACGCGCGAAAGGCGCCGGTGGCGTCCTTCCACATTTTCGGCGGGTGTGGGTCGGTGGTTTGGCCCGACCACATTAGGGATTTGGAGCCTGTGGACTCCTTGGCTGCTCGCGTCATTTGAGACCGCGCAAAGCAAATCGTCTGTGAAAGTTACGGTTCAGGAGTTGGAAGAAAATGTACAACCAAGCTTGCCAATAGAAGCCTGATCAGGTCTTTCAAGTGTGCACTATACCCTGTTCAAACGCACCTGCATCCAGCCCGAAATGAAGGTGGCAATGGGGTCACGAACGAAAGTGAAGAAGACGTTGGGGGCGCATTGCTTAGGGCTGCCGCCGTCGTGCCGAAACCGCAACCGTAAGTGCTCGCCCTGCAGAGATCACGAAAATAACAGAATGTCGCTTAGAGTAAAGGAGTTTGCATAACAGAGGGGTCGAAAATAAAAAGAAATAACCAGGAGCAGTGATAAAACTTTTTGTTTGGACGAGTAGTTGATACCTTAGCCCCCGCGTATTCGAGCGTTTGCTCGTCGAGCATTGTCGACGCGACTTTTTGGTTGCGCATGTACACCACTTGGGGCCTCCCCGTCGGAGCGGCACTTGATTTCCCGTGCGAAGCATTGCGCAAGCGTGCCACGCCGTCTGCTGCCAGCACAGGAGACAAAAACGGTGAAGCAATCCATCGGCTCTCCTGTCCTGCCCACCTGCAGTGCGCAAATTTCGTGGATTCAAAAGCTGTCAAAGCTAGGAGTAAGCCATCAATTTGATTTATCTGATGCATACCTCATGACTCGTTTCAATTCGCGGAACTGTTCCTCACTTCGGGCTGCCAGGCATACCGGACTGTGATAAAGGGCCGCGAGGCTCTTACCACGCGCTAAGGCTTCTTTGTGATCACTATGAGAATCTGGACCACTCCCACTGTTTTGAGCTGGGGCTGCTCCTGGCTGCCTGGCAGAGGATGACCCATTGCTGTCTACCGCTGCCATCGAATGATTGCCTCCCTCGGTTCTGGTATTCTCTAAGTTGACACTGTGGGTCTTTGGACTAGGATTACTCGCGTGACCTTTTGATATTCGCTCTTCGCCAGCCTCGCAGTGCATTTTGTGTCGCCATGCGCTCCATGCGCACGATAAACGTCTTCGTCCTTCATCGTGAATTGGAGAGGTCCTAGCTAATAGTAACACAACTAGCAATACTACGAATGCTAACATTGTAAATAGCCTAAAATTTCTCGCAAATTGACGCATCGAAAACAGATTGTAGTAATCTCTTATCTAGCGTCCAAGCAGGAGACTAGCACTTTACCATGGGCAAGGAATCTTAGTCAACATAGCTAATATAGATAGAGAGCCACACAAATCTGTAGCTTTGGCTCGAAAACAGCTGTAAGTTGTTGTTTGTTCAGTTGTTCTCTCTCTGGACCGAGTTCTGATTGATGTTCTGATTTCTGTGATGTGGAGATCTCTGAAAAAGCACCAATGACTTTTTGACTTTTCTTCGAATACAACACGTACGGGTCAGAGGTCAGAGTTGTCAACCCTCGCCACCTCAACGAGTTCCACGAGTACAAGCGTAGACGCGAGTCAAACCTACAGGAGCGTAATCGAACCGCGCTTGCACTACATCTCGCATGTGTTTCACGCCGGAGGCTGTAGTGGCGTCTCAGTCGGTAGACGGGATCCTGTCGGAGTTTTCAGCTGTAGAAGCAGTGCTCGTCTCAGCTTCTGCAGCAGGAGCTCTGTACTTTGCGTTAGAAGACAAGCGGTACATGATGTCTGGCATCATATGGGCTGGTTTTGGTCTCTGTTTTGTGACTCTTTCCTTGCGGCACCGGTTGCGGCGCGCGGCACTCATCAAGGCAGGGGTGTTGCGCCCTACAAGCAAGACCAGCGCGGAAGACCAGCCGAAGGGCCTAGGGGCAGCAGCGGATGCCATTTTGAGCCCAATAACCCCGCTATCCGGGGACGAGGGTCTAGGAGAGGATTCCGACGACGGTGGGGGCGACAACGGCGCAGCCCCTGCTCGCTACTCAGAGACCACGGGGCAGGGGCAGCCAGATGGGCCGGTCAAGCCCCCACAGAGAGGCTACGAAGTGCCTCTAGGTTGTGCGCGCGTCCCTGAAGCGCGCCCTTGTGGCTCCTACGCCGAGTATCTAGTCGTAGTGCGCGTGCCTCCTGCGCCTTCCAGCTCGTCGTCCAATCCGAGCGCATCGACCAGTGGTGGTTCCGTAGCGCAGTGGGAAGTGTGGCGGCGCTTCTCTGACTTTGGCAGGTTGCGGGCAGCCCTTAAAGCGAAAGGAGCGCTCACCGCGAAAGGGGGCCCGCCGGGATGGACACCCCCAATGCTGCCACCAAAGACACTCCGGTTCGACCGCACACTGTACATACATACGTGCTTGTGCACGGCGAGAGAGAAGAATAGTGCAGTCTAGGCTCGATTTGTTGTGCAGTTCGTCTCCCTTGCATCCTACTAGTCACCCTTTTGAACTGGAAGAGCTGTCTCGCCAATTTACTTGCTTCAATGTTTCCTGCAAGAGTGGTTTCTTCTCCGAATTTTGATAGCGTGCTCATTGTCACTCATTGCACGTTACCTTCTCTAATCTCTCCCATGTTTCCCTTTTTCCGATCTCGTTCGTCTCATTCCTTGCCCCCTCCAACCCCCCCCCTCCTTCAAGGCGCAAGCTCGACGCGCGCTTTTTGGACAAGCGGCGCCACGAGCTCGAGCGCTTCTTGGCGGTGCTGCTGTGCCACCCGGTGGTGCGCAAGTCCCCAGACCTCCGAGCATTTCTCAACTTCACTCCAACGCCGGTGGGGCCCTCTTCGCCTCCTAGTGCGCGCAGTGAAGCCTCTACCTCCGTCTCGACCAGCAGTGGCAACAAAGCTTCTTCAACCTCCGGCCGCACAGGGGCTACCTCCCCTGCGCGCCACATCGGAGGAGGCAGCAGCAGCAGCAATGGTGACTCACCCAGCACATCTTCAACGACTTCCTCATCGGCGAGCCTGCGAAGCTTGGTGGACCCGTTTCTGGCACCGTTCACCCAGGGTGACGAGGCCCGCAGCGGTGGTGACTCAACGAAGGGCGGCAGCGGCAGCAGTGTAGGAAAGGGAGCTCCACCAGGGGCGACCAACGGCAGCAGCAGCCACGGTAGCCTCAGCAGCCTCAACAGCGGCAGCAACGGCGGTAGTACGGACTATGGGAATGGCGGCGGCAGCGGCAGTGGAGAAGGTGGAGGTCAGGGCAGCAGCGATGGCGGCGGTGGGGGCAGTAGTAGTGCTGCCAGGCCCCCCGCGGAAGAAGGCGCCCGCATTGATGCCCAAGTAGATGCGGCGTGCGAAGAAGCGGCTTGGGAGCCAATCCGTGGCATGTGGAGAGACTTGGCTGAGGAAAACGAATTTCAGGTGGGTGAATGAGCACGGGCCTCTTCATATAGCGATATGAAAAGAAAAAATAGCTGGATTGATTAAACATGAGATCAGTGCCCTTCCGTTGCCTACTAGTATTGTGCCACACCAATCCTTGTTCTTATCCTTTTTTCACTTCCTTTCCTCCTGTCTCGTCACAGGTGCGGGGCCCTTTTTACCTCGAAGACAAAGCGAAGGTGCCTGCGGGGCCAGCGTGCCTGCGCCTGGTGGCAGTGCTCATGTACGGGTGCCGCCTCAGTGGCGCCGACGGCGAGCGCATTGACCACGTGGCCAGCCGCGGGAAGTGTGCTAAATTAGTGCAAAGGATTGGGGACATTACAAGCAAAGGCGGGCGCCCCAAAAACGAACCTTGCTTGTTCATCGTCAACCTTCAGGTGGTTTGTTTCTCTTTGCCGCAAGAATGCGTTCGAGATCTGCGGGCTTCGAGTCCTTTGCCGCAATGTCAAAAGCGCACGTGCCGCGTCAATCGAAGTTTGAATAGGTTTTGTTTGATCTTTGTCATTCTTGCAATTCAAACTTCAGGTGCCCGGAACGCCGGTGATCAATTTGGTGCAAATCTTCGCTCTGCCTGCGAAGACGGAAGCGCGCTTGACCGGCCGTGACGACAAGAAGTTTCTAGCCATGTTCCACCGCTACTACGAAGGCTTAGCTGTGAGCCCACCAACAGAACCGCACCCCCCGTCGACGCAGTGCAGTCCTGAGGTGATGACGATGGTGATGTGACGGGGCTTTTCTAGAAGGACTCAGGACGGGCGTTAGGAATGTTCCTTGAATTTACTTCCTTTTCAAGTCCTTCTATCTTCTGCTTCATAGCTAGTCTACTACGTAATTCTAATTTCCTTCATGTCTCATTTTTTCTCCTGTTTATTTCTTTGCCCCCTTCCCTCGTCTCCCTCTACCCACAACCCATCCCCCCCCCAAGGTGGGCACGTTACCCCCCGACGATTTCCGCAACCAGCGCTTCAAGCTGATTCCCCGCATCGTGGACGGGCCCTGGGTGGTGAAAGCGTCCATCCCACAGAAACCCGCCTTGCTCGGGCAGAAACTCACGCAACGGTATGCAAAGAAGAAGTTTTGTCTAAAAAATTAAAGAAAAAGAGGGGGGAGTAGGACGTGTCTTGATTTGATTGTGTGCGCGCGGGCCTGTATATGGCAAAAGAGGCCCGAAATCGAGTGAATGGATCATTCTAGCGTTAAGGGTTGTGATAAAGCCATCGAGATGTTTCCTTCCTTGTTTTTATTCGAGCGCCTGTCCATCTCGCTTTCCTTATGCTTCCGCTCCAACTCCTTCTCACTCACACAGGTACTTTCGAGGGGAGTGCTACGTGGAGACCGACGTGCACGTGGGGTCTTCGATCGTGGCCAACAACGTGACGGGGATCGGGCGCTCGGCCTCGACCAAGATGTGCATGGACATGGGCTACGAGCTCGAAGGCCGCGCCGAAGCTGAACTGCCCGAAAAGGTCTGGCAACGAGCAACATGATTAGCACTATTATTTCACTTTTATGTGTATCCAGAGTACACGGCGCTTTCCATTGCTAGACTGGTTCCAGCTTTTTGGCGTTCTCTTTGTTAATTTTTCGGCTGCTCCTCATGCCCCTCTTTGGTGTGCGCTCGTTCGTTCTGGAGTCTCTCTTCTCGTGCTCTTACTCATTTAAATCAAACAACTCATTTATTTATTTCAATCTTCCCCCCTTGCTATCTCTTACTCAGCTCGTCGGAGCAGGGCGCTTTTCCTGGCTGAGTGTAGATAACTGGGACACGATTGAAGACGAGTAGAGATGGGCGAACTCGAACTCGAACTAATACAAACCCAAATGGCACAGAAGCCAATGCTGCGGGCAGAAGTGGGAATGCGCGTGCGTTGCGCAAACAAAGCAAGTGCGGAATGATTCAGGAGGGAGAGGGG
>Ga0307931_1001625_pt1 | contig 14770 bp, 9 predicted proteins | sample OrgLakmetageno47_FD_201816 | JGI IMG/M metagenome (GOLD analysis project Ga0307931, IMG submission 201816) | Saline water microbial communities from Organic Lake, Antarctica - #47 | ecosystem: Environmental > Aquatic > Non-marine Saline and Alkaline > Saline | place: Antarctica: Organic Lake... | reverse complement strand
ACGACCGTAAGAACGTGTCGCCCACTGCATTCCACACCACCGTTGCATCTGGCGTCGCAGATCGCTCCGACAAAGCCAGCACGAGTGACACGTCCAAATGGACTAAGCTCGAGGATGCATGAGGTGAAGCAACAAACTCCGCCGTTAAAGTCGACGGGAAAATGGTCGGCACCTGCGAGGGTGGCAACGAAGGTGCCCCCGAGGGTAACGAAGTGGGTGTTTGGGTAGGCCCAATCGTAGGGGCTGGGTGCGGCATTTTCGACGGAGCAGCTGACGGCGCCGGGGTGGGGGGTAGTGTAGGCTCTGTTGATGGCGCCAGAGTGGGTGGCAAATACGTGGGCAGCTCAGAGGGCACCTGTGAGGGTGCTCCTGTGGGCGGCACGCTCGGCGATTGTGTAGGCCCCGAGGTGGGCGCTGGGTACGGTTGCATCGTCGGGGTTGCTGACGGCTCCGTGGGCGCGAACGTGGGTGACCGAGTTGGCGCATGTGAGGGCGGTTCAGAGGGTGACCGCGACGGATACTTCGTAGGGGTTTTGCTGGGGTGGTGCGAAGGCGCGAAAGTGGGCGGCAGCGAAGGCGTCCTCGTAGGCGCTAAAGAAGGCACTTCCGTGGGGGACGCTGACGGCGGCATCGTTGGTTGCCCTGAGGGGGCAGACGTGGGCACGAGAGAAGGAGCATGGCTCGGAAAGGACGACGACGGCAGCAAGGAAGGTACGTGGCTGGGGGCGCTCGTTGGCAGCGGCGTGGGTGTAGCGCTGGGCAAATGCGTTGGGCTCTCTGTTGGGGAAGGGCTTGGCGGCAGCGTGGGAAGCTCCGAGGGTGCTATGGAAGGTGAATGCGTCGGTGCTGCCGACGAAAATTTCGTCGGCGGGTGCGTCGGAAAACTAGTGGGGCTTACGACGGGTTCATTGTTCGGCGCAGCTTTTACACTCCTGTAGCTGATCAGGACGAGAGCAGCGGCTCTGCCGAGCTGATTATGTAAATAAAGTCCACATAGGAAGAGCAATAAGTGTAAATAGGAAGGGGGAGCAATATTAATGAGGCCATGCGTTGATATATGACAATAAACTCCTTTTGCAGCAATGCGATCCACTGGTAAGCACAATTTGAAGCTTCTTTGCATATTATTCAATAGTCAGCCGAGGAACGGCACGCACCTTCATTCTACGATGTGACCGTTAGTAGATGGCAGGAGAAGCTTAAGGAAATAGATACTTTCTGAGATGCTCTCTTTGGACTGTTGTGATTGTTACGGCAAGCTGAGGAGGGCTAACTTCCGCTGAAGGCGGCCATTGCGCCCATACCTCCAAGCTTGCACGAAATGAATGCAGGAATTATCAGAGAGCCGTTGCATGCTGGATGTCACCTAAAAAATCGACTGGAAAAAAATCTTCTTCTGTCGATTAAGCAAGCTAAAATGTCTCAAAATGTCTTATTTTGAGACAGGCCCCGAAGGGCCGGAATTAGAAGGCTAACAGGTAGAGAAGAAAAGCTAAGTAGCTAATCAGGCGCACATGCCCGAGTGGCCATGGAAGTGATGGTAGCGGTCCAAAGTGGCACGCTCCTCCATGCTCTGAGAGTGCCGCTCAAAAGAAGAGTTTCCGCCCGCAGAGGAGGGGACTACAACGAAGTCCCTCAGGCGATCCAGAAGAAGAGTCGCCCATCCCCGAGCAACTGCGTGACCCCATTTGCGTGCAAGCTTCTGTCTGAACAAGGCTTAGGCTTCTGAAAAGCCAATGTTGTAAAAAGCCGTGTGTTTGCGAGCCATTTCCCGAGCGACGAGGTCCAAAATGTCTTATTTTGAGACAGGCCCCGAGGGGCCGGGAATCAGAGGGCCAACAGGAAGAGATAAAGAGCAAAGCAGCTAAGAAGCTAATAAGGCGCACATGTCTAACTTTACGGGTTGTGGTCAAGGTTAGGGCTGTAGTTTGTTTGTAAGCCGTTAGATTGGCCGGATAAATATTCAGATGAGATATTAGCAGATAATTTCATACGCCCCAGTAAATTCAGGTCCGGGCGTATAGTAAAGAGAATACTTCCTGCACTTACGACCTGGAGCCTCATTTTTTAAGGTCTAGTCTAGTCTAGTCTAGTCTAGTCTAGTTTATACTCTCCCAAAAACAAAGAAAGGCAAGTACACAGCAGTCACATAGGCACATGAAGAATGCACTTGAGCTGTATATGCGCTAGCAAATTCGCTCCAGAAGGCCAATTAAGGCTCCAGCTGGCGCCTTTCCTCCGAACAAGTCGGCGGGGCTGAGTGCTCGTTCGTGTGTTACGTCCCAGGTCCACGAGGCAATTCTCTGGGCTATTTTTTTCCCCAGAAGGGCATCGTCTCAATGTTTTTCTCAGGCGCCGGGCGCCAGCCGATCTCAGCATCGCCTCTCCTCTTTCTTGCTAACGACATATGGGTCACGTGGCTGCAATGCTGCACGATGTGCAAAAACGAATGTTCGCAGGCCTACGAACACTAGGATGCTTCTCCGCTCCAGAAGCCGTACTTAGCGAGGTCGAACAAAGATTCGATTGTGCTCAGGCTCAGACTCATTTGTTATCTGGGTTTGGTGGGGGGTTCTCACCGCTTATCCTGGTTCAAGATTTTAAAAGGCAACACCCCTTAAGGCTCATAACAAATAACTGATGGTGACCTAGGCAAACGAAAATCAATAAATCTATAGTGTAAAGCTAGCATACTAGTGTCGATCTAGGCCATCTCCTCCTTCCGAGAATTGGTCCTACAGGGTTCATGAGAGTAAAGATAAACACTGCATTACGCAAATGGACACTCAGCCTAGTCAGACTTGTTCTGGAAGATTCATCAAAACGCAGCTTTATGCTATTTGTTGTTGTTTCTTTGCAATTGGGGAGTATAATCTAGTCTAATCTAATCTCCCAGAACAAAGCCGAAAGCGAAAGCCGACTGAGCTGAGCGTCCAGCGCCCTCCTGTTGTGTGTGATAGAATTTACAATCCGCTCGTTTTTCGCGTAATTCAATTAGCTAAAATTTAGGCTGACGAATCAAAAGCCCCTAGGACCTTATGTCCGTATTTTTTTTTAAATGGAGGAAACACCGTGAAGCACCGACTTCAAAGTTTAAAGGCCAGACGTCCGTGAACTTTATGTGGATATACGTAGACGTACGTCTCAAAATCGAACTCGAGATCCCCGCTTATTGCCTCCTAAGAAAGTCTTAGTTGAAAGTCTCAAACGGGTAAGAAATATGGCCCTTATAGCCCTGAGTGAAGTTGCACAATAGAATCAGCAAGTAGCCAAATCCTCTACAACCGACTTCGCCTTTTCTTCTTGAGAAACTTCGTCGTCCCAGGTCTGCCAAATGTCCACCGCAGGACGGAGCTCAAAGGCAGCTGTGTGACGACGCGAGCCTGGCACCTCACAGCGAGGCACACGGTGGACGCAAGCTTTGTAAGCGCCCCCTGTGAGTCTTTCTAACGAGTAGCCTGCAATGAGTAAAAGCACTTCCACGCCGTAAGAATCGCTATTTCCACTGTGACTTACATCGCCAATACTAGAAACAGAATCGACAGCAAATCGAGCGCACAGTTCGTGACACAGTTGGTCCATATGTGGCTCAATTTCAATCCACTTTACAATATTGTGCTCCGTATCGTCGAATCCACCATCGCCATCGCGTGCTTTAAGTTGAAGCGCGGCTAGGTCAGAGCGGGTGAGCAGCGTGAGTAATCCCGGATCCCCATGACTGCGACACCATGGCTCCGAAACCAAGTCACTGTCCAAGTCACCGTGGATCTGAAATGTGCCCTCCACACTAGCTTTGACAATGGAAGCTTCTTTGCCATCCACTGCCTCGCCTCTGTCAATGGTGGGCTTGCTCACCTGTCTGCTCGATTCCTCAACACTACTGTTACTTCTCCTCCCACCGTCGACGTAAAGCATGGCATTAAAGACTGATTTGTGCTTACTTCCGGAAGGAAAAAGCCGGGTTGATACGTGGCCGAATGGCAGCCCTACATCTTCGCACACTGCCTCAAAGCAGCGCTTTGCGAGTGACTCTAAAGCCTCAAAGCTGGCTTCGGCCTCAGATTTAATGCAAGCGTCAGCCAGTGACGCTGATGCAGTATCGTTTGCTCTTGCGTTACTAGTTTCGACGACTGAACCACTTCTTCCCTGTGGCACAACAGGCACAGCTGGTTCAATGCGCCCTTTGCGGCGCAATTGTGCACGTCGCTTCACGCCAGGCTGATCCTTAAGAGAAACGGAATGCAGAGAAGACCGTGCAAGACACGCCTGGTGGCTTGAGCGGCCACAATTTTCCTCGTCGTCAAGAACAGCGTAAAATGGTGCAAGCCAAGGGCCGCGCCTCGACACGGGCAGTAGGGCGAAGCCTTGGTGGCGTAGATCAGCCACTATAGCTGCGGGCTCAACTAGCGGTGTCAATGAAACTGGTGCAGAACCGCCGACGCTATTGAGCATAGCCGATACTAGTACGACTCGAAGACGATACGATTACAGTGCACTTCTGCTGGCTAGTCTAGCCAAGCTTAGCCTCCTAACTGTCACGTCGAGCCATTCATTCACACTTTCTCGCTTCCTCGCAGCTCAAATTTTGTGGCTAATTAAAACGTCAATCAAAAGATCATAATACGTCAATTCACACGTCAACTCGCCAACTCCAATATTCAATCAAGATAATTGATTCAATATTGAATATTGAGCGCTGAGTTCTTAGTGCCTACCATTTCCTCATACTTCACAGCGAAAGGCGCACGCACACGTGTTTTCGGTAACATATTTCGAGGGCACTGGGTAAATGAGTTCGCCAATGCCAATGCCAATAGCAACGAAACACCAGCACACATACACATGCAGTAACCAAGAAAACCGCGGGTCTTCCGGGTTTTTACCCACTTCGGCTTAACGAAAGACCCGGTAATAACTAATTGCGCTGAAGGAAAACCCAGGAGCCTCGTGGCCTATATCTCAGTCAGCTTAGTTTACGTAGTTTATCATTAACAAAAGACAAAAAAACACCACGAGCACCCCAGAAAGGAAAATTCGGTTATTCAATAGATTTCCATTCATTGAGCTCCTCTCTCACCCACGGCAAAAATGCGGCGATGCACCTCGGTAAAATTCGGGCGCGCAGACACTGCGGGCTCGCGGCAATCGGCCACCAGTTCTTGCAAGGAAGCTATAGCGGAAGTGAAGTGAGGTGCGCTTGTGGGCTGGTCCGGGTGGAGGCGAGCCAAGAGTTCAGCGGTTAAATGGCCAAACGCAAGCACTTCTACGCGCTCGAGCAAGGACGCTGCTCCTTCTTCGAAGCCTTCACTGTTTCCAATCTGTGCACTGTCCGCTTGAGCTTGTGGAGTTGTCTTGTAGAAAAACGCAGCACCCAAGTCGCTGAGCACTGCCCACCCGTCTTCATTGGCGGCTGCACTGCTGTCATTAGCTGCTACCTTGGTCCCTGCACCGTCTCTTGAAGTTGCCAAGGGTGGGCGCAGCAAAATGTTGTGGCCATAAACGTCACCGTGCGACAAACCTAGAGCATGAAGCTCGGCTAGAGCAGCGCTCACTGACCGAAGAACCCCCACTGCAAACTTTAGAGTCAGCACACGCGCTGGGCTCAACGCTTCCCCTGGCCATAGATCATCATCGGGTGACGCTTGAGAAACGTCATTTACGACACCTGTCACACTGCACGGACTGCCACTATTCCTGCTATCCCCACCGGTTGAGCTCGGTGCCACGTCAGCGCCATCGCCCACGAACACATCTCTCGTTACCGACGCAAAAGATGGGGGCCCCGCTAATGCTGTATACCCGTCCAGCAGCTCCAATACAAGACCCTTAATTTTATCATCTGCCACAGTAACAGCCGACGGATTCGAAGCAGCAGCAGCAGCTGTGTCGGTTGTTGAAGCAAGCGCCTGCGGCAGTGAAGGCAGCTTTCCGTAGCTTTGCATGAGATGCGGACAACTGCTCGCTCCCGCTAACCCAGTGGCAGCAGCTTCGTCTGCGGGGTCGCCGTCAGACGTCTTGGAGGCTGCAAACACTTTCACAGCGACGGCTTTTGGCACCGCAGCACTTCGCTGGTTGTCCTTCAGACTTCCGCGGTACACCACGCCACTCGCGCCGCGGCCCAGGGGTTTCTCAGCGTCCAGCACAGTTACGGTGCCTGGGGCCGTGGGCACCAAGGCGCGCGCACGGGCAGCGAGGGCGCGGTTGAATCCATTGGAGGCCAGCGCGATCCACCCTAGCTTGGGCAGCGACAGGAGTTCCATGGGCAGCGCCGTCAAGTTGTTGTCCGCCAAGCGCACGAGCTCGAGGTGCACGCAATTGGACAAGCTCTTGGGCAAGCACTCGAGACGATTGCCCGCCAGCATAAGCTTCCGCAGACCTCTCAGGTGGCCCAGGGACTCGGGCAGCGTGCGCAAGCGGTTGTCCGAAAGGATGAGCCACTGCACCGAGGGCGCGAGGCTGTTGGAAGGCACGGTGTGCAAGCGGTTGGCCTTGAAGGACAGCATGCTGAGCTGCGGCAACGACCCGAGCTCTGCAGGCAACACCTTTTGCCAACGCCACAAATCAAGCGACGATGCAACAATGAGATATGGAGAATTAGTAGACACACACAAGCAAAAGGTTGTGTCCGTTTACTTGATACAAACGAAATACAAAAAATAAAATAAATGAAGATAGATAGAAAGTTAGCCAGCATTTTCTTGAATCATCACGCATCTTACCTCAAATTCGCAGCCAAGAAAAAAGGCAGTGTGCAGCTTTTTCAAGTTCACGAAGCTCGGCGGCAGCGATGCTAGCCGGTTCTTGGCAGCGTTTAGTTTCTTGAGCCCGATCATGTCGCCGATTTCAGCAGGCAAGGTCGTGAGCCCGCAGCCACTCAACTGAACGAGCCACAGTGTGCGGAAAGCGTGACAGATGATGCACACGAGCGAACTCTTAATAGTATCTTGTTTGAAATCGTATCTTTATATTGGAAACTATTTACTCTACCTCAAGTTCCCGAATGGCTGAGACGAGAAAAACACCCCTAGGAGTCGACCAGAGGGAGGCGGTTGGAACTCCCTTCATATCCGCCTCTTCGGCGCAAGTAGCAAAGCACTTCAGCGAAAGGCCTGTTGCGACTTGCCCCCCTGCTGAGCCAATCGCACAATGCTCGATTGCTTTCTTGTCGTTGTCGCATTCTTGATCGCCATCCCGTTTGTTTTGCCGGTACCTGAGTGATAGTTTAAAAGCTGTATTACGTAAAATGATCATCATGCTAGTAAGCACTTGTGGAATTGACTATCTGACCGCAAGAAGGTGACAGAGAGGCCCAAGGTGGCAAAAGCTATAGACGCCATGAGTGCACTGCGCTTGTTGTCTATCGAAAACATTATCTAGCTGGTGGGGTCTAGCGAAACTATAGCATTATCCGCATTTTGGGCTTCTCCTCACGAACAAGAACAAGAAAGTATCACGAAAAAGAAGTTCCAAATATTCTGAATTCTCAGAATTTGTTTCTGTTGGGAACAACTCGAGCAACTCGCACTGTCACCAACAAGGGTCCCTTGTCCCTTGCTGTTACCTTGTTACAGTTATACGATACAGTGTAATAAGCACGTATTAACTTGATGCATCCATTCTTGTACTTGAGCAACGGGGTTTTGTTCTTTTGCCGTGCGTGTAATGATAATTATTCTTCAAATAATACTCATGACTTTGGAAGCTTAACTTTACTGACTCAACCCCGCCATTGCTTCTATGTGACATATGCGGAGGCGTCGTCCTGTGTTATTTGTTACGTGCTGCTGAGTCCATTACGAAAAACTCACAGCCCATCTAATCGAATCAACGCAGCCCATCGGAGCCTTCCGGACTTATAGGGGTGCTGCGTATACATATGGAGAGACCGGTGAATCAGGTCAATGATCTCCTCGAGAGACAAAACTTGACGATGCATATTATGGACAGGTTGACGTAATTGCCGCTCAGTGCCGTGCAGCAATTACGAGTGCGCGGGACTACAAAGGCGGCGACCTAGCAGCCACAGGTCGGCATACACAACCAACCCAGCATCACCGTGGCGACCCCGGATCTATAAACTACAGGTGAACAAGTCGCACGCTTGATGGGGTTGCATAACCGGGCTAAAAATAACATGAATGAGAAAGAGGTGCACCATTTGCGAGGCCATGGCCGTGACCCAAGCATACTACATTTAAGTCGGAGTCTCCCCAGAACGAAGTGCTTCGGGAATACTTTGGTCGCTGGGAATGTATGGGGCTTGCGCACGCAGTAGCCGTTTTTTCCTGCTTGGAATAAGATAGGGATTACGACAACAAAGAGATTACTGGCGACGAGTCTCGGCGACGAATAGCGGCACTGGCGGCACCCATGGCGAAATCTTCGAGATATCGGCGACTCGATCTTAATCTTCCAGTTGAATAGAATGGACTGGGCAGACTCAGGTATCATGCCAATCAGCCAGCGAGATTTTAATGCGCTATTTTAGACGCCATTGTTTATGGCTGACAAAAATAGTACCAGATAGGTTTACAGCTACTCAAGCAAAAATCTACCGAGTCAGCGATTCATAAATGGAGAGATCGAGCAGCTAAAGCCGCTAGATCGGTGGGAGTGTTGGAGTACATGCTCGTCTGTACCTGCATAACGGGGAGAATCACCCAAGTTGCTACGTGTCGCTATATCTGCGGGGAAGCGGGCTACCCCTACTTCCTTGATTCGACTTTCTCGGTCTCTTTGACTCAGGTTTTGATTGGTCGATTCGGGTGTCTGTTTTCGTATGATTCAAGTAAGAACCACGCACAGGAAAAAAAAAGAAAAGAACTACCCGAAGCCCTTAACCCGCCCTCGCGAACGCCATACCTACGGTGCGCAGCAGTGCTCTATAGCTTCTGACGTCAGTGCCAACTCAAATATTTATTTACTCCAGTTTCAGCCAATAAAAACCACCCGCGCACTTCAGTATCAGCCAATCAAAACCCGAGTAAAGGAGACCTAAAAACTCGAATTAAGGAGGCGAACCGCCCCATCTGCGGCACCTACCTCTGCCACAACCGCAATCAACCGAATTGCCTATTCCCATCGACACCTTTGTCTTCTATTTCCTTCTTGTTTGTGCAAATTCTTCATCCCGAGCCCGGCTATAGAGTCAGGCCTAGAAATACATTAACTGTTCAGCACAGCTTTATTACTAGCGAGCAGCCCCAGCATTAGGTTTACTCTTAGTGATGTTCCTTTGCAATTGGGGAATATAATCAATTATTTTCGAATCTATTTACTGAACAGCACAGATATGATTATGATTGAATAAATAGTGATTAAGGAGTTGATGTTAAAGATTTGATTGTGCTCTGTGCATATTTTTGAGACAGGCCCTGAGGGGCCGGAAGTAGGTGGCTAACAAAGAGAGATAAAAAGCAAAGCAGCGCGAATTAAATCTACGAAGCTGATCAGGCACACGTATCCAAGTTGCCATGGAAGTGATGGTAGCGGTCCAAAATGGCACGCTCCTCCGTGCTCGGAGGGTGCTGCGCAAAGAAAAAGTTTCCGACAACAATATTTTGAGACAGGCCTCGAAGGACCGGAATGATGTTCGTAGGCCTGTGTTCATTCGTGTTCGCACAGCTTACAGCATTGCAGCCACGTGATCCATCCTTCGTTAGCAAGAAAGAGGACAGGCGATGCTGAGATTGGCCTTGGCCTGTATTTCGCGAATTGTTTCGCGAATTTGGGGGGTATTTCGAGGAAAAAAATGTTGTACGAAATATGCGAAATATAGTGTCTAATCGAGCGAAATTTATTTCGTTCTGGGCACCCGAAAAAAATTTCACGCGAAATGTGGCTTCACCGCGCGAAATTTTCTTACGGGGGGTTGGTCACGTGCCACTGGCCGTTCCGGTTCTACTCCACAGCCACCCATTTAGCGCCCTAATTCATACAATTTCTCTGTTTGGAAGCCATTTTGCTATTTACCATACACAGCTCTACGTGCACTGCTGTAAATACTGTTTTCTGGCATCTAGATGCCGCAAAATTTTACGAAACTTTACGAAATGCGTTTTATGCTATGCAAAATACACAAAAAAAAAACTTTTTGGAGCGACATACGAAACGAAATTTGGTCCATTTCAAACGAAATTCAGGCCAAGGCCAATGCTGAGATCGGCTGGCGCCCGACGCCTGAGAAAAACATTGTGACGATGCCCTGTTGGGGCAAAAATAGCCCAGAGAATTGCCTCGTGGACCTGGAACGTGACACACGATCGAGAACTCAGTCCCGCCGACTTGTTCGGAGGAAAGGCGCCAGTTGGAGCCTTAATTGGCCTTCTGGAGCGAATTTGCTAGCGCATTTGCTGCTCAAGTGCATTCCTTATGTGCCTCTGTGACTGCTGTGTACTTGCCTTTCTTTGTTTTTGGGAAAGTATAAATTAGAATAGACTAGGACCGGAATGAGAAGGCTTACAGGTAGAGAGGAAAGGCAAAGCAGCGCAAACTATACCTAAGAGCTAATCAGGCGCACATGCCCGAGTGGCCATGGAAGTGATGGTGGCGGTCCAAAGTGGCACGCTCCTCCATGCTCTGAGAGTGCCGCTCAAAAGAAGAGTTTCCGCCCGCAGAGGAGGGGACTACAACGAAGTCCCTCAGGCGATCCAGTAGAAGAGTATTTTCCTTGTATCGTTTGCATTGGCCGTTTGTGCCCTTGGTTTGTGTATCGATATAAAAAAATGCCGTGCCGGTAATTTTCATATAATTCCCTGCTTAAGTTCCGTTTTAATTCCCGGCACTGTATGTTGCTGTAAGAATCTGGGTCCGACGAGTTTTTTTTCTGTATGTTTTTTCTTTTACATGTACTCGCTCTTTTTTGCCGTCAGTCATCTCGCATCATCTTATTCCCGTACCATATGTATTTCTGTGTTGTTGTCACGCAGCGGGCGGCCCCGAGTCAGTACTAATCGCCCCGTTGCATCACCGCGCCCTGATTACTCATAACGTGCTCGAGAGAAAAAACCTTCATATCATCTACATCCTGTGATGTGTAGTAAGTTATGAAACTTGTCAGCGAAATAAAGGCGAATCCGGCGAGCAGCCATATTGACGATCGGGCTTATTCTTTTGTATGTGCCGGTACTTCGCTAATTTGGCCATTATTTTTTGGAGCCTTGACTACTTTGACTCTCCCTCCTATATATTCTAAGTTGGGAGAAGAATCCTTCCGCTAGAGCAGCGAATGAGAAAGTGAATTTGTTGCGGCGTATAAGCAGTCAATCGCACAAAGGCGTAAGAGGGTAAAAGCCCAGCCGGCCCAACCCACATACTGGACGCACCACAGATGCCGGGACAAGCAACGCAGCTCAGTGCACTCCCCAATCGGCACAACGATATGGCGCATGCGGCAGCCAGTACGATTTGTTCGCTCCGAGATATTGCGCCGTTCTTAAATATGGGCGCGGCCACGGAAGCCAAGGTGCTGCAGCACCCGCTCGGCTCATCCGGCTCATCAGACCGACTTCGAGTAGCTGCCGTGGCCCACCCAAAACCGTCGGCTGCGGCTGTACAAGTTGCAAACCTTTGGTTGTTAAATGATCGGATGGTTACGAGTGGCGAAGGTTTGGAAACAATGCGCACTTCGAGAGGCCATGACCAAGTCCTAAATATCCAGAACTGGACTCTCAAGAGAGTAGGCATCATTTTGTTTTCGGTAGGTGGAAAATTGGGGGGTGCGCGCGCGCACTTTCCGCTCTTGATTGCCCGGCGTGAGGCAGAATTGATAATAGAGAAGTCGACACCGCGACGTGTTTCACGAAGCGGGCCACCTGCTAGACTTCATAAGCCGCAACGGATAGCGGAGGCGGCGGCACTGGTAACGACTATCACGCGCACCTCAGTATTCCTATTGCTGCTGTTGTTTCCCGTGGCACAGGCCGTGTATCCATCGCCGCTGCAGTGCTCAGCATCAAAGTGTACAACATTAGGTTGGGGTACTGGACAAGGCAGTACCGCGGTCTGCGCTGCGTCCAGCTCTACTCCATTGCCTGGGTGCAGCGGTTACGTGGATTTCCAAACCGCGGTTAATTTTTGTGAGGACGTTGGTGCCCGGTGAGGTTTTAAATGTCTATCCTGATATTTAAGTACAAGAAAGAGTCGGAGGGCATCGTGGGTGTACTATGCGTGAATGGTCTTGTCTGCTTTATTTATCTTTTAATTTTGTTTCCAGGTTATGCTCAGTAGAGGAATTGAAAGCTGACGAGGCCTCATCTACGGGTTGTGGCTACAACGGCCTTCAAGTTTGGAGCTATTCGACTTGCAGCGGTGTCGACAGTTCAGGCCAAGCTTTTGAGGGCCATTCCACTTCAGTTGGCTCGGGTTACGAAGACTGTCGCGAAGACACGAGTGCCACTCTAGTGCGCTGCTGTGCGGACTTTGAAGAATGCCCTTCATTGACGTGTTCCGCCAGTACGTGCACAAGCTTAGGGTGGAATGGCATTTTGATGACTGACAACGGGTCTCCAGGTATCTGCGGGGCCACAAATGACTTGGGATTGAACAGCACTGGCCCCGAATGTAGCGGAGAGAAAACTTGGGACGAGGCCGTTGACATTTGCATGGATCATGGTGCAAGGCTTTGCACAGCTGACGAACTCGGTGTGGACGATGAAACTAAAGGAACAGGGTGTTCTTACGACACTCAACGGAGCTGGTCCTTAACATCTTGCGGAACACACTCATATATTGCGGCATTCGGGAGCAGCGCTTATATTGCGGTAGATCCCGTGGAGCGCGGCCCAAAGTGTTTACCCCACAGCAACGCTTCCGTGTTTGTACGATGCTGCGCGGACGAGTATTCATGCTCTCCAACTTCGGTATACATACTCGTGATGACATTCTATTTTGACTACATAACTGTATCATTTCAGCGTTGCTCTGTTTGCTTTCCTGAAGGTTCCAACATTACTTCCGACGCCGTATCCTACGCCGCTTCCATCGCTTGTGAGAATCTCTAGTAACTGTGTCTCAAGTTTCGTGTGATCTACGTATAGACCCAGGCGTACAACTTTGGTTGTCTGTACCAGTGTCTATTCTTTTTGTCAATTTCGTCTCACTTGTTGAATAATGTATGATGAATTATTTTTCATTACACGTTCCTGCATGAGCTTAATGGTCTTCTCCTCTTGCCTTCTGTCCCGCGATACCGATAGCTACCTACCCTATCCCTTCGTCCAACTCTAATTCCGACGCCGTTACCTACTCCGAAGCCATCGCCGGTGAGATTGATAACGTTTAAGTGCTCAAGCGAACACCTTGTGGCATTTGCTGAGTTGTTGTATCTTCTGAGCAAGCCTTTTTGTTCTACGTTTGGGTATATCATCTCTTGCTTCAGCAAGCTACTTCTCCTTGCGTACGTTTTTCATCAAGTAGATCCCAACACCAAAGCCCAGCAGTGTACCAACTCCTCGCCCCACTGAACTTCCGACTCTGGTAAGTAAGCCGAGCTAGAATATTAAATCATGCTACATAAAATAAGTTACATACATGAATGACCTCTATGGGACTGTTTGCGTTCAGTGCGCTTGATTTTCTTCACCTCCCTATCAGATTCCAACACCATTTCCAACGCCAATTCCCACGCCGCTTCCGTCACCGGTGAGAATCTCGCGCACACTGCTGATGTTTAGAGTAAAAATTTAAAAGTCTACACATATGCAGTTCTAAATACGAGGGGCACTGCTTGCTTCTTCTTAATTTCTCTCTTGCAAAATTTGTATCGCTGACTTTTCACCATGACACCTTCGTACGTATTCAAACATCGTCATCATTTCCTTTTTTCCCAACTACGCCAACAGCTTCCTACCATTTCTCTTCTTCCGACGCCACTTCCGACGCCAGTGCCAACGCCGCTCCCGTCACCAGTGAGTGCTCTTTGCGCGCAATGACGGACGTCTTCAATTATTGAAATCTCCTGTCATCCGAATTAGCATCTTGAAATTTTCTTTGCTACCTGGATTGTCAAGTTTTTGATTAATTCACTAATTGGAATTCTTTTGACAGGTACCGACGCCAAAACCGAGCAGTGTTCCAACAACTCAGCCCACGCCAGTTCCGACTCTGGTAAGTAATTCAATTCCAATTCATTGAGCTACTAGTACTTTGTACAACTGCCAAATTCTCTCCTAATATTATATAATGCGTAATTTCTTTCAGGTTCCAACAGGAGCTCCAACACCGGTGCCTATACCGCTTCCAACGCCGGTGAGATGTTCTTTAATACGTACTATGAAAAATTCTGCCTGGATCTTTGTATTTATTCTACTTTTCAAATCTGTTGAATTCTTGGTAGCAACAACACTGCGCTTTAAGCTTCGTTTGCTAAGCTTTTTAGCTCCACCTTGCACTTGAAAGCAACTTATGATACCCCTTTCTGGCAAATTATATCTTCTAATGTGTCTTTTTCATCCCTAAGAGCTCTTAGGTTTTGGTTTGTTGTCTTTACATTAAGTTAGTGTCTGACACGAGATGGCATTGGCACCAACGTTACCTTTTCAGGTCCCAACATTACTTCCTAGCAGCGTTCCCACATTTCAACCCACACCAAGCCCGACACCGGTAATTTGTATGTCTTACAAAGTATTTTATCATTCATTGTGATGTAGCACATCTTTTATTTGACCTACTCTTTTTTATTCTTTGATATCGACAGCTTCCAACCGTTTCACTTCTACCGTCGCCGCTTCCGACGCCAGTACCCACCTTGCTTCCAACGCCGGTGAGATTC
>Ga0307931_1001617_pt1 | contig 14808 bp, 7 predicted proteins | sample OrgLakmetageno47_FD_201816 | JGI IMG/M metagenome (GOLD analysis project Ga0307931, IMG submission 201816) | Saline water microbial communities from Organic Lake, Antarctica - #47 | ecosystem: Environmental > Aquatic > Non-marine Saline and Alkaline > Saline | place: Antarctica: Organic Lake... | reverse complement strand
ACGCATCTGGGCTACTTTCAGGGCACGCGGCTCTGAATGCTTCCCGCAGGGCCTCCACTTCATGCGCCGAAGCAACGCGGAGCGCGCCTGCCATGGATGCCTTCACCTTGCTGCGCTGTGCGGCCTGTGCAGACTCTTTGCCGCCATTGCCCATGAGCCGTGCGCTCCAGCTGCTGCTGCCGCTGCTGCCTAGCCCGCGCACTTCGCCAGCTTTGACTAGAGCATAGAGTTTGATGAACTCTTCTTCATCGACGCTGCCGCTCTTGTCGGCGTCGGCGACCTCGAACGCAGCGAGCAAGTCCTTGGGTGGCGGTAGCGGCACATCAGGCTGAGCTTCTTGCATCAGTTTCTTGACGAGCGTCATGAAGGCGTATTTCTTCAAAGTTGCATCATTGCCTGTATCACCGCCGCCGCCGCCGCCGCCGCCGCCACCACCAGCAGCGCCACCAGCAGCGCCACCAGCAGCAGCAGCAGCAGCAGCTGGCTGTCGGCAAGCAGCGAGAAAGGCACGCCGAAGCGCGTCAACTTCCTCAGGCGTGAGCATGGGGAGTCCTCCCACTATTGATGCTTGCACGCGTGCTGACTTGGCAGTGTTGCCTGCTCCTGCTTGTGTTGCAGCACCACCTTTGCTGCCAATGACACCTCCAAGGATACCTCCAAGGCCTCCACTGCTGCTGCTGCTGCCGCCAAGACCGTGCACTTCACCGCGCGCAACTAGAGTGAACAGCTTCACAAACTCTTCCTCATCAATAGAGTTGGAGTTATCAGCATCTGCAAGTTCAAACGCTGCCTCTAAGTCTACATCAGAGGGCTGCTGAATTTTCCGCTCCAATGCTAATTTCTTGACTACGGATTTAAAATCTCTTTTCCCCAACTCAGGTGCAATTTCCACGATGCCAGATAACTCCAAGGACTCGCGGGCATCACCCGCACTAGAAGTAGCATTACTCTTCCTGCCCAGACTTCCACCATTGCCAGGCTCAACAGCGCAAGCACACGCTTCGCGGAACTTGACACGCAGCGCGTTAACATCGGCTTGCCATGCGGCTGCATCCTTCTCAGCAGCTCGACGGACAGCAGCTTGCGAATCACCGCTGTTGCCGTGGCGCACACCTTCACTGGCTGCTGTCGCTGTTAAAGCAACACGGAACGCATCAGGCTCAGGACCTGTACCTTGCTGGATTTTGCCCCATGCGGGCATCCGAAAGAAGCGACCCCTGTGGCTGCTGTTGTTCTTGCCGCTCAATCCATGAACTTTACCCTCTTTTATAAGCGCACATAATGCCAAAAACTCCTCCTCATCAATACTGCCATTAGCATCGGCATCGGCAATTATGAAAGCCATATTTAAGTCTGCATCTGTCGGACCTGAGACATCGACCCTAGTACCGTCTAATGTTGCTCTGTGCAGCGTATCCAGAGGTTTCCCAAAAGGGTTGACTTGAGTTGTTATTGAAAATTGTTTGGCGCCGTGTGCCGCCATGATGTTTCTAACAAGAGTTTTGAAGGCCTTCTTCCCAAGGCCGTCGCAACGGCCACCAAATTTTGCGCCACTGTTCGCCCCATCAATCGCTACTTGAAAGTGCTGTCGCAATTCCACGGCTTCATCTGCGGAGAGTTGTGCGATGGAGTCGCTGTTATCGTCACATTTGCTTTCAATGCCTTGTCGTTGCTTGCCCTGCGGGCGCTTCTCAGCAGCAGCTTCCTTCATCTTGGCTCGCCTTGCAGCAAGAGCGCTACCTGCTGTGATATCGCCCACCGACACCAACACCGCAGGTCCCACCTCTTTCTCAAACGACGCAGCTGCCTCGGCCATTGGGGGCCTTTCTAGCGGTTCTTGCGCCCAGCACGCCTTGATAAGCTTTGCTAGCGGCTTGGGTGGCGCTGGATGGCTCGAAGGTATGCCACCTTTACCTGGAACTATACATGGACGAAGCCTCGTCATCGTAAATGTAATGATTTCGTGGACGGCCTTGTTCTCATGTGGCTGTCGCTTGAACCACAGCTCCCAAAGCATGATCCCTAGCGCATAAACGTCTGCCGCCAAGTACTTCACTTTCAACAACTCATCATCACCCGCAAAGAGCTCTGGGCCTGAGTATGCAGGGTGACCTAAGATCAAGGCGTCTTCCTGAGGAGTACCCTCAACTGTAAAGTTCATGTCATTATTTCTTTCGATGTTGTTTGGTCGATCAGGATTACAACTGTCTGCACCTTCACAATGCCCATTGAGAGTACTGGAGTGATTTCCGAGACGAGCATGACCAAGCAGGCCGCTCAATCGAACACTCCTTTGCTTCGGATCATTGAGTAGCACGTGTTCAGGGCGCAAGTCTCGATGCGCTATGCCGTTTTCATGAAGGAAAGACAACGCGCTCAAGACTTCGGCGACAATGCGAGTGAACTCTTTCTTGTTGAAACCCTCTTCGTAAATAAAAGCAGCGAGAGTACCTCCAGTGCAAAACCCCATCACTACGAATAAGTACGGCGCATCATTGTTACCTACAATTGAACCCGCCTCCACAGATTCCAGGTCACCTGAGAAACGCCTAGTGTCGCTATCACCGCTCTTGCTTCTCTTGCTGCTTCTGCCTTTGTGGCGGCCCTTACCTTTCCTTACCACATTAGACATACTTCCAAATATCTTGACGAGGCAAGGATGGGCAAGGTCAGCCAATCGAGCCACTTCCAGTGCTGCAGCATCTTCAGGCTCGGAACTCGGTTGCCCCACCGCAGGATTACCGCCACGTATAGCGAAACGCTTCGCGACAATCTTGTGACTACCGAGATATGTGCCACCGTACAGAGCTGCCCCTGATGTCGCACCCCACGCAAAGGGCTTGCTGTCTAGCTTCACGTCAGCTCGTGGCAACGAATACGCAGCAGGGTCAAAGATTCCATCCTTATTGGTAGAATTTGGCTCTCCACTTGGGCAGAAAAATGTTGAAAGAATCCCAATAAGCACGGTGATTAACGGTAGAAGTTGGGTGAGTGCATTTTGCACTATCGCAAACAACTGAGAGTTCACCATGAAAAGTGAGGTGGTAGCATTTGGAAAAGCACCCATAGACCCAAGAAGTGCAATGAGTTGCGTCAGAAACCGGAACAAAAAGCTCGTACACTCCGATCGCGTCTCCGCGAGGAAGATGTAAGGTGCGTACAGTATGAGCGAGATGAAGGTGAATATTTCCAGGACGCACAATACAATCACTTGAATGTATCCCCATGGAGCCAAAGCGTTCACAATCAAAGCAATACAAATGAAACGAACGACGGACGCTGGGTAGTAGCTGACATGCTTTGGTGTAAATTTGTTGAACAAAAGACCATATGCATTGTTGATGTCTGTGCCCTTGACATTAGGAGTCCACTTTCCCGATTCACATCGAGCTGCGAGGATCAATGCAGCAGCACCTTCTAATGGGGTGCTTCGTTGCCATGGAACCTTCTCAGTTGGTATCGTGCCATTGGCATTGAGCGCTCGCTGCATGGCCAACGGAGCCTTTTCATCACAAAAGAGTACGCTAAATTCATCATAACTTAGGATACCGTTGCCATCGACATCCAGTTCCTTGAAAAGGGCTCGGCCCTCGTGCTTCGTCATGCCCATCTCGTGCGCAAATTTCATAATCTCTGTGGATGACAAGTACCCCCCCATGGAGTTGTTCCCACCCAGCATGCGATCATGTGGACGAGGACTCCGACGGGTAACGTTTGCAAGAGGTTTCCACGATGAACTCCCTATGAAAGCATAACTCAGCTTGAATAGCCAGGTAATAAACACAATGATAACAGTAATTTGTGTTAAAGCAACCACTCTCCAACCCATAGCTGCATTTCGAGCGCATAGCACTCCAACGGAAGTGTCGAGCATTCCGAGTGACATGGCCAAAAACACCTTGATTTCGATGTGCGGAAAGCGGTACCCACCTTGAATTCGGTTGCCAGAATACCCACACAGCTTTGCGATACCCAAAAAAGTGAGATGCACAATAAAAGTTAGAATCATAGCGAAACAAACCCAAAAAGTATGCTTTCGCATTGCACGTGATGCTTTGGATTCCCAGAGTTCGTCTTGTTCTTCCAAAGACAAAATCTCGACAACACCACCGCCTGTCGATGTTACACTGATGGTGGCTAGATTGCTATTACCCGTGGCGTCCATACCACTGCTATCGCCCCATAGCGCGTACAGATTCGAGTGGTCACCATCAATAAAACGTCGTCCTGAGACGATCTCTGATGCGTTGAATGCCCGAGTATAGACAGCGACAGTATCTTGTTGCATACCTAGATTCTTACCCGCTGTGAAATCGCCATCTTGTCCAAAAATTAATCTGCCAGTGTATTTTTGACAGTCTGCAAAGTTTGCGTTGATACCATTCGTCGTGGCAACACCATCAACGTAGAGCACCATTGAGGATCCGTCCCAAGTCAACACCACGTAATGCCACGAGTAGGCGTACGAAAACGCGCTGCCGTCGATGCTGATGCAATTGCTTTTTGAGCCCGCTGACCAGGTGAACCTGCGAAGTTTCAGATCACAGAGTTAGGAATTGAGTGGTTAAATTTAATTTACGAACTTAGCACATTAAATTTAACTTACGTACCAGAATAAAGATTTTGATGTGGAGTACGGCATAATCCAGGTTTCAATAGTGTACTTTGACGGCAACAGGAAAGAGGATGAAGTAGAAAAATAATAAGCAGACTGCGCGTCAGGAAAGATCCATGAAATAGTCGTCCCCGCAGACCGGTATGACCAGCCACCAAAATAGATTGACTCAGCGATACCGCTTCCAGAGGATGATACTCTGATCGAGGCATCAAACTCATTATCCGTATTATCTTTGCCACTGCTGTCTCTCCATAATGCATGAAGATTACTGTCATCTGAGACAACATATCTTCTTCCGTAGTAGATCTCCGATACGACCCATGCACGATTGTACATTGCCACCATGTCTTGCTCCATGCCTAGATTATTCCCTGCTGTAAAGTCGCGATTCTGCCCGAAAACTAATTTGCCGGTGTGTCCAAGGCAATTGGCAAATCCTGCGCGGATGCCGCTCGTAGTAGCAACACCGTCAACATAGAGCACCATCGAGGATCCGTCCCAAGTCAACACTACGTAATGCCAGGAGTAGGCGTATAAGAACGCGCTGCCATCGATGCTGATGCAATTGCTATTCGTAGTCGTCGACCAGCTGAACCTGTGATGAAGTAAGTTTCAACGAGTCTTAAATTGTAATTTAATTAGACCAAAATCAAAGGCAAAGTAAAGGATACGTGCTTTCAACAGAGAACTACGCACCAAGTGTAAGCGCTCGAGGTTGAAAACGGCTTTATCCACGTCTCTATCGTGAACACTCTTGGGAGAACGAAATTAGATGCAGTCGAAAAGTAATATTTGTTTTGATTGGTTGGATATACCCACGAGCCTGAACTGGCAGTCGAGTACACGACAGAAGAACCCGATGAAGTGCACGGACACTCGTAAGCAGTCACCCCGGTCTGATGATTGTACCACGTTAGCCGACGACGACTGTCGACGAAATAAGATCTTACTTGATCACTGAACACAGCGTTGGTCAACGAGTACGCCCAACGAGGAGGCTCAATACCCTGGAGATTGAAGATCTTCAGGCTGCCCGCAAAATCGCGTCGATATGCTTTCGGTGCGCTACGAAGCTTACTTGTAACAGCAATACTTTGAACGAGGAAGAGTAATGAAAGCGGATCGCCTGCACAGTTGTGCGACCCTTGGAACTGACGACCGCCACCACCAACGGACCTCGCTACCGATGAGCCAATTGAGCCAGTAACATCGGAACCAATTGTGCTACCCAAGGTAAGGGTGCCTAAAGCAGCCAAAAGAGCTGCGCCAGATGCCCGTCCTACAACCATTTCGAAGTTTTCGTACGCCACGACTGGCTCTGCTGAGGAAAATACGCTCGGCTCAGGAGTCGGCGCAGGCGCAGGAAGCGCAGAAGGCGCCGACGAAGGCAAAGGAGTTGGTAAGAGTGAAATTGTTGGCAGCGGTGAAGGCATTGAACTAGGAGTCGAAGTTGGTATCAATGTTGGCCTCGGCGTCGGGCTAGGGCTCGGTATAGGCGTCGGTTTCGGCGATGGCATCGGCGATGGTTGTGGAGTTGGAGCAAAGGACGGTTGAGTCGTAGGGATACCAGAGGGCTGAGGAGTGGGCGAAGGCGTGGGTAACGAGGTTGGAAGCAATGTAGGGACTCCAGACGGCAGCGGCGTAGGTGAAGGCGTTGGAAGTGAGGTAGGAAGTAATGTAGGGACTCCAGACGGCAGTGATGTGGGCAAAAACGTTGGAAGTGAGGTAGGAAGTAAGGTAGGGACTCCAGACGGCAGTGATGTGGGCAAAAACGTTGGAAGTGGGGTAGGAACCAATGTAGGGACTCCAGAGGGCTGTGGAGTGGGCGCTGGCGTCGGCACCGGCGTAGGGTACTTGGTTGGTCGACTCGGTGCTGGCGACGGAAGAATCGTCGGAAGGGGAGTCGGCTCAATCGTAGGGACCTAAGAAGTCAGTACGAGTCAATGAAATACAACATTACCACACATGGTCTGTGGAAACGAGAACATCAGAGTTATAATAAATATGAGTGGATCGAGCATTACCGGAGAAGGCTGCAAGCTTGGAACTGGAGTTGGAATTGGAGAAGGCTCGATTGAAGGCACTGGCGTCGGCATGACTGAGGGCACTGAACTTGGCAACGGAGTTGGTAGAATTGTCGGTAACGGAGTTGGCATCAAAGAAGGCACTGATGAAGGTATTGGTGAAGGTAAAGGCGATGGTAATGGTATCGGGAGAAGCGTCGGAAGTGGGCTCGGCATTAGTGAAGGCACAATTGTTGGCAATGGCGTCGGTATAAGTGAAGGCACTGGGGTAGGCATCGGTGTTGGCACCGATGAGGGTAATGGTGTTGGCATCAAAGTTGGTACTGGTGTGGGCATCAGTGAAGGCACAATTGTTGGCAATGGCGTCGGCGCGGGGGAGGGCGCTGGGGTAGGCATCAATGTTGGCACCGATGAGGGTAATGGAGTTGGCATCAAAGTTGGTACTGGTGTGGGCATCAGTGATGGCACAATTGTTGGTACTGGTGTTGGCATCAAAGAAGGTACTGGCGTGGGTGTTAATGAAGGCATTGATGAGGGTAATGGTGTTGGCATCAAAGTAGGTACTGGTGTGGGCATCAGTGAAGGCACAATTGTTGGTACTGGTGTTGGCATCAATGAAGGTACTGGTGTGGGTGTTAATGAAGGGACTGATGAGGGTAATGGTGTTGGCATCAAAGTAGGTACTGGTGTGGGCATCAGTGAAGGCACGATTGTCGGCACAGGAGTTGGCATCAATGAAGGTACCGGCGTGGGTGTTAGTGAAGGCACTGATGAGGGTAATGGTGTTGGCATCAAAGTTGGTACTGGTGTGGGCATCAGTGATGGCACGATTGTCGGCACAGGTGTTGGCATCAATGAAGGTACCGGCGTGGGTGTTAATGAAGGCACTGATGAGGGTAATGGTGTTGGCATCAAAGTAGGTACTGGTGTGGGCATCAGTGAAGGCACGATTGTCGGAACTGGTGTTGGCATCAAAGAAGGTACTGGCGTGGGTGTTAGTGAAGGCACTGATGAGGGTAATGGTGTTGGCATCAAAGTAGGTACTGGTGTGGGCATCAGTGATGGCACAATTGTTGGCAGTGGTGTGGGTGTAAGTGAGGGCACTGGAGTAGGCATTAGGGATGGCACAATAGTCGGCACAGGAGTTGGCATCAAAGTAGGCACTGGTGTGGGCATTAGTGTTGGCACGATTGTCGGTACCGGTGTTGGCATCAATGTTGGCACTGGCGTGGGCATGAGAGAAGGCACCGGTGTTGGTGCAGGTGTTGGCATCAAAGTAGGTACTGGCGTGGGCATGAGAGTAGGCACTGGCGACGGTACCAGTGTTGGAACAGGCGATGGAACTGGAGTAGGCATAGGCGTGGGAACAGAAGACGGCCCTAGCGATGGAATAGGTGTGGGCATCAGTGAAGGCACTGGTGTCGGTGCTGGTGTCGGCAAAAGGCTTGGAAGGGGGGTGGGCATGGGTGATGGCAGGGGTGTAGGTAATGGAGTCGGCAAAAGTGATGGAACGGGTGTAGGCAATAGTGTGGGTACTGGCGACGGCACGGGCGATGGTAGTGGTGTCGGCACCGGGCATATACTAATTTGATAGTCACTGCACACTGGGTTCGATTCTTCACAGTAAGTGGAGCCGCAGCACGAGTCGAAAGTATCAGATCCATATCCGTCCTCGCAAAGGGTACAACCACCCGTGAGATTTGCAGGGTAAGTCACCAAATCAATGATTCCATCACCATTTTTGTCGTAACTACACCCTTCACACGCTAAAATACCTTCACCCGAGGTGTAGCTCCCACCAGCACAGTTGGAGCGAACTACAAAAGATCCATCGAGATGCAAGTCATCGCCCAAGCCACCAGCTGCGGCATTAGCACTGTTGTTCATGAAAACATGTCCCATACAGTCTACTGCCGCATTTGGTGCCACGTAAAGGCCACCCCCACCCAGGGCGCCATTGGCACGGTTTCCGAACCATTTCGAGTTCCGGACAAGCGCTTCTGAGGTACTATTCATGAATAGACCACCACCGCTGCCGCTCACGTGATTGGATTCGAAATGACCAAAGTCTAAATCTAGAGAGCAACCTGATGACACATAGAGGCCACCTCCGTCTCCTCCACCGCGATTGTTCCGGAAATGCGCCACAGATATCGTGGCTGTTACACCACGGCCTAAGTACAATCCACCACCGTGCGTACGGACTCCAGCACCGCCTTCACCGTCTATGGAGTTGAATAAGAAGTACCCGTGCGATACGGTGAATAAGCTGTTGGCGCCAATGTAGGCACCTCCACCCCAGCCATTGACTGCAAAACTGTTTCGCATCGTAACTTCTGTCAGAGAAACTTCCACCCCTGTATCAACAAACAAAGCACCGCCGTAGCTACCACCGTAGCTGGCATCCGTGGCGCGACAATTTGCAAAAGTCAATCCCTGTAAAGCAACTTCCGTCCCAGCATTACCGACATACATTCCACGGTGCGATCCTTGACCGTCGAGCGTGTACACTTCTTGCCCATCGATCACTAATCCTGTGAGGCTCTGGTATCCAAGCACCGTAATTGGACCCGTCAACCACAGATCAGCACTTAGCGTCACCGTGCGGTCAGATATCAATGCATCTTCAAGTTGTGCCTGTGAATATGCCGTCTTGGTGGCACTGTACACCTGGCATGCAGCAGCACTCAAGTTGGCCGGGTAAGTCGCAGGGCAACCGTAGCACCCGAGCAAGCCTGCACCACTATTGCGTTCATTCGACGCGCAACCAGTGCTGAAGCCAAATGTGCTTGCTGCATAGCTCACGAAGTAAAGGTCGCTGCCTTCATTCGGCGTTAAACCAGCGGCCGTATTATTGCCGAAGGTATATGCAAACAATGATACCACTGCTCCAGAACCCACGTATAAACCGCCACCGTTACCTTTTGCAGAATTGCGCTGCCAGTCACATCGAGTGAGTGACGCAGACACGCCACTGCCAGATAGGAAGAGACCACCACCGTGTGACGAGACGGCACTATCAGAGAATCGCACGTAAACGAAGGTAAGATAGACAGAAGTTGACACGTACACGCCGCCACCCTGGGCTAGACTGGAACCTCTGTTGTAGCGCAGCATCACGTCTTGCCAATTCGCAATTACACTGGTGCTTAGGTAAACTCCACCTCCAAAAGTAGCACCGAAATTGTGCGAAATTTCGCACCCACCACTCATGGTAACAGTGACGCTCGATGCACAATACAACCCGCCACCGTTGCCCAAGAATAAAATATTACGATTTACTTCAGACCGAAACAGAATCAAAGTCGCGCTGCTTGATATGTAGATACCACCACCACTACCAGAGCCCGAGATAGTGTTACCAAAGATCCGTGAGCGTTGTAGCGTCAAAGGCACGCTAGAAGAAACAAAAAATCCACCTCCATCGCCTGCACCACCAATTTCGTTACCATCAAGGTCGCAACCGTGCACTTTATTGACAGTGAATGTTGAGAAGTATACGCCGCCACCGCTACCATCACTTACTATGCGATTTCGAGCGATAACCGTGAATTTCATCATGAAATTTACGTAGTGGTTGACAAACACTCCTCCGCCACCCCCTAGTGCGAGCATATTGTTTGCAATGTTGCTGTTTGTGATAAACATTGTGATATAGGTTGAGCTGAACGAAGCACTGCCGATACCGCCACCGTGCCCTGAGCCCTCAATAGCATTACTGCAAACGTCGCTGAAGTGCATGTCAAGAGTAGTCGCCGCAGCCATGTAGACTCCTGCACCATGACCTGAGCTCCTCAATGTATTCTTGGAGATACGCGTGCCATTCATCGTCAGCGAGACATACGAATTCGCAAAAATACCGCCTCCGTATGCTGTTCCGGCCTTCATTTCATTGCTCGATACCTCACAATCAATAAAGGTAGCACCCACGTACGAGCTCAAAAAAAGCCCGGCACCTTTGCCTCCTCCCATAAGAATATTTGTCGAAACAAAAGTGCGCGTGAGGTGAACTATAGAATTTGAACCCACCCAGATACCACCACCGTTGCCATTAGTGGCAGTATTGCGCTCAAATCTCGAATCTTCGAATACGGCACGACCAGCTGCGATAAGGAGGCCGCCACCATACCCTGACGTAACGTGATTTCTCACGACGAAGCGTTTTGCCTTAATATTATCAGAGTCGACAAGATAGCATCCACCACCATTCTTGGCGCCGAAGTTGTGATGTGCCTGCACAATTAACAATCAAGACAAAAATGACGATATCGCTCATACATGGTAAGACAAGTGAACAGAAACATGTAAATTACTACTAAGAGCACATACATTGAGACCGTCGGCGACGAATATGGAACCTCTTTTGATGTAACAGCCCGCGCCTAACCCGTCATCGGAAACATTATTGTATGCAATCGTACTGTTAATAGCTTTAAAATTGCTACTCGAACCAACGTAAATACCACCGCCGCGGCCACTGGCAGCACTGCTGTGGAGCAATGCCGACTGCACCATAGCGAATACGGCATTGTTGTCCACAAAGACAGCTCCACCATAAAATGTCGTCCCTGAAGTCGTACCCAAGTAGTAGTTGGTCGAAGCAGCGCAATTTGACACGTTTAAGGCACGCAAAGTGAGCTCAGTCGCTGCATTGCCCACGAAGAAGCATCGGTGCTGATCTTGGCCATCGACCTTATAGCGGCCTTGTCCATCCACTACCACACCTGTAAGCGGTAAAAACCCCAACACTGCTACTTCCGAAACTATGTACACGTTCGCTTCCAATGAGATAACGCGGTCACTCTGCAGCGCAGACTCCAACTCAAATGCTGAGCTTACTGATGCCCTAGTGGCATTAGCTTCGCAGCCGCTGGAGCTCAAATTCGCAGGGTAGTAAATGTCATTGCAGCCTGAGCAGTATAAAATGCCATGACCAAAGTTGTTCGGTGCATCAGCTGGGCAGCCGTTATTGATCGTCTCCAATCCGCCAGCGTAAAGGTCTGAGGAAGCTTGATCCGTCGCAGAATTATCGTAGAACATGTACGCCGCCAACTTCAATGTAGTAGAACTAGTCATGTACAATCCACCGCCATAATTACCACCAGAATTGCCCGCAAACGTTGATCCAATCACAGAGGCTGAATTGAGGTAATTAAAAGCGCCACATCCACGGTACTTACATACATTACCCTTTAGGACTGTGTTATTAAGCTCCACGATCGAGTTGGTCCATGCCAAGAAGCCGCTACCCCAGTTAGCCCCAATGTTATGCGTGATGAATGAGTCCAGGATGCTAACCTTGGTGGAGTCTCCAAAATAGCACCCAGCCCCATGGTACCCACTGGTACCATCACTATTGCTGCTGCTCGTGATTTCATTGGCGTGTACAGTGCAACGCTCAAGACGCACATTGACACTTGTTCCAACATAAAGGCCAGCGCCGTAGCGGTCTACACGATTGGCCACCAGCGAGGTATCCTGCAATAAGCAGGTGGTTCCTCCCGACGATGCTACATAAATCCCTGCACCATACCGCGCATCATTACTCATGAACGTACTAGTATCTACAACCAGTGAACCCATGGTGCCAATATATAAACCACCGCCATAACCTGATACGGCTGAGCAATTGGTGACAGTGGTACCGTGCAAAGTGAGCGATATGCCCGAACCCACGAATATCCCAGCGCCGTAGCTACCGCTGTAGCTGTCAGAATCTGCGTAGCAGTTGGCAATCATGAGATCAATTAGGGTAACCTCTAGACCAGCATTTGCGAGGTAAAAGCAGCGATGCTTCCTGCGACCATCCACAGTGTGCCCGCGACCGTCCAAAACCACACCGGTAAGTTTTGTGAATGCTAGAATTGCTACTTCGTGCGTCAAGTAGATGTCACGGGCCAGTTCAGTGCGCTGCGAATTCAACACCCCAGCTTCAAGTTCATGTTGAGTATGCGCAATCAACGTGTCATTATGCACCGCGCACTCAGCCTCGGTCAAATTGGCGGGATACACGTAAGCAAAATTGTCGCCACCCCGCAAGATCTTACGACCAAAATTAGAAGAGCCTTCAGGGCACACACGGTTCCAGTATACTCGGCCCCCACGGCTATAGAAGTAACTGGTCGCAATCACGTCGGCGTAGTCGTCGTTTCCTGCAAAATTGCTATCAAATTCCCAGTTATAGTAATATCCAACGCCATAATTTTCAAAGGAAGCCTGCAAGAGCAAAGTCAAAACAAACAAGTTACGAGAAAGAGACATTTCAGCAACGAGCACAATGCTAATCCCAAGGACTTACCCCACCACCATAGGAACCAGCGTAGTTGCCAATGTATCTCGACCGATAGTTGTAAGTGTAAGCGCCATCTGTACAAAATGAAGAGATATAATCAAATAAAACGTTTCGAATTGCTTGTATACACCCTTTTATCGAAGCACTCACATTGGTAGTGGCCTCCTCCTCGATACTTGGCTTCATTGTGCAAGAAGGACGCATCTTTGAAAGTGATGACTGCACCAGTTGAAATGCCAATGCCTAACGATTTCAAAACGGATACGCACGAATAAATGAGAAAGCGTACGAGCAGTTTATACAAAAGAACAAACGATTAAGATAAGCCACACTATCACAATAATTCAATTCACCTCCTCCATAGGTCGCGCCCGTGTTGCCCTCAAAACGGGTTTCCGATATACTTCCAACAATGTCCGATGAGACCCATACACCAGCGCCATGATACGCGTGGGTGCCATAAAAGGAATCGTCAATGCCCCCTCCAATAATAGTGTTGTTACGTACGACACACCGATCAGCCATCGTAAAGGTCGAATCCTCGTACGTCGAACCATGAAAATATATTCCAGCGCCATGTCGGTAGCCAATATTTGAAGAAAAGACCGTGCCAGATATGTTTGCCTGCGAGAAGGCCCCGACGTATAAACCGCCACCGTAATACGAGCGCGCAATTCCTTCATTAACAGCACTGTCGGTCATGACAAGGATAGACTGTGCAGTCGCTGAAGAAGACGTGTATACACCATTCAAGAATATATTGCCACCCGATATTTGCGCAATGCAGCTGCTGACAGTGCTACGAACGATTGTCACAGTAGCTGGCCATGCAGTAAAAATTCCACCTCCGTAGTTGGCCTCGGAGTTTGACACGTGCGAGTCTATTAGATTGACAACTGCACCCCCGCTGGTATAAATAGCGCCACCTTGACCACTTAAAGCCTTGCTATCTTTGACCGTACTGCTTATTGTATGTAGAATTGCGCCAGATTCCAAATAGACGGCACCGCCGTAGTGCCCGCTGTAGCTACTACTCGTAGCTTCGCACCCAGAAAGACCAAGCCCACGTAAGGTTAACTCTGTTTCTGCCCAAGCAATGTATATGCACCTGTAAAAGACAACATGAAAAGGTTCAATGGCATACAAGTTAGAGTCTCCCCAAAAACTTATTGGTGCTATGTACATGCATATACCTTGTTGGAACTGATGTAAGGAGAGAGCGGCGCTGCTGCTGCCCCTGACTGGCATAAATGGTAAATACTCCATCACCGTCAAAGACGGCACCTGTCAAAGGATTAAAACCCACCACGGCAACCTCTGAAAGTACAGTGACGTCATTGAGCAAATTAATGGTGCTATTATGCATTACTGCTACGGCAAGTTCGCGTTCTGATTTGACATTGAAGCTAGAACTCCAGGGTTTGCAATGGGTGTGATTTAGATCAGCTGGGTATGTAGATGAGCACCCGTAGCACCACAAAAGATCGGTGCCATAATTGTGCAAGCCTTGTGCACAACCATTGGATATATCAATAGTTCCAGACACAACAAAAATATCTCGATAGGAGTTCAAGGCAACAGTGTTTTCAAGAAAGACATGAGCCTGCAAATAAATGAGTGCATCGCTGCCAGTCGCGTAGACTCCACCACCCCTATGACTCGCGACATTTTTGAACCATTTACATTCAATAAAGGTCGATGCAAAAGAACCAGAGATGTATACACCTCCACCGTATGTAGCGGAATAAGATGTCATGTGAGACGAAAATAAAGAAAACAAAGTTCCTGCACTAGCAAAGCCGCCACCGTTTGCAGCGTAGTTGAATTCGAAGCCTGTTTGATTCGCTATCATCGAGCCTCCGATTGTGTACAAG
>Ga0307931_1001615_pt1 | contig 14815 bp, 15 predicted proteins | sample OrgLakmetageno47_FD_201816 | JGI IMG/M metagenome (GOLD analysis project Ga0307931, IMG submission 201816) | Saline water microbial communities from Organic Lake, Antarctica - #47 | ecosystem: Environmental > Aquatic > Non-marine Saline and Alkaline > Saline | place: Antarctica: Organic Lake... | reverse complement strand
CACCCTGGCGACGAGCCACAGCCTTGCCTGCCCAAAGGTGACGCAGCAGAGCAAGAAGAACAGGGCGCAGCCGAACTAGGAGCAGCGCAGACCGGTCAAGCGGCCGCTGCTTCTGGCCAAATGTTCAAGAAAGCGGTCCTGGGAGAGCTCGCAAAGCCCAAAGCTGAGGTGGCAATCGAGCCAAAGCCTGAAGTGGCCACTACTGAGCCTGCTTACGGCGCTGCAGCGGTGACCGAGCCTGAGCGTGCTTCTGCTGCTGATGAAGAGGAGGAAAAGGCAACCACCACCACCACCACCACCACCGAGTTTGCGACCGAGCTCGCGGAGCTGCGCGCCCTGGGGCTTGTGGGTGGTGGCCCCGGTGGGGCTGAAGTGGCGCTGAACCTGCTCCGCGCCCACCAAGGCCGCCTCGACTCCGTGGTGAACGCACTGCTCGATGGCAACTAATAGAGCGAATTGCGAACCGGGTTATGTCGATGTTTTGTGTTTATGTTCTTCTGAAGTCGGAAGAAACTAGAATACGGAATTAGGCCATTCACCACTCGCGTGATAAGCCGGAGTAGGAGTACCTGGGCATCCTACTTAGATCCTAGTGCATTCTACATTGACGTCCATTTGACTTATGAATGGTTTTTATTCAGCCCAGTCATGGCGATTGCGCACGGCAATAAACGTAGTTTTTGGCGATACACGCGAAGGAACTTATACTCAGCTGGGTGTATTTCATATGGAACAGTTCCGATGTGTCGGGTTCCTGTGAGATAGCGGATACCTCGCTTTTGATTTATTTTTTGTGGATTGTATTATTGAATGGCAAAATTAAGACGGCAAACGAAGCACCTCGCTCACGAGAACCCCGTCTCCATAGTAGCTATCCCCTCAAGATATATAAATTTCTTGAAATACTTTTGACTTTTCCTTCTATGCAGCTGCGGAATCATTCGGGTGTTGTGGGTGCTTGAAGTTCTTGAATTGACGACCCGTGCTGCGATGTTCCATATCGCCTTCAATTCAGCAGCCTAATCCTATCAGCAGCGAGCGCCTAGTTGTTTCTCGCAGCGCCCCCACGGTTGGGCGCTGCCTTGCCGGTGGCTTCGAAAGTGGATCCGAAGAGGCCGGGGTCAGTAGATCCGAAGCGAATGTCGCGCTCGTCTGAACAAACAACGAAATTGCCGAATAAAGCACACGATAAGAGACCGAATAGTGAATAAGACAGTTGTATGTAGCACAACACGCGAGTTGAAGATGAGGACGCCCATCGCAAGTATTTGTGAGCACACTAAAGACTTGTTTTTCAAATAGGTACGGAGCCCTTGTCAAAAGAAATAAGACTCACTTTTGCCCTTGCTGAACTTTCGGTCTACTTTGCCCGAAATTTGGCCTCCCGTCATGCCGTTTGCTTTGATTGCGTCAACGCCCACTGCTCCCGTTTTGGGAGATTCTGCCGCGGCTGCTGGAGCAGGTGCTTCAACCTAATAGAAGATCAAGCGCGCACACGGCCGAAAAGAAAGAAAATGAGAGGAACGAAACGGAGGAGCACTGTGTACCAAGAACGAAGGAGGAGCGGAAAATGCAGACACAAAATGATTGAAATCAAGACCTAACGTACAGGGTACGAAATCGGAGAGCGTATTCAAACCAAACGGGGAAGGGTTAAGTTGTTCATGTATACTAAGACAGTGAATGCAAGAGAGAGGTAGTGTGCGTGTGTGTGTGTAAATGTGATAAGGTCTACTTCTTGCCATGACTGTCTATTCTGCCTTGGGCTTGGATCCCATCATTGAACTAAATGATTTATTCATTCGTGTGAAAGAAGACTGTGTGTTCAAGATATATACATGTGTAAACCCACGCACACGCCGTCAAAGTTAAACCAGACCACACAGTTGACGAGCCACGGAAACCACCACAGTCCTATGATATTTTAAGGGAATACGCAGGAATTACTCCCCACAATTTCCCCAACTTCCCGCTGTAACACGAACCTTGCGCTCGGTAGGGCGAGGCTCAGCGGAGGACTCCGCCGCAGCTGCGGGCTTGGCCGACTCCGTGGCGGCCGACGGCTTCGTCGCTTCTGCTTTCGAGGTTGCCGCAGCCGACGGCTTGCTGGCTGCTGCTGCTTTGGTTGGGGATGGTGCAGGGGGAGCGGCAGCCCGAGGTGCCGCTTTTGTGGGTTTTACGTCTGCGTCGGTCCCGAAAATGCTCTTCCCCACTTGCATGGCGCCGCCGCGCTTGTGCATAGCCGACTGGATATCAAAATCACAAGGACACGTAAAACGCGTTGCACAGGACAGTCAACGCTCGAAATCGAAACGATAAAAGCTGGTGGAAATCAAATTTTGACTGCATTGTTGAAGTCTCTTGTGCCTTAATCAAGATTATCTAAAGAACCTACCATTTTCTCAAGATGCTGCTCGACGCGTGGGGTTCTGGCTGGGATTTCAAGGTCAACCAACTCCAGCCGACGATGACCCGAGTTCCGGTGTCTCGTGCGTTGTTGTGGAAATTCCCGAATTATGGGAAGTAAAAGAAAATCCATTGGTCAGCACGAGGCTTCTTTTGTTCTGCGCTGTTGTCTCTCGAGCGTTGGTTGTTGGTGTTTGGTGTTCCTAACAGTATACTACAGATAGTTGGAGCTACAGATCTATCTGTAGCAGCGCACTGGCATACTGGCATTGAGTGCCTCGGTGGTTGGGCGGTCTGCTTCTCTGAAGGACTTAATAAAGTATGGGTGCTGGAGCAAGTGCTGCCGCCGCGCTCGATTTGCCGGAGCGGCTAGATGAAGCTGCATGTCGCGAGGCCGCAGGAGAACTCTTCAACGAAGCTACCTTCGCGGCGCTAGCCAAGGACGACGCAGGCACCGTGTTGCGCGAGGACGCGCTAGCAGCCTTCGACGACGGGCTCGGCGAGGTAGTTGACCCTAATGCTCCGGTTGCAGAACCGGAGCCAGAACCTGAGCCAGAAGTGCCCAAGACTGCGGAAGAATTGTCCGACGAAGAATTCGAGGAAGAAATGGCAGCCTTGGGCAGGCAAACAGTCAAGGTAGGCAACTTGAGCTCTCCATGCACGTACTTGCTTCGAATCATTAAAAAGCATGTCAAGTACGTTTGCATATGTATTACTCAGACGGTATTTGATTGTGTCTTGGATGAGGACAGCATCTAACGCCGTACCTTAACCCCCACGCCTTCACCACCCTTATTTGCTCATGTTGTTAGTTACGAGTCCACATGTACTCTCGGAACCCGGAGCGAGGCGGACTAGGCGGCGAAGCAGCATCCGGCGTGCAAACGCGCACGGCGTCGGCTACGGCAACCCTCTTGCCGCCCTCGGCTGCGCCCACAGGGACGAGCCACCGGCTGGTGCCTACCCCGCTCAGCTTCGAGGTGACAAGAAGGTTCTCCTGTTGTTGCATGGCTCTGTCTGCTGTCAGATGATGCCGTTGAAATTAGTCATGCGTAGTGTATGCTTATTTCAATTTTGCAAGGTCGTTTTCGACCCGGGTGATTTTTGTTACTTCTATATTTCGCTCGCGCGCGTTTTTCATTTATCAAGATCCGCGCTGGTCCTCGGGCCACTTTCAAATGGCTCGCGCTCGTGGCCACCCAGCGGTACTTGAACGAAACTTCGCAAACGGGGGAGGGGAGGCAGCGTGAAGGCGTAGGGAGTGCCCCGAAAGGCACGAGCCTGCTGCCCGCTTACGTCAGCACGGAAGAAGACAACGACTCTTTCCATGACCCTGACGCACTGCTGTTTGAAGGCGACGCGCCTCTGACTGATGGACAACAGGTAATCTACCCTTCCTCGCGTTTGTTTAGTCTGGTCCCCTATTTCTTATCTTGTCTCGCGTTTGCATCATCGTTATCGTCGTCAACATCGTCGCCGTAATCCGTGTTAACACCTTCCTCTTTCCTCCTTAGGTGTGGGTGACTCTCGACGACGCTGCCGCGCTCGAAGGTGACACGGTGGCGCCCGCGGCTACTCGATGGTCCACCGCCGCCTTCGCGAAACGCCGCCCGAAACAACAAGAGGTGAGGAGACGAAGAAGATCAATTAGGAAAGGAGACGCATCTCGAAATTTTCGACGGTGCTGTATCAATTCATCAGTATGCATATTATCTCATCAATGCACTCGATCGCATTGACTCCATCTCATTCCATTCCACTCATCCGCCTCGTCCGTCCAACTATACTTTTCACAGGCTGCTCGAGCGACCGAAGCGGAACTGGCAGTGGAAAGGTCTGCGAGGCGAGCAGAGAAAGCCGCGCAGGCGCACAAGGCACGGATTGCTCACAAGATTGACTCCATGCGGCGGGTGTTGGGCGACGTGGCGGCCCACAATGAAATGGAAGCGAAGTTGAGGCAGCACCATTTGGTAAGTTATGGGTAGGTGCCTGAATGTTTGTGCGGGTGCATACAATGACAAATGCGGCGCTGAAAGGAATCAATCAATACTTTCCATGCTTTCATACTCCTCCCTTTCCATTTCTCTTGCTGAATCTGCGAAGACCCTGGCTGGTGACACGTTGAGTTTGCTCGACGACGAAGAAAGCGTAAACGCCACCGTGGATGTCCTGAGCACTAACTTCACGAGCTTGAAAGAACTCTTTCGAACCTATGCCACGGGCACCAAGGGCAAGGTAAGAGTGAAAAACACTAATAATAATGATTTCTTCAAGGCCGATATCTCGAAGATGTTTTTTTCGAGATGCATGTTTTTCAGTCCTTTTGACTTGAAGATGAACTTCATTAATGCTTCACCAATTGATGTTGAAAAGGTCACGGTGATGACCAGCGGCGACTTCTCGAAGTTTGCATTAGATTGCAAAGCCCTGCAGCCCGAGAAAACCTGGAAGCTGGGGGACTTGTACAACGATTCGTGCGTGAAAGAAGAGGGGTTGAAGAACCGCAGTGGAAAGTCCAAAAGCAGCACCGACAAATTAATGGTATGCTACGTGTGCATATACCAGAATCATGTTTGTGTATATGCACGCACGTGAATGACGAGCGTTTCGGATGATAGAGTCATTGATGCACTTAAATATCACTACGTATACGTGTCTCGAGTAATCTTTTGAGAGTAATTTATAACCACCCAAAATATTCTCTTCTCCTTCTTCTTCTTGCTAATGCATCATTCGCGTATGTGACTCACAGGTATCTCCCGACACCCCCATTGTCACCACGGCAATGGACATGGCGGGTTTTCTGACTGCTCAGAGGAACCTGGCGTTTACCCGCTTTCTGGAAGAAGAAAACGGCAAAATGACGCCGGAGCAAATCAAAGACTTGGGCCGCCATAAGATTCGCAGCCCCGCCGACGCCACGCAAGTGCTCTTGAACCTCTGCGTCCTGCAGGTAAACTTCACACTTGTGTTTTCCTGCACACATTGAAAGAAAGAACGCTGCGCTGACTCTCAACTGAGAGCTGAGGTAGTATGGATCATCAGTGTGGGCGTGTATCTTGAAGTTTCGCTATGCTCTTCTTTCATTTGACTCTGTCTCATGCGATTCTTTCACTCCATCCTCTTCTAGGGCGCTTTCTCTTGATTACGCAGTTGTCCTATTTGGTGGTCGTCTTCTCTCTCTGTACATATCTCCCTGCACTCCTCTCCTCTTTCCTTTCAAGCCTTGTCTCTTACTTCGTCCACTTCTCGATGAACTCTCAGCTGTTGGACAAGAACGCACTCATGTCGCTGGTGAAAGAAGCTCTGGGAGTGGACGAAGTGCTGTGCACCTATTTCGACAGTTTGGCCCCTCTTCGGGGGGTGTTCGAGAAGTACTCCATGAGCGACGGCGTGGTGGAAACCATGACGGTACGTTGATGTTTAGTCAAGGGGGAAACGATAAGTATGGTTGGAATGATGATAATGGCATGAAGTGAGCGCTTAAGGGAGATTTATTTCGTGTTGGCTTGTTTGGTTCGATTTTTCCACAGTTGTCTCTGTGGTACTAATTCGTCGATGGATTGTTGTCGTCTCTCTCTCTTTCTCTCTCCCCCCCCTCACTCCTGTTGAGTGCAGTTAGTGGAGTTCAGCGCTCTCATTCGGGACAGCGGACTCATGTCCATGACGGAAGCGAAAAAAGTCTTTGCCTTGGTGCAACAGCATTCCAGCAGTGACGACGCTTCTGCAGTAGGGCACCCTGACCACGCTGCGACCAATCGAGGCGGCCAGCCGCCGCTGCCCCCACAACAACAGCAACCCCCCGCCGCCGCGGTGCACGACGACGACAGCCTCATGACGTTTGCCGAATTCTTGGGGGGCATCGCGAAAATTGGCATGTGGAAGTTCCACGGCGCGGGGGGTTCGCTGGCGGTGAAAATCAACAAGGCCGTGGAGACGGTGTGCGCGCTGTGGACTGAGGCGGACGAAGAGGCTGACGGAGGTGACAATGGCGATGGAGGCGGGTTTGGAGCGGACGTGGCGGCTTCCGTGAGTGACGTCACGCAAAGCCGCATCTTGTAAAGAAATTCGGATGGCATATGGAGGCGCTAGAAGCCAAAGTTGCGGGTTAACTGCTAGAGGAAGAAGAAGCCACCAAAAGCAAGAGTCCAAACTAGTCCAACCGCATAAGCGCCTATGGCCTATAGCACGCAGGAGCATTATGGGTATTGCTAATATATGATACTTTTTTATGTTACCAAATATCGAATATCCGAGCTTACTGTCAACTGATCTCTGCCTCTGCGCCTCTGCCTAAATAATTTACTACTCAAGATGCTAAGACGTTACCGTTTCGTTATCTGTTAATATACCTGCATGGCCGCTGTTCTGTTCGGGTGCGGATAATGGGCCATTAAGGGGGTTCAGGTTCGCGATTTTAAATGCACACGTAGAAATTCTGTATCGAGAATTAATCACCTCATTGGAAAAAAAAACAAGGGACTGGGGCAGTAAATTCTATGGCACAATTAGGAGCCGAATAAGAAAGACAGAAAACATCCTAGATCCGGCTAATCCGGACTTGCTTCTCCTTGCTTATTTCTTGCCCTTATCGCCACCGAATATTCGCCACGTCGATGGATTCGTGAAAGCATGCATGGCCACGAACAGCGGCGGAAGGAAACTGTCGTCAGGAGATAACGACGACGCAGATGACGACGACGATGATCTTGACGAGCGAAGGCCTCGACCTAAGTCGACCTGGAAAGTAGTGCGCACAAACGGAAAAAAAAACAAGGCGAATATTGATTTAAACTGCTTGGTTCTTCTCGCGAAAATTGAAGGCTGAGAGCGCAAGAAATCTACCACTACTCTCGTTTTTACTAGCACCCTTCATGATGCCCCTGACTTTATAATCTTTGCTTGATAAGTTCAACCTTTTCTTTCTCTCAGGCACAAAACTATTGCGGCTAAGACTACAGGAGGAGTCCCCCGAACCTGTTGCGCCATGTGCTCTACTTCATTCACGGTGTGGCCTGACCCCAGGGCAATCGCAAACCGCATCTTGGGATCCAAGCGCCCACGGCCCGAGTACTCTTGCCGCCCTCCCGGGCAACGGTCAACTGCTCGGATTGCTTCGAAAGCCTCTAACGGCATCTGATGCAGAGAGGAAAGAATTAAGTGTACGAGAGAGAGAGAGAAGGTTATTGCAAGAAGAGAGGGGTACACTGGGAAATCATTTACGTGCACAAGATTAAATGCGTGTAAAGTCGCTGGAAATAATCATGAAAAGAGAGACAATGTAAACCGCCATTCGCTGATAAAGATCTCGTTGATTGAGAGCAATACTGGCACGGAGCATATATGCATACCGAGTAAGCATCATTGATGTTCCAGTCGAGGCCGAGCGGCACCCCACTTGACACGCACGGGTGGTAATCCATGGTGCGAGCGTACTCCCGTACCTTCGCAAGCCAAGATGAAACAGTAAAGCAGTGGGAAAAATGCAGAGAGAAAAAGGAGGCAAGTAAACAAAAAAATTGACAGTATATCCAATTGAATCTTTTCCAACTACGTGAAGCGAACAGACCGAGAGCCATGCATCCAGCTCACAAAAACAAACTGGACACCTCTGCGTCGCCGAAATGCACGTGCCGTTCTCGGTCGCTGCTGCTGCTACTGTCGCTCGACGAGGAGGAAAAGCAGTCTACAAATGCGTCCTCTTCAGCATCTCCGTTGTTGCTGCCTTCTTTTTCTGCCAACAAGTTATTCGTTAAGCTCGCGCTTCCACGTCCTGGCGTTGCTAGTCCTAAGTCGTTTGGCCGGCCGGTGTCTAACGGATCCGGCTCACTACTGCTGCTTCTAACAGATGCAACGCTGGCAATGAAGCTGGGGATAATCGATGAAAGTTCAACATCGTGTTTGCCCTTTTCGCTGCTAGTTTGGTCGCTGTTTGCGCCATCGCTGTCGCCTAGCATTATCTCAATCTGAACCGCAGTAACAATAGCGAAGGTGGCACTTATCAGTCAGGTATGTTACACCATGCGTTGTGGAAATCGATACAACATCATCATTACTCACCGAATGCTCGTCGCAATCGCTGTCTTTGTGTTTTGCCTTGTTAAGCCTCCGTGTTCCCCTGCACGAACATTATCATAAAGAATAATATCGACAAACTATCGCGCTCTAACTCTATGTAAAATATCATCGAGCACTAGCTAAAAAGAAGCCCAACTCACTTCATCGCACTCGGAGACGACGGCGGGCTGCCACGCCTCCGCGGCTCGCCATTAGGGCCTAGCCGTAGTAATGATTGCCTAGCCTCGGAATCGTCTTCAGCGGAGACAGCTGCTGCTTTAGGGCCGCGCAATGCAGCGCAACACGAGCCCATATTTTCTCACACTGCTCGTACAGGACTGATGAGCTCGCTGTTGATGGAACCAATACTGTATGGCTGAATGAAATGCAGTGCGACTATATAGCGAACTAGTTGATGAGCTTACAATGGCCGACGGTCCTTGAATTACAAGTATATTATAGACTCAACACGCTTGATAATAACAGCTCCGAGTAAAAGTTGGTGTTGCCTTGGCACTGTTCATACGTGATTCCTTGAAACTAGCTAGACATTCGAATACAAACAAATACTGAGCCTGTAGCTTAGAATGTTTTTATGCTGAATCAGAGCCGTAAGAAGTGAACGAATGTCGTTCCGTAATTAGAGGCTGGCATCACCAATCTTCAGACGCTTCAGGCATCCGATCCGCAAACGAAACACAAACAAATGGGAGAAGAAAAAAGTCAAGGCAGCGGGCAAAAAGCGAAGAGCAAAAAGTGGCCAATCCACTACTGTACTAATATGGTACAGATACCAACTTGATTCGTCTTTTTTTTACTTCACGCTTTTTTTGAAACTCCACCAGGTCTCACAATACATAAAATGAGGCTAGTCGAGCGTATAGGTGCCGCTCTATTGTGCCTGCTAGGGGTTAACGGTGCTGAACCAACTGAACTTCAGCCACATGCGTTGCGGATAGCTCTTCATGCACAGGTAGAAGCTGCAATTGTAGGCGTCTAGCCTTCACAAAGATCAAAACATCAATTGCTAGAGCTAGGGTTAACGCAAAGTCCTCTACAAGACTCTACTTTCTGAAGTAAGAAGCTTCAAAGTATTCTCAGCGCTATCACTTTTACCATTAGAAAACAATAATGCTGTATGCGATTCCGACAGGTTAAGCCTTCTGGTGACATGGTGGTAGGCTCTACGATGACTACGGCCGGCCTCCAGAGTGCGCTCCTAGCTCTCAATTCAGGTCCTCCGAGCTTAACGTCACCCTGGACCATAGGTCACGTCGAAGTCTTTCACCCATTCGATTATCCAGGCTCTTTTTTCGCGAAGCCATGGTGGGTCTGATCAAAGTAGAAAGCGAATCCTCTAGCCAGACTTCTGTACTTGTGTAGTCTTAATTTTTACGCTTCTTTCCGATCCTTGTTCGTTTCGAGAATCGGATTCAATTGATGACGCAAAATAAGAGGTTGAACGAAGCCTACGTAACAGTTACTTTTTACTGTTAAGAGTTCAGGCATTCGTTGCCATGAAACGCTTACATTTTATACTCTTGGCTCATATACTTGCTCGTTCAACGTTTGCGTGTAACCGTCACGGCAACAGGGACCTCGTTATCATCGAAGGCTGGTTCCTGTCGATCAACACATTTCTTCATGAGGTATGAGCAAAATATTGGCTTATTCATAATGATGGGGGCACTCTCGGTAGCCTTCATGCCTGAATATGCTACTACATCAGTGTATTTTAATCGCTCTTTTCGTCAATCGTATGATGTGCAGGTGCGGCGCATTAGCCCTCCTGACCCTTCAACCCCTTTTCGCGCGCATGGCCCAACCGTGCTGTTTTGGTGCTTGGACCCAGCTTTTCCCGGCCTCGGTACGATTGCGAGCTTAGACTTGGACGGTATTATGAGCAATTCTCGGCAAGCGCTGAAGGAACTGAGCGAATTGAGCTACGGGACACATCACACCCTCGAGTATGTGCCTCTTGCTGCTCAAAGCGACATCAGTCAGAGCACTTATCCCAAGACTGGCGGTCAATATACAGAAAGAAGGGGTTTGTCGGCGGAGGTAGAGGCGGCGGTGGCAGCAGCGCGGGGGAAGCTGGTGTACGTAGGCTCCGCAGGTGGAATCCACAGCAAAATAGCGCTGGTTAAACTGCTCACTGCGGCAGCAAACGCAACTCTTCCTGCTTTGCATGCTGACAGCGGCGTAGATGAAGAGGCTTCACTGCGATCGAAAAGTGCACCGCCCTTAGTGATTTTCGGTGCGAGATGGGACCTAGTCCCCGAGTGGGCGCCTTATTATGCCGGCGTGCTTCCGCATGAACCTGGCGCGCTCGCTGCGGTGTACCAAAGTGCTTTCGCGGTATGGATAAAGAGACTGAGGCATACTATAAATTTAGCATTACACTAGACACTAATTGGGCGTGTGTGTGCATGCTATAGAAAATGGGCCATGCATCTTACCCGTTAATGCCGCTCTTTTTATATTCATGATTTCTCTTCCAACTTTCAAGTTATGGTTTTTGGAAATTTTCCGACTATGGTTTGCTGAACGATGTCAGTCAAGGCTCAATAATTGGCTCGCTGTTACTTTTTATCGTCTTGACCTTCTTCTTCTCTCTGCAGGTCTTAGGTGCCACGATGGACGAGCAGCGAGATTACGGCATGGTCAACAACCGTGTCTTTGAAGTGATGTCGGCGGGGGCCCTGCTCATCACTGAACATTTCAATGAGCTCGAAGTCCTTCTCGGGCCTTGGAACAGGGCTATCGATAGCAAAGTTGCTGGTGTAAATAGTGGCGACAGCAGCGGTAGTCATATGGTTCCTAGCACTGGCGTAGGTGGTGACTGCACGCTTGGGGCAGCTTGTTTCCTTCGCACGTCGAGCAACTTACAGCAGTGCATCAACGACGCATCAGGTGGAAATATTCCTAAAAGAGCATCCGAAAAAGCTTCCATAGAAGTTGAGACTATGGGTACTGCTACAGCAGCACCAGGTATGGCAACTACATGGGTTGCTTTACTAGAGAAAAGTGGTGGGAGTGCACGCTTAGCCCGCCAAAAGCTGGTGGCGCAGCGGCACACCTACGCTCATCGGGCACCGGTGGTGTTGGCTGCGGCGGCTCGCGCGGCCAGCATGCGAGCTCAGCGTGCGAATGATGGTGCCACAACAGCCGATAGCAGCAGCAGTGGCGATGGTGACAGCCCTAGATATTCTAATGACGATGCAATATTAGCAGTGCACGAGGACCCAATTGGCTGGATGGCTCGTGCTGCCACCCATCCGCCGGATCCTTACTTTGCTTTCCTTCACGGTCGACCAAACTTAGCGTGGGCGCACGACAGGAGTAGCAGTAGTAGTAGGAGTAGTAGTAGCAGCAGCAGCAGCAGCAGATCAAGTGCCAATGGTGGCGGTGGTCTTGAAGGGCTATTATGGGGTGGATCTTCGCCGCGTGCACGGATGGACGCATGGAGTGCCTCTATGCCGAAATGCCCTCGGCCCCGCTGCCCTCAACTCGCTATTCTAGTCGATTTTACGCAAGACCCTTACGTAGGTAGCCTTGAATTTGCGACAACAGTACTGCCTGCGCTCACGCACCTCGCGTCATCTCACTACTCCGTGCGATGGCAAGACGCGAACATTATAGAACGGCGCTGGCAGCCGCCAAATCTTGCAGCACAAGCTTCTTCAGCATACACTCCTACTAGTAATGGCAACAATACTACTGGTGGTATTGAAACTGGTAGCTCAAATGACGCCACAACGTCAGCAGCCGCTGCATCAGCAAGGTACCAATCCTCCACCGGTTACTGGCATTTGGACTCTAGCTGGGCCCATGCCGACCAATTGGTGTTTGCCGTCGGCTGTCCCGGTGGGACCGCTGACGTGGCGGCCCGTGCTCTGCCCGGACCGGGAGCTGACAGCCGCAGCGGTGCACCTAGGTTAGTTGCGCTTCTCATGCACCCGCACTGCCCTACTGAGATTGCGCGCGCCTTCTTGCCTCCATCACCATCACCGCACCGCCGCTACCGTGCCCAATACGACACTGGCAGCTTAAATGCCACAGCCGCCGCTAAAACAAATCGTGAAGGAACACTTCAACGTCAAGAAGAACAACGACAGCAGAGAGAGCATCGTCATCGGCTTGCAAGAGTGCACGCGATCGGTTTGCAGTTAAGGCGCTACGATTTGGTGTTTTACGCCAATCCAGAAGACCGCCAACTTCTTCAAGCAGGCTTCGGCCTGCGCAGCTTAAGCCTAGCTTTCGGTATTAGCGCCAAGGCAATGAGATTCCAACGTAGCCGAACCAATAAAAGAAGAAAAGGAACAATAAAGTCCTCGATTGACTCAGAGCAGAGTAAAGAAAGACAGGGTTCTAGAACGGGCATTAGCGACCAAAGTAGCAACAGCGGTGGTCGAGATGGTGGTGCAGTGGTGTTCTTCGGTGATCTTAGCGCTGCAGGATGTAAGGCAGCTCGCTCTCTCTTACGAAGTCCCGGTGCAAGAGACACCCTCGCAGCAGCACTCGCAGCTTCCGTGCTCTGTTTACCTGTGCCGAATAATCCAAGCGCTGGCACCGGCGCCCCTGGCACTGAAGGCAATCAACATAGTTCGACGAGAAGCTGTTGGGTGCCTCCTTATCCACCCTATTCGCATACTACTGTTGGCGAGGCTGCCGCCAAGCAGCAAAAGCAGCATGTTATGACACCAACCATGGAAGTGGTAGTGGTCGCAGCGTCAGGAGGTTTACCTGCGAATATCTTTACTGATCTTGAGCGCGCAGTAGCTGCTGCTTGGGCATCCCTCTTTTGTAACCTTGATGGCACTAATGCTAGCAATAATACCCCTGACTCAGGCAACCGTAGCGAAAGTAGCAGTAGCAATTTTGAAAGCAGCCCAGGTCATTTCCAAGGCCGCTACGACTGGTGCTCCAACAAGCACCCACTCCCCTCGCCTCATGATGCCCAGGTTCGACCGATGTGGCGCACTCCTCGGTCGCTCGCGTCGCGGCACCTGCCATGCCTCGGTTTTGCCCGTTCCAGTTCTACTGAACAAGGCAATATTGGGCTAAATGGTGAGGAAGATTTCGACGGGAACGATCAATTCTTGCCGCCGCCACTGCCACTACCTACAAGTTGCGCCATCACTGTGCGCGTGATCGGCCCCGAAAGCACACGTAGTGGCGAACTGGAGCATGTTCTCACATCCGCTAGCGCCATTTTCTTGCCCTTCGTCAATGATGACGTTGGTGCCGACGATGACAGCAGCGGAAGCAGCAGCACCAGTAATAGTTTCCGAGGCACAAGTAATGGTGGAACAAGTCGGCTGGAGGCAGCTGCTAGCATCTTGGCTGACCACGGGCAGCGCAGCAGCGGGGGCGATTGGGCATTGACAACAGTAGCAGCTCTTGGGAATGTGCACAAAGTAGTGCTCGCTGCCGATCATCCATTGAAATTAATGGACGTTGCCGCAGGTCCAGCCACTGCTGCCGCTACCACCTTTAAGAAAGCAACAGCAATTCGGCTTGCTTCAACTGCTGCTGCGGCAGCGGCCAACGGTCAAGTTCCTAGCGCCCAAGAGATGAGCAGCCAGCTTACGCTTGGCGTAACGCTTGGGTATGACCTCGGTCGAGGGCGCACGCGGGTGGATTTTACAGTTGAAGTGCGAGAAATTGGACTCAACGCCGACAGTGATGACACCAACGGTAACAATGGAAGCAATGCGGCTCCAGATTTGCAACCGCTGCGCACTGTAGTCGTGTTGAGTACGCTGGCTTCACCAGATGGTGGCAGCAGCAGTAGTAGTAATAGTAGTAATGACTATAGTGACGCTGGTGACGATAATATTGGGGGCGGCACAGTTCTCGACGCCTTAGCTCAGAAGCATGCCGTTGACAACGAAGACGCATCTCATGAAGTAGCTGCACGACGCGGTGGCTGGTGGGACGGGGCCACAACAGCCAGTGATCAACTTGGTGGGCCACTTTGGAAAGCCTTCTCGTCTTCTGTGGATAGCAGTGCAAACGGAGGGGCCAGTAGTAGCACCAGTGAGAGTAGCAGTATTAGCGGCAACAGTAGCACTGGTTCAGCCATGGAGAATACCCCAGTAGTGCGACGGCAGTGGATGACAGGTCGAGGGATGTTGCATGATTTGATCGTCACTGTACACTTGACTGATTTTGAAGTGGGCCGCGACGGGAGTTGGTGCTTGTTTGCAAACCGCCACTTCGTAACATGCATCTTGCAACCGCAAACCAAAGTGCGCCTAGTGGTGAAACCAGACAAATTCAATGACGACGGCAACGATAGCAGCAGTAGTACAATCGACGTTGCGTGCCGGTGGCTTGACTACGACGT
>Ga0307931_1001611_pt1 | contig 14838 bp, 14 predicted proteins | sample OrgLakmetageno47_FD_201816 | JGI IMG/M metagenome (GOLD analysis project Ga0307931, IMG submission 201816) | Saline water microbial communities from Organic Lake, Antarctica - #47 | ecosystem: Environmental > Aquatic > Non-marine Saline and Alkaline > Saline | place: Antarctica: Organic Lake... | reverse complement strand
TAAGATGGCAGCATAACCAGCGCAGCGCGCTGTCTCAAAACCGTGCCCCAGTACAATCGTCCACAAAGATTGCCGTGTTGAAATAGTGACCATCAGCCGTCTTTTCGGCGTAACCTAGATGAAATCCGATGCCGAGATCGGCCGCGGTCTGGAACAGCAGGCGCGTCTCGGCCGAAGGCATCTCGGTCTCGAACCATGCATCCAGATCGGGGCCGGCCTCGATGAACCAGCGCGGGAAAAAGGTGGTGAGAGCCAGTTCCGGGAAGACCACTAACCGCGCACCGCGGGCATGAGCCTCGTGCATCAACGCCACCATGCGCGCAACGGCGGAGCTGCGCGGTTCATCCCGGCCGATGGGGCCAAGTTGCGCACCGGCGACGACGAATTTCCTGCTCATGTTTGTACTCCTGCAATATCGAGGACGACGTCGAGGAACACTTGGGCTCCTGCCACCAAATCGGCATCGTCCGTATGCTCGTGGATGTTGTGGCTCAGCCCCTTTGACGAAGGCACTAAAATCATCGCCGATGGGCAGTTCGGGGCGAACATCTGCGCATCATGACCCGCGCCGGATGGCATGCGGCGCACACTCAACTGTAGCGCGGCAATCTGGGTGAGAAGAGCGCGTCGATCAGGATGAGAATCCTTGGCCGCGACAGATTGAAGATGGCGGGTTACTCTGTCGCGGGCAAGAGGGTTTTTGCTGTTGATTGTCGCGGCGCGTCAATCTTCGGGCATGTCCGTCGGTGACGCCTTTTGTGGCGGACGTCCCGGACTTTTGGCCTTTTCCGCCGCTTTGCGCCGGTAGCTTTCGACATTCATCTCGAAGATGGTCGCGTGATGAACGAGGCGGTCGACGGCGGCGAGGGTCATGGCTGGATCCGGGAAGATCGTGTTCCAGGCACCGAATGGCTGGTTGGCCGTGATCAGCATGGAGCGGCGTTCGTAGCGTGCGCTGATCAATTCGAACAGCACGCTGGTCTCGGCCTGATCCTTTGTGACGTAGGTGATGTCGTCGAGGATCAGCAGGTGGAACTTGTCGAGCTTTGCGATGGCGCTTTCGAGGGCGAGATCGCGACGTGCCTGCTGGAGCTTCTGGACCAGGTCCGTGGTGCGGGTGAAGAGGACGCGATAGCCGTTCTGGATGAGTGCCAGCCCGATCGCGGATCCCAGATGCGACTTGCCCACCCCCGGCGGGCCGAACAGCAGGATGTTGCTGCCCTTTCCGACCCAGCTGTCGCCGGCGGTGATGGCACTGACATGGGCCCTGGACAGCACGGGGACGGCTGTGAAGTCGAAGGTCTCAATGGTTTTTCCAGGCAACAATCGGGCCTGTGCGAGATGTCGCTCGATGCGGCGGCGATCGCGTTCGGCCAGTTCATGCTCCACCAGGGCGCTGAGCAGACGGGCGGCAGGCCATCCTTCCTTGTCGGCCAGTTCTGCGAAGCGTGGCCAGAGCGCCTTGATGGCTGGCAGGCGCAATTCGTTCAGGGCAAGGGTCAGGCGGGCGGTATCGGTCTCGGACGACGTCATGCTGCAACCCCCTCGGCGCAGGCCGTACTGCCGACCAATCGGTCGTAGGATGACAGGTCGGCCAGTTGCACCTCGACCTCGGGCAGCGTGTCGGCCGGCGGGTTAAAGAGCGCGCGCAGGGCCGCCATGTCGGGCTGGCGTTTCTGACGAAGATCCTCTTCGAGCTGCGCGGCCAATGCGGTCTCGCATCCCCGATCATGAGCCAGTGCCAGCAGATCGACAGTCATGCGACACGCCGTCTTCTCATCGGTCTGTTCCAGCAGGACTGCGAACATGTCGCCGAACACCCGGCGCGGAAACAGCTGGTCCCGGTAGACCAGCCCCATCAGCGCCATGGGCTTTTTGCGCAGGGAGTGGATGACATGGTGATAATTGACCACGTGACCGCGGCTGCCGCTGCTCGATGCCCGTCCGCGCGGCAGCGTCGGCAGGGCACTGCCCCCCAGAAACAACTCCAGCCGATCATCGTAGAGCCGGACCCGAAGGTGATGCCCGATCAGCCGAGACGGCACGGTGTAGAACACCTTGCGCAAGATGAAGCCGCCCGAGGACGTGACGCGCACCGTGACTTCCTCGTAATCCGTCGTCCGCCGGGCGGGCAACGGCCTGAGATCGGGGCGCTCCATGTCGATGCGCTTGGCATTGCGGGCGTTGATCCGGCCCACGATCTCGTCGATGAAGCGGCGGTAGGCCGCCAGATCCTCGAAGTCGCGCGACCCGCGCATGACCAGCGCGTCCTCGATGGCGCTCTTCAGATGACCATTGGGGCTTTCGATGGAGCCGTTCTCGTGTGCAACGCCCTTGTTGTTGCGCGTCGGCGTCATGCCGTAATGGCGGCACAAGGCATCGACGCGATCGGTGAGGTCTGCCTGGACGGATTTTTCCAGATTTTTGAACGCCGCCGACAGGCTGTCGGTTCTGTGTTCCCGCGGCACGCCACCGAGCGTCCAGAGGGCATTCTGCAAGCCTTCGGCCAGCGCCACATAGCTTTCGCCGCCCAGCACGACGTGGGCGTGCTGAAAGCCGGAATAGGCCAGCCGGAAGTGATACAGCCGATGATCCAATGGCTCACCGGCCACGGTCACCCCCAGTTTGCTCATGGCGGTGAAGTCCGACAGGCCCATCTTGCCCGGCGTGTGGACCTGCCGGAAAATCACTTCCTGTTCGGGGCCGTGCTCGGCCTTCCAGGCGCGTATCCGCCGCTCCAGCGTGCGCCGGATGCCAGTGCCCAGATTGGGATGCCGGCGCAGAAGTTCCTCGTAAACCGACACCGGACGGATCCCGGGGGAAGATTGAAGAAGCGGCACCACCTCCGCGTCGAAGATATCGGCAAGCGGGTCCGGGCGACGTCGGCCGCGCGGGATCTTCTTCTGTGATGGCAAGGTTGGGTCGGCCTGCAGACGATAACCCGTCGCCTGGCTGATCCCCGCCTTGGCCGCGGCCACGGGAACGGAATGTGTCTGTCTGAACGTCATGAAGAGCCTCATCTGTTGGTCGGTGACATGACGGCCCGGCATGAACGATCTCCCTACGCAGAAAATCATTCCCTATCCGAGCCGGCCACGACCGTCAGACCCGCCCATTCCGGGCGCAACGCGGGGGTGGAGCCTCTCCAGTCGGGCTACGCCCTCCCTGCGAGACCCCACCCCCGCGTTCTCATCATGATCGACGCTGGATTCTCACCCTGTTTGTCGCGCTGCACTCAACTGCCGTGCCGTTGCCGCAGCCTCCACCTTGGCAACAAGCCACGGGTCGAAGGTGACTGGGCTGAACCGTGCAAGTGCGCGATGCGACAGCGCGCAGTCTTCCGCTTCAGCGGCGGCCTGAGCGGCAGCCATCAGTCGAGCCTCCGCGGCAGCAAGCTGCGCCTCGTCCGTGTGCCGCAGATCGACGGTCAGCCGCGCTCCTTCGGGCACCACATTCACGAGCCCCGGAGAAAGGTCGAACACGCCGACTGTAGCAACCTGCGGCGGACCGGCTTCCGCCGCAATCTGGCGGGTTTCCAAAGCGATCCGCGCCGCGACAACGCCCGCGTCGCGACGCATGGACATCGGAGTGGTTCCGGCGTGGTTGGACTGCCCCTCGATTGTGAATTCAGTCCACGAGATGCCCTGCACACCTGTCACGGCACCGATGCGCACGCCTTCAGCTTCCAGCACCGGGCCTTGTTCCACGTGCAGTTCGAGGTAAGCGTGCGGAGTAAAGAAGCCGGTGGGCACCGTCCCGGAATAGCCGATGCGGTCCAATTCGTCGCCCAGCACCGCACTGCCGTCGGTCGCCCGTGTCGCCAGCATTGCATCAAGGTCCAGCGCGCCCTGGTGTGCACCCGAGCCCATCATGTCAGGGGCGAAACGCGCGACCTCCTCGTTGGTGAAGGCAGCAACCGCCACCGGATGCCGTGTCTGCGCATCCGCTGCGTTCAGTGCCTCGACCACCTCAAGCCCGGCCATGACGCCGACCACGCCATCGTAGAGGCCGCCCGTGGCCACGGAGTCGATGTGCGAGCCGATCATGACAGGTGGACCGTCTTCCAGGCCGGGGCGCCCCCCCAGATGTTACCGATCGCGTCGATTTGGACGCTCATGTCCAGTGCCTTCAGCCACGCAACGAACTGGTCGCGGCCTTCCCGGTCGGCATCAGTCAAAGCAAGGCGACTGACGCCGCCGCCCGGCAGTGCACCGATCCCTCCCATCCGTCGCAACCGCGCCATCAGCCGCGGGGCGGAAATCGTCGGACGGCTCATCACGCAGCCTGTCGTACGGCATCAGCGGTCTTGCCGACCAGCTGCTCGTAGAGCGCGGGGTCTGTGTCGCCCTCCGTGCCGAATATGAGCACGCGGGATTCCGCGCCGAGACCCAGCGCCGCTGTCGCCTCCGGGTCCGACATGGCAGCGAAAAGGCCTGCGAGGCCGGCAACAGCGCTTTCACCGGCAACAACCGGCGGATCGCCCGCCACGGGCTGCGCAAGACGGCGCATGCAGTCCACGGCTGCCGCGTCCGTCAGCGCCATAACCGCGTCCGCGTGATCCTTCAGAACGTCCCAGGCCAGCATCGACACCTCGCCGCAGGCAAGCCCCGCCATCAGAGTGTCGAGATCGCCGTCCACGGCGGTCGGGTGACCCGCGCGCAGGCTGTCGAGCCAACAGGCGGATTTGTCGGGATCGGCAAGAACCAGCGTCGGGCGGGCATCGCCCCAGCGTCGCTTTGCCTGCGCGGCAACGGCGGCGGCCATACCGCCGACACCCGTCTGCACGAAGATATGGGTGGGCGGCACGTCAAGCTGGTCGAATGCCTCTGCCGCCATCAGCTCGTAACCCTGCATCACGTCCTTCGGCACCTCGAGGTACCCGGGATATGAGGTATCGGAGACGACGAACCAGCCCTCACGGCTGGCGGTCTCTTGCGCCTCGCGTACACTTTCGTCATAGTTTCCCGCGCAGCGGCGGACATTGGCGCCGAAGGTCTCGATCGCGGTCTTGCGGCCGTCCGAGACGGTTGCGTGGATGAAGATCTCACAGCAGCAGCCGAAGGTTTCGGCGCCCCAAGCCACGGAGCGGCCATGGTTGCCATCCGTCGCACAGCACACGGTGATGCCTGAGACGATGTCGGGATGCTTGCGATCCACGATCTCGGACATCGCGACCGGCCGGCCCAGCGCTGTCGATACCTTGGACTGCAGCAGCCGCGCCACTGCATAGGCCCCGCCCAGCGCCTTGAAACTGCGCAGGTCGAAGCGCGCGCCCTCGTCCTTGTAGTGGATAGCGGCGACCCCAGCCTGCCCGGCCAGCCCGGCCAAAGACACCAACGGCGTGACCGCGTAACCAGGCCACGAGCCGATCGTGTCCCGCGCCACCGCAAGTGCCGCATCGTTGAGAATGGCATCCTGTTCGGCTGTCCAGGCGTGATCCTTCCCGGCCAGCGGATTGATCAGCAGGGTGAAATCCTCGGCCGTTCCGCGAACGCGGTGAATTTCCGTGGTCATGCGTTCCTCACAAGCAAAGCCGGGGTACTACCCCGCCAGCCATCATTTCATCATTTTTGAGAGGGCCGGACGCCGCTCGTGGCGTCCGGCACAGGCTGCGCGTCTTTAAAACTCGGCCTTCGCTACCTCAACCGACTCGAGCAGAGTTTCCAGCATGGAGATCCCTTCGGCGCCGTACTGTTCCTCGATCAGGGCGCGTACGGCAGGCTGGGCAGCCTCGGCGAACTTGGCCAGCTCCTCGCCGGACACGACGTTGACCTGCATGTTCTCGGCCAGTGCCGGCAGGCCGGCTTCGGAGGCCTCGATCACGCGGTTCATGGAACGCCCAGCCTCCGTGGCAACCTCGGCGGCCCAGTTGATGAGGGTCTGATGCTCGGGCGAGAGCGAATTGAAAAAATCCTCGTTCATCGTCCAGACATAGGGCGTGATAACGTGGTTGGTGATCGACAGGTATTTCTGCACCTCGTCGAACTTCGCGAAAGCGATGATAGGGATCGGGTTCATCTGGCCATCGGCTACGCCGGTCTGCAGAGCAGTATACACTTCAGCCCAAGGCAGCGGGGTCGGCTGGCCGCCGAGGGACGAGATCATCGCCTCATGCGTCGGCAGCGTCATGGTGCGGATACGCATGCCCTCCATGTCCTCGACTGAGGTAATTGGCTGCTTGGAATTGCTGAAGGCAAAGAAACCGCCGGAATCCAGCAGGCCCAGAACTTTCAGCTCCGTCTTGTCTTCGATGTCACCGACGAACTTCTCACCGAAGGCGCTATCCGTGGTGATCACGCGGCTGGCCACGCCGATGTTGGGAAAGGCGAAGGGAATGTCGAACACTCCGACAAAGGGGTAGTGCTGGGCGAGGCCACCGGCGGAGGAGATCGTGCTTTCAACAAGGCCCGCGCGCACCTGATCGATCACTTCTGCATCCTTGCCAAGCTGACCGTTGGGGAACAACTGTACCTCGATTGCGCCGTTGGAATTGGCCTCGACCAGCGACTTGAAGACGGCGGTCATGGCACCCGAATGACTTTTAAACGGATCGGCCGGGTTCAGGTGCGCAAGACGGATTGTGACGTCCTGCGCGACTGCCTGGCCGGCGAGCAGGGCAACCACCGCTGCGGTGGCGAGGGGTTTTAGAAGTGACATGTGTCTTTCCTTTCATATTGGTCGTGGGGGATCAGAAGCCAAGCATTCTTGGCATGAAGAGTGTGAGATCGGGCCAATACGCGATCAACACAAGGATCATAACCTCGGCCAGTATGAATGGCCAAAGTTCCCGGGTGATCGCCTCGACCTTCTCGCCGGTGACGGAGGCCAGCACAAAGAGGCAGGCGCCCACCGGCGGGGTCATCAGCGAGATGTTAAGGGCGAGGATGATCATGATGCCAGCATGTACCGGATCCATTCCGATCTGCAGCGTCAGCGGCGCGAGGACGGGTGCAAGGATGATCAGCGTCGCGTTGATGTCCATCACCATGCCGATGGCGAGGATCAACACGAGTATCAGCCCAACGATCACGTTGGGGTTATCAGAGACCTTCAGCATCGCCTCTGCGATGGCCTGCGGGATCTGGTTAAATGTCATCCACCAGCCCAGGATTGTGGCTGACGCGATGATCAGGAAGATCACGCCGGTGATGCGCGTCGTGCGCACTGCCACTTCGTACAAGTCCTGCCAGCTTAACGCGCGGTAGATTACACCGCCGACGAACAGGGCATAGGCCACGGCGATGGCCGCGGCCTCTGTAGGGGTTGCAAAGCCGCCAAGGATCGAGCCGAGGATGAATACCGGCAGTAGCGCGGCAAGTATCCCTTCTTTCAATGCAGCCCAGACCGCGCACAGGCGCGGGCCACCCTCGCCCTTAGGCAAGTTCTTGATGCGGGCGGTCAGGGCGATGATTGCCATGCAGATGATACAGATCAGCAGCCCCGGCAGAATTCCCGCCGCGAACAGGCCGGCGATCGAAACGCCCATGATCGAGCCGTAGATGATAGCTAGCGTCGAGGGCGGGATCGTGGGGCCAATAATCGAGCCTGCGGCGGTCACTGCGCAGGCATAGGAGCGACTATAGCCGGCGCGCTGCATCGCCGGGACGAGCGTGTTTCCGAAGGCCGCCGCATCGGCGGTGGCGGAACCGGTGATGCCGGCAAACATGACGGAAGCGACCATGTTGGAATGGGCCATGCCCCCGCGCAGCCATCCCACCAAGGCCTGGGCTAGTTTCACGAGACCTTGCGTGATGCCGGAGCGGTTCATGATCTCTCCGGCGAGGATGAAGAACGGCATAGCTAGAAAAGGGAACAGATCGAGCCCCGCGAAGATACGGTCCGGAGCCATCACCATGAAGCGCGGTCCCATGTCGAGGATACCAATCATGCCTGCGACGCCGATGGCAAACCCGACAGGCAGGCCGAGCGCCAAGAAACCGAAGAACGCGGCCGGAACGAGGATCATTCCCATCAGTCGTCTCCCAGCCCGGCGATGGAGGTGCCGGTGGACTCGGGGGCCTCTTCGGCCAGGAAATCATGAATGCTGATCAACGCCAGCTGGATGCAGGCGAGTCCTGCAGCCAGCGGCACACCCGCGAACGCATATCCCTTTGGAACGGCGTAGATCATCGTGAGGCGGGACATGCCGCGCTCGACAAAACCCAGCCCGTACCAGAAAAGCGCGAAGAAGAAGAGGAAGCCTATGATGTCGAAAGCGACCGCAAGCCATCTCCTGACCGGTGCGGGTAGACGCATGAAGACGAATTCGACCCCTATATGCTCGCGATGAGCAATGCCGGATGACACAGCGAAAAGCGCCATCCAAATCATCAGGTACCGCGCCAGCTCCTCAGTGAAGGTCAGCGGTAGAGGGATCACGTAACGCAATAGAACTCCCAGCCACACATCCAGCACGAGCAGGACCAGCAAAGCCACGCATACACGCTCGACCAGCCAGTTGACGCACAAGCTCCAGCGTTTGGATGTGGTGGCAATCGAGGCCATTAAGTGCCGTCTCCGAGTTGAGCCCAACGATGTTGACTGAAAGCATTTTTTCACTTTAATGCAATATGCGAAAAACACTTTTCATTTGCGGGTCGAGAAATTGCCTAATAAAACAGCGGAAACGCCCGCGAAGTCCCTGAATCAGCGCATTCATGCGATCTACGACAGGTTGCCCGAACGAGAGCGTCGTATCGCAGACCTGCTGCTGCAGCGTCCCGGAGATCTGGCCGCGCACACGGCAACCGAAGTCGCAAGGCATGCGGAGGTGTCAAATGCGACTGTCACGCGGTTCTTCCGGCGACTGGGGTTTGAGACTTTCGATGCGGCGCGGCAAGCGTCACGGCGCCTGCACGCGGGAGGCTCGCCGCTCTATGGAGTACCGCGCGCGACACTGGGGTCAACATTTATGTCCACCATGATGCGGGAGGAAAGTGCGGTGCTCGAAGCGACACTGTCCGCGCTCAACCCCCTTACGCTGCGCGACACCGCCGAGGCGGTAGCGTCAGCGCGGCGGGTCCAGATCACAGGTTTTCGCAACAGCCAAGCGTGCGCGGAATATCTGGCGGCGGGTCTTTCGCAACTGCGACCGGACACATTGCTGATGCCGACACCGGCACAGTCCATGGCGGAGGCTCTCGCGCAACTATGTCCCGATGACGTTGTGGTGCTCCTGGGACTGCGCCGAAGACCTGCCAACTTCATAGAATTGGTCAAAGTTGCCTCTGGCACAGGCGCAAGCCTTCTTCTGATTACCGACAAGAGCATTCGCGCCGCACCGGCCTTCGCGAGATGGACCCTCACCTGCGCTGTCGAAACGAACCAGAGCCTTGATTCCTATGTTGGCGTAATGGCGGTTCTGCGGGCGCTCACGCTGAGCGTGGCTAAGCATATCACGCCAGAAGGACGCGTGCATCTTGAGAAGGTCGAGGCGCTTCACGACAAACTTTCTGACCTAGAGTGAAGGCTCGATCGCGGATTTGCATTTCAAAACGACAAATCCGGCGTCCAGCGCCAAGGCATCGACTATTCGCATCCAGTTGGTCTTGCCGAACCGACATCGATAGACTGGTCGACACTATTCCTTCCGCTTCGGGTTGGGAGCAGTCGTTCGCTGCTGCGGGCATGAAGGCCTGCAAAGGGCCGGTCACGTCATGAAGGACGCTGAGAGTTCGCAACTTTGCACCGGCAGTTCTCTGCGCACTGCTGCCACTCAGGTCCATCAGCGACCTCACATTCCTGACGAAAATTATCAGGTGGCGGCAGCCAGCCCTTTTTGGGAGGTCGTCGCGATGCTTGACTCCCTCGGCGCGAACGTCACAAGGGGCGGGGACCGGTCATTCGCTGCACTTGCATGGACCAAGACAGAGCGCAGCAAAAGCAGCCATTCATAGTCTGAAAAGCACGACCACGATGCTGCGACTTGCACCAAGAAAGCAATGGGCAGGAAGCTGTCTTTGCAAACCATGCACAATTAGCATATGGCGTTGAAATTGCCACCTAATGCTATGATTAGGCCGTGAAATCCAGCATTCGCTATAGAGCCTAGTTTACTAATCTGCCGTGGCCCAACGTGCAAGCGCCAATTAATCCCACGTTCACTTTGTAGGATTAAAAGACCTGAAGGAGAATTTCGTTATCGCCAAACTTACAAAATCATCGCATTTCACAACAGCACAACCACGGACCGAAACAACGCTGGAAAAAACGACCCGCATAGTGAAGGAAATCACTGCGCAGGAAGCAGATAAACGCCAAGAAAAAACTGCGCGCCTTCGTAAGGCACGACACGAAAGCGAAGCAGAAAATGCAACAAGAACCAATGATGTACAGCCTCTTCCTTTAAAAAAGAAAACATGACCCTGTGCGCCTGCCTCCCTGCTACACGTCATGTACCCACCGGGCGGGCGTTTAATGCATCCTCATGCCGTTGACTTTGCGGCCGCAGCGCCACGTCTTGGCTTCGTGCCGTAATAGTCCAATCGACCGTCAGAAAAAGGCTGACACCGATCATGGGGCAAACCGTCCATCTCAAGGGCATGCCACCGACCTTCGCTGCATCGGTGAGGGGTCAGCTGATTGCGCAGAGAAGCAGACCTTCGCAATAAATGTTTGGTTATCGACCACTATCAACGCTTAGCCTCGCATCATTCCCCTATCGCGATAAGGGCGGGTCCGCCGAAGGCTTGCGGATAAGCCGCACGCATGGATGGTGTGGATCAGTCCATTGATGCCGAGCGTAATCAGCGAGATGCTCGCGCCATCACCTTCCAGTTGGCCGAAGTCGCCGTGACAGGCCCTATGGTCAGAGCCATCCTGACTGTGATCCACCGCCTTCGAGCGCCACCGTCATGTGCGTGACCGCGATCCTGCAGGAAACTGAACGAAAGTGGCAGGACAGGTCTACCTGCCGCGCTGAAAAACGTCGCTGCCGGAGGAAAATGATGCGAGTTTGCGGCCCGACCTGCCCGCATTCGAGCGTTCTGACCCATGCAAGCGCCGCCCTCGGCCCAAAGCGCTTGATCAGTAAGCGAAATTAGGCGAAATTGGCGTCAACTGGCACCCAACTTGGGGAATGTCCGACATATCAATGACGCAACACTCTGCGCCGACACACCACCATCAACAGGGGATAAAAATGAAAACCTATATAAACACCGCAATCAGCGCCGCAGTGGCCGCTGTCATTGGCACCGGCGCCCTTGCCGACAAGCTGCAAGACATCATGGATGCGGGCAAGATCGTCGTCGGCGTGAAGAATGATTACAAGCCGTGGGGCTATCTGACCTCGGATGGCGAATTGACCGGCCTTGAGATCGACCTGGCCAAGGACGTTGCCGAGCGCCTCGGCGTCGAGGCCGAGCTGATCCCCGTTGTCGCGTCGAACCGCATGGAGTTCCTGCAACAGGGCCAGATCGACCTCATCATCGCCACGATGGGCGACAATGAAAAGCGCCGCGAAGTTGTGGGCATGATCGAGCCGGCCTATTACGCGGGCGGCACCAACGTCATCACGCCCAAGGCCGTCGGCCTTGAGACATGGGAAGATCTGCGCGGCAAGGATGTCTGCGCGCTGCAAGGCGCCTATTACAACCGCCGCGTGACCGAGCTCTATGGCCCCAATCTGATGGCTTTCGCGGGCATCCCCGAGGTGACATCAGCCCTGCAAAACGGCAGCTGCATCGCGTTCCTTTATGACAACACATGGATCGAATCGCAGCTGGCCTCTGACGAGCAGTGGGCCGATTACGAGATGCCGTTCGAGACCGAAGATCCCCAGGCATGGGCCATCGCCGTCCCGCTGGACGCACTCGACAGCGCCTATGGCGAAAAAATGTCCGAGATCGTCACCGATTGGCACAAGTCCGGCTACCTGATCGAGCGGAACGACGCCAACGGCATCGCCTCCAGCCCCTTCCTCGTCGAGCAGAACGAAAAACTGCAATAAATCAGTATATGGCCCTGCGGCGCGCGTCGCCGGGCCAATCCCGCACTTGCCAAGGCCGCCTTTGCCCGAATGGAACTAGCCAATACCCTTATAGATTGGCTGCGCCCCGACTGGTTTTTGAACCTCGTGGTGTTCAGTGATAATTATTACAGGGACCGCTATCTGGCGGGCCTCGTCACCAAGATCCAGCTATCTGTGCTATCAATTTTCTTTTCGCTGATCGTCGGGATCATCGGCGCGGCTGTCCAAGGCGCCCCGTCGCGCACATTGCGCGTGCTGGTTGGCGCGTTCGTCGCGTTTTTCCGCAATACACCGCCGCTGGTGCAGCTCTATTTCTTCTTCTTCGCCATTGGCACCGTGCTGCGCATCACCGGCGAAAATGGCCTGCCCCAACCGCTCGTCAGCAATTTTGGCTGGGCCGTGATTGCCCTGTCGCTCTTCGCCGGCGCGCTAAACACCGAGATTTTCCGCGCAGGGATCGAGGCGGTGCCTCGCTCGACCGTCGAGGCCGCCGAGGCGTTGGGATACACCCGCCTGCAGATCTACCGTGAGATCGTGCTGCCGCTGGCCATTCGCATATCACTGCCCGCGCTGGGGACAAATCTGGTCAATCTGGTCAAGACGACGACCCTCGCCTACGCCATCGCGGTGCCCGAGCTGCTATATGTCTCGGCCCAGATCTGGTCCGAGGATCTGAACGTGCGCGAGATGATGAACGTGCTGCTTGTGTCCTATGTGGGCCTTGTCGCCGTCCTGGTCTGGGTGCTGCACCGCTGGGAAAAGGCGCTGCGCATTCCGGGGTATGGCGAATGAGCATGATCCGCCAAGATGCAAAAGCCCCCGGGCATCTCGCCGTCCTCCACCCGATGCGCCTTCACGCCAGCGCCCTGCCGCTGGCGGAGCGTATGTTCAACCTGTGGACCTTCACCGCGCTCATCCTCGCACTGGCGGCGTTCCTGATTGCGCCCGCCTTTGCGCAGGATGCGACCCCGGACGACCGCAGCATCGTCGCCATCTTGCTGGAATGGACGCCAACCCTCGCGGGTGGATTCGCCTTCAACGTACTGATCTCGATCCTGTCGATGGCGATCGGCACGGTGCTGGGCGTGATCCTCGGCGTTCTTCAGGTCTCGCCCATCAGCCCAATCCGCAGCATTGCGTGGCTCATCACGCAGTTCTTTCGCAACTCACCGTGGCTGGTGCTGCTCTTTTACTGCATCCTGCTGATCCCCTTTCAGATTGAGATCGGTGACACGACCATCCCCTTCCCGGGCTGGATCAAGGCCACTATCGGCCTGTCGCTGCCGGTCATGGCCTATATGTCGGAATACATGCGCGGCGCGATCCTCTCGATCCCGACGGGGCAGTGGGAATCGGCCGAATCCCTCGGCTTCAGCCGCCGCCAGATCATGGTGAACGTGATCCTGCCCCAGACGGTCAAGCGCGTGCTGCCCTCGTGGATGAACCTCTATGCGGTGCTCACGATGGCGACGCCGCTGGTGTCGATCATTGGTATCAGCGACGTGATGACTTTGACCCGCGCCGCCCTCAGCGCCGAGGGCCGGGTCGATCTGCTTATCCCGATGTATCTATATATCCTTTGCTGGTTCTTCATCTACTGCTACCCGATCAGCGCCGCGACCCGCCGGTTCGAGCGCCGGTTTGCGGTAAATACATGAGCGAGGCGAACATGACCTGGACCCCTGATCAGCCCATCGTATCGCTGAAGGACGTGCATAAATCCTTTGGTACCGTCGAGGTGCTGCGCGGCGTCAGCATCGATGTGATGAAGGGCGAGGTGATCTGCATCATCGGCCCGTCGGGGTCGGGCAAATCGACCCTGATCCGCTGCATTAACGCACTGAACGACATCCAAAAGGGGTCGATCACCGTCGAGGGGCTAGAGGTGAACGACGCCAAATTGGACAAGCTGGCCTTGCGCAAAAAGGTCGGCATGGTGTTTCAGCAATACAACCTTTTCCCGCACAAGACCGCGCTGCAGAACGTGATGATGGCTCCCATCAAGGTGCTTCGTCAGAACCGTGCCGAGGTCGAGCAGCGCGCCCGCGGCCTCATCGCCAAGGTCCGTCTTGAAGGCAAGGAAGCCGCGTATCCGGGCGAATTGTCAGGCGGCCAGCAACAGCGCGTCGCAATCGCGCGGTCACTGGCCATGAACCCCGACGTGATGCTGTTTGACGAGGTGACAGCGGCGCTTGATCCCGAGACGGTCAAGGAGGTGCTGACCACGATCAAGGATCTGGCCGCCGAGGGCATGACCTGCATCCTCGTGACGCACGAAATGGGCTTTGCCCGTGAAATCGCCGATTGTGTTTATTTCACAGACCGCGGTGTGATCGTGGAATCCGGCCCGCCCGCGACGTTTTTTGACAAAGCCCAAGACCCGCGCACACAGCAATTCCTCAGCCAGATCCTGTAATCCCATGACACGCACCGAATCCGACTCGCTGGGCCAGATCACTCTGCCCGCAGCCGCGCTTTATGGCTCCAACACCGCGCGCGGGATCGAAAACTTTCCGAGCGAGATATGCGCAATAAATACACGGAACGGCTACTGGCTTGGAGTCTTTCCAAGAAACCTTCGCGCTACTCATCGCCACGCTCTCCCAGGACATCGTATGTGGGGTGACATTATGCTTCAGACTTACCGGTGGAAACCCATTTACAAAACCACTTCTTGGGCAGCATTTATTTGCACATCAAACCCTTAGGGTGAATGTCCGCAATGACGAACCGCACCGCAGCGTCGAGATGAAAAGGTCAACGGCAGCAATGGGCCGGTCACGTCGGGGGCCGACTTCAAGACTTTCAGCGTGATGTGGCATGCCGCGATTTGATCATTGCGCGGGATGATTTTCCCGCACCGGCAA
>Ga0307931_1001607_pt1 | contig 14866 bp, 13 predicted proteins | sample OrgLakmetageno47_FD_201816 | JGI IMG/M metagenome (GOLD analysis project Ga0307931, IMG submission 201816) | Saline water microbial communities from Organic Lake, Antarctica - #47 | ecosystem: Environmental > Aquatic > Non-marine Saline and Alkaline > Saline | place: Antarctica: Organic Lake... | reverse complement strand
CCCGTAGCTCAGCTGGATAGAGTACTGCCCTCCGAAGGCAGTGGTCACAGGTTCGAATCCTGTCGGGCGCGCCATATTTTTCAAGGTCTTACGTGAAAGCGTGGGGCCTTTTTTATTTCCTGTGTCCAAACTGTGTCCATGGTGTGTCCACAAATTTAAACCGCTTTTTCTTACCCCTTTAATTATGACCCCTGCTCTGAATTCGGAAACACCCCCGTTGGACACAACAATTTCCAACTCAAACAGTACCGCCGCTTACCCATAAGCTTAAATCTAGTGCGCTAAAAAGCGAGCAGACACGGCGTGAAAGTAAAACAGCGAAGCTCACTAAACTCATCTTGATGATTAGAAACGAAGTGATAAAAGCACTATCGTTTCAATAACGGCCAAATCGCTTTAGCAGCGATTGTCCCTCCCCTGCCAATCCACAATTGGTCGTTTTTTGATCACCAGCGGCCTTGCTTATAGGGGCAATATTAAAACCGACGCTGGCGTCTGGAACCATTACAGACCCATCGGTGCAGCAGGTTTGCATCGGTGTCATCATCCAGAGAAATGCGGGAAACTAACGTTCCAAAACTCTAGCTCACATCCATTAATCGAGCCGTAAATTCCAAGGTGGACTGAGCGCATTTTCGGTACGGGCGAGTTACGCTTGAATTGTTCACAACAAAGTGTCCGCTAAAAAATAAGTGGATACGACCCTTGACGACTGCAGCGCTAGGCTCAAGGTGGAATTATCAGGCGCGTACACCCATATAGCGAGCTGGCAATGAACGACTCCAAACATGTTACGGGCAAAAGAATTGGAGAATCTAGATACCTACCTTGCCCACATACCTTGCCCACATACCCGGCGGATGCCTTAAGGAAAGTTCCTCTTTGCACTCCGCTTCCGTAAGGCCAACGGCATTTTTATGCATCCCGAATCTATTAATGACCTAGGTTCACCGTCACTTGCTTGATTTTAGAACAAGACGCATTACGGACTGAAGACCAGAAATTGCCATACTGTTTATCAGACTGGTTATTTGCCAATAGATTCGACCGGTTAATCGATCAACTCGAAAAGATCACCAACATCACATTCGAGATAACGACACAGGGCATCAATAACTTCCAGCTCTACCCTACTCGCCGTTTCGTGATACAGCCGGGTAATTGTGCCCCGGTTTACGCCTGTTTCCCTCGCCACATCAACGATTTTCACTTTCTTCTCGCCCATCAACTTCGACAGATGGCACTTAATCATTTGGCCCACCAAAGAACTATTTAACCTACAGGAGATCAAAAAGACTTGCTAAAGGTCTTTAAGGGTGCATAATGGTCTTCAGGAGGTCATTTTGAGTCGCTACTCATGCGGTTTGCCCTCCAGCACCCGAAGATAGCAAAGGAACAGCCCTATGTCACAGGTATACCTCACAACTGAAGAGTTGGCAGCGCGCATCAAATACGACGTCCGCACCATTCGTGAACGCCTTAAAGATTCCGTATTGATCGAGGGCATTCACTATATTCGCCCATTTGGTGGACGAAAAATTCTCTACATCTGGGATGTAATTGAGCAAGACATGCTTGGCCATTCAGCCAATCACGCTTTCAGCGTGCCAATGGCTGGTGGAGGTGTCTGCCGTGGGTAAGGTCGTAGAGCGCCCGGAAACGGGCAAGCTATTCTTTGACTTCCGTTATGCCGGCAAGCGTTGCCGAGAGCAAACCACTCTCGATAACACACCAGCAAATCGCAAGAAGCTTGAAAACATCCTTAAAAAAGTTGAGGCCGAAATCACGCTTGGATCGTTCGAATATCACACTTACTTCCCAAACAGCCCACTGGCACAACAATTTACAAAACAGGCGCAGATCCAGAAGGCTCTGGAGGCTCACGACACACCTGTCTTCGAAGCATTCTCGCAGGACTGGTTTGGAGAAATGAAAATTCAGTGGCGCCAGTCCCATATTTCAACGATCGAGGGCACATTGAGAAATTACCTAAATCCTTTTTTTGGCAAAAAAGAGGTTGGCCACATCACTAAAAAAGACATCCTCGAATTCCGGGCCTCACTCGCCAAAGTTACGACCCGGAGCAAGAACAGTCTTTCCGCCAGTCGAGTGAACAAAATCATGACGCCTTTGCGCATGATCCTTAGAGAAGCGGCCAACCGATTTGAGTTTATCTCACCGTACCACGGGATTAAATCCCTACGGGTTCCCCGCACGGATGTTGAGCCATTCAGCATTGATGAGGTAAAGCAGGTCATTAACACCGTTCGGCCTGATTTTCGAAATTATTACATCGTGAGATTTTTCACAGGTTTGAGAACAGGAGAAGTCGACGGCCTTCAATGGGAGCATGTGGATTTTAAACGCCGACAGATTTTGGTTAGACAAGCATTGGTTGAAGGCCGCTTGGAGTACACCAAAAACGACGGCTCATTCCGCACGATTGAGATGTCGCAGTTGGTTGTTGATGCCATGCTGGATCAGCAGAAGTCTACCGGCGGTAAAAACTTTATTTTCTGTACCCGAACCGGCAGTTCTCTGAGTCACCGCAATGTGACGAAGCGAGTCTGGTATCCCTTGCTCAGCTATTTGGGCTTTCGCAAACGTCGGCCGTATCAGACCCGCCATACCGCAGCCACGCTTTGGCTAGCCGCGGGTGAGAACCCTGAGTGGATTGCTCGTCAAATGGGCCACACCACAACCGAAATGCTGTTTCGCGTTTACAGTCGATACGTTCCGAACCTGACGCGCACGGATGGCAGCGCGTTCGAGCGCCTGTTGATTGCAGAGTTCGAACCCAAAACAACTAACGCACTGGAAGAGGTGACCACTGATGAAGCCTAATTCCATTTACACGGGCTACTCTAGCCGCCAACTCATTCCAGCCGAGCGTCGAACTCTTCGAAATCTGGCCAGCAGTCTGTGCCAAGCCATGGGCATTCCTCAGCAGGATCACCAGCTCATTGCGTTGCTAGGTCTTGGTAGTGAACGCAGCAATCTTGAGGCCATGGGAACCTGGGTGTACGGCGAGCTAACAAAAAACCATCTTGAGGTTGGGCGCGACTCACTCCCTATGCTCATCCGTCGACTTCAAGATCTTGAAGACGGCTGGAGGTACCTTTAATGCTTAATAGCCCAGATTCAAAGCTTCGCTTGGCCTACTGGCGGGACGACTTTACCGTTCTAAATGTGCGGCAGGTTTTCGTAAAACCTCTGAACACGAGCGTGACAGAGCTGCTTTTGTATTGCCGTGGACGTCACACTTTGGGCTACCTAACGCAGTCCCGAGAGCCCTTTGACGGGCTTCCTAAGCCGGGCGACAAGGTGAACGCGACGCTGCGAATCGCTCGACCTGACAGATGGCGTCTATTTGTCCAGTTAATTCAAAAAGTCTGACACCGGCGCATGGCAGGCGGAAACGTTACACCGCTTGCCATGCCACCGATTCGATCGATACTAGGCATAAGCTTTATTCAAACACTCTCGTGATCCGGTTAAGACCCTTCAAACTCCGTCAAAACGCGACTATCCTTATCGCCCATCGTAAATTCTGTCCGTAATTTACCAGTGACGATCAACGCAGACACCAGCGCAAACCTGAACGCCCACCAAAAGGCGTCGTGATTCTTCTCTCCCTCTTTACTGTATTGAACCAAGCAGTCGAGTTCTTCGATGTAGAGATGTGAACGGCCATCGACACCGAGTCTCGCGTTAACGTCCTCCACGGTATTGATTGAGACAGCAGACAACGGCAGGTCGTATCTAGCTGCCCAGTACTTTCGGATTCGGCTCTTTTCAGCGCCAGGTAGACAGTTGACTCTTAACCTCAGCCGCGTCCTCAGACCTAACCTTTCCAAAAGTTCTTTATATTTTATTTGATTATCGATTGACCGCACCTTGATTCTCGCTCGAATTCGCTGACTATGCTCAAGAATCATTCGCATTGTGTCCTGCGCTTCTTCTGGACTTTCTTTTTCCCACGCCAATAGCGTTGCATACCACAACGCAGAGTATTTTCGGCCAGTTGGTGTTCTCGGTGGTGCTATAAACCCTCTTAACTCTGGATATCCCGCAAATGGATCTTTCTGATCAACCGATCGTTTGACGCCCATCGTCTCGGCGGACATCCGAGACCGCTTCGGTATAGCCCCAATAAATGTATGGTCAGCGGTGGGATCTCTTTTTCGGGAAGTGCGCATACTCATCAGAATGTTCGCATTGCTCATCCAGCGCACAGCATCTTTAATGGGCACGTTCAATTTCGAAGCTGCCACCTCCAAACCCCTGGGCTGATGCTCCCCAGCTAAGTTTTGGATTATTTCTTCTGTATAGTAGGCCAGCTCATAGGCCGCTAAAAGACGCTCCTTAGGGTGCCAAACTTCTTCTTGCAGTGCGTCTGTGTCGACAACGCATGAGGGTCGCTCGATCAAAAAGGGCAACTTCTTAAGTGTGGTTTTTCGCCACTGTATAACAAACAGATTGCACACGTCCGCAGCGTAAAATTGGTGCTCTACTTTCTCCCGATTTCGATTACGGTATTTTTCTACGGCATCCCGGCCCTTGCCCAAGAGGGCAGACTGGCTTGCAACTGAAAGCTCAGGATTTCTTCTGTCCCAAAAATAGCTTCGTACAAGCCAATCCAGCAAATGGCTGTATGAGCCCAGAGTTTCTCGAACAGAAGCGTGACCGGCCCACATAGAGAGTACTGACAGCGGACACGTGCTATGCGGCGCACTCACCAATTCAGCCAGAAATTCCCCGGTATGTGGCAAAAGCGGTTTCCCTTGTGCGCCATAAATCCAAGACTTCGGCAAATGCTTTTGAAATTTAGTTTCCATCAGACGAAGGAATGTAATGCTGACAAAGGAGTGCCTTAAGTTATGAAACCGAGAGCGGTCATCTCCAGTCACAAATTGAATCGTCTTAGTAATAATGTCGAAGACGACGCCTTCATCAAAAGGCTCTCCCGTTGCCATGTCTTTCGCAAAAAAAGCGTGATGAGCCGCACTCCCAACCATCCTGTCTTTGCGCCGACGATAAAATGACTTCAATAGCTCCAGCTCCGTGTCATCTAACAATAGCCACAACGGCAGTCGACGGGTTCCACACCAAGACTTGATGTTGGTCCACTTATTTGGCCGAACCAGCAATTCGAAATTCGAGATGCTTTCATTGTCAAAGCCATCGAAGTCTTTTATTAACCGGCTCCACACCTCACTGCGGCGAAGACCGCACCGATACCCCAGAATCAAAATCAGCTCATAGATATCAGACAACTCGTCTTTTGGACGCTGCCTAAGGAGTTGTTTTGCCGCATCGTATTCTCTGGGAGTGAGGATACTTGCATCGACATTATTCGACCCTGAAATGCGGTCAAACTCGACTGCCGGCACGTTGTAATTGACGGTTAAGAACCGAAAAAATTGAGCCAGTTGTCCAGCATCTGCTCCGGCCATTCCCGAACCGTAACTAAAACTATTATCATAAACGTCCTGCCACTGATCACTGTCCATCGTGCCTGGGTACATGATCGCGCTGGCTTGCGCCACGAGCGGTTTACCAATTCGATCAAGGTATCGAACGGCGGTCGCCGCTAACCCTTTTCCGCTGCTACCTCCCTTTTCCAGGTACGCGCAAGCCCAAATAATGAGCAACTGCATGATGGGTGTTAACGCATTTTCTGTATAAAATACTTGAACGGCTGAAAGGATCTTCTTTTGTTCAACAGGTTTTTTAGTGCCCTGTTTTTTCTCATTCATTATTATTTTTAGCCGACGAAACAGCGCCATCTGATCAGGAAATTCGTCGTTTGCACCCGTTGGGGTTAGCCCAAAACCCTGTTTATGGGAAGGCATTTCCCCCAATTCACTAATAACGCTCTTATACGTCTCTTTAGGGTGTTCTCCCGAAATCAGTCTCAAAAAATTTGTTTCCGAAACGGACTTACCGAGTTTTGGACTGCGGAGATAATGCGCAAGTACAGTGGGCATCTGCTGTGCAGCGCGAGTTTCAGCAACGCTGATCAGTCGGCTATGACTGGCCTTTCGTAGACCCCTCGCTTTGCTCAGCATATCCGTGTATCGCAGTAACAGTGTTTTCGCGGAGAAACTCCCCTGACCTTTTACCTCTAAGGGCCAAGAGGTACCCCCTCCCTTCTGATGCCAACGATCAGACCAGCGCTGCAAAAGAAGTTGAGTTATAGGCGCCGGAAAAAACCGGCGGCGATCATCAATATCCTTGAGATCCTCTAAAGGCTCAGGCTCTAGATCCAGCCAAACCAAACCGCTACGAACACTGCATCCCCGTTGAATCGAGGCCGGCAATAAGCTAAACCAGTAGGGTGATAGGCAAGCCGAATCCATTAGACAGCTAAAAAGTAACTGCCCGGCGTCTCGGTTCTGAGGACTCAGCTCATCATCCGACATTGGCGTGTGCAGATCCTTCCAAAATGCATCGTATAAGGCATTCCCACCGCCTAGCTTTGCGTACGATTCAGGCGTGAACAACGACTGTTCAGGCAGTGCCACAGTGATTGGCGCCGGAACTTTCAGTCGCCATGCAAGAGTTCTGCTGCCCTTCATCAGACCTTTTATTAAAAAATTATGCCGGTTTCTGTATGAATGACCTCCCCGGCCATCCAAAACTTTCTCTAGGAGGCTCTCCATCTCGCTATCTGAAAGGAATACGTCCTGGTCGCCCCGGTACAGTGCCGGATAATTTTCTCTCAGGCGCGCGATAACCACGTCTTCGTCTTGGGCGCGGTTCGTCGCTCGATTTATAGCTCGTTGCTGGTCCCCGAATACGGGGTCATCTTTGGGATTTAGAACCTTCGCGCGCTTGGTCGTCCAACCGATCCAAACTTCCGCTTCGGTCGTCATACAGCGCCCCTAATCGAAACAAACTTTTGCACCTTCAAGAGATAGTTCAGTGCAGCTCGCACCACCTCGCAAAACTCCCTCGGGTCCACGCAGGAGTATTTACCCCAGGGCTCTCCGCCGCCATCCCAGTGCCCCATGAAATGGTCAACAAAAGCACCCGTAACCCCCTGCCCCTTCAACTCCGTTCGCAGCCAATGCCGATTTAGATTCAGTGGCATCGGGTACGCCCATTTGAGCTGCTCTGTCATGGTTTTTGGTGTGATGTGTATAGGTGCGAGGTCCAGCGACAGATAAAAAAGAAAAGGTGCATTTTGCCGTGTGAGCAGCCCATACCATTCAAGTTGAGACCTTAACCAATCGAGATGAGCCTTCACGTAAATAAGCTGATTGAGGAGTTCATCGGCCAGCGGAACTATTTTTGAATGGCCAAAACCGTCACTGGTTTTATCGGCAATAACCAACGTTCTATCGTCAAAATCAATGTCTGATTCGCGGCTGATGGGGTCCCACACCGAACGATACCCAGTGCCATACATTAGAAATAGGAGAGAGTAATTCATGAAAGAGTTATGAAACCGGACGAGCCCACCTGGTGACGTAAGACTTTTACGATCAGCTTCGAGTTGGCGCGCCAAATCGGAGACTAAAGAACGATGCGACTCGGATATCAACACAAGATCGCTGCCGACGGTGTCACTAAACATGGATGTCTGCGCCTGAAATTTAGCGCCCGGTTCCGGAGGGAATTCATCCGCCCATTCGGCTGTCACCTCTGCATACAACCTTTCGAGCGCGCCTTTCTCAACGCTGTGATAATAGAGTCCGGCGGAACTGGAAGAGGAAATTTTTTGGCCCGCAATCAGAATGGCTTCAACGCGGTCACCACCCTTTTGTAACACCGCTGACTGTAGATGACTCTCCACGCGAAGCTGCGTGATTCGAGTGGACTGGCCCTTGCGCAGCTTCACCAGCACGTCATGTATTCCGATTGAAATATTCTCATGCATGTTCGCCGGGAAAATTCTGACAGAACGTTTCTTGCAATTTTCCAGCAATGGATTCGTCACTGTCGCAATCCATTGCCAGAACACCCAAGGAATAGGCAGACCTAAACGTCCATCGTGTTCACGCAGAACGGGCGTCCACCTTGTTAGCCGTTGACGCCGCTCCTCTGGCCGCATAACGCCCGACACAATCGCTTGCTGACTGATGTCTATAAAAACATGACTGGGCATCAACTTGCCGGGTAGTTGTTCTGCTTTGTTTACAAAGCGCGTCGCCATAATTGACGTCAATGAACGGCCAGAGAGCAACAGTAGGAGCATGGCGATGGCTACATGCGGGTCACTCGATAGCCGACCATAAACTTCATTCAGCCAGCGCGAGACCTCGTTATCTGTCAGTGTTTCCCAACGCCCCGGCAATTTCTGAGCCGCACGACGCCGGTGAGCCTGCTGACTCTTGGATCGGATGACGGCGCTCTGAACACTGTCTCCCAACTGAGGCAGAACCGGCTTGTCGCTTTGCCAGAATGTCGGCCCGTCGTTGAGTTCATCGATACTGTTGCCGGCGAGATAATGCTCTGTTGCTCTCTGTTCAATTAGCTCTCGCTCATTGCGAACCATTTTAATGGCAGGGTCGTTGATTTCTGTGTCTGGATCGCTCTGAATTTCAACGTACGTGGCATAGAGTTTTGGTGGCTCGCGCTGCTTCAACTCGCGTGGGCTAACCGCGCGGCTTTTTCGCAGCCCTGCGTAGTAGGCGAAATATCGTTCTAATTCTTTAAAATGTAGATTCGCGCTCTCGTCAGATTTTCTTGAATCAGTATTTTTCACCAGTTTTACCAGTTTTACCAGTTGATCTGTCAGGGTTTCCACGCTGTCAAACTGTCCATCCAGATGCGTCATCGCTTCATCACTCAGCAACCGGACAGCACGCCACGCCTCAGTTAATCTCGCCGACAGCTTATGTTGTTCCTCAGTTTTTCTTGTCTCGGAATCTTCGCGCGATTCGATTCTCGTGACCCAGTGATCGGTACAAACAACCAACCAAACAATGAGTTTTTTCCGTGTCTCCAAAAGTCTCTCCTTCTTACTGCTCGCCAGTAAACCCGCATGCTGGGGATATTCAGTTATAAGGCCACTGATGCGTCTGACGTCTTCTGTAAGCACCAAAAAGTCGCCAATTGCCTCCGCGTTTTTTAGCGAGTGAACCGCTTCACCTATAACGGCTTTGGGGAAACGGTCGGGCGACAGCGCTTCGAGGTCGTCCAACAATTCGTCCAACAACCTGCAAATGGACTGGATCTCATGCCAATCGCCTCTAGGGCGAATAATTCGCCTCAACAGTTCAACAACCTCGACATTTAGCTGATTATTCATCACCAACACCCTTCAACATCTCTATTTGCGTGAAAGCTGATGTCACAACTGTTTGGTTTTGTGGCTTTGTCCGTCGATCGAGGCCAGTTAACCGCTCGACCCCACTTTTTGTTCCAAGATCGCTTGAAAGCTCTAAGAGCTTTTTGTTATCCAAGGCTCTCCAAAGCGCGAAGACTGATGGCCCCGCTGTTGACAGATCTAGCCCATAAACAACCTTTTGCAGAAGCGCGACTTGGAGTTGAAATTGATAAAATGTTTCTGGCACGTGTTTGAATTGCTTTGGCATGATCAGAACAGGAATCTCAGTTTCTGCCGACAGCCTCCCAATGAGGGGGCTCAAATTATTTGACAGGATTAGACGATATTCCCGGCAATTTTTTATAACCCAAGGCGGGTTCATCGCAAAAAGCAGAATTACGGCCTCGGGTGTCAGGCAAGCGGGATCCTTAACCGCGGGAATTTGCGACATCAGCACGGCTGCGATTCTGCTTGGAATACCCTCTTGGGGGCGCAACTCGGAAGCTTTCACATACCGAAAAGTGGCATGGCGTAGAAATTCTGGAATCATCGCTGGGACCTATTAAGCTCGTTTAAGACCACTTACTTTTAACACATGAAAACTGTAATTTGTGGCCAGACGAAAAAATAGCAATAAAATAAAATAATACTTTTCAGTAAGTTATAGGCCAATGGCCTACTCAGAATTGAGGGAGCCCGCACGAATCACGCCTCAAATGATGGCATGGGTCGCTGACTCTGTGGGCAAACCCGAGCAGGCTTTCTCGACGAAATTTGGAGAGCGCAGCACTCACCTCGTTGGCGCTGCCCGCAACGAAAAACTCGTTATCAAAGACAAATATTGACGCCACCGTGCACGGAAAAATTCACGTGCAGTGGAACGAAAGGACAATAGAAATCGCGAGGAATGCAAAAGAAACGAATCAATTTTTTTTGGGGAGGGGGCTGTTTAGTCTAGATGACCAATAAAGGGCAGCACTATTGCTGCACGTGGTCTTTAACCTGAAAATGATAGGCCTGTAGCGCTTTCAAAAAGTACACGACTCCAAGGCAGCTCTACTAAAAAATTCGAGTTTGAGCGATTCAAAGCCATCCGATAGACAAGGGTGATTGAAAAACAACCAAATATGGTTGCCCAAGTCTTATACTGCGCTAAATATCATCAGAGATAGCCCGTGACGCGCTCACCACCGATTTTTTAACCAGCGCAGCAAAATACTCAGCACATTGCACGGACGATAACGTAAAGCTGGCAAGGCAACGCCGCTAGTTAACACAATCCCTTCTAGCCGACCCTTCCGACGTGAGCGCCCCGTCCCTGCGTCGACTGAAGAAAGGTGAGCCAGTTGGAGTCGATATTTTGGCCAACATCTTGGTTGCGCTGAATATCGAGGGTATCCTTCCAGATGTTATCAACCCCCATCAAGATGAGGTTGACGTTGCCATAGAAAAGCGATGCGCATCCAAGCACATTAGCAACTGGAGTAACCATGAGCTGGACATCGAGCTCTACGGTTTATGTGATTTCTATATCGTTTGGACGATCCGGCACCTATAGTCGCCGGCAGCAACCAACATTGCATTCCAGTTGTACTGTGAGATGCCTGGACAGGGCAGATCCCCTGGTGTGGAGCGAGGCGATGAAAAACTCAATGATCCAGTTGAGCAATCAGGTCAGTATTTTACCGTAAATTTAACCCTTTCGAAGATATGAGTATGGCCATTCGTTACTACGCTCCCAGAGATCATGGTTCCGGCTTTATTGGTTTTCGGGTTACCGTCGCGTTTAACCAAAACTACCGGCAGTCTTACTTTTCAACATCCCGTGCCGACAACCAAAACGAATCCGACGTTCAATTTCGCTATGAAAAACTCAAAGCGAAACTGCAGGAAGCGACTTGGCAGGCAGACAGCTATCTGCACCAGTATCAGGTTTTCGTCAGTCAAAACCATCCAACAACTAAGCCTTTTCGTGGTGTAGGAGTTCATGGCATCACCTGTCACTTTTTTAGAGATCGCAGAAACTCTTGGCAAGCAGCCTTCAACGTAAAACCACCGGCAGGTCACCCAAAGGCGTTCACATTCTGCTCAAAGTCGTTTACGGAAAATTGGATGGCTGCTGTGAAATTTTGGGGAGAGCAACACGAGATATTGAGTGGTGACGTACAACGGGTTCTTACGCGTCCTCCCTCACCTGATCAATTTAAGGCGTTACGCCGTCACCTCAATACTGAACACGGTTATGACATTCCGGTGCAAACACTGTCATCCGTGTTTGCTGAGCAGCGTGGAGAGATCCTGCAAAAGAAAGTCGCCAAAAAACTGCAAAACCAAAATGCCAAGGATTTTGGCCCAGCTCAAAATAATGTCGGGGCAGAAATTTCTGAATGGTTTGAAGCTGAGTTACTGCGGAGTTCCTGATATGAACCTGGCCGCTCAAAACCCCTGATGTCCCCGGCGGGCGTACGTCATTTTTCGGTACGGCTTTATATATGACACCCCCTTCAGTCATTAAGTCATTTGAACTCAAGAATTTTGCCTAAAATCCCGATCCCCTGCTCGCCTATTCAGATGAAATTGCAGCAAGCAACCCTGCAACGTCACGGTTGAACATCAAAATCATTCTCATTTGTTCGGCGTCAACTATCCTGTCCGACCGGTCATCCTAATTGTCGCCGAACAACGAGCCGAATAACGTCTCCATGACATACATGGAAGATCTGGTCCAGCCGGGGGTTCCCATTCTGGCGTCAGCGCTCTGGAAAATGCTGACTTTAGATGACCACCAAAAAATCGTACCGTCCGAGTACGCAATCAATGCCAAAGCTGCAGGCCTTGACCTGATCGCCTGGTCAGTGGAGCGCAGCGGGCCGCTCAATAATGGCGGTGACTGGTATCATCAAAGCATCACCGATGCCATTAACAATGATGGTGACACCTTCACAGTAATTGATGTGCTGGCAAAGGATGTGGGTGTAATCGGGATCTTCTCAGACTGGCCTGCAACCACTACCTACTACGCCAACTGCATGGGGCTTTAAGCTCGGTTTACACAACAAGAGCACAAGGGGATTTTGAAAGACACAAACAAAAAAGATAAATCAGAGAGTCACTGATCTATCTTTTTTGTTTTATATGATACAAAGCCTTGATTAACGTCGACCTATCAAGCGCCAAATGAAATTTAGCAAAGTGCCCTTGGGGCGGTACTATGTGTGAAATGTGAAGGTTTTTCTTAAAACTTGGAGCCGTGGATGTCTTTGAATTATATACCCGTTAGCCCCGTCACTCATCGAGCAGCCGGTTGGAAGCGCCCTTCGCGTTATTTCTTTGCAGCCAGAGATGTGGTGGTGCCGGTGGTGATGGCTGAGCTATCTCACTTACTGACCAGTATGCCGTTGGCCTTTGTTCATAAAAGTGATGACGCGCCTTTTCAGCTGGTTGCGGTGCAATCGCTGCAGTCCGGCTTAAATGTGTACGTGGCGCCGGATGGCCGTTGGCTAGGACAGTACATACCGGCTATCTACCGAAGCTACCCATTTCGTATGATGCCAATTGAAGGCTCAGAACGTAGTGCCCTGTGCGTGGATCCGAGTGAGGGGTGCTTTACTCTCGCCGCAGGAGAAGGTGAGAAGCGCTTGTTTGAACACGATGGCGAACTCACTGAGGACCTGGCTTCTATGCGCACCTTCATGGCGGCCCTGGAGAAGAATCGCCGTACAACGTTAGCGCGGGTGGCAGAGCTGGCAAAATATGTGGTGATTGTGCCTTGGGCCCTGCACTTAAGCCAAGGTGAAAAGGACCAATCAGCGGATCCCAGCGCACAGCCCGTAAGAGGTTTGCATCGCATTGACGAAACCAGGCTAAAGCAGTTATCGGCTGAAGCACTGCAAGCACTCACAGAATCGGGGGCACTTTCCCTGGCTTACGCACAGTTGTTTTCTGAACAACGCATGACGCACCTGAGCAAGCGCTATCAGCTGCATAGCGAGTGGCAGCGCCACGTCTCAGCCAATAGCGCGATGGCGTCCCTGTTTGCGGAAGATGATGAAGATGTCTTAAATTTTGATTTTGGCGATTAAACCATACATAGGCTATGGGATAGACTTCCCTCAATAGACAAGTAAGGAGTTCGATTGTCCACGCGCTTTGCTCGTAGCCGGGTGCTCTGCATGCACCCTAATTTTCCCGGCCAGTTTCGTCATTTGGCGCCGGCCTTGCGTAGCCATGGCGCAGACGTTCGCGCCCTCACCTTGAGTAAGCCACCACCGAACAGCGCCGTTAATATTACGCGCTCCCCTTTGGCCAGAGATCATCCGCCTAAGCTTGACCCACTATTGCAACCGCTGGATTCCAAGTTGATCCGTGGCCGCTCTGCCATACGCGTGCTGAACCAGTGGCGGGATGAAGGCTGGGTGCCGGATCTCGTGATCGGCCACACGGGCTGGGGAGATATGATGGGCTTAAAGGAGATTTTTCCTAAAGCAAAGGTACTGGGCTGGTTTGAGTTCTATTATCACGCTACGGGGCTGGATCTGGATTTCGATCCCGAATTTCCGCCCACTGAAGAGGCCCGTTTGAAAGCGCGGCTGAAAAACCTCTGGCCGTTGTGGATGCTGGAACAAGTGGACCAGGGCGTTTGCGCCACTTATTTTCAGCGAGACGGACACCCGGCAGCCTATCACGACAAGCTGAGCGTGATTCACGAAGGCATTGATACCCAGCGTTTCGTGCCGAAAGAAAGTGTTCAGGTTACTTTGGGAGAAGGGCTAACGTTAACCCGTGAAGATACCGTGATCACGTTCGTGAACCGTGATTTGGAACCCTACCGGGGTTATCACGTTTTCATGCGGGCGCTACCCGCATTGCTAGCCCGCCACCCTAAAGCCCATGTATTAATTGTGGGTGGCGATAAGGTCAGCTATGGCGCTGCAGCGCCAGCGGGAACTTCATGGAGGCAAATATTCCTGGATGAAGTACGCCACCAACTCGACCCTAAGCGAGTCCATTTTCTTGGCAAAGTACCCCACACCACGCTCACCGGTTTGATGCAGCTAAGTCGCGCTCATGTTTACCTTACGTACCCTTTCGTACTGTCTTGGTCACTATTGGAAGCCATGAGTTGCGGCGCGCCCATCATCGGCTCCAACACCGCACCGGTACGCGAAGTGATTACCCACGGACAGAATGGCTTACTGGTGGATTTTTTCGACGCCCAAGCCTTAGTAGAGCAGATCTCATACGCTCTGAGCCACCCTGAAGCCATGCAACCGCTACGCGAAAAAGCGCGCGCAAGCGTAGTAGAACAATATGACTTAACAACCCGTTGTCTTCCGCAACAATTAGCCCTTATATATGATTTACTGTTCCAAAAGCCAGCATAAGAAAAGAAACAGACTTTTCGAATGCTACTTACCAAGAAACGAAAGCCGCCGATCTCTCGACCTCATTACACCTAGCTTGTGCCCATCCAGAAACAACGTTTTCCGGTGATCCGGCGTGCCCCGGAAAAATGAGCGTGAGTGAGAAGCTTCGAAATACCAGGGATGCCTGAATTATTGGCGCCATTGGTTATTATTTGGCCAAATT
>Ga0307931_1001604_pt1 | contig 14882 bp, 13 predicted proteins | sample OrgLakmetageno47_FD_201816 | JGI IMG/M metagenome (GOLD analysis project Ga0307931, IMG submission 201816) | Saline water microbial communities from Organic Lake, Antarctica - #47 | ecosystem: Environmental > Aquatic > Non-marine Saline and Alkaline > Saline | place: Antarctica: Organic Lake... | reverse complement strand
AGACGAACAGGTGGCACAATGACAGGGCGAGATGAGGGAAGAAAAAAGGCGGGGACTAGTGCAGAAACTATATGTTCGTTAGCTGAATAGCTCATCATGCCAAACGAGAGAGTTGAGAAAAAAAAAACACACACACACACACACGCACACATATACATCCATTTATACACAAAATAAATTCAAGAACAACCCGCAAGACTTCACAGATTTGTGCTTGGCACCTGTTGCCGAAGGGCTTCCGCGCGGAGCTTCACGTGTTGCTGCAGGTTCACGATGCTCCGCTGCAGCTGCGACACTTGCGCCAAACGCTGCCGCATGTCGCGGGCGCCCGCTTCCAGCCGTTGCGCGATGCGCTGCGCGGCTTCCAATTGGGAGGCGTCCTGTGCGGCGAGCTTGGGCAAATCGTCGGCTTCGGCGCGGCAGCGCATCTAGAAAAGAAAAGTAGGAGCAAGGAAGGGACGACAAAGGGACACATGGTCGTTGGAGAGGAATTGTTCCCAACAAAGACCGAACACATCCGAACACATCGAATCACGCAAACGCAAGGTTAACAGCAAAGGGCTTCATTCCTAATATAAACCAAACTGTGAATATCAACCCCATTCATTCTTCAAATACCAGTTCTAATTCTTCCACAGCGCTCTGCACGAGCACTGAGCCTTGCATCGAGCTGCCTGACACGCCAGGGCTAGCGGGCGAATTGCCCGAGGCTGGTGCAGAGGGCTCCAGTGCTTCTTTCAGTTGATTGACCTGTGTTAATGGACGACCCGCACAACGCCAGAGGATAAGGCACATGTGAGGTAGACAGAAAAAAGAGCCAAGAAAAGCACTGCCGAATTTCTGCCTATTCGATCATTGCCCACCATTGCCCACCGAGTCATGTACAGGAACACAACAAGCGAATGAAAACTCGCAGTGGCGAGCACGTGTAGACAGACTGACAGACAGCTTGCAGTGAAACTAGTCCCGCGTGTAGAGACGGGTGTGCTTATGCGCAAGAAAATAATATGCGCGCACGCGTGCTGTGTTCCCTCACCACGGCCGCGCGCGCGTCCCCGTAATCTCGCTCCACTTTAGCGGCGAGCGCCGACTGCAAGCGCGCCAAGTCCTTGACCGTGGCAACTTGCTGCTCCAAGTGCGCGAGCTCCACAACAAACGGTTGCCCTTCTTCGAAATACTCCGCTACTACACGCTGGGAGGATGGGCCTACTGCCGCAGAGGACGAGGTGGAAGATAAAGTTGACGAAGAAGATGAACCTACGGCTAATGCTTCAGCTGCTGGCGCTGAACCTGAATTCACAACCAGTGCATCGCTAGCACCACTAGAGTCGCCTGCAACAGCCAGCGCATTTGTCTGCCCTAAGGTTCCTTCCACTTCTTCTCGAGTTCTCTCCTCCTCGCTTGCTCTACTAGTTGCAGTCCCAACACCGGCCGCGACGAAATCTACAGATTTAGACCCGTCCTTTGCTCCCCCTCCAGATTTCGCTCCTCCTCCTGCAGTTGCTCCACCTGCACCCGATCCGTCGGTCTCCGAGTGCAGCACCTGTTGTTGCATCGCCACTCCCGCGTCCAAGCGACTAAACAGCGCGTCTAATTCGGCGCTGGACTGCTGCAAGCGCTGCGCGGACAGCGTGCACTGGGCCACGTACGGGCCGTACTTGTCGGTGGGGACTAAATCCGCCAAGGTGACGACACCATGGGTAGAGGTGGCAGCAGCGGTGGCGGAGGCAGTGGACTCAGCACCTTTCTTTTCTCTCTCCCCTCCTCTTCTAGTAGCGCTGCCCTCTTCTGAACCGGCAGCTCTGCCGCCCTCGGAACTTGCACTAGTGGCAGCTGTACTCGCAGGGCGGGATTCACTACTGCTCGTCGCAGCGGCCGCCTCAGTCCCTGCTTCTGGTGTTAATCTCGCAGTCGCACTCGCCGCCGCCGTGGTAGAATAAGAAGAGGAAGAGGAATCTGTGGGTGCATTTAACAGTGGGACGAGTGCGGGATGCAGTGGCGTGTTTCGAATGACGTCCAACGCTTGGTCAAACCCGCGCAAGAGCTGCAGGGAGCGGGCCTGCTGCTCGCTCAACTGCGAGGCCACTTTGCGGTACTCCCGCGCTGCGCCTCCGAAATGGTCCAGCAAATTGCCCACCTAAGAAAGGGGGAGAAATAGGAGGAATTGGACGCGAGTCGGGTTGGATGCGGAGGCGACAAAACTAAGCCACTATATAAAACTGAGCGAAAAAAACTAAAAGAACGCATGCCATTCCGACTCCTGTAGGATGAGACGAGACGACAAGGTGGTGCTGCAACTTTCATGTATCATGGATAACGTATTCAACTCACCGCAGCGGCCAGAGCGGCGCGCTGTCGCTGCCTTGCCAAAAACCACGCTTCGCACAGCTGCTTGCGGCGCAGGGCTTCCGACAAGTAGTGCTGCCCCTTGTTGAGGCACAGCATCGAGCAGCGCTCGTACGTGGGCAGCTGAAAGGACGAAGAAAGGAAGGAAGACTCATAACAATTCGTGCACATGAGAGCACAGGGAGTCAGGAGAGTTTGAAAAACTCATCAAATAGAAAAGTTCCTTGCAAGGAGGGACGCTAGATTGCTGAGTCGAAAGGAGAGGCAAGAAAGAGGAGACTTAGCAAAAGTCGATGAGTGCATCAGTTATAGAACACTCCCTTGGTTGTCTCCATACCAGGCGGAGTAAAGGCGGTAAGGTCGCTAGTGCTTTGGGCTCGGATAAGCGCTGCAGCTCGTCGTCCACCACTTCCGCGGGTTCCGAGGGCAACAGAGGCCGCGACAACTAAAGCCAATGTCAGAGCCAAAGAATACACCAGTAGAAAACAATTAGCATTTGAGACGACCATATCTGTAATACACGTCCAATTCTATTCTACTCGCACACCCTGATAGGCATGTGGAATCTACCTAGAACACTTGAGACCCTGCACACACTCATCATTGAAGCACTCTCAAAGAACAATTAAATAGAGGACAAGAATACCAAAGCGTTTGCGAATAAGCCCTGAGAAGACGTAACATCCGCAGCTTGCGCGGCGCGCCCTAAGCAGCGCTTGTCGTAAAGGTAAACTTTCGACACACCCTGTGGGGGAACTCCCCTCGAGTAGCTCTTGAAAGGGGGGCCAGCCAGAACGATCAGGGATGCCCGGGGAATCCCTATTCATGCAAGCGTGTGCACCGGAGAAAGGAGCAGAGAGAGGGAAAATGAAAAACAAACAAAATTAGCGTAAAGCGAACGACTTTATAGAAAATAAAGATGGTTCGTGTTGCCTATAATTTTGCCCCTATTCACTATTCCCATCACACAGAAGACATTAAATGCGTGGGTGGACAAAAGTAAAAACTTTTTGAATGCTAGCTACTGCAGGAAAAGGTCACGTACCAGAGCCCCGCTCAAGCTGCTGCGTGAAATGACTAAAAGCATCCTGAGCATCAGTCGTGTGCCGGTTAACCACGTAGGCGCAGAAGCAGTCGCCCGTCTCCGCCACGTCTATCCACACTTCCTCGGAGGACTTCGACCGAATCAGCTCTGGAATGGTAGGCGGCGCGTGGGCGTCGGAAGCCTGCTCAGCCGAAGGTTGTAGCAGCGGGAAGGGTATGGCAAAGGGAAGCATTGGATAAAGAGACTGACCAGCGGGGCAACGCCTACTCAATAATTTGTCGCCTGGCACGTTTATTGAGCGTTCTGTTCTGTAGTGTAGTGTACTACTGCTACCTATGACTAGATGGCACGTGCTCTTTTACCTTTACCTGATGAGTAGTCTGATCAAATGATTGTGCCCGTCTAGACCGCGGACTTAACGGCGCAGACATTGGTCGAGCTCCTAATCGCAGTGCTCAGTGTCTCCAACCTTTTCAATCGATGGGTCCGACAGTTTTTTAGAGCAGTCAAAGCTCGTTGTTGAGTCGAAATCTACTCGAAACTTTCTTTGAAAAGCAATGCATGAACTAATATGGTATACTGAATTCAATTTATATCCTCTAGGAGCTTCAGCTCCGTAGGAGGACTCTACAAGATTTAATTGTCCGTCCGTCCGTCCGTCCGTCAACAATTCTGATCTTCAGAATTTGGATTCGTTGGAATTTTTTTTTCCATAGAGTTCGTCCGATCGTCCGAAGGTTGCGAAGCTTTCGCCTCAAACGCTTCGAGTTCTACGCTAACTTTGCGAAGCTAAAGAGAAGGTTGCGAAGCTTTCGACTCACACGCTTCGAGGTCTACGCGAACTTTGCGATGCTCTCAACTCTAATGAGTGTGAAATTCGTGGTTGCGAAGCATTCGTCTTAAACGCTCCGAGGCGCACGCTAACTTTGCGAAGCTCTCAACTCTAATAAGAAACTTCACAGAGTGCAATTCGGAACGCTTCGAGTCCACGTGATCCATGAGGAGTTCTCAGCTCTAAATTTTACAAGTGTGAAGGTTTCGAAGCTTTCGTCTCAAACGCTCCGAGAGCCGAACTCTTCGTAGGCTACACGAATTCACGAAGCTTTCAACTCTAATTACATTTCACGGTGTGCAGTTCATACAGGACTGCACTACGACCTTAGAAATGCACCAAGCGCCTCTGATGTTGCCTCTCCATCTCCAGAGTTTCAGTGGAGTCAATCGTGTCTGACCATTTGGAGAACTCAGAATTCCTTTGCTGCACGCATTTCCAGCTCCAAGTCATCTTCCTCATTCGAAATACGACACTCAAATGACCCAAATACTCCTAGAGGAATACATCTTTATATAGCTCCTGCCTCCTGCCCTGCAGGCCATAGGGAATACTCCAAGGAACAGACCTCACTAAACACGCAGATGGCAAATAAAGAGACATGTCTCAGCCTCGTAGCTTGGATGTTATGCAGGTGGGAATTGGTTGATCGCATTCAGCCTCTGGACTCCGTTGATAGAGAGGAACAAGAGTCGTCTATAAGATTTCAAAACCGTAAGTTTTTACGTCCGCTGTCGACGGAGCTTTTTTGTTTTACAGAGTACCACCACACCACCACCAGCGAGCAACACCACGTACGTGTGTCTCGTTGCCTTGTTATAAAAACAGACGTACAAGATAAGAAGTAGCACTTGAAGAATCTTCATGGCTAGCATGTTTGCTCGGGAAATGGCCCGAGTTGCGCGAGCGCCAATGGCTATAGTTGCGGCAGCGACAGCGTGCGCTATTGCTGCGCCCCTGTCTCCTGCCCAGGCCGACGAGCGGAAGGTTGTCTCTAGCACTAGTTGAGCATACAATTGAGCAACATGCTTGGGTTGTGCATTCACGTGAATCAAGACGAGAGTGAGACGAGTGCGGTTGCAATAATACACATAAATGTAAATTTTGTTTTTCTTCAACTTAGTGATAGCGTCTACCGAGGACCACTAGGACCAACCCCGCCTCTTTTTTGTCTTCCTTGTATGCACGTACGGGCTTTTTCGTCGACCCCCCTTTCCTTCTAGCTGGACCCAACCGGGCGTGAATCGAAATTTGCAGTCGTCCTCGGTGCTCAATGGGGTGACGAGGGCAAAGGCAAACTCGTGGATATTCTCGCCCAGCAGGTTCGGCATTAGCGCAAATGCACCACTTTTTTTTTTTTCTCACTATTTCTCGTTGCTGCGCACAAGTTCATCACTATTTTTTTTGGTGTATATTGATTTCTTGCATCTTATTCTCTGGTTTCACGCAGGCGGAATTGTGCGTGCGATTCAACGGCGGCGCTAACGCGGGGCACACCCTGGTGGTGGGCGGTGAAAAGTACGCCTTTCACTTGCTGCCGTGCGGCTTCATCAACCGGGTACACACACACATGATTAAAAGCCTAGGCATACTTAAGCAGATTAATAACTTTAATTTTAGTCCCTTTTGCGGAGGTATAGAGTACGTATTACCGCGTGGGCAGGAGTTTTCGACTCAGGTTCAGTGCCGCATATTTCCATGTCCGGCCTGTGTGCATTCCTCTTCTTTTTCTTTTTCGTGAAGGCCGTTTTGGTGCTTACATCATGTGGTTCTTGCGTGGCTGCCTTCTTCTTTCTATTCTATTCCATTCTATTGTTTTTTAAAAAAATTCAGAACTGCATGAACTTCATTGGAAACGGGGTAGTGGTGCACATCCCGACCATGATCAAGGAGCTCGACGCGCTCAAGAAGTTCGACCCCAACGCGCTGGAGCGCCTGTTCATTTCCAGCCGGGCCCACGTGCTCTTCGACAGCCACCAAGCCGTGGACGGAATGCTGGAAGCCGAGAAGGACGGCAAAGCCATCGGCACCACTCGCCGCGGGATCGGCCCTTGCTATGCTTCCAAAGCCACCCGCAACGGCATCCGGTGAGACATTTACAAGAAGAGCTCGCTCTCTGCCCTCTTTGTTCTATTTTCTTTTCTCAAATCGAAACCGCAACTGTCAGAACTCAGTTATGCGACAAGGATGTCTTTCTGTGTTGCTTTTGGCTGTTGCTTCGTTGTCATGCACTCATGGCCCTATACTGTGCGTTCACCATGTAGCGCACGTAAGAGACAAGTCATAGCAGCCACGAATAGTCCTGCTGCCTCTACCACTGAATTATGTATTGACTCATGTTCTTTTATGTCTCTCTCTCTCTCACTCTCCTACTTCTTTGTACAAATTCAATGCTAATACAGGTTTGCAGATTTGATCAACGAAGAGACGTTGGAAGCGAAAATTTACGAGCTGATCAAGCACCAAAAGCTGCACTACGCGCTCGCGGTGATCGAGACTGACATCGACAAAGAGGTGCGAGCTAATTAGATCGAAGAGAGAAGGAGAGCCGCACAGTTCAATCATAGTGAACTCTTTCCCGTCTTTGCGTTGTTGCATGGTCTGGTAGTATGCTGGGTGATTCAAGTATCTTGATTTGATCGAAAGATGTCAATTTATCACAGGTCAAGAAGTACAAGGAGTACGCGAAGCTGTTGCGGTCGCAGATTGTGGACGGGGTGTCGTTTTTGCACTCGGAGATTGACCTCGGCAAGAAGATCTTGGTGGAAGGGGCAAACGCGGCTCTGCTTGACATCGACTTTGGCACTTACCCTTACGTGAGAGATATGCGTCCCTTCTGCTGTTCTTCTCTCTTTCTTGAATATTTCACGAGAAAGTCCGATTGGTTGTATTTGCGATTGGGTTGAGCATGCTTCGCTTCCATCAGCACATTGAAAGGGTTTGGTCTCAATGGTTGCATTCGTGATCTAGACTCTGTGCATTGAACTCTGTTCGAAACTCACGCACCCACTATGTAAACCGTGCTGATTAAAATGAACAACTTCAACAACAGGTGACCTCGTCCTCCACTACAGTAGGCGGAGTCTGCACCGGCCTGGGCGTAGCTCCTCGCGCAGTCGACTGCACCATTGGCGTAGTGAAGTCGTACACCACCCGGGTCGGCAACGGCCCTTTCCCCACCGAGCTCAACGATGACGTCGGCGCCTTCCTACGAAAGGCACGTGACTCAAAAAAGGAAAATATGAGGAGGTTCTTCTTTCTCTTCGATGCGTTCTCCGTAGCTCTATCTCGGTGCTGTGTGCCATAATCAACTTCGAGGCATTCTGACTACATATTATGCAGTGCTCCTTTCTTCGAATCCCAAACATTCATCATTGTCCCTTCGCACGCACATGCACGCACATGCTTTGCTTTGCTTCGTCGTCAAATTTACAGGCGGGGCACGAGTTCGGCACCACTACAGGGCGGCCGCGCCGGTGCGGGTGGCTGGACATCCCGCTCTTGCGCTACTCGCACCGCCTCAACGGCTACGACAGCATCAACATCACCAAGCTTGACGTCATGACCGGCCTCAAGACTATCAAGGTTTTTATAATAAATGTATCATCCTTTTACATCCCTTTTGTATTAGTATTCTCAAACCCTTTATTGAAGTGACCGTGCTTGTTTTCTTCTGACCCTCCATAACAGGCGTTTTTGATTGTGTTTTCACTCTTTTCCTTGCGTTTGTGTGTTCTACTTATGCGTATAGGTATGCACCCACTACCGCATTGGCGACCGCATTTTGCCCGACGGCTACATGCCTGCGTCGCTCGAGCAGTTCGGGGCCGTGGAACCGGTTTACATGGAGCTGCCCGGCTGGACCGAAGACATTTCCGAGTGCACCTGCTTCGAAGACTTGCCGACCAACGCGAAGCGCTACTTGCACAAGCTCGAGCAGCTCACGGGGGTGCCCATTTCGTGGGTGGGGGTCGGGCCCGACCGCGACTCGATGTTCCTCATGCCGCAGTTTCTGAGCCCCCAGCTAACGGGCTTGGCAGACGGGGTGAGCGTCGCGAGCTCGGTGGTGAAGCGCCACACCAAGTAAGAGAGAAAGAAAAGGAAAACTGAATTGGAGAGGAGGGCACATTTCGCCTGCCATACAAAAACAATCAAGGACTTGCTTTGCGGGTGACCCAGTGTCACCCTAGTTCAAAGCCCGGAGCATAGAGAGAAGCAACGAAAGGTGGGGTTCTTGAACACAATCAGCACACGGTGCATACTTTTGCTTGTAATTTATAACTTGGAACTTAGAACTTGGAACTTAAACTTACAAAAACACAAGGCAAAAAGCAATGTGCGCGTGGCTTAAGGGTTATGGTATGGAACGAAAACAATTTCCATCCACAGGAGGTCGATTCGGGAAGTTATCCCGCGGGATTCACCCACGGCCCACGGGGGCATAAAGCCACGCCTATCCCCGTGCTCGTGTTAATGTTTTTATATGCTTCTAACTTCCTAATTCCTGCACAGCTTCGAAGCCGCAAAGCATAATTATGAGTAAAAGAAAAGAAATAATAGAAGTAAAAGAGAAAGCCGCCATCAAATAATATTCGAGTTTCATCGGCTGTAACCAAGCACATGCTGCATTTGCAGCTCTTGTAGTCGGTTGCAACCAAGTCATTACTGGACCATTATGTAGTCACACAATTGTTAATACTATTGAAGGGAGCCGTACACCACAAGTTTGACCATCCTCGGGATAATAGATGGATCATATACCCATTAAACCAGAGGGTGTCGACTTGCGGTGTCTTAGCCTCAGCTACCCGTAGAGCATCCAGAGGAACTCGACAACGTATTCACTGTAAGACCTTTCACTTTTGTTCGTGTGAAAGACGATGACTGCCTGCCACCTCCGCCTTGACTTCCATTAGAGTCGAATACAATGCCTTGTCCTGCTGTGCTAGGCAATTTCTTGGCGTCCATGCCGTAGAAAGGGTCGAAAAGTGACTTCCAAAACGCTACAAAGGCTAGCCGGAACCTAGCAACTCTCCCGCGCTTCAGACTCAATACCTTGGGGCGAGCCCTCACAGAGGCACCGCCTCGAAACAATAAGACATTGTGCCCTATTCTAGGAATTGCTTCAGCTGTGGTTACGAAAATAAAGCATGCGCTTAGTGCTGCTAATCTTATCCGCATTGTCAGAACGACGTTGAACCAAAGTACCAACGAAGTCCCTTCGTCGCCCTTCTTCGACTTCTTCTTGAGGTTGTGCCGTCTCGAATCTACATAGCTACTGTACCCTGTAGATTTCAGATTTCGTGTTCGTGTTTTCGCGTTTTGGATTTTTGGGTGTACGTGGTTGGTAGAGGTGGCAGTCAGTTATTGCGCGTGGGCGTAAGGGCGAATCCAAGAAAGGTTTGCCAGATAGGAGCCATGGGCAACACAGATTCGGTCTTTTCTGCGCTGGTAGCCGGAGAAACAGTCGACTATGACCAGGTTGCTAAAGATGACGCGAAGTGCCGCGCCGTTACGAAAGCTCTATTGCACGGTCGACCAGTGGCTGATACCGACGGCCTCTTCGAAGCTAGCAGGAACAGACAGCCGCGCGTGGTACCAATTGCACGTTTGCCCTCAGAGTACCGGCATCTGGAGGAGATTGCATTGCCGGCTTCGTTTGAGGATCTTCAGGTTTGAAATATATCTAAGGAGGCATGATATGTGTTCTTTCGTCCTACACAGTGTTGTCGTGCTGAAGGCTAGAGGGAAGAGTATCTTTCCATTGCTTAGCGTGAACATCCAAACATTGATGCTGGCGTCGGGGCCACAATGCCACACGATCATTCATTGAGTTATACGCCGCATAGTAGGCTGCGCTCCTATATTTGGAGCTTTGATGCTTAAATTTGCCGATGTGTAACGCGTTGTACGTATTGATACACTCGTTGTGGTGTTCAACTGATTGCAGGCAGCTGACTTGAGTTTCGACGAGCGTGCGGCCGCGCTGTTTCGTATGCTAGCAGCTACACCTGGACAGCCTCAGTCACTCCGCGGCATGCTCAGGCTCAGCGCCTTCTTGAAATTCCAAAAAGCCGTGGCGGGAAACTCGGGGGCAGACCAACGGAACCTCGTGCGGCGCGCGTGGATGGCAGTAGTAGCCGAGGGCCACGGCCAGCCTCCACCCGGGCATTCGTCACCATCGCAAGGGCAGTCAGCGGGCGTGGCAGCCGCCGCTGAAGAAAGCGATGTCTTTGGCCGTCTGTTCCTGGGGCGGCAGAGTAGCGAGAAGAAGCATGCAGGTGGCAGCACCCCCATGCTGGCGTTTACGGGATTCTTGCGGTTTCTTGAGTTGCTCGAAGAGGCCGCGGCAGGGATTGACTCCGAAGATGCCCAGCATCCTAGTGCTGCTTCAGGTAGGCAACAAGGAGATGCTGCTGTCCCCAGCGGGGTGCCAGGTGCCTCAGGCAGTGCAACAGGAGCAGGAACAGAATCAGCAGCGCCTTTGTCTCCTGGCCACGGCGGCTTCGGTGAAGTAACAGACGACGACGAAAGTGACGTTGATGCTGGGGACAGTGCACGACACGACAACAGCCGCAAAGCCATCCCAAGGCAAGGCTTTATCATGGTGGAAAGCGCAGACAACCAACCACCGCCGGTAATTTCACAGACCTCGTCTTCCCGGTCACTGTTGCCACCGGCGGCAGAGTCAAGAGGGAAAGCAACACCCAAACAGGCCAAGGCCAAAGACCGCAGCAGGAATGACAACAATGACGACGACGTGTTCGGCAAACTGATTTTAGGCAAAGTAGACAAGGTGCCCTTAACTGCTAAGGAACTCGCAGCAGCGCGAGCTGCAGCGCCCATGCCTCCGGGGGCCACCAAAAAGGTGCCGCCGCCGCAACCGCTGCGGGTGGGGGATCCCGTGACCTGGAAGGGCGCTGACCAGGACGTGCCCCGGGGCAGCGTGGGCGTGGTGGAGCGCGTGCACGCAGACGGCGACGTGGAGGTGAGCTTCGTGGACCCCCGCTTCCACGGCGGCTACGGTGGGTTCGGCGAGGAAGAAGACGGGTCCGGCCGCGTGTGCTACACCTTTCAGGCCGACCGGTTACAGCAGGAAGGCAAGGCACCTGCGACCGTAGTGGGTGCCGTCCTTTCAGGGCTCCTCGATTGAGCAACCTTCCATTGAAGAATCAAAGGCTAAAGGGTTTGCTTGGATTTGCGTTATCGAGCTCTTTCTACATTTCCATTTGGGGTCGGTGGGCAGCAAGGTACAAGATACTAGATACAAGGCCCGTTTCAACTGCGACTGCGGCATTGAATTAGTCAGATGTCACAATTAGCCAGATATATGTGTACGGACCTTGAATTCAGATATCACCATTTTCCATTCAATATTCTATATCCAGTTATAATCATCAAAGCAAAGCACCACGGGAGAAGGGAGAACGGAGAACAATAGACAACAGAAGAGACAAAAACAAAAAGGGAACGATAACGCTAATTAAATCTCTCGTCTCCAGAAGCGCAACGCGACCAAATAACATAATAATTAGCGCTAACAATAACAAAATGTCCTGATTTCCTATAATCACGTCTGGGTGGTAAAATATTTCCTTTCCGCAGGACCCCAAGGAGGACCGGGATCATCGTTTTGTTGGACTGCGATTAAGCAGACGACAAACCAACTGGGCCAAGTGCGCACTTAGATCAGTTGGTTTGGGTGTACGGATTTCAGCCTGTTGATCAGGGTTCGATTCCCGTTGTCTTCCGATCAACCCAGTACAGGGGCGCACCCAGCCAATTGCATAATGCCTTGGCTGCAGTACAACTGAATAATTCAGTTGTGCGAGGCCTATAATTGGCCGGGCGATCAAATTAATATAAACCCAAGGACCGGGATCATCATATCTGGACTGCGATTAAGCAGACGACAAACCAACTCTGCTTAATCGCAGTCCAACACGGAATCCTAACCTAGCCGCAATGGGGTTTAAAAAAAAGGGACTTGCTTTGTCTTTGTGCTTTGTGCGCTTTGAGGGTTTTCTGCTACGCTGCTACTGTGAGTGTAAGAGAGCCAATTCTACTTGCTTGGCTTTCCATTTCACTGGTTCCAATGCCACGGTGACGGAAGGTTCAAAGAAAGGGTGCTCCGGCGCTAAAGGCCACGTTAATGACGAGCTTTCGGCGCTGCTACAACTGATGCTCTGTTGCGACGGAGGCTCAGTAAACCCCGTGCCAGATGCAGAAGAAGTCTTTCCATTCAATTGGCTTGAAGCGTTACTAGCGTGGCCCTTGCTATTAGCAGCCGCAGCAAGACGCTGTATTTCTGTCAGGAAATCACCCCTGCACACTCGAGAAGGGTCCGTGCCTACTAACACCATTGAACCTCGCAAAGCTGCCTGAAGTCACGCGGAAACATTTTATATGCACAGCGAAGATTTAAAGGTTAGTGATCTACTAATAGTGATTGTAGAACATTAAAGCAGTCTCTACCGAGGCAGCCCCTGATGCATCAATTTTACAATTTCATAGAGTCCTGAACCTCATTGACGCGCCGTGCAGTTCCAACAGACAGTGCTTTTTCGTACAGCAAATCCGCAGCTATCACCTGAAGAATACACGCGACAAGTACGTACAATTGAGCATGATAGATGACACATCAAGGATAACGACGCGATATTCAATCAACTCTTAGCTACTAAAAGCAACGCACCAAATCCGCGGATGGGAGTGGCGAGGCCATGTCGCACACGTCGAAGAGCATGGTCGACAACCCTGGTGAGGAAGGACCTTCTGCAACTCGAAGCTGGTTTTGTGTTGCCCCTTTTTCGATCAAGTCTAACGCCTAGAGCAAGCATTGAAATTTATTGAGCATCGCGTATCACTTCCTTTTGATCACGTTTGATGATATTATTTCAAGCGTGGGTTTCCAGCCTACATATTCAAGTCAATCTGCCTTACGTACCTCAACGGAGATGTCGGTAGCGACCACTGAACTAGCGCCGAGTGCGGCTGCCACAAGAGAGCACAGGCCGTTGCCTGCGCCAAGTTCCAGAACGTGCAAACCTTTGAGAGTTCCGCCACGCACTAGAAAACATGACAAAAAAAACAATCAAGCAGAAGAGGGCGTACTGGCGTATTAGCACACTGTGAGCATAAGAGATACACAAAAAGAAATAAAATGCGCCGCTCAAACGACATATATTCCTACCTTCCGCGATTTTGGCGAGACGGTGGGCGCATCCTAGAGCTGCGGGCCAAAGTTTCATGCCGTATGGGTTGTGCTCTGCGGTCGACGCTGCCCACCTACAAGATTCAACGAGCTTTTTATTGAACTCATGTATGATCTACTAGTAGGGTGCTTTCGAAGAAAACTGTGGCGAATCATCGCACCATTTGTTGTCGTCAACCTCAAAGACAGTAACTCCGCGCTCAATATTCCCTATCGGCACTTCGATTGGGCGGAGCTGCAGCCCTTGTAGGGATGTTGTTTGCGTAGCCTCGACGCCAAGTGCACATTGCACAAAAAAAGCCCAGCAGGGATTTAACCAAGCAGGCATCATGATGAAGAGAGAAATGATAATTATTTCATCATAGATATATGAAACTTAAAGGTGTCCACTCTAAAGCTATAGTAATAATCGTTGTAACTGTAGTTCGAGTGGGACCAAACGGCTTTACGAACAACTTCAGCTTCCACTACAGAGGACACGGCTAGTAGGCTTAGGCAAGGCTAGCTCTAGAGACTACTACAGAAGTAGTTAACTTTTACGTTGCTTACAAGATACTATTAACTACTTTCTGTACGTACATTTGCGTCTGTATCTTTTTCGTCTTTTTTGATGTGAGCTGTAAAAGCTGTGATCTATCGTTAGCTACACGATAAGCTCGATAAGCTCGATTGCTAAGTGGAGGTGGAGGCTATCTTCATAAAGGTGCTTACGTTATCAAAAGCGCCTTGCTTGTAGTTTTACCGGGATGTTCTCAACCAGTAAACATGAAATGGAGGCAGCTGCGAAAAGCCTGCGTTTGTAGTGCATTGAACTCTTTGACACAATTTAGTTGTGGGCTTTGGAGTAGCCTTGGCTCTAAATAGGTATGGAGGCCGAGTTATCCCAGGCACAAAAGAGCAAGAGTACCAAGTTGGCTCTAGGTCAAAAGCGGAAGATCGCTACTCCAGTTGAAGTACCTAAATGCAGCAGAGAGGAAGGTCAACGACCACTCACTGTGCAATACCCCAAAAGTGTGACGAAAGGGACTACGAATGTCGACGACGCTGACTTGGAGCAACGGAAGAACTCTGCTATTTCAAAATTGCAGGCGCATGAGAGCAGGTGCTATGCTTCAAAAGAAGCTGCTGTTGTTCAAGCTAAAGACACAGTCGACATAGAGGCGGCTAGAAACGATTGGATACGTGCCATCAAACGTCGAAGGGAGATCGAGGGCATGTCTCTCGAGGCGTTCAAAATTTGGGAGGAGAAGTTTAACCAGCCGGCTGAACCCCAAAGAGCAGAAACCGAGCGTGCGGAGACGACAGATCAATCGGATAACAATGACGCCAAAAGGATCAGTCACAGTGTTCAAGCTCCGCGCATGGCGCAGGCTCGAGAGGCTCCCCCGTCTTCGAGTGATCGCAACAAAGGATTGTCCAAGTACGGAACTAAGCGTGCGGAGACG
>Ga0307931_1001603_pt1 | contig 14887 bp, 10 predicted proteins | sample OrgLakmetageno47_FD_201816 | JGI IMG/M metagenome (GOLD analysis project Ga0307931, IMG submission 201816) | Saline water microbial communities from Organic Lake, Antarctica - #47 | ecosystem: Environmental > Aquatic > Non-marine Saline and Alkaline > Saline | place: Antarctica: Organic Lake... | reverse complement strand
ATTGGCCTTCTGGAGCGAATTCGCTAGCGCATTTGCAGCTCAAGTGCATTCTTTATGTGCCTCTGTGACTGCTGTGTACTTGTCTTTCTTTGTATTTGGGAGAGTATTAACTAGACTAGACTAGACTGGACACGATAAGTGATCCTCAAGTTTTCGAGAAGAAAATATCGCTGTCACGGCTGGCATAGACTCGGCGTTCGAAGTCAGCCTTGCCCAAGACAATCACGCGGCCGCGCAGGCTTGATGCTGGCATCACTTTCTTGATACTGTTCACCATCACCTCGCGCGGGTGGCCGTTGGCTGGCTTGCGCATTTCAAACAACTCCACGCACTGCTCGTGGTCGTCTTCAGCACCACTAGTCTCTTTGGTGGCCCCACTACACATAGTAGTCTTGCCAGTATTGCGCACAGGGAAGGCCTTGATTCTTCCTACAGCGATAGCAGCTCCAGGTGAAGCTTCATACCGAACACTGTCTCCAACCTCATAGCGCACCCCATCCTTCACCTTCAGCACCTGGAAACAAAACCCGCATTCATGCAATATAGCTCATGAAGGTGAAATGATGGATGCGCAAAATCGTTTCACAATACATTCACTATAATTGAAGACAAGTATGCACTACTAGTAGCTCCTAAAGTAGTTGACTTCAAATCAGCTCGCAAGCAGGATGAAGAGTACACGTACCGCTTTATCGCGTTGTACCCAGGCCGCATCGACATCGTCAGCCGCCGCTTTTGAAGCACATACGGGGCGCAGTAAATAGGCTGTATCATCCACGCGGCGGCGATGCAAGAGGCATTGCATCAGCCACTCGTAGGTCAGCACCTTAGCGAGCAAAGTGCGCACAACATCAAGTGGAAAAAGCAGTTTTAAGGTACGGAATTAACATAAAATCAAGTGGAAGGTTGCAAAATTATGCTTTCAATCTGTCGCCATATCCTGCTATCTATGGAAGTAAATAAAGTATATACCTTCGTGCCGGGAACTTGGTTGCAGGCCAGACGCATTTCTTCGGTGCACAGTTCATCGCAGATCTGCGCGTCAAGGCATTTGGCAGCGGATGCCTCCATTGCCCATTGACTGGCTCGACTGGCAGCAGCCGACTTGGCTGGAGACACCAAAACCGCACTTGCCTTGGAGGCTTTTGCGACGCATTCCATGGAGTGAGCTCCCGCAGCAAGCACCAATAACCTCATGTTGGCTGCCAGAGTCTTGTCGGAGCACACGACGCGAAGCGTTAGTCCTTGCAATGGCGCTTTTTCGAACCCACCACTGCTGCTGCGCCGCGAGTCGCTACTCGAAGAAGACGCTCGCTTCCCGGCACCTCCGCGATGGCCGGTATCACTACTTGATGTGCGAGTGCCAGTAGCGCTACTCGCAGTGCTGTTGCTGGTGTTATTGATGTCAGACATGCGAGGCGCCTCTACAATAGCTCCGTCGTCTGCGAAGAGCCAGGCACCCTTGCTGCGGTCTTGGCCACTTGGGTTGGTAGCGCGGTCGTGCGCGCGCGCAAAACCTAGCGGGAGATGGTAAGGGTCTAGCGGCGCCACCAGTGTTCCTGCGCGAATGCAGTCATCGACCCACTGTGGATGCAGTAAATGGCAGCCATCCATGGCAACTGCTTGCAAGTACTTCAAACGTTTACCACCTCGTGCCACTGACAGAAGCACGTCAACTTTACTTGACGCTCGTTCATTCGCCGAACTCGCAGTACTACTGCTGATGCCACTGGTGCTGCTGCTGGAGCTACCCTTCAAGACCAAGGACGAGGGCGAGGCTGCAGGAGGCGGCAGAGGCACCTGGTCAACTACCGTGGCGCCACAACGCACGAGTTTCTCTTGCAGTTCCTCTTTCGTGGGCTCGAAGTCCACTGCATCGCTCATGTTATGAGTTCCACTGCCACTGCTCCAACGCGACTTGCCGGGCGTTCCAACCGACATCCGTTGGTTACTACCATTGTTGCCATGGCTCAGTCTTTCGCCAACTCCGGTGCTAGCTGCTTTGGCACTCGCTTGGTTGCGATCTGCTTGAGACTCAAAACCGGACAGCATGAAGGTCAGCCCTTTGAAGAGGGAAGCTTGGGCGGCATTGAGGTCAGCTGAAGAACCAGACGATGACGACGACGAAGAGGAGGTTCCAGTCCCGCTTGACTTGCGATGGCGCTCGTTGATTTTGCCCACTCGCATAGATCCGTCAATGTGGTGCTCTTTGCAAAATTGCCGGACCTGAACACGTGAAAGAAAGAAACAATTGAGTGACGACTACATTGTGAACGTGAGATTTGTTCAACAGATGCAGGAAAAACAACTAAGTATCGAATGAAGTCAGAATTGCGTGTTCCAATCCAAAGACATTCACCTCAATTTCCGTCGCGAAGAAACCGTCCCTGCGAGCAGCATTTCGAGTTTCCAGCACCAAAGTAGATGCCTCACCTCCTGGTGATGTTCCGACCACCTTGAGTGCTTGCGCATGCTTGGCAGCGGCGGCAACATTAGCTTGTGGGCGGCCGTACAGCTCACTTGCTTGAAACCACCCCATGCGGCGCAGCGCTGGCCACAAGACAGATGCAAAGTCACCGTCGAGCATAGAGTCATTCCACTTCGGCGCAAACGCGACTTCGGACGAGAGTGGCGATTTGATAATTGGTGTGATGACAGGCACTTGTTCGCTTGCCTCTAGGTCATTGGGTGCAGAAGTAGAAGGCGAGACCTTCAGCTTCTTCTCGCAGTTGCCCTCCTTCATCTGCCCAGGATTAGGCGAAACCTCTACAGCAACTGGGTCTCGATGGTCAACAACTTGGCGCTTCCGAGGACTCACACGAGGGCATGGTACATCTGCAGTAGCAGTGGCTATAGGAGCTTCAGAAGGGGCATCGGTTATTGTGGAAGCTAGCAATGAAGGGTCTGCTACTGCTGTCTCACCACCACTTTTATTTGCTGGTGCGTCAGAAATACCGTGAGGAGCGGGCGTAGAAGCAAACAAAGCATTGACAACTTGTTCGATGGGCGCACTACCGTCGCCACCGCTCCCTCCTCCTTTCTCGACACTAGGGGGCTGATGGCTGACTTCGCCATGAATGCTTTTGGACGATGAAGCCATCCCTTGTGGAGGGCTCATCGGAAGCTGTACCGACGGGCGAAGGGGTGAAGAGGGCAATGGAGACGACATGGTGCTGCTCTTTTGAGCGCGATGTCCTAAAGGGGACTGAGCTTGAGTTGCTTGAGTAGAATTGTCCAAGAGGTGCCGCGGCATCTCTGCCTGCGTTGCCTGAGTTGACTCCAAAAGCTGGCGCTGTGTTTCTTGCGTTTCTTCTTCTCCAGTCTGACGGAACCCTTCATCATCATCAGACATGCCAGCATCATCTTGTTGCTCTGGAGCATAGTTCCCGGGCGCCAGCACAGGTGACGAAGATACTCGAGGCTTTAGTCGACTTGCTTTGGCTCGTGGAGGCAATAAAGATGATGTTGAAGTTGCCGATGATGCTGCTGCTGTTGTTGATGATGATGACGAATGTGCTGCTTTTACAGTGCTACTATCACCACTGCTACTGCTACTACTCCCACTTATCCCAGCACTGGTGCTCTTCATGAAGCTTTGCGCAGTGCGCTTGCTGGTTAAAGGCTGTGCCGTTTCGAAATGCGCTGCCATGGTGCCGACGGCATGGTTCCCTTCGAAGAGCTGCTTCTTTTCCACCACACCTCGACCGTCACCCCAGTCGCAAGCGTCGAAACGCACCAACCACCTGCCTTCCCCCGCTTCCGCGCATTCGTCCCGGCCCAGATCGTCCCGGCGGGACATGTAGCTCTTGCAGGGTTGCCAGCCAATTACTCGACCAGTGAGGGGCGCGCCTGAGGGCTTGCCGTTTTTTAGTGCTGATTGGCCAGAAGAAGGACCGGGCCGCATCAACAGGTCGGCACCAACGTCAGGAAACAAGTCCGAAACTTCGCCAGGCTCCAGCACCCATTCAGGCTCAGGCTCATTGTCATCATTGTTACCATCTCTATTGTCATGGTAGTCGTCATTGACGTTGTCGTCATTATCATGCTCGCCGTCAAATTCAATGTCGTCTTCCTTTTGATCAGCGAGCTTGGTTGGTTGCAAATTCATTGGTGAAGCAGCAGAATTTGCGACCTTCCCTGGTTTTGTTTTCCGAACGGCTGCATGATTGCGCTTAGATCCAGTACCACCGCTGTCACGCTCATTTCCTCGATGATTGTCTCGTGCTGGCGTGTTTTTCTCTGCCGAAGCAACTTTTTTACCGGCAGCCTTGGACTGTTGCGCGCTTTTTCCTACGGGTACTGTAGATTTCGATGAATTGCTCGCGTGCGACGAAACATTCCTTTCGCGCTTGTCTCTTCCCACCTCTTTCTGATCTTTTGCTTCTGCTTTCAAATCACCTTTGGCTTCATTTGGCGTGGTCTTGGTTCGGCTCGTTCGAGGAGCAAAGGCGTCCATGAGGCTTTTCTGCTCGCGCTCGGCAGCTGCCACGGCAGACACGGCACTGGCCCATGTTGCAGTGGATGTATCAGCACCGTCGAGACTTCCAATGGACGAGGAAAGCGCCGTCAGTTGAGCAGCCAAATCCTCGCGGCCGACCAAAAGAGCGCGATGAGCAAGAGCATCAGCATCTTCCGCTGTAGGGTTGGTACAGGATGATGGTGACGACGTAAAATTGGCCGCTAGGGAGAATGACGATGACGAGGTGGAGTTTGCCGTTGACGAAGCATTTGCCTTTTCCCAAGCCATCGCGTCTTCTAGAGAATTAAACATGGACACCCCGAGCTCAGCCGTCTTCTTCGTGTAGCCTGGACGAAGGTATACCCACGCGGCGAGACCAGATCCAGCTGCATACTGCCACCCTTTTTTCTTGGCGGCGTTCCACCAATCTTGCGCTGAGGGTGGCTTCTTCTTTTGTGCTTGAGGAGCTGAGCCTACGGAGCTTTTATTTCCCTCTGAAGGACGCTTTTTACTCGACGACAACGATGAGGGTGTCTTGTTGCTCTTAGCAGCAGGAGATTTTCGATTTTCACGGGCTAAAAGTTCACCAAGCGGCACATTCTGCGACTCCCGGTCCCAAAACTGGTCGGCTGGTGCTTCATCTTCTTCCTCATCGGATTCTCGGTCGTCACCAACTTGGCGTGCCTCAGCAAATCGAGATGCCAAACTTTGCCGAGGTGTTACTTCCTTTGTTTCCTGTGCTTTCGTGTCTTTGCCGGTACTTTGCCGGCGGGTTGCTGCTGTCTGAGCAGAGCTTGGAGGTGCTTGCTTCGAAGGCTCATGCGCAGTTTCGTCGAGATCCCAAAGAGCATAACGAAGGGCCCATCGGATGACCTGGTGTAGAAAAATGTAGGAATTAAAATGAAAGGATGGCTCGCTTTCAGCATATAAATACCGACTTCGCATCTAAGTGCTAGTGCACCCATTGATGTACGTTGAGTCCTCACCGTGAGAACTTTTACCACTTCCTCATTAAAATATCTCACTCACCGCGTGATCGTGCACGAAGTAGTCGACTTCTAAACCGCTGTCGCCGTGGCCTTGCACTAACTTGCCACTTCGCACTTGAGCCTTGCGCGCTTTCTCAGCTGCTTTTCGCTCATCACCTTGCTCGACATATGTAGTCGCGGCAGGCGCACCGCTCCGAGGTCGCACGTAGAAATAATTGCTGCCAAGTAACAAAACGATTACAATAGTAGATGAGCAGGTATGCGCGTGACGACAATGCATACAGACAGTAACACACTTTTAGCAGTTATAGGCGATACTTATGACTGTAAAATTTGTAAGAAGTATGAATCGTTGAAAGAAAACTATCTCTGCGGTAGTCTTTATTATAGACTTTATTAATCTCTGTCATTGGAATACGTACTGTGTGAGATCTCCCGGCATATGAAACCACCCAAGCTGCGTGGAAAGGTGCTTCCAAAGCGGAGCCCACTTCACTCCACGGTGCGCGTCTGCGTGTAGCGACAAGGGCAAGCTCTTACGGGGCTTTGCAGATGCTTTTGATTGGCCGTGCACATGCTTCAAAGAATCATCAAACACGGCTTCAACTTCGTAATCTTCATCCTCTTCCTCGTCACCATCTGCTATTTCAACTGATGCTCGGTGTCTGATCCGTTTGCTACCTGTCGAAGATTCGACGCGACTTGCTGCGGCTGCTGTTGCCTTTGCTTTGCGCTTGAATGGGCTACTGGTATTTGTTATGGCTGAACGCTCGGCAGCCGAGTCACGGGGCAGTGCGAATGGATCTGCTTCACCATCTCGTTCTCCGTCACTCCACTCACCGCCTCCATCGTCCTGAAATCCATCGTCGTTGTCACTGCTCGCATCATTTTGAGCTTGATCGATCGTTTCGGGCCGGCGAGTCTGTGCTCCCTCCAGAGATTCAGCCGTTGATTTCGCTGGCGCAGCCAAGGTTGTATTTGTCGTGATTGTAGCCACCCCTGCTGCTGGATTGCTGCTAGACGCACCTTCAGAGACATGCGGAACTGTCGCAGTGGTAGATGTCGTGGACGACTGTACACCAGCCGCTGATCCTTGAGGTTGCGCGTCTGCAACAGCTTGCGTCACTAATTGCAAGTACTGTTGGTGGTCCATAGCCCCTTTCGACCATTGCCGCTCTAAAAACGACAACACAGTGTGCAGTGAGGACGCTGCCGTAGCGGCATCATTCGTAGCAGTAATTGTAGCGGTCGGCGTTGATGCTGTCGATTGAGCCGTAGGAACACCAGATGGAGAAGTGATATGCGCCAAGGGAGCTAACGGAGTGAGCGCCACCTGCTGCAGCACTTGCGGTCGTGGTTGTAGTGGTGCGTTGGCAGTAGTGGTTGTTGTCACTTGAGCATGGGCCTGAATCGAAGACACTTTGGCTCGTTTTCGGTCTTCCGCTCGACGCATTGCCACACTAAATCCTCCCTGGCCATCGTCAAGACCGCCGGCATTTTTTGAAACGTGCTCTTCTTTTGCCATGATTGAGCTGTTCGATTCACTACTATTCTGATTTCTTCCACTGCTGCTACTTTTGCTGCTGTTATCAATGTTGCTTGGCCTATTGGTAGTAGAAACAATGGAGGTGGCTTCAGAATTACGTTTGATACGGCGTTTTTTTTCTGATGACTCATTGTGCCGAATGACAGGCTCTGGAGCACCCTCTTGAGTGTTTTCCAGCCCATCGTCGCACCGCGGCACAAAATCTTCGTCGTCATCTGACATGGAGTCCGCAGAAGCTGCAACATCAGCTTTAGCAGAAGCCGCAGCATCAGCATCAGGAGCAGGTAACGTGGCAGCGGGGGTTGTCGGTTTTTGAGGCCGAGGCACCCATTCTGTCGTGTTTAGACCAGGCGTGGTGGTCGATGGGAGCACAGCTGCTGGTTGCTTCACCGTTGATGGCATCGCCTTCGCTGCACACACAGGCTCGGGAGCATCCTCTAGAGCGCTAGCTTCCACTTTCGCGGCAACCACCGCTGAATCCAATGCTAGATTCTTCTCTGGTGCTGAGTCAGCTGCTATTGTAGACGCATCACTGGTTGGCAAGTGCTGTTGTTGTAGAGGGTGTACTTTCGACCACTCTAGCGGCGAATGATTCATCTTGTCGCCAACACGGTCACTTCCAGTAACTTCTTGGCCGCTAGGCTTCCGGCCTGTGCTCATCCACACTCCAGCCTCAGAAGCTGGCTTCTTAGCATTTGCGACATACGTGGCTGGGGCACCAGTTGAAGCTTCTCCCGAGGCAGCATGCGAAGAAGAAGGTTTCTCAGGGTCTGCAGCAGAGCAATAAGGCGACGCATCGGCCGAATTGCACGCCGACAACCACAAAGGGCCACCACCGTTTGTTGACATCACGGTTGCACTTCCGTCGCTCTGGGCTGCGCCACTCTTGTTGTCGTTCTTGCGGCCAGTGGCAGTGCTATTGCTGCTGCTGCTGCCGCTGCCTTCGCATGGCATTCCACTTGCAGCGAAAGTCGATTTCGCTTGGCCTGGAGCAGCCTCCGCCGCGTCAAAGTCCTCTGCCGCCCTAATGGCAAGCCCTGCTACGAGCTCTTGGCTGCTCGTGATCGCCTGCTGATGCTTCACTTTGGGTGACCCCGAAAAGTATTTACTCCTGACTGCGGGACTGACCGAGTACGGCGCAGTGGCAGGGAACGGCGATTTCACCTGGTCTGGCGAAGTTGGCAACGGCTCACCCAAGTTGTTGCGTTCTTGGGCTACAGGTGAAGTACAGGGATGCTCTGCAGCTGCCACAACACTGCTGACACCGAGGCTGCTACCACGATTGGTGTGGCCTACATGGCGCTTCAACGGAGAATGCTGGGAAATGTAGGTTTCCTCGTCCCCTGTAAGGAGTTGACCTGCGCCCTCACTACCAGGCTGATGATCAACCCCATTGCGCCCCCCAGATGCACCACGAAGTTCCACCACTGGTTCATCAGCATCAAGACCATCCTCATCCTCGTTCTCGTCTTCATCCGAGTGCATTTTGACAAAAAGAGATCCAGTGCGGCGCGAAGATTCTTTTACTCCAGCTCCACCCACCAACTCTTCTCCTCTTTTGTTATCGACGTCATCAGTGACCTTATCGTCGGCTTCATCGTTGCTGTTACCATTGCCGTTACCATCGTCTCCAGACTCATCGTCAGATCCACTACTAAACGATTCTTCTACCCGCTCTGGCATGCGTTCTTGCGTCGCAGCTGGGCTGTGCGTGCGCGCTGCCGTCGACGGTGCCTCCAGCACACCGCTGCGACTTCCCTTCTTGTCAGCATCAAGAGCTTCACCGGCGCTCGTTGGCTCATTTTCTTCATCCTCTACATCGGTTCCGCCTTGAGTGCCCGTGCCAAATTCGACGTCGTCTTCGTCATAGTTTTCGCCTTCCATTTCGTCGGTCGACTCCTCCATCTCGTCATGGTCCTCCTGTCCTTGTGCTGAAGCGTTACGCTCTTGTGTTGCAGGAAGCTGCAAAACAGCGTTCTCTGCATGAAGCACATCCTCCCCCATCGGAGCGACTTCAGGCAGCACTGAAACTCCAACTTCGCCATTAGCAGGGGCAGCAGCTGCAGCGACAGCACCATCATACGATTCTGACGCCGTTACTTTGGGTGAATCCGAAGGCAGATCTTGCGCTGCATCTATATTAATCTGACCGTGGCCTTTGCGACTTTCGAAATCGTTGACGTCACCTGCTTCCATTTCTTCAGACTCCATACCGCGCGGACGCGCTCCAGAAGCTCCCCCGATTTCTGGCAAAGAATCAAGCACGCCGCCTTCATGCGCTTCGCCTTCTTCGACTAATCCACTGTTCTGAACAGTCTCCAAGGTCTCATTGTCTTTGCCTGATACTTCTTCATTCTCCTCAGTTGTCTCCACGTAAGGCAGTCTTGGTGCCACAGCCGGTGTACAAGGAGTCGGGGAGTAAGGTTGCGTCTCAGGGCATCCGGCACCAGCTCCAGGTGCATCCTCCTTCGATTGAGAGTCCCCCGACAGCGCTCGTTGAGGTGAATAAGGCTGAGTTGGAGGGCACCCACCAGCAGCTCCGTATGCAAGATCCTTGGGTTGAGACTCTGACAACGCCTGTTCAGTGGAAGTGCCAGACGGCTCCAATTGAGTAGCTAGGCCTAACTGTCCCTGTTTTTCAGTATTCGTATTGTCGCTGTTCTCTTTTAGAGTTGGTGAAGCTTCTGCTTCACCACTGTACAAAGTATCAGATTCAGCGCTAGCCGAGTGGGCCGCTGTCACCCGGCCTTCTATCTTGCTGGCGGCAAGAGCTACAGCCAGAACGTTTCCATCGGGGATGGCATCACTGGCAAGAACTGGCCCGTTGTCTGGAGGGTTTTCATGCTCATTAGATCCCTCAGCTACAAGAGGGCGGTAATCAGGTCCTGCTGCGTCCTCAATACTCGCGCATTCCTCAGCTACAATACCCATTGCAGCACCTGGAATGCTAGAGTCGCTCTCCTTGTCGTCTGCTGACGTGGCTAAAGTAGCCGTCTCGGTGTTTGTGCCCTCCGCCGCTGGCGTCGCTAGAGTCGTTGCTTCAACGTCATCAGCAGTCGTGAAATCTGTAGGTACATCTGAGTGCTCTCTTTCTCCTGGCAGCGCAGTTGCCGCAGTGCTAGGAACCACGCTAGTGGTGGGGTTCGCTGTAATGGGCAAGGCAGGGGCATCTTGTACCAATCCCACTGCTTCGGATATCGCCACTGGGTTTGGTGGCGTTTGCGCTGACAGAAGGCCGTCGAGATAGTCATCGTCGGGATTCACCTACACCATTCAAATAATCTTAGGAAGGTGGCAAACATTAAGGTGGCCTACTTTCATCAGTGCCTGGAATAAGTTGTGCTACTCGGTATATGAGTGGCTTCGAACCTTGTCGGCGAGGTTCGAAAAAGCGGACGACGGCCGTACGTTGGGCACTTCCGGTTGCTTCACCGGTTGAGAATGCGGCTGCGACTACACACAAAGACGAAGACATCGTGAGAATGACCCAAGACGCACTAGTTTATCGGCGCAGTGGACAGAAAAGCAGTGTGTGCAAGTGTGCCACCTGAGTTGTCATCGGCGTGTACGAAAACGGATTGACCTCCTATAAGAACAAGAAATGACGGAAGTTAGTGGGCGCGGAGTCTAAATTGATTTGAACGCCCGGCAGGACACATACTTCCAAGGCCTCTTCGCCTTCGTCCATGGCGCTTCTATTACTAGCCACTCGATGGGTTTAGGAATGTTTTCGAAAAAGTGCGCAAATTTTGTTCGTGATCTATTCAAATTATCAGCGAACAACAGACCAACGACCCCCCTTCGTAAACTCTCCCTGTGTTCTTTTTGTCGTTTTTTTTTTCTCCTTTTTCCCGTGTAGCCCTGTCCTCTCTCGTTGTTGTTTTTCACGTGCACCTGGCCACTCCTGGCCTTCCAATGCATTTCTTGATGCCGCTTCTTAAAAGCAAGTTCTTTTTTTTCGTTTTTCTGGTCGTTAAGGCCATGTGCCGAGAGGTCTACATAGGCCCGTATTGGCCCATGCTCCCTGCTGGCGGCCCTCCCCCCTTTCCCATGCCCCCTCCTGGCCCCATCATTCCTTTGCCCCCACCGCCTTTTCCAGCACCCTTCCCAATGCCTCCTTTGCCACCGCCACCACCGCCGCCCATCATCACGCCACCACCACCACTACTCGCCCCGAAGCCGCCCCCGCCAGCATCCGCGCTGCGGCCGCCTATACCCGAATTGAGGCGTTGCATCCAGACGAAGGCCTTGAAGTGCGTGCCGACTCTCTTGACGAAGTCTCGGAAGTCCACCCGCTGCTGGTCGGATGAATAGAACAAAGTGAGTTTTTTCTTGTCGAACTGCCACTCGGCGTCGTCGATGCCCATGGGCAGCTGTTGTTCCATTACCAGCGACCTCGCGGTTTCCACTGCCTGTGTTTCGGCCTGTGCCTTAGGCTTGTAACCCTTCACGTCGGCGTCGGTTGCCACTCGCAGCGCGCGCCGAAGCGCAAAAGTGTCGCCTGCTTGTTGCCGGCCCAACTGACAAGGTGAGAGAGGGAGAATAGAAGGGAGAGGTTGAGGAGTAAGAGGGAGATTCTTGGACGATCGTTGGGAAACACTCACACGGGCATATGGTTGAGAACAGGCTCGAGTAAAATGCTTCCCCCTTCCACTCGTGCATAGACAAACATGAAGTCAAGACGAAGGCGCGTTGGACTGACAATCATCCAGACACCCCCCATACATGCACACACTTCCCCACCTGTGTCACGACGAGGCCCACATCTTCGCCGGGCGAGCACTCCACCCACATGTGGTAGGGGCCCTGAAACGACGCGCACCTCGCCGCCAGCGCAGGGTCGTCCACCCGGAACAACTCCACTCTCCCGCGCTTGAACTCCACTCGCACCGCTGCGATCCCTACGCTAGGTGCCGAAGCACCGCCGCCGCCGCGACCGCCTCCTCCTCGACCGCCTCCCATCATCATCTGCTGCCCGGGACCACCGCGACCTCCGCCACGGCCCATTCCCATGGGACGACCACCACCTGCAGGCTGTTGCTGCATGCCGGGAGGTGGGAGGACCATACCGGGCGGCGGTGCCATTCCTGGCGGTGGGGCCAAGCCACCTCCACTGCCACCGTAGCCTGGGAAAGGTGATTGTCGTTGTTGCTGTTGGTATTGCTGATGCTGCTGCCTGCCCTGCTGGTGTTGGTGCGGTGGTTGTCCGTGCTGCTGCTGCTGCTGCTGCGAGGAAGGTTCAACGACCTGAGTCTGCACCCGCGCTACCACGGCGTCGAGCTTGATGGGGTCAATGTCGCCGTTTTCGCCCACCATTTCTGCCACCAGCTCGGGGTGCGCAATCAAATGGTGCACCTTTGAGAGTAAAGGTGGTGGGGTGGTGGTGTTCGCATTCGTTAGATTTGAAAATGAGGCATTCAGATGCTAGGAAGAGTCAACAACAACAATATCAAAAGATGGAATGATGCAAGAAAATTATAGAAATACTTGGTGGTGCCCAGGCAAGACACATGTTATATTTTGCTCCAAATACCCCACGTCAAAACTCACACGTCTATGCACCAACGCTCACACACAAATATCTACACGCTTACCATAGCCGGCGTCAAATGTTGGAAAGCTTCTGGCAGCTGCTCTAGGACGGCGTCTTCTTCTGCGATCCACAGCGGCGCAAACGCCTCTTCGCTCGAAGGAAAGCACGCCTGAAGCTCCTCGATTTGGTCGTCGGCTAAGCCACTCAACATGCTGCGCACTGTGGCGACAACATCGCTGCTGAGACCGGTGCCGCCCCTCGCCGCTATGGCCGCGGCCGCCACCGTAGCTGCTGGCTGTTCCAGATCCGGGTCCCCGAGGTCCACCTAGATTTAAAAGAGAAAAATAGAACAACAAGTAGTTGAGGCAATCGAATGTTTGCAGGAGAGCTTTCTTACTCTACTGTACAAAGGAGCAAAAGTACAATGTATAAGCATCTTTGATCCAACTCTTTTTCTCCCACATCCACGGGCTCACCCGTTCACCAAACAAGCTCTTACCTCGGGGCACACCACTCGCTGCACGTCTGCCACGCTGTACAGTGGCAGCACCGCCACCCCAGTGCCGCCTTCTTCTTCTCCAGCGGTGGCGTCCGCCGCAAAGGCCATGGGGTCAGCGGGGGGATCGTGCGAGAGAAAGAGCTCGAGGAGCTGCGCGTTGCGGTGGTCCTGCACCTCCACCTGTACAGGGGGGAGACAGCCAAACAAATTCGGAGGAACCGTTCGAGATAAGATAACTACATGGGAAATTACGAGGATTGAGGTTTGGAACGATACTTGAAACTAAGGTCACCTTCTGCTTTGGACTCGGACAAGATAACACAGAAGAAACAGGACTACTACACGCTTGTGTTACTTTCTTATTAATTTTACCTCCATTGAGTCCAAGCCGTCTCCGTCGTCACGGTCGACCGCTAACCCACCGCCCAGCGCTGCCGGGCTGCGGTACCCAACATCTTCTTCTTCCTCTGCTTCTTCTTCCGCGGCATTGCCCTCTTCGTCTCCTTCCGTCTTAACACCTTCACCCTTCCTCTTGAGCTGCTGCTTGGGCCAGCACCCACTCGCCATGGCCTCTACAGCAGCCCACGCCGCCGCACGCGCCTCGGCCTTTTCTGCTTCCAGCGCCGCCCGGGCCTCTTCCATTTGCTGCTTTTCTTTGTTGGCCTCGTCTCGTCGCTTCTCGGCCAGGCTACCACCACCACCACCGCCGCCACTGCTGACTCCTTCGTCTTGGTCGCCTTCACGGCCGCTGCCTCCTTTTTCGGTGACGAACTCGCGCACTGCCTCCAACTCTCCTCCTTCCTCATCCAACCACCGTAGCTTCTTGCCTGCGCTCTTGCCTGCACCGCCACCACTGGCGCCACCGCTGCCGCCGCCGAAAGAGCTGCCATCTGATTGGTCCCCGTAGAAAGCGCTGCCTGCCTCGTACTCGTCGTTGTCGAAGCCTTGGTCCATCGATGAAATGGGCTGGAAGGCATCGGGCACTGCGCTGCTGTCTCGCGCACCGTACAACCTCGTAGTCGACCCATCGGATGAGGAGGAAGCGGCTGAAGGCCCATTGGAAGAAGCCGCCGCAGCCGCCGCCGCCCGGGAGCGCTCCAGGAGGTTGGCCTGGCGCTCGGCCCGCTCTTTGCTTACATGTGCCTGCCGCGCCGCCAGCTGCTCAGCGCTCAACTTCTTGGGGCCCGGCAGCAGCGACGACAAGGACGACGAGGGCGACTGCGCGGCCATCGCAGCACCAACACTGGAGCTAGCACTACCGGGCTTGCTGGCCATCACGTGAGTCAGAGCTTCGCCTTTCTTGAGGGCCCGGCGCTGCGCGATGCGCTCTTCCCGGAGCTTGCGCATTTCCGCGGCGCGGTCGCGCGGTGCCATATTGGCGCGCGACTTCCCACTAACACCACTAACACCTCCTCCGAGGGCGTCGCCCATGACGTCAGCGGCAGCGCGAGGCCGTTTCGATGCGCGTGGGTCCGACGAAGAAGGACCACCACCCGCAGCTCCGGGAACCACCCCCCTCTTCCCCGCTGCAGCGGCTGCGGCAGCGGCATCAGGAGGAGCGCCGAGCGCTTTCGCGCCACTGTCGCTGACGCCGCGCAACAGCAAGCGCCAGGTCACCGCGACACGAGTGGCCATGCCTCGCGTGACAGCAGCAGCAGCAGCAGCCGCGGCAGCCGACTCCTCGCTTGCTTCGCCATTGCCTCCTCCTTCCATGTCACCGCTAGCTGTAGCCGCTTTCCCCGCTGCAGTTCCCGTGCCTGGGCCGTAGTCTTTGCGCAGCTTCCCCACTAGTTTTCCGAGGCCGGACTCTTTGATGCGGTCCGGGTGCAGCCCCGGCAAAGTCGCCAAAAGGTGCAGCAGG
>Ga0307931_1001602_pt1 | contig 14892 bp, 12 predicted proteins | sample OrgLakmetageno47_FD_201816 | JGI IMG/M metagenome (GOLD analysis project Ga0307931, IMG submission 201816) | Saline water microbial communities from Organic Lake, Antarctica - #47 | ecosystem: Environmental > Aquatic > Non-marine Saline and Alkaline > Saline | place: Antarctica: Organic Lake... | reverse complement strand
ATACAGGCACTCGAGCGACGGCAACCAGGTTGCACGCTTGGCGCCTATACTAGCAGCTGGTTCAGCATCCTCGGAGGTGCAATCGGCGTTGCTACTGCTACTGCTACTGCTGCTACTGCTACTGCTACCGTCACTGCTACTGCTACTGCTGCTACTGCTACTGCTACTGCTACTGCTCTTACTGTCACTGCTGCTGCTGCTGCTACTAGTGCTACTACTGCTACTACTGCTCTTACTGTCACTGCTGCTGCTGCTGCTGCTACTACTGCTTCTGTTCTTTGCGAGATTACCATCTCCGCTGCTGTTATCGTCGTCAGCCCACGCGCTCATGTCAGCGAGGCGGTTACTGCCCAGCCACAACTTCCTCAACAACGGGAGCTGCAGCGGCGCCGGTAGAGCTTCAAGCCGGTTCTGCGACAAGACCAGGGTTTCAAGGCACTTGGCGGCACTGAGGGTGTGCCCATTCACCCTAGGCCCTAACAAATTGCGGCCTAGATCTAAATGCACCAGGCGCGGCAAGCCTATGAAAGCACTGGCGGGCAAGCTCGAAAGTTTGTTATGGTGTGCGTCGAGCCGTTGCAAATGGGGCAAGTTCAAAGCGCCGCCGAGGCTTGAAGTCGAAGGCCAATCGACCAACTGGTTGGAAGACACGCTGAGGCGCTGCAAAGAGCCCCCCCAGGGGTTCAACTCGTGTGCTTCAAGCCGTGCGAGTTTGTTCACGTCTACGCTCAATTCACGGAGGCTCAAACAGGTAGTAGCAGCAGTAGAAGCGGAAATGCCAGCACCCGTGCTGCTGCTACCGCTACAGTTGTTGCTGCCACTGACGTCGCTGCTTGAATTTCGAGCTGCTGCTGCTATTGCTGCTACAGCTGTGCTTTCCGCTGTGGCTGCTACAGCTCCCAGACCGCTTAAGTTGCGAAGGCCGTTGTCACGCAGAGAGAGCACTTGCAGCGTCGAATGCAAGGATGCCAGAAGGCTTGAAAGGCCGCTCGCTTCCAAGTCTTGCACCTGAAGAAAAAATGATGATGTTGTGTTTCCATGATAGAAAAAACGAATGAGAGCGATTTGAAGGGCCGAGAAAAAGAACAATGAAAAGCGTAGAGATGATCAGTTGTTAATTAGCTCCAAAAAAAGCTTCACTATTCACACCTGGTTGACGTTGAGGCTCAAACTACAGAGTTTTGGGTAAAAGTCAGCGATGACGTTCAAGCCACAACGGAGGTTTTCCACGTCCAATTCTACGCTCAGCACGCCATGATCACTGCTAGTGTCGCTCCCTAATCCGAGGGCACGCACGGCTTCTGCTACTTTCGCCTCGTCGGACGACCAACTCGCTTCTGAAAGCTTACTACCAAGAGTAGCTGCCGAGCTCTCTAACTTGGCTGCCTGAGATCCCATCCCTTGCGCCCTACTGTAGGGTGACACTGGCAGAGGGTCCTTGGACAAGAGGGTCAAGTGCACTTCCACCTCTCTGGCCATAGCTGCTGCCCGCGCAACTCGTGACGGCCCCCTGTAAGAGCACACCGCTGCTTTGGAGGCACGCGCCAGCACCGCAGCCGTAGCAGAGTCGAGCGCTCCCCCCCCGTGTGACCTCGAGTTCGCAGCGAAGCCCGCCGTGCCGTTGCCAGAGCCGTGGTGGTGTGCTTGGGATGGCGCTAGGGTCGCAGCCAACAAGGAAGCACGGCGCGCGTCAGCTTCTGCCATTTCACGCCGCAGTCGAGCTCGCGGATCTTCGTTTTCGGCGGCGGCGGCAGCGGCTGCAGCGGCTGCAGCTTCTCTCTGCGCTTCAGCCTTCGCGTTTGCCTCCGCCGCTGCGGCTGCTTCAGCTGCTTTTGCTGCCGCCTTCAACGACCGTTGCTCCCGCCTTTTGCGTCGCGCGATTGCAGGCGCAGCCGCTTCTGTGTCAGGGCCGAAGAGTGCGAGAGCAGCCTCGGGACCGTTGAGGACACGCACAGCAGTGCCAGGGCCACTGTCCTCTTCGCCGTTGCTTTCATCGTCCTCGCTGCTGCTGTTACTGCTGCTATCATTATGGTTGGTGCTATTAGTGGTCGTGTCACTTGCCCGAGCGCTGTATCCACTACTGGCGGCTTGGTCGTTGCCGGAGGAGCTCTTATCGTCCCTCCTTATAATGCTGCCTCGCAGGCCGTAGGCTTTTGGGTAGCCAAACATTGCTAGCTTTCTGGAGCGTGCCTCCGCTGCGAGAGCGACCCTCTCTACTTCAGCAGCAGCCCTCGCAGCATCGCGCAACGGCTCGGCTTCACGCCACTGGCACCTGGCTTCGGCCGCGGCTTGTGCGGCGGCTTCCGCAGCGGCTTTTTGTCGAGCTTGCTCAGCCGCGGCTTCCGCGGCAGCTCGAGCTCCTGCTTCTTCTTCCGCGCGTGCCTTGGCTTCCGCAGCAGCCACTGCTGAGGCTTCTGCAGCCAGCCTAGCTTCTTCCGCGGCCTGAGCTTCTGCCGCTAGCCGAGCTGCTTCCTCTTCAGCGGCGCGTTGAGCTGCTGCAACACGCTCAGCCTCGCGCGCTGCTACTACTGCTTTGACCAGACTAGACGCCTGCTGTCGCCGCACTATCGCTTGCAGCGACACGGTAGCAGACATGCGAGCACGCCACACCTGCTTCTGGACCTGAGCACTGCGGCGGCCTAGAGCTCCACGCATTCCAGCTTGCACCACCACGGCCGCTTCGGTGCGCGCCACGTGGGCCGCTCGGGCCGCTTGCGCAGCCGCCCTCTGCTGCTCCCTTAATCGCCGCCGCGCTTCGTCTTCTGCTTCCGCCTTCGCGATCTCTTGGTGCATGGTAGCTTCAGCCGCAGCAGCCGCATCGCGGCGGGCTTGCGCGGCTGCAACTGCGGCCCTGGCGCGCTCATGTGCAGCTGCTTCGAGTTTAGCCTGCTGTTTTGCCCGAGCCTGGGCCGCTGCGGCCGCCGCTGCCTCTGTTGCTTCCCGGTCCCGCGCTAACGCCTCGTCAAGAAGTGCTTCCATAGGTGCCATTAATTTCGAGTCCAACGCCACTCCCTTGTCCCCTGAGGACTTGATACCAGTGCTTACTGCACTAGGAGCAGCGGCGTGAGCGGTAGCAGCGACTGTGGCAACGAGAAATTGTACCGTGTCAGCCACTTCTTTCCGGGCGCTCACCTCTAGCGTAGCAAATGACTCCCCATAGCCTGCAGCCATTCCAGGACTGCCAGGTTTGCCATGCAATGGATTATTTGCGGTTGTCACAGAGATCTCAGTGGCTTCCGCAGCGACATCGTTTGACGGTTCTCTCGAGGCGTGCTCGGACAGCGCTTGGGCAGCAGCGGCAACTGCATCGTCGGCCGCCGCTTCAACGGCTAGGATCTCTTCGAGAGCAGTGTCTGCGGAAGTTGCCATCGCAGCTGCACTCGTTTGAAGCTCCACCCATGCCTCTGCTTGTTCGGTTTCTTGCGGCGCCGCTAGCGCTTCCGTTTTGTCCTGGGTTAACCCACAAGACTCCGAGTTAATGAGTAGGCAACGGAATGAACTATCTAGAACTATCGTTTGAGCTTACCGCTAATTGATTTGTGAGCCATGTTTCGTATTCATCGTCGCTGCCATCGTAGGCTCCAGCCCTGTTTTGACGAAGACGAGGTTCCAGAACCGTTGACAGCCAAGTAAGCACTCGCAAACAGTTCAAGAACGAGCTAGAGCTCACAAACAAGGAGACACATGAAACATCACCACTCTGTTTACTTACAATAGGTCACGCTCAAGCTCGCCGTCTGAGTCGGACTCCATGCCTTAACTCTAACCTCCTATTACTACTTTACCGACATCCATTTTTTGAGCAAGAATTAGTTTTGTCTCAGTAAATATTACATTAGGACGAGTGAATGAGGCATGAGGTTTCCAAATCATTGGACAACAATGACAACAATGGCGGCAATGAGAGAGATTATTACAAGCAGATGAGCACCAACAATGATAGACCCATGATGTATGCCCTCGATCCATTCCACACACGGATGTCGCAACAGCTGCTATCATATGTGACACGGACGACATAGAATTTACCTAGGTTAAAGTAGTCACGATTCCTAGGTTTCCATACGAAGCTGGAGCTTGAATTATAAACAAGATACTAGCCGTAGTAGCTGTAGTATTGGTTTGTAATTTATCAAATTGCTCTAAACTATCCCAATGCCCTCAATTTCGAAACTTTTGCTGATCGTAAATTCTATGGTGACTCTGGTATGTTGAACGCTAGCAAATCTAATCTAGCTCCTAAGCATACTCACTTTGCATTAAGCTTGTCGTGATCTGTTCTCTGCTAGGGCTTGATGACGCTTCTGGTCTCCCATGAGAGAATTCTAGAATCAGGCAGGGCTGATTTCGCAATAACAACACCTTCACTAAGGCTACCAGAAGAACGCGTTGGTGCTCGGTCACAGCCGGTGTCATCGCCGATGCCAAATAACACTAGGAACAAAGTAGATTTGCGGCAGGAAATTGCAGCGGCGCCTTCCACCTCCCTTATGGAGGAACCTTGTATTGACATAGAATCGAATTTACTAAAAAGTGAGACAACTGCTGAGGGTAGCGCCGCTGTCAATGGGGCAGCGGGTGCGAGTGAGGGTTCAATAAACATTAGCGACAACGCTACGGCAGTTTCAGAGCAGGAGGCATGGGTCGAATCTTTGGTTGATTGGCCGGCGAGTTTACCACCCCGCCGCGCCCTGGCACAAGCGCGGTCCACGGCTGAGCAGCGCTGCGCTCGCAACAATGATGGTGGAGCCGACGAGCGCAGCAGTTCTGGGCAAGCGCGATGCCAGGTGTATTACATGCACGTGCACAAGAGCGGCGGCTCCACGCTTTGTTCGTTGGCTGCAGCCAATGGCTTGAACGTTGACTTGGCCTCCAACTGCCAAGAAATGACCAAGCCACGAGGCGAGGCAGAGGCCAAGCGCTTGACATGGTGGCAACAGCCGGCTTACGCCCAAGCTGAAGTGTTTCGCAAGTCCAAGCACGATTTCATTAGCAACGAGGACAACCCGTTCACGACGCCACCATTGCCTGGCCCTATCATCTTCGTCATCACGGTTTGTAATCATTCCTTGAGCATTCTTTGAAATGGCAATTCATTTTGACTCTACTTTTCTCTCTATCCAACTGCGCGCTTACCAATAGTTCATCTCCAGGTCCGGAACCCGCTCGATCGCATTTTGTCCCATTTTCGGCATCACCGCAAAGACAACAAACTTACAGAGTATTCCTTCGCTACCTTTGCTGCGAGTTGGCCGGTACAATCAAGTTGTAATGTTGTGTTACTCATACCTTTCTTACTAATTGGAGACTTCTTTTGTATTCTTTGCACTTCCTTTTTGCGTTGAATTGTTGTCTTAAGAGTGTCTATTTCACCTAAGTAAGTAATGCACGATTATACCAAGTGTTTCTCCGTGCACTCTGTTGCATCTTTCATTGGTTCACTTGGCATCTATGCTTCCTTTCTTGAAAACCAGCCGGCAGACTATTGGGCAAGCAATTGGTACGTCCAGCTTTTAGGCGGTGGCCCTGGCGACAATGTTATGCCTTCCAACACTGACGATAATGACGACTTAAGCAGCGGCAGCCGCATGAGCAGCTCTAGCACGGGCGCGGACCATAAGGGAGGCTCTAACACCAACACAACTAGTAGCAGCAGCAGCAGCAGCAGCAGATGTTTTGGTAACGGTCCTTTGTGCAGCGAGAGCGCCTTAGCAGCGGCAGTAGCGCGACTCGAGGGCTACTTCAGCGCCGTGCTCCTCACCGACTCCCCCCAAGCGTTCCGCGTGAGCGGCCTCCTGCTCCAGCGCACTCTAGGCTGGCAGCGCAGCGTCGACACCGACTCAGCGAGGCGCGGCACGCGGGTGGAGTCTCGGGCCAGCGTCGAGCTCGTGGCGCACCCGGAAGCCTACGCGCAGTTGGGCCGCAACAATCGTCTGGACTTGCGGTTTTACGACCGTGCGCGTGCCCTGTTTCACGCCCAGGCCCTGACATTGCTTCAGGAAGCGTACCCGCCAAACCAAGCCAATCGTAACAATAATAACAAGAATGCACGTAGCTCCGCTGCATCGCGCCTCGACGCAGCAGCTCTCCGCGACCTCAAGGGTTTACTAGGGCTCGATGGCAGTGATGGAAGCAGCAAAAGCACTAGTAGCAGCAACAAGCAAAGCCGCCACGGACTTATAGACCAAGAGAGTAGCGTGGCAACCAAACCGGGAAAAGGGCACATGGACTCCTTGATTGGGAGGCCACTCCCTGCAAAGCTCCCGCATCACGGCGGTAGCGGTGGAGGTGACTACGCAGCCACCATCGCTGCACCCTTAGGCCAGCTAGGCGCTGTGGTGCACGATCGCTCGGGTTTTGGCGGGCACCACGAGCACTGCAAAGGCCTCGGGGTCATGGGCGCGGAAGCGTGCCGTGCGAATTTGCTCCAGCACGCTCCGGCCTGCAACCAGCTCTCGTACAAAGACGGCAAGTGCTTTTTGCACGACACGCACGCACCAGGCTTTTATACCGATTCCAGTCCGGGGCATTGGACTCAAGCTGCGTTGAGATAAGCAACTGCAGTACCACGATATGCTACCGGAGCTTCGAAATGGGAAAGCCTGGATTCCAATGGCAACTCAGAGGGACATATGTATCTGAATGGCCACTGTCGCCCCGTATTAAGTATTATGCACTCCCACAAAGCATCATCGCGAATTTGGTGTTGGTTTTTGGTGCCATGTTCTTGATTTCCCCGCTTATCCGGCAGCTCCGAGAAGCATGGAGCGTGGAGGTCTCTTATTGAGACTGCCCTTCCCTCTCCCTTGGCTTGACGTGGAGGCGCGCAAATCGCCATGCATGTCACATATGCCTATACTGGGGTTGTGGGAACGAATGTGATATGCATGTCACAGCCCCCTACCAGTAACCAAGAAAACCCACGATGCTCCTGGGTTTTCCTTCAGCGCAATGTGTATAAACCGAATCTTCTGCTTAGCCGAAGTGGGTAAAAACCCAGAAAACCCGCGGTTTTCTTGGTTGCTGCCCTCAACCTATTTCGCCTTTCACGATCGCTACTGTATCTCGGGAACGAGCATGAGCATTTCCCGATTGGTTGGGTGTTGGGTGCTTGTGTTCGAGATGTTTTTGTATTGATGTATTGATGCATCATGGATCATTCATCATTTTCAGCATCGCAACAAGCTAACGCTCCCATTGCGACTACTGTATGCACTCCCTGTCTTCTTTTGTTGCGAAGAGTGTACTGGTTAGACTACCTCAGCATGAATATCTTAGAAGCTCGATTTCACCCCTAGCTAGCTAGATTGTAGGAGTAGTTTTGGCCCGCTAGCTAGTATTTGATTTACACACGGTGAACTCTTCCTGACCTCCATGGGGGCGTCTGCATCTGCTATCTCGGCCCTCGAAGAGCTCAGGGAGGAAGGTGTAGATGATCCAGCATTAGAAAAATATGTTAATGAGTACTATAGTATTCACGAAATTAACTCAGCGCCAGTGGAACGCGCGACTCTCCTCACGTACACTCGTAAAATGGACCTTGAAGCCCGTGATGAAGCCATTGCTCTGGAGCTTCTGCGCCTGAGTGAAAAGGTATAAAACGGCACTCTAGTTCTAAACATGCTTCCCGGTAGTTATTCTGCCCTCAAATTCGTGCATGCCTTATTCTGCACGTCTTTGTAGGAGCGGACCCGGCCGTACGAGCAGCGTCGCATGCGGCAGCTGTTTCGTCGAAATCGTAGCTACAACGACTTGCAAATGCTCTCCATGGACTTGAAAGATTCGCAACTAGAAACGTTGAGCAAATTGTATTCTGCATTTCCGGCGGTGCACCCTGTTGATAAGAGCATTGACTCAGCCTTATGCGAAGATGCGTTGGCAAAAGTTGGAATGGAGCCGCAACTCATCGAAGACTTGATGAATTTCATAATCGAGGCGAATCGCAGGCTGCAAAGCAATTCAGAAGTCAACATGGCCAGTGTTCGAGAGTAGATCTTATGTGCTTACACCTCAACCTGAGGCTTTGTGCATTATTTTTTGCTTTGCGTTTAGATTAAGCCCATTATGCTACTCATTTCTCGTTGCATGGCAATGGCGTTTTTGAGGCAGGCCCTGAAGACCTAATGAGAAGGCCAACACAAAGAAGTACCACTTTCCTATGGCTCTTATCAGACCCCTGTATACTTGTATAGCAGGCACCTAACGATACGATACAGACAATCAGACAAGGGGAAATTGAAAATCGGATAGCCGAATGTAATTGCTCAAGAATTTATTCAGTGCGACCAAAACACATGCTGAAATACCGGAGTCGAATCCGAGCTAAGCGGCCCGAATGCAATGTTCTATTGAGCGGGAGCCTCGGATATGGAGCCTGGAGTTGAAAAACAAGGACGCGGCGAGCGGCGAGCTACAAAATCACAGAGCATTCCAAGTTCCAAGTCCCAAGGGTGTCAATTTGGACTACATTACAGCTACTCAGACAGGAAAGCCAAGCGGCGAATAAGACATTAAGGTGGCTTTCCTGTGATGTGGCCTAGGGCTTGAGGTCTCGGGATTCCAGGCACTGCGGGCGTTGCGGGCGTTGCGGGTTCGGCGTTTCAAGTTTCAAGTTTGAGACAGGCCCCGAAGGGCCGGAATTAGAAGACTAGCAGGTAGAGAAGAAAAGCAAAGCAGCGCAAACTAAATCTAAGAAGCAAATCAGGCGCACATGCTCGAGTGGCCATGGGCAAGTTTCAAGCTGCGGAATCCTGCCCTAATACAGTATTTCAAATACTGCACGTCGTCACGTCGTCCGTTTTTGAGACGTTTGTTTAGCACACTCATCATCAGCTCCTAGTAGCCTAAACTATAGCTTGCTTTTAGTGTTTGCAGCAAGGAAGGTATACTCGCCTTGTTGTTCGGCGCGGTGGCCGCGATCGTCTCAGCATGTCAAGCTGGACAGCTGGAACGATGGTCCAGGTAAATGCCAATCAGGCTAGACTTTTTCTTTGTCATTCCAGTGTCTTTGATGTGCTCCTAAACACCGGCCCCACTTTTCTGTTCGCAGCGCAACATCGACGATCTATGGTTCCCAGCACGCATATTAAGACTGGCCTCAAGGGATTCGTCAAGTGAAAGGTAATCTTGTCCATGAAAGGATTTGTCTTGGACGAACGAATTGTCCGCTGTGCCTGTTACTATCCACTTCTTGTTCCCTCCTATCGACCAATTCTCTGTACAGAGCGTACGACGTGCAATACTTAGACGACGGCAAAACTGAAAAAGACGTACCATTGGATGAATTACGACTATTCTCCGAGCATGACCGCGACGGAGCGCCGCCACAATTGCCTCCTTCGTCAATGAATCTGCCGCTTAGCGGGCTGCTCCAACAGGGAAGTGGGAGCGACGAGGGTGACACAATAGCCAAGACGCCGCGAGCTGTGGTGCACAATAGCTCGTTGAATGACGGAGGCGATAGCAAACATGGCGACGAAAACGTAGATTCGGGTGTGTTCGTGGTGGAAGGGCAGCAGGATCGGCTGGCTGGTGGTGGGGGTCTGCGGGGGATTCGTTTCCTCAAAAATTCAACGCGTGCCTGACATACGCTGCCAGGCGGGCTTGGTGCTGCCTGAAGCCAGCTCCGAGGAATTTGCCGTGGCTATGTGTGGACTTTATGTGTATGAGCTACTACCAATGTTGGCCGAATGGGGCCCTGGCGTTTATTCACAGTCCAGATCTGTAGTAAGCTTTATTTAAAGATTATAGAATAGAATAGAATACCAATCGATGGCGATACCGCCATATGGGGATTTTGGATTTAAAAAGGGAAGTGCAGTAGGCCGTGAAAGCCTAGCTTTAGAGTTCAGGGGACTACTTGATACAATCGCCTTTTCGTAACCAATAACCATTGGCTGCGAAATAAACAATGTGGTAAAGGCGTATTGTATATAGGTATTAGGTAAATCAAGAAGCCGGACTGCGGTACGACTAAGAACTACACAATGTCAATAAAATATAGGCATATAAAACTCGAGATTCGCTCGCTCGCTCACGCAGGGGAAGATTTTAGACACATAAACGAAATGGCTACATAAAATCAGTCATCTCACTTCCGACCAATTTGTTGAAGTTTATCACAAACGTCAGGAGCCACAGTGAGCCGCTCCCTCTTGTCTCTGCTTGCTTTGTTTCCTCGGTCCTTGCTCGACACCAGGAAGTTATGGTCCCTGAATTCCTGCAACATCGGGTCAAGCTCCGCCTGCGTCTTTGCAATGAGGGCCCTTTGGGCAGCTTTTTGGAGCTCGCTCACGGTCATGCCTGCATAGCCGTTGCCCGGCTGCGACTGCGCTGCCAACAGTTTGAGTAACCGTATGTGGCGGTCGGTAAACGACTCGAGCACGTGCTCTCTTCCCCGGTCACCCTCGATGGTTTTGTCTCCGCCTTCTCCGTCTTCACCATCGGTTCCTGCAGCGCCGGTGTCCCCAATTTTCAGCTTTTTGTTGGCTTTTGCCTTGGCAGCACGAGCCAGGGCGCAGTGGCGCTCGCGCAAGCGTGAAGCTTCCAGGTCGAAAGTCGCGTAAGTGGTGGCGTCTTGCGCTACCCACCTGGTTGCATGGAAAGGAAGTCCAAGGAAAAAGAGACACTAATTGACAAAGAAATTGAATGTGTATTGGACAAAAAGCTCTCTTCTCTTTCACTTCCGAGGCAATTTCCTCAAATTACCGAAACGACGCCGCGAGATCTGCGTCCCACAAGAGGCCTGCATTCACATGGTCTACCGAAGCCACGAGCCGGATACGGGGTGAAGCGGCCAGCACCGCGAGCGCCGTTTGGTGGGTGCGCGTGCGGAGAAGGGGGGACCCGTCGAGGGAATGCACGAGAAGGACCACTACCTGTTGGGTTGAAGGATGAGGAGATGGATTGAAACGAAATTGCGCCCAAAGGGAACGGAAATGAAGTTCGGGAAATGGCTCGAAAACGAAAAATAAAAATAAATCGAATTTGACATTACTTAAAGTCAGAAGCGCTACAGGAGATAAATAGAAGCGGAAGAAAGGAGGGAAAGTCGAAAGAAGAAGCCTTAAAATGACCTCATGCCCGCCTCCGCCCCCGCTCGCGGCAGCTGCTGCCAATTCTGCCGCTGAAGTGACAGCGTTGTCCAAACCGACAAACTCCAAGGGGTCGCGTCGCGCATCTTCCTCTTCGTCGTCGTCGTTTTCTTCTCCTCCTCCACCACCCTTCTCAGCACGGCTTGAAGATGAAGAGCTTGAAGGCCCTCCAGCTGTTCCTTTTGCTGGGCGCCGGGCGCGTTGGAAGGGAGGTTCGCTGACGTGCCCGAAACGAACAGTGAAGTCCACGCCGTGGTGACGCGCAAACGAGATCGCGCTGTCTTCGTCTAGGAACACGTGCACGCCCACCTAAATGCATGAAAACACAATGCGCAAAAGCACACAAGAGCGTGTTAATTTAAAGAGATTCGTGCATGTCTAACTTTTATGAACATATTGTGTGTTTTTTGTGCACGTTCGCCTCTCCTAGCCATTACATATATTCATAGAGCAACAATAATCAACTCACCTCTCGGTCCCCAGGAGGAACGCCGCCCTTGCCTCCCACTCCAGGGCGCAAGTACTGGTAATTGCTCTCAATGCCATTGCCTGGCGCCCAAGTCCAACCCGCCTGGGTGTTGAGAAAAAAAAGACAAAGGAAAACGACAACAGAAAGGGTCTGGAGGTTAAAATGCCTCTAGAATTATAAAGACTCTTATTAACCAATTACTTAGAAGATATACCAGTTTGCTGGAGGAAGAAAGCAGGAAATAAGGGTGAATACAAGAGTCCTTCAAAATAAAGGAAGCACGAGTGTGTAAAGCATGCTCGGTTGTAACTCAGCGTGTGATTCAATACAGCGAAAGCGCAATAAGGCAGGGTATCATATTTACAATAGACCCTTTCACGCACATGAGACCGGAGCGCATCCCAAGTCAGGCCCGGCGGCGGCCGAGGCTTGAGTGGGCCGAGCCATGCCACCACGTTGCGCGCATAGACGACTGGGTCTGGGTTGTACAGGCGGTCACGCTGGTTCAAAATGTCATGCGCCAACACGTCTAGCACCTGGATGAGACAGTAAAGAAAAAGATGAGCAGCGGTGGTACCAAAGCATTGGCTACTTCAATGAAGATGTCTTCAACAGTAAAATTACAATTCAAAAGAACATCAAGCGAAATAAAAATGTTGGAATATTCGACGAATGTGCTCTCTGTCTGTTTGCCCATTAACATCTTTTCTTTCCGAATGCGTGCTCATGTCAGTGCGCTCGCACACCGTTTCGGATGACGTGGTCGCTTCCCAGCCTTTGGCTTCAACCATGAGGGTACTCCGCATCGCTTCCTCTCGAAACGCTGTCAGGAGCGCGTGTTTCGAGCCAAATCCATACAGGAGAAGGTTAAAGCCCCCACGCAGGAGCAAACTTTGCCACTCGCCAAACCGCTGCTTGTGCGTGTCAAAGAGCTGTTTGACTGAAGCCGCGTGGGGAGCTTGTTTGGACATGGGCAGCAACTTTTCACCTCGTGCAGGGTACACCAGCAACGGTGGGTCGCCGCGCCCTCGCTTCGACTGCGACCGGTGCTGGCTTGAGTCTTCGTCATCATCGCCTTCAATTTCAGCATATTCTGCGCTTTCGCCCTCACAAACGTCTTCGTCAACAGTACCACTTCCTGCGGTGGTCGAGCGCACGCCGAGCTTCAAAAGCTTACGGTCGCCCAACCGCTGGGACACGTGTTTCCCTGGCCGTTTGAATGACGCCTGAGAGGATGGGCGGCCATGGTTGCTCCGGCTCTCAAAGTAGCTGGTGGCGCTTGCGCTCACGTCGCTGTGCGCCCGAGACCCCGAAGAGGACTGGGCCACGGCACCACGAAAGCCGAGCGTAAACGTTTGCGAGGCCCCAGGTGGCGGCTTCGGTGCCTCTGTGTCAAAGGTGACAGTCTGCACGGCACTGTCCGCTTGGTGAGGGGAAGTACTTGGCTTTCGAGGATTCGTGACGGGGTCGATCTTTTCCGTTGTATTATCGTTGCCTTCGATAGTATCTTGGACGCCTGAGTTTATCTTAATTCGTGCTGAAAACCGTGGAGATGTTTTCTTAGTGTCTGCTCCATCGGCTTCTCCCTCGTCTGGCTTGGCGTCATCTCTACGCTTCTTAGAGCTTCTTGGAGATGGTGATGCGGTAGATGGGTATTTTTGTTTCTCAAGTTCGATTCTCTTTCCCTTCAAGCAATTGAGACAGTTTCGGGCAAAAGAATGCGCATAAGGCCCTCCCTTCTTGAATTTTCTTTTGAGAGCTAAATTCGCTACTTTTTCAAGGCCGTATTGTACTGCAATCTCAAGGGCTGGTTCGTGAAATCGAATGATTGCTTCCACTGCCCCCAGCGCCCAGTGATGAACAACCCCTGATGCTGACAGGGCCCGGCAAACATCAATGGCAGCTTCAACAATGCCGCCATCGCATAGAAGCTTGGCATGAGATCCATCTGTCCCACTGTGGCCCAAATTATAAATCGCGTTACCGCAATACTTCACCATCTCTTCGATTTCCATTTGATCTCGATTTGAGGTGGCGCACTCGGTAAGCGCCTCCTTTAGGGCTCCAACTACAGGGCACAGCGAGAGTAAAACCCACCCGCCAACACCCCCTTCACTCAGGACCATTTGTCCAACGAGAGAAAATGAGCTTGCAAAAATTTTGTGTTTCCACTCAGCACTGGCCTTCTCCGTTCGTCTCAATGCGAGTTTCAACACGGCAGGTGCTCCTTTGATTTGCTCAACCATCGCATTGTTATTGCTAGTACCGCTACAACCACCGCTATTACTACTCAGAGTATTCGATGATTCGTGTCGGTCAGTGTCCCGAATGTAACTGGCCGCGTGTGCAGCCATGGCCTCCACGACCACTTCCTCTTTCGCGAGCAAAGTCAAGGCGTCCAACGCACTTTCTAGGAGTTGATCATCTTTAGGCCATCGTAAGCATAAGTCACCAAGGCATTCAGCTAAGCAGGCTCGGTGCAACTTATCTTTCCACGTCTTCTTACCATGAGTGGAATTGCTATCGGGCGAATCCTCGTCAGCAAGCATCTGCATGTTGAGCCTAGAAATGCCCATACATACAGCGCGAGGCGCGCCACTGTTTGTAGCTGGGTTTGGCGGTGGTATCGCAAGCATCCAGGAGCGCAATGCAGCTACAGCAAGCTGTGGTGCATCAGCTTGTTCTAGCAGAGATTTGTTGATACACTGGCCACGAGCAGTATTTTGCAGTGCGTCCTTTCCATCCGTGGGATTCGGCTTTGAAGTAAGAGCACTCGCATCCGCGCTAATACCGGTAAGACCACCTGCGTCTACCGCGTCAGCATAGCAAGCTTGGCATAAATCAAAGTTGCATCGGCGGCAACCGAAGAGCTCGCTTCCAGCGACAAAGTAGCCGCCGCAGCCGTCACATTCAACGGGGTGACTCGAATTGAAAGATTTCAAAAATCGACTACCAGGAAGGCTAAAGTGTTCACTGCACCCGAACTCATCTGAAAGGACACCTCCTGGTGATACAGTATGCTTCGATGCACCAGGAGGTGTACCACGTCGAATTTGTATTCTCTTTGAAGGTGTTCTCTGAGCGTCATCATCGTGAGACTTGCTCATCATTTCGCAGGGTCGAAAAGCCTACCTACTTTGACGTTCACGATAATGTCGAAACCCAGTCTAGACGTTTAGACGCAAGAAGAAGTAATGAAAGCAATAAATGACATGTACTCCTCTAGGGGATTTTTTTGAGTCGTTTGAGTGTCGTATTTTCTGATAAGCAAGATCATTTGGAGCTGGAATAATGCGTGCGGCAGAAAAATTCTCCGTTCTCCAAATGATC
>Ga0307931_1001601_pt1 | contig 14907 bp, 16 predicted proteins | sample OrgLakmetageno47_FD_201816 | JGI IMG/M metagenome (GOLD analysis project Ga0307931, IMG submission 201816) | Saline water microbial communities from Organic Lake, Antarctica - #47 | ecosystem: Environmental > Aquatic > Non-marine Saline and Alkaline > Saline | place: Antarctica: Organic Lake... | reverse complement strand
AACCCTAACCCTAACCCTAACCCTAACCCTAACCCTAACCCTAACCCTAACCCTAAACCTTAAGAGAGGGAAGGCACACGCCATAGAGCAAGAACAAAGAAGTAGAAACCGACAAAGAAAAAAAAAGAGTGAGCAGAGTAGAATAAGAGGATATGTAGGTGGCCAACATGTGTGTCTCTCTTTGCGAATAATACATGCACTACTAGTAGTAGATAGGTGCACGCGCGGGACGCACCCCCAAAAAGGGTAATAACTAGGTATTAAATGCGAGGTGTTTCCGAGCTCTGATCAACAATCTGACATCATATCCCCGCTGAAACTTTTTTTTCTTTTTGAGATGAGGAGTGAGATGTGAGTGACTCAGCCAATGTTGTGTTGAGGTCATCGCACGAGCGACTCTCATCAACCATACATGTGTGGGTGTAATTGATTCACTCGCTCTTCCTCTATCTCTTACATCGGTCCTGGCGTTTTTGTCAGCCCCAGCCTTTAAGAGGAGAAGCACAGTAGCGTAATGACCGCCTTCCGAGGCCCGAATGAGAGCTTTGCGGCTTTTCTAAGCAACCAGGGAGAGAGAGAGAGGAGCACAAACACCATAAAGCAAATAAAAAAATAAGTAGAAGCCGTCAAAGAAGAAAAGAATGAGTGTGAGAGATAGAAGAAGACGAGGCTTAAGTGGCCAACATGTGTGTGTCTCTCTGCGTTTGTGAGTACATATACTAGCACGCCCCCCCCCCTCCTCCCTAAATAAAAGAGGCCAAAACTATGTATTCTAGTTCAAGGTACGCACAGTGCACCCTCTTAGCACCTCTCATTTGATTCGCACAGCCCCTTCATAAAAGGAAAGGTGCCTCGAAAAGGAAAATAGACTTCCTAATTCTCTTCGACATTCCTTGAAGTGTTGAAGTGCACTCTCACAACGGGAAATAAAGATGAAGAAAAAAAAGAATACACAACCAAGCTCCAACCCTTGTGTATATGGTTCGAACGAGAAGAGGCCATAGTGCGTCATAATCTTCTCTAGCACCTCTTGTCAACCATATATGCAATAGAACACAAGTAGGTAGAAGGCATGCGTGTCTGCGTGTGTAGGCAAAATAAGCGAGAAAAACAAGAATGCTTACTTTTCAGAATGGAAATGCTATAACGAACAGGCAGATGCCCTTCAATGCAGATACCACGAATAAGTACAGCCGTAGATTAGATTCACGGATAATGGGGCTCTCTTTGACCGTGAGAGGTGAGATTGGAATAACAGAAACATGTGCAGCCTCCCTTACTTTAGAGCGCCAATCGAAGTCGGCACCTTTGGCGATCCATTTTTTGACGAGTTCTTCGTCACTGTCACTGTCCTCGGCCACATCTACTATATCTTCTGTGGCTGCCGCCTGAGCGCGAAATGATTGCGAAAACAAGAAACAACAATAGAGTAAAAGAGGAAAAAAAATATGCATAAAAAGAAACGGAGCATATTTTTAAAAAAATCTAAGAGAATATCACTACATGATATAAGAAATGGCTCCAATTTCGTCAAGCTCCCGAATTGGCTGTGCTAGTACAGTGAAAAGGGTGGCCAAGAATGAGCCAAGATCAGTTCATGTTGAGGTACAAAAGAAGGAAGTGGAATGGCAGGAATACGGCACCGTACCGCTGCTTCAGGATCTGCTCGTTGTGCTGTTTCGCGCTTCGCCTCGGGGTCTAATCCTGCGGAGCATGCGCAGAAGCATCGTCAGTAATCTAGTCCGCAAAACAAGCGTGGCAGTAATGTTACCAATGATTTCAGTCTCCTGTGCCTCAAAGCTTTTTAGCGACGTGCTATTAATCAAGAGAGCAAAGTCACCTGCGGAACATACGCAAAAAAAATCGTTAGCTGACTGGTCATTAAAATAAGAATGTAAGCATGCGGGAGTATCCTTACCAGTGATTCCAGTTCCTGATGCGCGGAACGTTGATAGCGATGTGCAATTGGCTAGAACGTCAATGTCACCTGCAGAACAGTCGCCAAAACATTGTCAGCAGACTGGTCCGCAAAAGAAGAGCGCAGAAAATGTCTTACCCGAAATTCCTTCGCAATATTCAACATCAAACTCCGATAAGGCCTGGCAATTGCCCAGGACAGAAATCGTACCTAAAAAGGTTTGCGGGAGGATCTTCAGCGGACTGGACCTCGTGAGAAAGACGTGGTGATGTTCTTACCGGTGATTCCAGTAAGTGGCGCCACAAACCTCGATAACGCCTTGCAATTGGTCAGAATAGAGATGTCACCTGGGAATAATCGCGGAATCATCTCAAGCAAAGTAGTCTGAAAGAGCAGGTTGCAGGAAAGTGCTCACCGTGAACTTCTAGGCAAAAGAGATAACGACAAACTCCATCAGCGACTTGCAATTGGCAAGAACAGCAATATCACCTGCGGAACAGTCGCCAAAACATCGTCAGCGGACTGACTCATGAATGGAGGGTGCAGGAGAGTTCTTACCCGAAATTTCGTTCTCATACGCATTGAACCTTGTTAACGACTTGCAATTGGCCAGAACAGCAATGTCACCTGTGGAATATTCGCGAAAGCATCGTTAGCGGACTGATCAGCAAAAAAAACGGCGTGGAATCTTCTAACCCAAAATTTTTGTGTTACTGGCATCAAACTCCACCAGCGATCGGCATTTCGCCAAAAATGCAATATCACCTGCAGAACATTCGTGAAAGCAACGCCAGCGATTGGGTTTGCGAAAGATGGGTGAAGGAATGTTCGTACTACTGTGGTGTACTCACCCTCAAGCGAGTTGATGCCAGATAAATCGATGTGAGTGATGTTTGCGACATCACTCAAGTCATCGGCCAGCACGAAGCGCCCGCAGCCATTGAGCTGCACAGCATCCTTGGCGCGCTCCCGACGGATGTTGCTGATGATACGAATAATTTCACCAGTGAGAGTACCTGCCAGAAAAGCAGTGAGAACATTCGCGGAAGCATCCTCAGCGGACTGGTCCACGAAAGAAGGGTGAGGGAAACTTCGTACCAAAAAAATTCGTGTTCCGTGCATCAAACACTGATAGCGACTTGCAATTGGCTAGTACAGACAGGTCACCTGCAGAACATTTGCAAAAATAGCGTCAGTGACTAATCCACGGATGTAGCGTGCGGCGTAAGCTCACGTTCTTACCGGTGATACCCGTATTTTTTGCATTGAATTCAGATAACGACTTGCAGTTGGCAAGGACAGCAATGTCACCTGCGGGATATACACGGAAACGTCGTCAGTAGGTCTTCGAAAGAAGGGTGATAGGTGTTTTTTACCGGTGATTTGAGTCTGTGATGCACGAAAGTCTGACAGCATTTTGCAATTGGTCAATACACCAATATCACCTGCACAACAGTCGTGGGAACATCGTCAGCGGGCTGGTCTCCGAAAAAAAGGCACAGGAGGGGTCACACCCGAAATGTTGGTCTTCTCAGCGCAAAACTGCGTCAGCGACTTGCAATTGGCTAAAACAGAAATATTACCTGCAAAACGGCAGTGGAACAACATCAGCGGGCTGGTCATTGAATGTAGGGCGTGGGAAAGCTCTTACCAGCGCACTCAGTATTCCCCAAGCACATTTTTTCGATTAATGGCGTATATTCAAACACTTCTATATCACCTAATCACAAGTGTGGCATGGAAACATAAATGATTCACCACCTTTAATGTAGCTTTTAAGACACCATACCATAAATGTTTTCGCAATTGGTGATATCAATGCGACGACAATTGGTCAACGTGTGCATGTCTGATATATCTGCACGTATCATTGTTAACCAGGAAAGATTCACATCATCCACGTCCTCATCTATGTACTTAAGAGAAGCATTCAAAACATCGTCGACTTTATTCTCATAGATGTCGTCATCGGCGTTTTTAGTGTATACGACAAAATCAGAATTACGAGCACGTTCCTCGATTAGCACACTGAGCGCGTGGCCATCTATGACGTCCCCGACATCGCCGAGACCGAGCCGTTTCAAATCAGGAAGTTCATTCGCGAATAGCTTCACAATAAGCTTAGACGTAGGAAGTTCACTACTGGTACCGAAGAGGAATAAACATATACCTTCTCTGACCTCAAAGGCATCAACAGGAGACAATGAAATATCAGAGGTTTCACTGTATGACTTCCTCTCCACGGCAGCGTTGTGCTCAAGAAGCTTCTACAACTGGAAAACAAATGTTCTGCAGAAAAAAAAATGTTTACAGCTGTACTCTGTAAAATTCTGCAATTCTGTCAGCATCTTTCGTGATCAACATCGTAAACTGTCAAAAATGGTGGGCATTCGCTACACTGCCGCCTGCATTAATTGCCTGTGCTACGCTAAGTTCTTGCCACACTGCTTTTACAGATGGATGAAAATGAAACTCCGAGCGTTAAGGGTTGGCTCGCAAGCCTCGCTATTGGGACCACTATCCATTTTCTGTTCAAGGATGGGAATGACTTGAGGGTGCCGTACAAAAAATCAACTGCTAAGAAGACACAAAGCTGCGAGTGGACAGCCAAAACTGAATGCGGCATCGTGGAATCATATCCGTCCGATGAACATCCAGAGGATTTTCATGACCTCTTCAAACCCGATGGCGGGGAGGGCTGGTGGGCTATGCTGAGTCCGGGTGACATGGAGAAAGTCTTTGGTGTCCAATCCGCCATCGCTCCTGCTGCCGAGGTGGTGAGTCGTGGAGCTTAAGATCCTCATGTACGCGGGTATTGCTATGAAGGCGCGCCCAAGGCGCGAGCGTAAGCGACTGCAGTATTTTGCGCGAGTCTTGCAACTGCCATTTCGAATTGTAACACGCGCAACTGCCATTTTTGAAAACTTGACGCTTTGAATCCATGAACGAATTGTTGACGCTCTTTTTTTGCTTGTACAGGGAGGTTGCGCCCTTGCCGCTGCCCTACAAGCCGCCGATGAGGTGAGTCGAGGGGTTTAGCTGAAACGAATGTGTGTAAGTGGCACGGATACGTGCGCCAGGTTGCGTTAGCGGGCGCCCGGGTGCCTTTTTTGAATAGTTGACGCTTAAAGTGTACGAACGAAAACTTGACGCTTTTTTTCTGCTCTTACAGGGAGATCCAGCGCCCAGTAATGGTACAAGCGCTTCTCTGCCTGAACGCTTCAAGGTAAACGATGCTTTCCTTACGGTTGCGGGCCACCTACGCGACGACCAGGTTCTCCTGGGCAGCACGGACGCGCCACAGTGCATCATGTACGTCGCGGTGGGCCGTTTGACTGCCAGCGGGTCACTGATCGAGATCATCAAGAAGGGCACCATAGTGAAGCTTTCATGCGGGGGCGCAGCTCTCGTGATGGGCATTGTGCAAGACAAAGTCGGCCCTATGTCGCTTGAGCCCTACTTGATCACGCAACCACTTCCTGCTGGAAAGCTGAAGCCAATTTTCGTGTCAAAAGCTGCCGTCTTGAAGAATTACCCGGCCCCGCATCCATCCATTCTTGAAGGAGCTGCGCGTCTGTGGGACTTAGAACTTGCTAAGATGCTGCCCGCGTCGCCTCCTGAAGATGCTGCTGAATCAGTGGCGACTCTTGAAGGTGCTCAATCATCTGAGGAAAGTGATTCCGATTCCAGTTCCGATTCTGACGACAGCTCCTCGAGTGGGGAGGAGTCCGACTCGAACAAGGCAAGCAGCGCTGGTTTGAACAGCGAGCAACGGGCTTCTATCGAGGAAGACAACGCCTCATCAAAAGCAAGTGACGATTCGGACAACGAGAACATGGAGAATATGGAGCCCAACGAAGAGGAAGGCAACAAGTCGCCTGGCATGGTGGCAACATGGGCTGCCAGCGCAACCGTCAATGCTGCGCCTCGCCGCTCCAGCCGGGCGGCCGCGGTGCGCCGGGTATCAGTGGATGTTGCGCCAACTGTGCCAGCACCTAAGAAACCTTCAAAAAAGAAGCAGGCGAAGCCAAAAGCAACCACTGCTACTGGAAAGCCTGCTGATGGCGCTAAAAAAGCACCAGTGGTCGACTTGGCGTTGATTCTCGAGAAGCCCTCTAAGAGGGGAATCATGAGATTGACGGCTGAGCAGCTCGATAAAGCCTACGCGTCGAAAAGTCTCGATTCACGTCCACCAGGTCTCGCAGAAGCGCGTAAAAAGCTTGTTGGTGTGCTTCTCGACAAGCCAGCCGCCATGTGTAATGAAGTCCTGGACGTGAGCGACGACATTGGCCGCAATCGCGTCCGACCTGTTGAACTCGATGTCAACGAGTACATTCACGAAAGCACGCGGCCCGTAGCAGTGCGCGCTAAGAAAGCTGCTGCTGAAGATACAGCCCCGGCATGGGCTCAGGACTTACGGGGCGATGTTCTCTCGCTGAAAGCTGAAGTGAAGGAACAAGCGGACTTCAAGGAACAGTTAATGAGCCTTATAATGGCGAATGGCGGAATGCCCTCGAACAACCAGCCGAGTGAAATGCCCAAGAAGCGCCAAATGGGCAGCTCTGACGACGACAAGGAGGGAAAGACACCCAAAGCCAGCGGCCAATGCGTTTTTAACTTTTACTGTAGCTAATAATTCCAGCGGCCTCTACTTTTTTAACTCTAACTCTAGCTTTATGAGTTTTAGGCAGTAAGAATGAATTGCACTATCGAGTAAATGTATATCACTGCGCAGATGGAATCATTCGCAAGGATGCGGCTGTCAGATACGCCTTTCGGTCGCGCAATCGCGTTCTTGGGCCGTAAACCGCGTTCTTTACTTGCACATCCACGACGAGAAGTGTTCCACGGAACTCAGTACTTTTTGACTGCGCGTTACCGACAAGCCAAGGCACCCACTTACCAGTGTAAGTTTCATCGTCAGGCCACCACCAGAGCAAGGGAATTTTCGCTCGTGGATTTTTTGTGTCGAGGCCTTCTGGGAATGAGCTCGGCAACTGTACGAGACAGCAAGCCAAAGGGTACGGTCTTTTGCCAGCTTCAGCGTCTCCGTCGATGGATACAAGCGCGAAAGTTGACGCCGCAAGCTCAGACAACCCTTCGAATTCAGCTGCCCTCGTAGTAGGCGCGTCCATGCTGGTACCAGACCTCATCACAGGTGCGTACGGCGCGCAGGCTTCTTCATCCTCCGGAGCAGCGGCGGCTGGCACCTGCGTTTCAGCGTCAAGGCTTAGAGGTGGACACAGCGCCTTGTGCCACAAAGTCGATGGTTCAGCAAAATGCTGCAGACTTTCAGCAAATTTGATCCACCAGGTGTGGTGTACGTGTTCATTGGCAGGAAGATCGGCGTGGCACTGCCGCATCTCTCGCGCAAGCGCGTCCTGCCACAGAGGCTTCCGATCTGCCACTTTGGGTGGGAAAGTAGACTCTGGAAGTCGTTTGAGGACTACGTGGGACTCCCAACGGGACGGGATATATACAATTTGCGGAAGAGATGGGACTGCGAGAGTTTTGTTCTTCATATGATACCACCACTCCTTTTCGTCAAAAGCCACGTATGCCATCTTAGGGCTCCAGTGCTGCCGAAACTCCGTCAGATTCTCACCTCCAGAGTTAACGCATCTGCCAGAGAAACAAGGGAAGTCAAACATATATCAGCAGCTCGGCACAACACAACGTTGCACAATATCAAAAGCAACATACCTCATGACGTGCATTCCTGGGTGGAGGTTGTCGTCATGCCGAGAAAAGAGGGCGAGATTGTTGTTCAAACATGGTGTTAGCCAGTCTTTGAAGTCAAGAGTATCCGTAACGACCTCGATAATGATATGTCCAGCGTAGCCACGGAGAGCTGCCCGCACATGGGCCTTAAACTCATCCAGGTTTCGCCATCTTGCTCCTGTACGCACTAGGTACCGACGAATGACACCAAAAAGTGCATCAATATCCTCATGCGTGTTCCCTACTCCGAGCAATTTAGTTGCAGAACAGTTAGCGGCAAAAAAAACGAATCAAAGTGCAGGTGAAGTAAGACTAAAAGATTAAATGCGTACCAACTGGGTTCCGAGACATGCAGAATGACCCAACAGCGCCAATCTTCACCAGGTAGCAAATGAATGCAAACGTTATGTTTCCCCAATTGGTGCTAACGCCATCTACTTGGAGGAAAAATTTCGGTGGGAGGCGAGGCGCCGAAGCGGAAGAGCCAGGCACTTCCGAGGAAAAAGTGTTGCTGTAGTGGCCCAGAGCGTTGGCCAAAAGTTGGCACATAAGGTTCGAACCGTCTGCAAGAAGGCTCGAAGCTACGAGATGAATGACAATAAGTCCCTTCCCGTCGGCACCGTGAAATTTCGTTGCCACGAACTTTATATCAAAAGTTGTGTGACCAGTAGTAGAATTGGCGAAGTTTCCAACACCCTGGAAGCCGCTGGAGAAAGGACATAAGAAAACGAGTGTCAATTTGGGGCTTTTCGAAGCTGAAAACTGAGCTTAGAAAGGAAAAGAGTGAGAAATCTACTTACTCAGAGCTGGCGCCGTCAGTTATCATAGAAACTATCATGCCAAACGCAGCCACAGCTAGGCTTTGTCTTTCATAGTAAGTCAGACGCTCATCCCTCATGTAAAAATGGTAAGTCTGTAGAATCTGCTTCAGCCGCGCCCGCATTACACTATTGTTGTTGCTTCGATCCAAAAGGCGTACTCTGATCTGTTCTCGTACCTGTGCAAATTGCGTTTGGACGAATAGGTTGAGATTGTGAAGTACAATTAAGATATACGTTGAATGTATTGCATCTTACCTGGTCCTTCGAATCCACTGTTTTATATTTCCGGATTGTAACGTTCTTAAACTCTTTCTTCCAGATTGCTTTAAACGCCGGCAGGAGAGGCACTTGATCTATCGGCATGCCCCTGTCCAGCATATCTATCACGAAGTTTTCGTGAACATTCGCTTCAGTCTGATGCGAAAGCTGAGTATTTCCAGACACTGGATCTTTGTCGGTATACTTGTCGAGGTCATGCTTAAACCAGCTTCGAATGCACATGGAGCTAGCACTGTCAACACCAAGCTCACCACCAACACGTGTTCCTGAATAGCAATTGCAGCGGAAGGCACACTAGAAGTCATTTCTTCCTGGGTTCATTCGAATGCTTAACAAAATGCGCGCAATGCGTATGCCGAAGTTTTCGTGAAGTGTAAGCAAAGACTGACCTCCTCTGCCAGCGTCAAGAGTTTCGCCTTTCTTGATTTTCTTCAATTTCTGCGTAACGTAGGCTTTCTTATAGCCCTGTTCAACTTCTAGTCCAACTCGGCAGCACGGACTGCCATGGTCCGTCGTGTAAGACATAGTCCCAAGGTCGCTGTTGAAACACTGATCTAGCTTGGACAAGCAATGTGAGCTCAATTCAGCCGAGGATCTGTTCATGTTTTCCGTGCGGCATTGGTACACGCGCCCGAGGCTCATTTTTGAAACGCACTTGAATTCACAGGAACATCCCTGGGATATATCGCGTTTGATTACCTCGTACTGGATGCGCTCTTTCCAACCATCTTTATGGGATCTGCAATTGTTGCTCCCGGATTTCTGCCGCTTGCCACTATCACGAATATGATCCTCTTCGGCAGTGGCGGGCATGCCTTCAGAAGACGCCGAATCTTGACCGCGCATCGGGCGTTCAATTTCGACCTCGTCAGAGCGCGCCCTCTTTTTCTTTTTCTTTTTCCTCTTCTTTTTCTTCTTTGCGTTCCTAAACAAGACCCAGCAGCACAAACAAGTAGCACACAGCAGTGAGTGTAGTCGGCCCGCAAAAAAGCAGGTGCGCAAAAACAAAACTGTTCCTGCGCACAGAGCACTTACGAAAGGCCGACTGTTTCGCCGCCACCAATCCCTCGAATAGCTTCGCTGCCAACCGAGAAGCCGCTAGATTCGCTTGCTGCATCCATGTCGGCTAACAAATCTGAGTGACCAACCACTTGCTGAGATACTTTACGTGCAGCCTCCCCTGCAGCCTTCACAAGAGGACTTATCGTGTCCAGCAAACCCCTAAACATGTCCGAGGCCCGTTTGCGAGGCGCAGGCCCTACGACGGTGAGTGTCGCCAGTCGGGTGCAGAGAGGCGTGAAGGCGTAAAATTTCAGCTGATCGGCACTTGGCGATAAGTTGACGAAAATTTCAGCGGAACAGAACGTCAGAACACCTGTAAAGAAAAACAAACCTCAAATATTTGTTTTCCAGATGTAGAAGCTTAAGCTGGCTCAGGAAGAGCATCTGGTCAACCTCTTTAAGGGTTTTCGGTGCTTTCGCAAGCTTCTGTTGGTAGCCGAACAATAGACTGTCGTGCTCCGCAATTTTTAAACCAATACGCTTTGATTCTGATCGAAGCTTCAAGATTTCCTGGTGTTCGTTTCTAGCATCACTTTTGGCTGATCTAAATTCTTTAGGTAGACGCTTTGGGGCCTCTGCACGCCGTCTTTCAACATCTTCTTTGGCATTTCTGAATTTACGATCTGCACTTACCTTTAGGACAAACATGTCCATCTTGATGGCCACATATAAGGCACTAGACAGCACGTATTGTAAGAATATGATGGCGCTGATAATGTTAGCGTTAAGAACATCACTATTTTCGCTATCGTTTTTAATTTTCTCCAAAGCCTCAAGCAGGGTTTTCTTTCCAAGAATACTCGCGGGCGTACCATAATAAAGTCGTATGAAATATTTTACGAAAAGCTGGAATCCAAGAACGCTGAAGGCGAATAAAAAGTAAATTTCGCCAAGGTATGGTAGCTTCGGCCAGCCAAAGGAATACTCCACATTAAATTCGAAATCAAACTTTAAAGCTTGTACCAGTGCGGCAGCTCTGTCGTAAGATGCAGTCCAATCGTTGTCTAGATAAAAGCTTGAAGCAGTCGCAAGCAAGACCACAGTCGATATAAGCTGCACCAATATGGCCTTCACAAATAGAGACTTATCAACTTTAACATCCTTTCCTGATACAAAGAATTGTTTATCGAGTGCTGCTTCTGTACGTCTTAGCACTTCGCTCATCCCGAAAATTGCCAAGAATGGTATGCATAAACCTGAAAATATGGTTATGACAAAAAATGGAATGGCAAGAGGTAAAAAGGTCAATGACACTGAAGCCCAAGCTAAATACGTAATGGCCACGATCGCCATACAGAAAGACACAATGTAATTTTGATCAAGTGATGGGCTCTCAGGATGGTCAGCATGCCCCATGGCGCGGCGTAGAGCTTTGGGCTTAGTCTCGATACTGTTCCAGTAAACAACATCAAAAACAGCAACAACAGCTCCGAAGAATGAAACAACGACTGGCTTGTACATTACACCAAAAGTAGCGTGAGTAGACGCACAAAGATTTCCACCATTCGGGACCAGTTCGGGATTGCTAAAGTAGTCACTCATGGCGGCTACGCCAATGGCAACATTAGATATGAGGGCAAGCACGTCAATGCTCAGGAATATTTTGCCAGAGATGCCGTCCCATGATTTGTTTATATCTTTGGCGATCACCTCCTCATGAGGAAGATCAGCTTTTCTTTTCCATGACATGACAAGATGAATTGCATATTTTTTTGCGAGGAGAAACACTCTGAGGATATTTGGAATAAGCATCGCACTTGTTGCCAGCATAGCGGGATTGTAATATACTTTCTGCATGCTTTTCGGAACACAATCACACACGTCAACGAGAGTTGCTACTAAGAAATCTGACATCTCCAAATCACTTTTATCAATACAATTTGCATCGTCGTAAGTCACCTCATTCGAAATCAGAATTAGCAAATGAAATAATCTATCGTAGAATATAGAAAAATGTGAAGAAGTATACAATTTCAAAAATAGGCCATATAGTAGTGAATATGGTACTCACAGACAGAAGCTGGCCAGGATGAAAGCAAGTGCAAACTCAAATCGGCCGACTTTACTAATAATAGTCTTCAAATTTTGATTATCACACACTGAACAGGATGAATCGCGTCGAAAATACTGCGTTTTCATAGCAGAAGGAACCACTTCGGAATCCTCGCCATGACTTAGGAAAAGTGGATTTTCAAATGGCACATGGCTCAATTCAATCGACAATAGTTTCCCGCCAGATTCCTGATCAAGGCAAAATCAAGAAAAAGCCGATTTAGAAGTAAAGCGAGATATCTTCCAGTGCTACAGAGTAAGATAGCATATTTGGCAAGCACGAGAAACCTCAACAGAAACGCTTTGAGCCTCGACCAAATAGAAAACACAGAGGGGGAGGGGGGGGGCTTGGGCCATCTGTTCCACGCTGCGGCAACACCAAAGAAAAGCGAATTCAAGCAAGTAATCCCATACAATGCATTCTATGCCCCCCAGCACCTCCTTCATGTCGTCATGTGGCACATTTTTTTTTTCGGGCACTGGCTTCGAGGCAGACCCGGCATTCGCAACCACCTCAACCTTCCTCATGGCCGTCTGTAAGAAACAAAAAGGGCACATGCAAATGAGTTGAAGTAGTGTGAAATGACTACATAGAGCTGACTTGCATGCCACACAAATAAAAAGGCAAGGCAATATAACACCTAAGCACATACTTACACCGAGTAAAGGCAGCCAAAGTTAGAGAACAGAGACTTACTTCTATTACAGAGTCTGTTGCCTGCGCCACCGTCGACACCTAGTGGCATCAAGAACATGTCGCAGCAAAGCAAACAAGAGTGGTCTCATTAAACCAAGTAAGCCTAAACGACGCAACCTGTTTCCACTGAACCACCTTGTTGCCGTCGCCTGGCACGTCTTCTTCTTCGGACGCTGGCATCGCGCCAGAACTGACAGTGGTGGGCACCTCAACCGTCGCCGCCGTGGCCTCCTGAAAGACAACAATGAGCACAACGTATATGCTGAGGTAAGGTGGGTGTACAAAGGCCTGTCTACTCATGATGCATGCCGTGGTAAAAAAAAGCCAATGCGATACTACACCGAAGCAAATCATCAATGGGTAGCGAACGGACTTGTACCAGTGTTGCAGACTCCGTTGCCTGCGCCGCTGCTGCCACCTGATGACAACAGATTTGAGGCCGCGTTAGGTCAGCACACAGCAAAAGAGGCCGGAAGTAGCACGCGAAGTATCACGCGAATTCAATGCGACCTATCCCTACTGACTCACCTTGTTGCCGTCGCCTGGCACGTCTTCTTCTTCGGACGCTGGAATCGCGCCAGAACTGACAGTGGTGGGCACCTCAACCGTCGCCGCCGTGGCCTCCTGAAAGACAACAATAAGCACAACATATATGCTTAGGTAAGGTGGGTGTACGAAGGCCTGTCTACTCATGATGCATGCCGTGGTCAGCACACAGCAAAAGAGGCCGGAAGTAGCACGCGAAGTATCACGCGAATTCAATGCAACCTGTTTCCACTGAACCACCTTGTTGCCGTCGCCTGGCACGTCTTCTTCTTCGGACGCTGGCTTCGCGCCAGAACTGACAGTGGTGGGCACCTCAACCGTCGCCGCCATGGCCTCCTGAAAGACAACAATGAGCACAACGTATATGCTGAATGCTGAAGCAATGATAATGATTTGACGTGAAGTCTTGCTTCATGCATGATCTACTCAAACGGATAAATACGCATATAATTTGAATAAAAGCAATTGAGAAAGTTGCGCAGCCTTTTGATACGATACGAGTTGGAGATCCATCCGACGGGGCGAGTCGTCGGTGGGATTGGGTGGGGTAGGGGTTACCGTTTTTGCAGAAGGGGTTTCTTTCTCAGCCGCTTCCACTACTACCGGTGCCAGCTGACGGAGTCATTTGAGATCAAAGAGCATTAGCTGATGTAAAAGGTTTGAAAGATGTGCGTTTTGTACCAACAAACGATACAATACCCCGCACGCTCCATCATATCATACCTCCTTTTTGCCGTTGTCTGACTCGTCGTTTTCATCAAGTACACGCTTCATGCCAGAGCTGGTAAGGGTGAGGACGTTGTAGTATTAACAAAACCCGAATATCAAGAGCAACAAATCTAAGATACCATCACCTCTTCTTGGTTCAAGCGTGCTATTGATTTAGTTTCGAGGGCGTCGAGGGAGATGACCACAAACGCTCACACGAATCGAGCCAGGGCCGGTCCGAATTCTCGATTGAAAACAACAATTTCCCGATTCCCGGAACCGGTAAAAAATCGACCATTTCCTGGTAAATTCCCGGATTATTTAGCTGTTTTACGGTAGAATCACCCGCTGGTCTGCACCGAGAGGGAACCGAAAACGAAAAAAAAACCGCATTTATACGTCCATGTGAATGGTCACGTAGTTTTGCGGTCTTAAAGCCGAATTAGGTGAAGCAAACCGACGGCATTTGCACGACAAGCACCCATATCCCGGTGAATTCCCGAGTCGGTTCCCGATTCCCGATGAACCCATCATTTCCTGAAATCTTAACTCTTTGAATTTGAACCGGCCCTGAATCGAGCCCACTCTCACCACTCGCCACTCACCATACGTACATGTACCAGCCACCAGGAATGGCGTTCTACTCCCGTACCGGTAGTATACTCATCGCTGATTGGTTTAGAGTACTTCGCGAATATACTGGTGCAACTCCAACCGCAGCAAGTAAACGCTTCGAGTGCAACAGTGCAACCGGGATCTCAAACTAAGTGAGGTAAGGTGTTTAGAGTATCGCCGGTCGTTTACGACCCGTCGTGCAATTTTTACCTCTTCATCACGTTCGAGGCGCCAATTCTTGACGCAGCATCCACCGCACGGGCTTGTAGTCGCGTCGCCTTGAAGTGTAACGCGGCACGCCTTTCCGCTAACACATTTAAATCAACCCCGTACATGAGTCTTTGTCTGTGAGTGGTTGTCCTCGAGGGCAGTATGGACTGCAAACTCCGACGGAACTCTGACACCGGAGCTCATGGCTGTGAATCCAGAATCGCATTGTAGGACTTCAAAAGTGGCGACAATATCCCACGGTCCGTCTGTGAGACACA
>Ga0307931_1001599_pt1 | contig 14912 bp, 14 predicted proteins | sample OrgLakmetageno47_FD_201816 | JGI IMG/M metagenome (GOLD analysis project Ga0307931, IMG submission 201816) | Saline water microbial communities from Organic Lake, Antarctica - #47 | ecosystem: Environmental > Aquatic > Non-marine Saline and Alkaline > Saline | place: Antarctica: Organic Lake... | reverse complement strand
GTATCCCAGGAATAAGTTGCTGTATCTTCGTTTGTTCGATCACTTCATCTCGAACTCGAACTCCCCCTAAAGATGGCTCGTATTCTTCGCGTTGCTGCCCCTCTGGCTGGACGCCATGTCACCATGACTGCGCGGTGTGTGCTCTTTTGCAATGTATTGATTATTAAGTGTGCTAACTCATATTTGCGCGCGTGTTGTAATTCTTTTTGTTTTGAGACTGACGTGAGTGGCTGACACTGAAATCTTTTTTGATATCTCGCGTGGGCGTTTTTTTTTTGTGCAACGCAGGACGTTTTCGGCTCAGCCGGCTGCAAAGGTCAGTTCTTACATTAATGATTTCGCTAATGATTGACTCTCTAACCAGGCAGTACTTCAGTGTTCCTTCCTTGGAATGTTTATTTTTTCTTCGTCGTTTCTTTGAGCATCTCCCCGCCGCGTTCTCTCTTGGTGTGCGCAGGTGCCAACTCAGCGCTATGGCGCCCTCGCCGCTGCCATGGCCATGGGGGCTACCGGTGGTGTAGCTGCTGTATTGAGCGCGCAGTCCCCTGCTGAATCCAAAGCTGTCGACGCAGATGCCCTCAAGGTTGTTTTTTTTTCCTTGTCCTCCTCGACTCCTTGTATCAGTTATATTTCCTCGTAGAATTAATTATGCCATGAATGTATGGCATGCATGAGCTCACATCGGAAACCACCATCTGGCACATTGTGTTATAAATGCAAAAGTTGTGTGATATCATATTTTCGAACCCTCCTAAAAGAGTAAAGCTTTGTCGTGGATCCGATACCCTTCGAACTTTTCTGCGTGTGTGAGTGCCACCTTCTCGGCAATCACATTTGACTCTCGTGTGTGTTTATTTCTTGCTAGCGCGCCATCATCAAGACTATTGAAGACGAGGATGCTCGCCGCGGCGATGGTACCTCCCTTGGCCCTACTCTGGTGAGAGGACACTAACTTTAGGAAGGACTAGAAGTATCTCTTTCCCTCTCTGTAGGGTTTGAGAATCCTCGGTCAAAAGCAGTGAAAGCTTCGCCGCGTACCTTGACCCCCTCTGCTTTAATTGTCTTGCCTGTCGCACCAGTGCACGATAATTATGCGAATTTTTGCTTGTCGCATTCAACGTATCCTCTTTTCCTCTCTCTCTCTATCTCATGTTTGCTCACAGGTGCGCCTCGCGTGGCACTCGTGCGGCTCTTACTCCAAGGCCGACGGCAGCGGCGGCAGCAGCGGCTGCCTCATGCGCTTTTCGCCCGAAGCAGGCTGGGGCGCCAACGCGGGCCTCGCCACGGCGCGCAACTTCTTGGGCCCTTTGGCGCAACAGTTCCCGGGCTTGTCCAACGCGGACCTGTACACCTACGCAGGCGCGGTGGCGGTGGAGCACATGGGCGGCCCCGCGATTCCGTTCAAGTTCGGCCGCACCGACGCTACCGACGGTGTGTGCTTTAGATATTACATAAATCATTGCGCTTCTTCGTCCTTCTCCATTCTTTCTTGTCCTTCTTCGATTACTTCTATCTATTGAAGTATACATCTGATGGATTCCTCATCAGCATCATGATTCATCGGTCCATCTTCAAATCATCTTCCTCATCACCCCCGATCCCAAACCTTCCACACCCTCAAAACAGGCTCCTCGTCCCCACCGGACGGCCGCCTCCCGAACGCGGACATGGGCAGCGACGTGGCCACTGCGCAGCACTTGCGGGACATTTTCTACCGCATGGGCTTCGACGACCGCGAGATCGTGGCGCTGTCGGGCGCGCACGCCATTGGCCGCTGCCACGAAGACGCCTCCGGCTACTGGTAAGGGTAGATGTGCACACAAACGTGTGAATGACGAAGATGCTGTAAGAGCTGCTTACTATAATCAATATAAGTGTGTTGATGAGAATTTGTCCTCTTTTCATTTTACTTCGCACCCCCTTTTTTTCATCAAATTCTTGCTTCGCATCTGATCAATTCTGCTCTCGAATTGTTTTTCATCTCAAGGGGCCCATGGTCCCGCGCCGAGTCCACCTTCTCCAACGAGTACTTCCGCCTTCTGTACGAAGAAAAATGGACTCCTAAGACCACCAAGGTGTCCGAGGGCGACAAGAAGAAGTGCCCGTGGAAGGGCCCCGCTCAGTACGAGTCCGCAGACGGCCAGCTCATGATGCTCCCGTCGGACCTGGTGCTCACCAAGGACCCGGCTTTCGCCGAATGGGCCAAGAAGTACAAGGCCGACGAAGAGCTCTTTTTCAAGGACTTTGCCGGTGCTTTCGGGAAGTTGTTGGCCCTGGGCACCACGGAAGCCAAAGCGGCTACTGGTGGTGGCGGTGGCCTCTGGGGCCAAGTGAAGGGCCTGGTGGGCATGTAAAAAAGAAAGCGGAACAAAATCACTTGATTTCGAGTATTGAAGGGGCCTAATCGGCTCAGTAAGGTTAACGCCAGTGCATCACCATTATATGGCTGCTTGACGCCCACTTCCCTCTACACACTATCCTCTTTACGATTTTGACTTGCGCGCAACGCACGCGCGTACACTTCTGCCCGCAGCATTGGCTTCTGTGTCATTTGGGTTTGTATTAGTTCGAGTTCGAGTTCGACGCCCACTTCCTTGCGCTCTTTTATTTGTTACCGTACCCCATGTTTAAGAACTGTAAGCTCGCAAAAACCAAACGCAACTTATTACTTATTACTTATAAACAAATAATACAATAACATAGTCGCAGTTGGCGGATGCCTGAAAGCTTCTAGCTTCTCCCTACCTGATGATACATAATAAGCTTTCTCTTCATATATAACCCTTACCTCCGCACCTCCCTTCCTCTAACAACAACAACGACGACTTCGACTTTCGTGTCTCGATCGAATACTAGCCGCATGGCCGCACTCGCCTCTGGCCTCTGGCGTCTAACCTCTAACCTCTAACCTAACCTAGCGAAACGCGAAAATCAGGATAATTATGGGGGTCAACCGGATTTACTCGAAACCTCTAGGGTTTGCCTATATGGCGAAAGGGGGATCTACATAACAATCATCATTTCCCTTTGCCTCTCACTTGCATACACCTGCCTAGTTCTAGCTCAGCTACTTCCCGTGTCTTGCTCTCTTTTTGTCCAAAAAAATGCAGCTGGCTGCTCGCTGCACCTCCAAATAATTAAAAGGCGGTATTTTTACTTTCCCCTGAAGTCATTTCATTGTGCAAACGCCCTTTGCTCTTGGTGTTCGAATGCCTCAAAGTAGGCAAGGCCAGCAGCGAGGCACAGCTCAAGTCTTGTCTAAAATCCTATACGGCGCCTCACACGGCCCATTGCGACGAAAACAGAAGAAGTTGTGTTGCTGCCCGTCTTCTTCTTCTACTACTTCTTGTGACAAAGCTGCCAGTCCTAGTCGGCCTTCTTATTTGGCACTGCAGCAGCAGCAGCCGCAGCAGGGGTCGGAGCGGCGCCACCGCGGTTCATGTCCCGGCCGGTAATGGCTGCCAGCAGCGCTTTGATGGCCGTCTCACCCGGAAGCGACTCACGGCTTTTGCCTGAAGTTGGAAGGGGGGGGGGTGAGGTTTTGATTATGTATTTTTTTTAAAGAATGTCACGAGGAGCAAGATGCAGTATGAACTACAACTCAAACATGTAGCAGCACGAACATGATCATGTGCGCAGTCAAAAAAAAAACTAAAAAGCAGTAGTAATATTGGGGAAATTAAGCAGTTACAAACACATTTGCTCAACCACTTATCCTCATCTCACCGTCGGAAGTCCACTGCCCAAGCTTGTGCGTGGTGGCATGCACGGCAAAGAAGGTAGCCACGATCCACGCCATCCGTACGCACACGGCCGCCTTGCTGATCCCGGCCAGCCAGGACCACAGGCACACCGTGGCAATCGTTTGCCCCAAAAGCATGCCGTTCATGGCGACTTCTTCCACTCCCCCGCCGAGGCGGCTCCACGACTGCTTGCCTTCGGCGCCGACGGGCAAGTGCTCCGTGTCCTATGGGTATAGTATAAACAGAGTATAAGTAGATATAGTCAACAGACGCAAGCATCAACCATTAGAGGCACGTGATCAACATCACAAGGAGAAAGTATTGCGAAACGAACTACGAGGCAAGCGGGAAAAAAAACATACTTAGTCAGTCAAAACGCAAGCACGCATGCTGGCACAGAAAACGCAGCGATTAGAACGATGCATCCGCACAAATCAATCTTTAAGTTTCCAACAGCGCAGTACTGCTCTTTTGCTTACCTTGAGGCCGGGGAACGTGCGGTGCTCGTCGAAGCACTTGAGGTCAAGGTCCTTGCGCTGCTGTTCGGCTACTAGCTGGTCCCGGATCTGCTTCGCGCCCGCGTCGTCGCAGTCTTCCCCCGGAGGGGGGCTGTACAGTGAAAGCATGTTGAAGTTGAAGTACAGTGACAGGCCACCCTGCGGAGGCACAGTAATGAGCATTGTATTTCAGAAAAGAGGACGCAAAAAGATGGAACCGAGAAATGCAAAATTATGAGTCAAATCGATGAAGAAGGGAGCAATATCCAAAGGAATGGTGAGCTATAACATGAAGGCAGTGACAGAGAATGCTTTTAGAAGGTAGAAAAGTGCAGGCAAAGACAACGAAGTATTTTTGCTTCATAGTCATCTCCCTCCCTTTCATGTATTTACCTTGAAAATCGTGTGCAAGTCTGGGATGTAGCGGTCGGGCGAATCCAAGCGCGCGGCGCAGTTTTTGCCGCCCACCACGCGCTGCGTCTTGGGGTCAATGTAAGCTGGTTGGCCACCGTCGGGTTGGGAGCTGTCGGGCCGCACGAATGCCATGGTCACCGAGGCCACGTTGTCAGGGGCGTGGGTCACGAACACCGACATGCCCTAATATAAGGAGGAGGACGAGGATGTGGAGGATGTGGATGAAGATGTGGATGAGGACAATGAAGTAGACAATGATAATGTGTTGTGTTAACAGGCACAGATGGATGCGAAACTCAAAAACGTAGAGGCGAAAAATGCGTGCACATGATATCGATGCAGTAGAAAGGCAAAATTCAAGTCTTGGGTACATTCGAGAAATCAAAATCGTCTCAAGAGAAAAAAAGAAAGATAGAGAGTAATTCACGGTAAACCCACACCACCAGCATACATGTATTTCCACACCTTGTAGCGCGGCGTCAGCAAGTACTCCATCGGGGGTTTGCCCATGCTGACCATGAACTTGCGGCACTCTTGGATGTACTTCTCGTCGGCGGGGACGCCCGGGTCCGCGATGGTGCCCTCGGGCGCTAACATGATGAGACGCTCGATTCCCGCAGCCGCAAAGCCACGAATGTTCTTCAAAATCCGGGGGCCGTCCTGTTCAAGAAGGGCAATTGATTAAAGAATAGTAAACATTTACGAGTATGGGTGCGTGACCAGATACGAATAACCACAACTACATGTAGTATATCTCTCACAGGAGAGCATAGCAACCCCCCAATCATGTCCACCCCATCACACAACTGCCTTCTCCCCAAAAGTCACCCAAACCTTGTGAAAAGCACGCTGCAGCAAAATGTCCCCGAAGAGCACCCGGGACCAACCCACAATCGGCATCAAGCCCGTGGTCACTTCGGCGACGAACCCGACTCGCGGCGCAGCTTTTCCCCCACCGCACATCCCCACGAAAATCGCGCCCACCTTTTCATGTATACATCGACAGGTAGGGGAGGGTAGGCGAACGAGAAAGAGCACACATTCGTGCGTCCTTGCATAGTGTCTTCATGCACATGAGAATACTCTGCATTTCAACTTTTTGATGACTAAGAAAGCTGCTGAAAAAATAAGCAGAAAAATAAAAAATGTCCCGCCGGCGCGCGCACTGTTTGCAAAGTGTCAATAGATAAAAGACAGATAAAGAGAAGAGGAAACTCACCCAGTCAATGCGGCTGCCGTGGTTGGCGAGGCACAAAGATGACCCCTTGGTCTTGAACTTGAGGAAGGTGTCAGCATCGTTGGTGTGCACCGTCATGCCGCACCACGAAAAAGGAATGCACATGACCGAAATCCGCGCGTAGTAGTCGTAAAAACCAACCATGTGGCGGTACCTGTTTTGAAACGGCAAGAACGAACAGAAAGAAATATGATCGGAACTTTACACGTAGGAAATAAGATGTAGACGAACAAGGATGATGAAGATATATACGCCATAATCAAAAGCCGGAGAAAGCATAAAGCGACAAGCTGGTGCTACGGTAACCAATTCATGTTTCAGAGAAATGACAAGCCACCTCAAACGAAAAACACGTAGGCAAAGCTCGCGTATGTAAATTAGAATTATCGTGAAAGCGAGCGCTGAGCCTAGAATGCAATAAATCTGCAAGCAAGCACTACGAGGTAACACAACACTTACAGATCGGTGCCGACGCTCGGGATGAAGGCGACGGGCAACAATATTACCATAGGCACGAAGTACATCAGTACTACTGCCAGCCACAGCGAGCATATAAACAGCACCACAAGTTCGCTTTCGCGAAAAGACTTCCACGAACTCATATTAGCCTGAATGACACGAGCAATTCCCCCTTGGGTTAGCAGGCGAATTGGATGTGTACAAACAGGTGCACAAGGCAGAAATAATGATGTTAGCCTCTCTAATAAACAGACACCTCAATATTATAAAATAGGATAAATTCACTTCTAAGATTTGCTTCGACGTACTTATTGCGTTCAAGTGAAGCCGCGCGTGACTGGGCTTGGTCTCGTAGAACCGTTGATAGTGAGTTGTTTAGCTCGCTTTTTTTTGCCCTTTTGGTTTCGAATCCCGACTCTTTTTGAGTCAACCCTGTGCAGCAGGATTTTGTGGTTCAAGGGACGATTCCTTGGATTTGGAATCTTTGGCCAGCCATGTCATTCTCAGCATTGCTTCAGAGCCGCCCTAGAGCATTCCACACGTAACCATAGCAGCTATGGTAGGATAGGATGCACTTTTTAGCTAGGGTCTCTAAATCAGTGCACCTAGTCCTAGTTTTGTTCGTTTGGAATGTGATATCTAGTGTCGTTCCAGGAAAGGGGCTTTCACTCGAAAACACCGCGAACACATCTTCAAGCAGTGATCGGTCCCTAGTGATTAATCTAGGCATTGCAAAAACTGGCACATCCTCACTCAAGACGTATTTCGAGTGCAGCGGGTGGCGGGCAGTGCACAACCTCGGCTGCAATGGCAAACGGTGTTTTTCTGCAGTTCGTAGCTTTCTCGACGATGTACCCTACAACGCTGGTCGAAAGGTGTGCACTTTGGATTCTCTTCTCGTCTAAATTCTACAGCATTAATTAACATTTATTCTTGTGTGCACATCTATTCGCGCGGTTATTGAAACTTTAGGGTTTTAGTGCTGAAGCTGCGCGCGCTGCAACGGCTAGGTTTAGAGCTCAAACGGGGAATTATGACGCCTACACCGAATTCAACGATGCTTTCAAATGCATATTCCCGCAGGTAAGTTGGTGCTGCAGCTTTCAATATAACGAACAAGTGCTATTTCTTGTCGCGTTACTGGTTTTTATGTCAATCTGTTTGAACCACTGCATGAAATTTTGGCGGTCTCTCGATCTTCTTTTCACAAATCTCACATAGGTCACAGAATTGCACCTTCTCATGCGAGCGCTACCGGGCGCCTGCTGGGTCCTGACCACAAGGTCAACGGAACAGGTTAGAATATGCTTCCGTCATAGTAGTCATGGCGGTTGCGTAATCTCTGGTTCATACTGCTGCAAAGATTTATCTCGATAACTTCATCTGCCGTGAAAAATATTTTACGCTATCGTGCGCGTCCTCAAACGTGTTGCCTATGCCTACTTCTGCTTGAACAGTGGCTTGCTTCAGTCAAGGGCTATACAGCTTTTCGAATGAATTTGCTTGAGCATCTCTTGCGGTTTTGCCCTTTGCCGCCAGAGTTACGCAATGAGACTGGCCTCGCAATGTGGTAAGTGCAAGTATTCCAGTAGAGATGGACAGATTTCTGGGAGTTCCGTCAAATGAAACACGAATATGATTCCCTATGCCGATTTTTTGTTGTTCGAGCTCACTCTCGTCGTTTTGGAATGATTGAATTCTACCACTCTGCCATCAACTATCAACACCAACTGACTGACGGGGCCCTCGGTGTTTGTGTTTGTTCTTTGCCTGTGACCGTGACAACTTCAGGTACGAGGCCCACGTCGCTTCCGCCAAAGCGGCGCTCGCCAACCACTCGTGCGCTCTGGTTTTGGACATCAAGAGCCCAACCGCTGGTGCTCAGCTGGCAGCTGCTTTCAACGGCACACAAGCATCCTGCTGGTCGAAGCAGAACGCTGCGCGCTCAACCACTGGCAGCCCAATTGCATCCTGATAGTTGTTCGGTTGCAACCAAGGCGGCAGCGAAGCGACAATGGACGCAGCTTTTTTGTCGACCTGTGGGATGTGCATTCCGATTACCGATGCAAGAAGCAGGAAAAAAGGTGCTCGGGTATACCTGTGGGCTGTTAGATACGGAGCTTGATTCGTGCGAATGGCCGGGTGCTCCACCTGCGAGGCCCAATCGCCAATCGTAAACCGCGTACCGGTACCGCACCGCGGGAACCTAGCGCAGACGCTAACGCCGTACGTTGACGATGGCCCTGTGTCGGAATGTGATTCCTAATTGCGGCCGACATCCTCAACCAACCACTGAGCAACACGCTCGCACGGCGAGCTGGATGCGAACAGACCAAGCCACGGGCTCAAACAGAGGAACTTCGGAAAGTTCCAAGAGAATGAATACCCTACACACGAGAGTGCTGCCAGAGAGAGCACTAATATATACACAATAGAGTGTATTTACCGAAAAGACAAAGCACCAAAAGACACAACCACGGGGTTGTCACAAAAATGCGCTGACGTTGCACCAAACGGGCCGCTAGGGCCCGCACTGCTTTGCTAATAATAGTTCCAAGCCACCGACCCAGTCAAGTTTCCCCATACGAGAGGTTATGGGCTACAGTTACGCGGAGGCCGATGCGCCATTTTATCGCATCAGGCCAGCTCTGCGACCTTCGGTAGAAGATGGAAACAGGACGCAAAATCCAGGGAAGCGTACGAGCACCAGAGGTGCCGGCGCGCCTCTGGCGGGTGGCCACACGCGCTGTGAAATCAATGGAGAAGAAAATTGGTCTGCCGCCCACAGCGCGCTGATCGCATCATTCGAGCTCTGTCGAAATGGAATACCTTCGAAATGGAAGGATCGGCTAAGCGCGAAAGGTCTCACGATGCAACCATTTAAGGTCAGTGTTGAAATTGCAAACGCACTCATTAACGGAGCACCCGAGACCACAACTACCGAAGTCTTAAATGAATATTCCAGGGCTCTGCTTGATCAATTTGCCGAGTACATTGCGAAGGTCGCCATGAAAATGCTGGAGGAAAATCCAAATGAGGAGCCAGGCGAGGAGCAAGCTACAGATGCGGCTCTACTTCCAGATGAAGCGCTCGGCGAGGGGCACGCTACAGATGCGGCTCTACTTCCAGATGAAGCGCTCGGCGAGGGGCACGCTACAGATGCGGCTCTACTTCCAGATGAAGCGCTCGGCGAGGGGCACGCTACAGGTGCGGCTCTACTTCCACTTTGTGCGCTTGGCGAGGAGCATGCTATAGCAGCAGCTCCACTCCAAGGTGAGGCGCTAGTCGAAGAGAAATTTGTGGTTGGTTCGATGTTATAAATGGCAGACTTCGCGCACAACACAAGCCAAGAAGGGACCATGGATTTCATTGAGCTAAGAAGAAAGCCGCTTGAAAGCCGAAGCTGCGAACACGCACTAACGCTCGGCGCTGAACACCACTCAACACTGCTACGCTGCCGAACCCGAACCTAGGTTAAGATTCACGCACGTAATTACGCGGGAATCACGCGGAAAGTGAAATTTGCGCCAATCAGACGTGATTTCCGTCACGGGAATCGGCTCAGAATAGAGTGACGTCATCATGGAATCTACTCGAAATTTTCAGTAACATTTCGCACTTGTCTGTATGCGCACAACCATGGTCCATGGCGATGAACACTGCAGCTGAAGGCGCACGCACAAGACGAGAGGAAAGGGCGCGAAGAGAGAAAGAGAGAATAAAGAGAAAGGCAAGCGCACCACGCACCACACACGAAACTTGAAGACACGGCGACCCCCCACCACCAAAAAGAACACCGATTCCCCCGTATTTACCGTATATTTGAGGACGATACCGTATATATACCGCACGTGATTTCCACGTAAATACCGCGTAAATACCGCGTGAAGTGAATTTTTAAGACCTCGCGCGCGATTCCCGCGGGTACGTGAATCGCAATCTTGACCCGAACCCGAACCGCACATGCCAATTGAAAGTAAAAGATAAGATATGAACATGAACTGAGTTGTGAGTTGGATATTTGACTAGAAGGATCTATGTGTATAATTAACTAGGAATGGGTTCGTATTTAGTATACTTTGGTATACGGTATTCTATACGGCGTGCCCGTGTTAAAATTCAATTAATTTCAAATCAAATTTGACAGGCCATAAAGTTCCTTACGACGGGCCAGTCCTATACTCGAAAGCATTGAACTGACAACACCGGGCCCCGCTTCCCAATCTCCTGTGTTGCGCACGCAGCGCGGATGGATGGTACTTCATATGTGTGTTCAGGCAAGTAATCGCCGCTAAGAGGAGGGCGTAAGCCAACCTCCCATAAGCGCGTCAAAGATCAAACAGTCGATATGTGAAACCGCATCCTTCAGGGTGTGACACCTGAACAGACACGTGTTCGCTTAACGGGCGCGCTGGCGCATCTTGCGGCGCTTCTTCTGGAGGCGGCGCGTGCGCTTCTTGGACCACTTCCAGCGGAAGCGCGAGGTGGACTTCTTGTAACGGGAGTCGCCCTTGGCGCCACCCTCCACTTCGAGCAGGAGCTCGAGCTCAGCCCCGTCTTCGAGGCCGAGGTCCTCGAGCGCGACGTCCTCGTCCGCGAGGAGCTCGTCGCCCAGGGCGAGGCACTGCGCGGCGGCAGGCATGAAGGTCATGTCTTCGATGACCAGCTTGAGCTGGGCGAGGGTGCAGGCCTCGTCAATGGTGACGGCCATAGCCTCCCCCGCGGGAGTGCGCACAGTGAGCTGTCAAAATTCAAACACAAGGGCGCGTATGAGAAAGGATTCGAATGGGGGCCAGTGAGTGTTGGTGCGGCGACAGCGACAGAATTGTTCACACGAAGATAAGAACCCAAGAAAAAATCGTAGCTCAATGGGACAGACATAGCTCTGGCAAAAGAATTTTTGTAACTTGGTTAGATTATATGAAACTTTCTCTAGCCTTAGGCAGTGTGGCATGTCGCGAGAGTAGCATTGCCAAACCTGCATGTTTATCCAAGTCTGCTCTTGGACTGTCGAAATGTGAGGGCGATTTTCCCAAACCTGGTCTGATCTCATTTTCTCCGATTAAAAACTGGATTTGGTTCGCTCGACATCCACTAAAACGAGGCAACGCATCCAATGGCCGTTTATGAATCCTACGCGACTGCTCGACTAGGATGGCTCGTGTGTGGCTCTTAGCCACCTAGCAAGCTTGCGTTTATAGTCGACATTAGTTAGGTGCGCGGTGCCCTCTGGGTATACTCTCGCTGTATAGCCAAGGCCATTTTCCGAATCATATCTTATTTTAGTTCTGTACAAGTGCGTCTGTGCTGTGGCGTGCCGTTCTTATGATACCGAGTTCTAAGGTGCATCGTGCAGAGACTACCGATAGCAGTGCTGCGGGCTCATCTATGCCACCTGAAGACTTTGGAAGTGAGTCTCTAGGCTCTCGAACCCCTAAAAGTGGCCCAAGTACTAGTGATATTGAAGGAGGTCAGGAAGATACTGGCGCGGCAGAGAATCCAGAGCTCTTACCCCACCGGGCTCATGATAGCGAAGATGTTGAAGGCAAAAGTGGTAGCGTCGACGACAGATTCTATGACGATGGTAGTGATAGTCCTGGCATGGCTGGCTCTAGCGGCCGTGGGAATAGCCAAAGCAAGGAAACCGCAGCTGCGCGCGAGATTCGCAAGGTTATGGGTCACTTGAAACCTGGCAGCAAAGGGCGCAAAACCTTTGGTGGAGGTTCGCCGCGGCCGTGGCAGTGCCAGCGGTGCACGGTGGTCCACGAAGGCCCGGACGCAAATCAAGCTACTTGCCCCGTGTGCGGTGCCTTGCGGCCACGAGGTGCTTTGCCGTTCACCAAAAGCCCGAAAGGTGCTGACAAAAGCAAAAAGACCGGCAGCTCAAGTTCTAGTAAAGGCGCTAGCGATGGCGATATGACTGGAGCCGACCTCCCAGAAGTGACTGATGGTAACGCGGATGACATCGAGGGCTCAAATGATAGTGGCGACAATGATGATGACGATGATGACGACGATAATTTTGGCCTTGAACAGGAAAGCGACGAGGAAGCTAGACCAAACGGGGAGCTAAGTGATGGTGATGGTGACAATGACGCTAATTCTACCAAAAGTAACATTGGTGACGAGAGCGGCGCAGGTGGTGGTGCAAGTGACATGGATGCTAACGATGCTGTCCATCTAGAGCTACCGCCAACGACGAAGCTCGGACGCAAGAAGGGCTCCTTCAGCAGCATTAGCGCAGGCGGTGGTGACGCCTCGAATGATGATGGGAATCCTAGTGCTAGATTTAGTGGGGAAGACTCCGCCAGCCATGCCTCTTCTATGCCATTGTCGTCGGAGGCAGCGGCAGCAGCGAAAGCAGCGACTGCAGGCGCAAATGCGGCGCCGCTGTCGGAACGGCAACAGGTGGCGTTGGCGCTTCGCATGTCTCAAAAAGGCGGAGCCGCAGGCGAAGCTCCTGTAATAGCAGCGGCTGACGACGGCGAAAAGGACGAGAGGAATTCGAGAAAGGGTAGTGGTGGGCACATGTCTGACCGCAAGCGCGCTCGAGAAAATCGTGCATCCGCGGTAGCTGCAGCAGCTACTAGCAAGGGCAGTACCGTGGACGGTGACGGCGACGGCGACGGCGACGACAGCAGCAGCAGTAGCGACGGCGGCAGCGGCGGTGGTGGCAGTGGTGGCCCCAAGCGCGCGTCTTTGCTGCCTCGGGCGAAACCTGTGCTCGAGAGCAGTGTGAGTGGCAGCAACCAGCGGCGTAGCTCGCCTTCTCTAGCCAGCCCTGCTGGTTCTGATACTACTGCTGCTGCCAATAGCATTACGGACGGCGGCAACAAGGCGTTCAGCACCTTAGGCTTGGCGAGTGGTGTCAACAAGTACGCCACCAGCAAGCTCTCCTTGGATGATGGTAGCCTCGCGAACGAAGAGTCGCCTGCGAAGCGGACGCGCGACACGGGCTTGAGCTCGACCAGCTCTCGCTTGGGCGCTCGCTTTCAGGCCGACGTGCCGCCGACTACCGAGGCCAACGCTGCTGCTGCAGCCCGAGCGGCGGCTGCTGCTGAACCTACTGCTGCAACGACTGCTACGTCAACAGATGTGGCTTCCTCAACCACTACAGTCGCGGCCGCTCCTATGCTAACAGAAGGCACACCTCTATCGACAGCCGCCGTCTCTGTTGTGGGCGCGTCGACTGTGAAGGCGGAGGTGTCAACCGCGGTGCCAGTGGCGGTTATTGCTAGCGATCAAGCAGTAACTGGGGCAGAGGCGGGTAATGCGCTAGCTGCAGCAGCAGCAGAGGGGAATGCCAGTGCTCTTATGGAACTTGATGGTAACGCTGCAGCTGCAGCAGCAGCAGTAGCTAGCAGTAGCGCAGAGCCTCCGAGCACCACCATGATGACGTCAGCAGCAATGACTGTGGTGGAGTCTGCCGTTGTGCACGACGTGGATGAGTCAGCAGCGTGGTTAGACCCTTTGACAGCCGAGGAATGTGCAGCGGCCGAGGCAAGCGGGTCAGAAAGCTGGTACGGGTGGGCGCGCGACGAAAAGCCTTTGGCATTGTGCGGCGAGGAGCCACCTATGGATGGACTTGTTCTTTCCAGCGGCGGCGCCATCTCGGATGAGAAAGCTAATGCTGGTGGTGGTGGTGCCGTTGTTGTCAGTACAACCGAGGCTGCAGCTGCTACTGCTGCGATATCTAGTGGTGCGCCTGGAGTGGAGACAACGCCACCTACTGCTCCAGTATTGGCTAGCGATTCGATGGAACTCGACAGCAGCAGCGGCAGCAGTGGCGGTGATAGCAGTGGGACTGGCCTTGAGAATGCATCTACGATTGCACCCACCAGGCTTGCTCTAGGGCTAGTTCCTATGCCAGTGTTGGTGGCGTCGCGTAGCGCCCCACTGCCGTTGTCTTCAGAGGGCACTGCTGATGGCCAACTCGTGTCAGCTCCAACTGGCGCGAGTGGTGATGCCGCTGGCGATGCATCTTCTTCGTCATTCAAGGCGGTCGTCCCTGCAATTTCCGAAGCATTATTGAGCAAGCAGTCTACGCCTAGTAGTCTGGTAGCCTCCGCTGCCGCCGCAGAGGAAGACACTAGCATCGATTGCTTGGGTTGGACCGACGAAGAGCAGGCGGCGTTCGCGGTGCTGGTCACGGTGCACTTGAAGGACTTCCGGGCGGTGTCGCGGAACATGCCGCCGAGGCCGCGGCATTCTCTGCCGCCCCCACCGTTCGCGGCGCGCTGCAATTTCGTCGACGACGACGACGACGACTACAACGACGCGTACTTCAATGGCACTGCGGGCATGCGCGCGCGCGCTGGCAGCAGCGGTGGCGCTAGCAGCAGCAGCGGCGGTGGGCGCCAAGGTCGTTTTGCGCGGGAAGCGCCGCGGAGCGGGAGCATGGACGTGAGCACCAGCAGCAACAGCAGCAGCGGTGAAAAGCGCACCTCTGCCAAGAGCAAAAGCAGCAACAGTGGCCCCAAGCGTGCGTACGGCTTCAAGCCCATTGAGCGAGTTGAGGAAGCTGCTGACGGTGGCGAGGACGTTGTGTTGGAAGAGTACCGC
>Ga0307931_1001598_pt1 | contig 14914 bp, 11 predicted proteins | sample OrgLakmetageno47_FD_201816 | JGI IMG/M metagenome (GOLD analysis project Ga0307931, IMG submission 201816) | Saline water microbial communities from Organic Lake, Antarctica - #47 | ecosystem: Environmental > Aquatic > Non-marine Saline and Alkaline > Saline | place: Antarctica: Organic Lake... | reverse complement strand
ACTACGCATTCCTCAATTTTCGAGTCTTGATGACGTCTTCCCTTCCCGTCTGATCATTTGGAGAACGGAGAATTTTTCTGCCGCACGCATTATTCCAGTTCCAAATGATCTTGCTTATCAGAAAATAAGACACTCAAACGACCCAAAAAAATCCCCTAGAGGAGTACATGTCATTTATCTGCATTTACTTTTGCATCTTAATAATCCCTCTAACAATATTTTTGATGTAATTTTGCGTTTGAATGTGGCCTCTACGCACTGCTGCTTTTGAATATCTACTTATTATATACCACATATTCAACGAATTCTGATGTGAGTAAATAGCCGAATTCAGTGCAAAGTAATCACCGCTGCTTTTCAGTTCCATGTCTTAAGTCAGGGGTTCCTTCGGTTTCTATGGCCAATGCATTTGTTACCGAAAATACGCAATCGCTATCTCTACTCCATACTACAAAAAACTATGTTGCGAATGCCAATGCCAATTGAAACGTCCAGCCCTCAGACCTCAGACAAAGCAAAACCGCTGTAGAAGAGCTGAGCCGTTCACTCGATTCGTGCTTCTCTTAATCCCCTTAGGCAAATCTATGATTAATAAGAGATTTGGCTGCGTGAATTTGTGTTATAGATAGATAGAGGATCAAACCCCGTACAACGGAAGTATGAAGCAGCTGGATCTTATGATTTATCACTTATATTTGAACACTAACCGCCAGCAAAGGTATAATATGGATTCTTTTGAATTCGTGTGTTGACAAACCAATTTTCTTTGCGCGCAAAAGCAGCATCGAGACCTTGCACGCCGTCCTCAAGCATCTGTATGTAGACATTAAGGAGACAGAACAGTTTCGACATTATCAATCACTTGGGCTGCCTACGCGTAACACAATTGGCTCACAAATAAACATGGATTAATTATATACTGTACTTTAAAGAAACGGGATGTAAGGAAGCATATGTTTTGGTGTATAAGTGGCATGCAAAGCTATTCGTGCACGAATGCATACCTTGACTGTGCAACGATAGCATCCATGGCCGCTCTTCCATACAGGGCCGTGCGGCTTCCTGAAGTCCTCAGCGCCGCCCCGAGACAAGGCATCAAAAGGCTGAGTTGCGTGCTCCAATGAGTCTTGCGATAGTCTTCGTGGTACTTCCGAGGACCCCAGAAGTGTGCGAGAGGTATGGCTTTCCATACGATTTAGAAGCTCGATATCTAAAGTTTTGTTACTGTCGTGGGTGCTTTCGATGTCTAAACCATTCGGGGCGATTACTCCTTCTGTTTCGCTAGTATCTGCTGCGGTAGGAAGTGTCACCAGTCGCCGAACTCGTTGACGCGCCCAGTTGTCAACAACAAAGGGGCCCGAGGTAGCGGAGTGCTTGGTTCGACTACTCCCCACAAGCGAGTCACCTGCTCCTTGAGCTTCAGGCCAACAGCTTACTTTCCCCATGCAGTGCTTCCGGAACTGTGGCAGCGCGAGCACTGGTGCTGCCACCAACGTGTCTGCGGCGCACTGCCACTGTCGCCATGCTTGAAGCTCGCACGCGAAAGGCCAAGCCAGCGTACCGTTGCTCGCAAGACGAGCGAGATCGACGGCGAGCTCAGCACCAGGGGCATTGAAGAGCAAGTCAGGTCTCGTAAAGAGCACTACATCGCCCGCACCAAAGACGTTACTCGAACGGCGACCTAAGCCATGCATCTTGTATCCATCCAACAATTCAAGTGCATGCTTCAAAAGGCATCGCTTGTCAGTCGCCTGGAGAATGGAATCAGAAAGCGCGCGCCCATAGTCCGAGCCGAGATAAAACGAATAAATGGTAGGTAAAAAGAGGGTTGAATAATGTGGTTGGAGACTTCACATAGACAACTCAGATGGGCTAAAAACCCTCTACAATCTAAACAGAAATAATCCAAAATAATAATGATGAATAAGGAACTCCATTAACCTGATCGCATGACGCAACTTGAAAGTCTGCCAACCAAGGGCTATACGCATGTTTCAGTGTGGCTGTAAAGTTATCACTTCGTCCGCTGCTGCTGCTGCCGCCGCCACTGTCGCCTTTCGACGACTGTAATTTAGCAGGATCACTGCAGTCGGAAGTAGTAAGGAAAAGTTTAACGCGAAACCCTGCAGACTGCAATGGTCCAAAGACGTGCTGTATTTGACTTCGCGCTGCTATAAGTTGGCGCTGCTTACCGCGCATCGTACACCTCTCTTGCCGCCCGGCGTCGCGTGCTGCGAGGCCTGTCATCAGGATGGCCACTTCATGATGATTCTCGCGTAGATTCGGATTCAAAGCGCGTTTATTTGCGTTTTCAATCGCCTGCATGACGCCGTCAAAGCGATGTTCATTTAACACCTTTACGTCACTGCTATCGTGGGATGATGGCATTTTAAGGGGAACGTGCCGCGTGCGCACGACTTCTGCTACAGCATCTGCGTCGACACCTTCGGCACACATGAGTCTACCCTTCCATGGCACATATTTGCACGCAGGGTGCATCATGCTGCCAGCTATGTGATTATTTCTTGCCAAGGCACTTCCACCTTTCCGTTCCAGTGCCTCAGATTCGCGTGATAATAGCCGTTGATCATCATGTGCGCGTCCCATACAAAGGCATGATATCGGCAAGTAAAAACTTCGCCAGACTTTCATTCTTGATTGTTTCGATCGCCAGTGCAATTCAAAGGTCTTCAGGTATGTATCATTCCTCTCGACATTCTCGTCGTGTTCTTACTCTAAAGGTTCTATACGCCCCTAGTGCAGGCATGATCAGCTTATCATCAATTCATCAAGCCTGGAGAGATCGTATCAAAGTTTCCTATTGTAATAACTAGACTAGCCAGCATCTGAAAGACTATTGAGATGTCGTACACTGCGCAGGCAAGCCATAGTGCGGCCGTTCGCACTGTTACAGTATGTACAGTACAGTACTGTACAATCAAGATGGACAGTCGTCGTCAATCAAATCATCAAGCTCTTCAGTTTCAGTTTGCTGTAGTCAGCCAGTCGTCTTCAGTACAGATTCAGTTTACTGTAGTCAGTGAGTCTTCAGTATTCAGTAGAGTACTCTATTCTCAGTACTGTATTGCAGAGTTGTCTGTGTCAGCCATGATAATCCGCCGATTGTTGCGGATTTCTGAATTACCTCACAGGTTTTTGCTCATTGGGTAGACTAGATCTGACAGTAATTTATGGCCTTCTATGCCCATTGCCCATTATCCATTATGCCACTATGCATTTCTAAGTTTCGAAGTTTGCCCCAGGGGGAGTCCAGTGTCAGCGTAGAAACGGTAGCCGTATAATGCGCAGTGTGCGAATAAGCCATTTAAAAGTGTCCTTCCCTGACAACTTCTCCGAGGTTCTCCTGGTTTTCCTCTTCCCATCGCCCCATCCCCAAGATCACATGCGCCAAGTGGTGGCCATTGGCTTGATTCAAGCGAAACAATTACACGAAAGGAAATTTACCCTCTTCAAAGTCAAAGATTACTTCGCTTCAATTCTACTTCGATGATGGAGGAATCTCGGAAAGTACCAGCCGGAAGTTCTTTACTTCACCTGGCTTCATTCCAAGCAATGGACTGAGAAGCAGTGAATCTCCTGCTCTTGCAAATTTCATGGGTGAACGAATTCCAGCTTTCTTCAGTGGTAGAAGCAGGTCTGCTCGACCATGAGCATCCAGAATAGCCTCAAGATTACTTTCATCAATGTCGTCCTGGTGCTGACAAGCTGAATTCGGTATGGAACTAGAACTGGAGCTGCCAGGCTCGCTAGTATTGCCTTCAGGGAGCGCGACACTCGGTGTTGAGACTTTCGCCTGGATTGTTGAAGTGTGCTCACTTCCTTCGGGAGGAGAAAGCACGCTCATCGGAGTATCTGTAGAAGTTTCTCGTGATTGAGGCTGGAGAGGATCATATAAACTTTTCGAACTACTTGAATAATCTTCCATTGAAGCGACTTGTGATAAGGACGCTGCTGGTTTTGAGTCAGAGAATCGAACTGATTTCTTCACGAGTTCGTGTTGATCCTCTGTAGAACACGAAGAATTTTCAATATGTTCATTGTCATAGCTTTGTTCACCCGTTGTGTTCTCGTCAAAATTTGACGAAGCCACGACTTTAGCCATCGATGAAGCATCCATATGTAGTCCAGGGACATTTTTCGCATTGTGGGGACTGACGCTTGACTTCAAGAGAATCTCGCCCTCAGAAGTCGAAGCATGCGCATCTTTGTGTGTTTTATCACCATGGTGGTTCGCTGCATTGGGCAAAATACTTGCAAGAGCCGCTTCGCGCTCTGCTAAAACACTCTTCTTGAAGACCTCAAATGCTTGATAACCATTACACACTTCAATCATGCCCTGTTCTGTTCGAAGTTCTGGTGAAGCATAATCCAAGACGCGCCAGTTGCTCGATGAGATGTCAAGAATAAAGTGGCGATCAGCTCGAAGCGCATCGTCGGCCCATTGCATGGCCCTCCAGTCATTCATAGCTGCAATGCGCACCAGCGAACGGTCGCGACGCAACTCAGGTGAGGCAAACTGCAATGCACAGCCATTCTGGGAGCATGCCGCTACAACGACTTCACGATCTGCTTGACATTCAGGCGATGCAAATTTGAGGGCATACCCACCTTTCGCGCACAATACCACATCTCGATTTGACCGCATTGTCACCGAAGCGAATTGCAGAGCATCTCCATTTTGCGAAATTGCGCTAATTGCAACATCTTCATCATTCCGAAGAGTGGCACCTGCATACTGTAGCGCCAATCCGTTGTTCAAAGCGGCTAGGCGTGCGGTGCGGCGATCTGAACGTTGTTTCTTCGTTGCAAACTGCAGCGCACAACCAGACTGTGAGACAGCCGTGCGAACTACTGTAGAATCCGACCGTAGTTCTCTCGATGCAAATGCCAGGGCCATGCCATCTTTGACGACAGCAGTAAGAACTACTTCGCGATCTGCAAGATGCAGAATTTTACAGGTGAATTGATTCAGAACAGGCGAATGTAAAAAAAGTTGTGTCGAAGAAGATTCCATGTACGGGCAGGACGATTATTACTCACCATTCTGAAGTTCAGGCGAAGCATGAGACAGTGCGCATCCGCTTTGAGCGCAAACCGAAAGGACGAAGTCTCGATCTAGAGAATCGACAAAGCACGGTCATGAGCAGAGCCCCGCAAAAATGTGTCTAAAGTGGTATGGAGGAACGTCTTAAGCCAAAATATATTGAGCGTACCATCACGAAGTCCTCGAGAGGCGTAACGCAATGCGTACCCATCCTGGCTCGCAGCAGCTTTCACGACAGCTTTATCTATAGAGATAAGGGAATGATAATTAGAAGTAAAGCAATGAAGTATTCAGCTTCGAAATATAATGAGCAGAAAAGCGCTGCTCTATGTGAACTGATTACCCTGCCGCAATGCTTTTGAAGCATACTGAAGCGCATCGCCACACAACACGACTGCATTCATCATGAACTCGAAGTCATCTAGTAGCTCATCACTTGCATACTGCAATGCAGAATCGCTTTGTTTGAGGGCAGCCAGCATAATTTCGCGATTTCCTGCGAAATTTTCGGCTGGGGTATTCTGCACAGCTCGCCAGTCCAGTTTAACAGCAGCCAGGAAATTTTCCTTGGGACTAGATATTTCTTTTGGTGCAGAGACCACAGATGCGTTTGAGAGCGAAGAAGTGCTCTTTGCAGAGTTGCAAGTATTACTCATTGCGATGCTACCATCTTTTTCACTGTGAGCAATACTAGCGTCACTCTCACTATACGCAATACTAGCATCACTCCCACTGCGAGCATTACTAGTAGCATCGCTATCACTGTGAGCGATGCTGGCGTCACTATTGTTGCCATCTGGAGTCCTGCTGGGAAGAATCAGTCCAAAGTTATTGACTGATCCATGGTTGTATAAAGCACCAGTACCACTACCACTGGCAGTTTCTATAAGCTGACAAGCTTTTCGAAAGTCAATCACTTCCTCTGGCTTCAAACCCACTGATGGTCCGAGCAGAACGGCGTCGCCAGCCTTACCCAACTGGGTCGGGGAGTAGATGCCTGCCTTGGTAAGGGGCTGGACTAGGTCATGCCGCCCAAAGGAATCAAGGAAGACAGCCAGTTTGGAACCGTTGTCCCTAACAATTTCACCATTGATCTCGTCGTGAGCCTCGTGCTTCATCTTCGGAAGCGGCTGATTGGATGCGGCCACGCCAATACTATCTGTGGAAGATTCAAGATTTAATGCCGATGCCGCGCTGCAACTTAGCACCAAGGCTGGTGCAGGCGCTTGTGTATACATGGACTCTGCAGCATCAACTTCACTTCCGCTGAATTCATCAGTCAAGTCGCTAGCTACACTGTTGACGTCACCGCTATTTTCGTAATCATTATCATCACTGCCTTCGGCACCACTTTCGTCCGAGCGCTGATCCGAAACAATTTCACTAGGTGGGGCGCTGGAAATACCATTCCGACAGTTTTCAAGTGCCGTTGGTAAATCTGAAGCTAGCTTCGTCAAGTCATCTACCTTAGCCTCGAAAGACGTGGCCTCTTCTGCCTCTTTCAAGCGTTGCTGCTGCCTTCGTTCGCTACGAGTGAGCATATGATCTAAAAAGAGGTCGCGAGTGAGCTCCTGCTTTACACTTGCTAGTTTGCTCATCGCCTCCTCCTCTTTGGGCGCAGCTAGGCCAGGAATTTCAAGGACTTTGCGAATTTGTCCGAGCTTGCGCTTTGCGTCGAGCTCGGCCTTTCTGGCTATACGAATTTGCCGGCGCTCCTTTCGGTTGTATCTGAACGCGATAGCGTTACTCAGCATGGCTTCCTAATGAAAAGAACACGAAGTTCTTCACTTGTTTCACGCATCCCAAGGATCTGGACTTCCAAGCGAATGTGGCTGATGAATGTGTGCCTACTGATGAGACGTCATACTGTAGCCGTAAAGGACACCTTTCGATTTTGCATCAGAGTCGAGTACAGCATCATCAGAGCTGTAGCCACGAACACGAACGCGAACGAAGGACGCAAGAAACATAAAACATTTTTTTAAACTCAGCCCACCAATCCTCCCTTCGGGGGTTTTGGAACAAGTCGGAATGAACTCCTCCAAACTCTCTGCACAGTCGGTCGTCGTTATTATCGCCTTTAGTCGGAATACCTTACAATGCTAAGTCGGAATACCGTATCCGACTCACCCTTTTGCTCAAAGCACTTTTTCGCTAATACTCAACGACCATGGTGTGTACTCGCTGAGAGAGGAGACGCTTTTAGCGCGCTCGTTTATTTTTGACTGAAGCTTCCAATAACTCAACACATCAAGATTCGACGTGAATCATTCATGTGTCCATAGGATGTGTAGATGATCCATAACGCCACGGAAATATGATACAGCTTTTATCAAGACAAATTCAAGTAGCGCCTGTTAAGGTGCTCCTCTCACTTGACCCTTTCATTTCCTCTGTCTCATCAGAAGTCAAAGTTCGTTGGGCTACTTCTTCTTTCTCTCGCTTGCCAAGCGTCAGCTAGCGAAGAACATGGTGAAGAGCTTTACGAGTGGGCCGGAATGTTCGACGGGTCGGATGAAGATTACATCTGGGTAGCACAGAAAGTGGATGGTGTTTTCGCAGATGCCACCATGAAGATGGTAGTCATGACTGCGGCTTCATCGAGCGAGGAAGATTTCGAAGCTGCTGAAGTAACTGCTGATGGTCTCTTTGAATTGAGCAGCTGCACAGCTGTGGCTGCGGGCGACACCATCACGCCTTCAAGCACAGCATGCTTCGAGTTGACGTTCGACACCAGCGACTACGAAAACAAGTTCTACATTCCTGCAGTTGGTGCAGGTACTGGCCTGGCGATCTTTACTGAACATGCTCCAAGTGAGTTCGAGTCCGATAGCCACTACTTGCGCGATGAAGAAGGACACGATGTTGAAGCAGTTCACTCCACAGACGAGGAAGAGCATGAAGAGGAAGAAGCAGGTGGTGCATCAACGGGCACGGTGCTGTTAGGCACTTTTGTTGTGACTCTCTTGACGTTCTCTGGTGTTCTCATTGTGGCTCTTTCTGCGACCGGCCTATCATTGATGAGCCGCGGTGTGTTGAACGGATTCGCATCGGGATGCCTCATCGCCAATGCAGCATACTTGATGATCGTCGAGTCAATTCACTTGGTTGAGGACCACGAGTGGTCATCTGAAGGATCAGAGGTTGATTACACTTGGCGCTGGGGCACGATGGTCTTGGCGGGCTTTCTGACGCCCACGATTAGCCATCTGATGTTCAACCTGGCTGGGCTGGATGTTGCGAAAATGATCCGGGGCAGCAGCAGCACTGAGGATAACAAGGTGTGTCCTCGCGTTGAAGAATATCGCATTATATTTTTGATTATCGTCTCAATAGGACTTGTAGGTTCGAAATTTTCATTATCTTGGACTCTGAAGTGCTTACTTGAGGTACTTCTTGATTTCAATGTCCTTAATCTCTTCGTAAATCCAGACTGGAGTCGAACTCGGCGAGGTCAAAAATACACCGAAGAAATCGGGTGAGATTATCGGAACGTCGCTCGATGTTGCAGTTTCCCCAATGCACGATGGTAAAGTCTTTGAGGACGGCGAAGGGAGCGGTCACTCGGGTCAAGCGGTTCTGGTGGCATTATGTCTCGGTGACTTCATGCACAACTTCACGGACGGTGTCATCATCGGAGCAGCCTTCAAACTGTGCTCCACGTCTGTTGCGTGGGGAATTGTGGTGGGCACGTGCGCGCACGAGGTCAGTTCCGTGCTCTCTCACTATCATCCGCTGGTTGACTGTTTTAGCATCGTGTAAAGGTATGAACGCATTCACTTTGTTGAACACGAACTAACGCTACACCTCGTATCCATGTTTGTGCTCTGCAGCTTGCCCAAGAGCTCGCGGACTACGTGATGTTCACCTCAGCGCCTGTCAATCTCTCTACGATCCGCGCTCTTTCCATCAACTTCCTCGTGGGGCTCAGCTGCGTGTTGGGTGGCCTGATGGTGAACCATATGGACATTGACAATGGCCCCCTTGGCCTGCTGCTGGCTTACGGCTCAGGAACTTACTTGTACTTGGGTGCCTCGGTGAGCCTACCAGCTGCTTTGAGCACTGGCTCATCTAACAAGCACACGGCGCTTGTCGTGCTCGCCTTCATCGTTGGCGCCGTGGCTATTGGCCTCATTCTCCTCGACCACGACCATTGTGAAGCTGGGCATGATGGGCACGGCGAGGAAGAGGCTGGAGATTCCCATGCTGACCACCGTTAATCGTTCGTTTAGACCGGTGATCCACAGGGCAGGCAGCTGGTGTACTCTCTGTGGTGTGCTGTCGTTGTTCACGCCGAAGCAGCAGTTTTTAGTTGTAGCATCACCGGCTATGTCGTATACGCACAAAAGCGCGTAATTTTAAGCGGTGTTGTCATTCACACAGACCCATATTTTTCTGTGAGTTCACTCTGGTCCGTGCTTTATGCAATTGGCTGAGTGCGCCCCTGAACTGGGTTGGTTTGACGACGCCGGGAATCGAACCCAGGACCTTTCAACTTACATTGTTTTGTTGGACTGCGATTAAGCAGACGACAAACCAACTGAGCCAAGTGTTCACTTCCAGACTTCCAGTTTATTTTCAATTGCTGGTTTTCCCAGCTCGGTGTGGCCGGCTCTCATGAGGAATTTCTGGAAATCCCCTGCTGCTCAGAGGGGTATTTTATGATTTTTAGCTCGCATATAGGAATCCATGGTTGTACAGGACTACATTGGACTGGGTATTGGGTTATAGTGCCCTATCGCAAGTAAAAACCAGCTAATTAGGGCGCATACATGCATACATGAGGGAATCTGGCTCTTGAGTTTCCATTTTCCTTCCTTCACTTCACCACTCTTCCTCATTCAAAGCGGACACAGCACACACTTCGAAGCCCGATTCCGCCAGTCAATAACGGAATAACGTTAACCACGCATTCAAATCACCTACTAACATCAATTAAAGTCTTCCACACCTCTGAGTGCCTTTAAAAAATAGTGAATGATTACGAGATAAAAGGAATGCCACGAATAATAAACCACCGCACATACGGTGGTCGCTTGGCCCAATAATTAATCAAGTGTTTGCGTGTCTGTTGTGAATAGTCCCTACAATAAAACATCTGACGTATTTTCTCCAGAATATAAGGCAAATACGTCGCGACGTATTCGTTTTCCTGCTGACGTCATCACGAACACGTCATCAAATATACGCTTATATACGGCGTTTGCCATGCATTTTGTGGGAATATGCCCTAATATGACGTAATTTACGGTACTGACGTATTGATTGACGTATTGGGGTCAAATTTTTGACGTATTTTTGTAAGGCCTAGTTGTGAATATATTCCTAAAGGTAAATTCTTAATGGTTGCGTCTGTCTGTATATCGTATGTAATTATATTGTAATATGCATAGTAGTAGTGTAACAGCTTTGTTCAAACCTACGGTTAGCGGTGGCTCGCATGTTCATCATCGCCATGTTCATCTCCCGCCTCACAATGGTCGTGATTGAAAAGAATGAGGCCAATGGCCACAGCACCCACCAAGAAGGCAAGCAGAACTACTCCTGTACGTGCATTTGTAGGTTCAATACCCAAGGCGGCCGGCAAGCTGACTGAGGCTCCTAGGTATAAAAATGATCCGACACCGAAGGCTAGTATGAGCCCGAGAGTACCATTGCTAATATCCATTAGAGTCACAATTAGGCCACCCCACACGCAACTTAGCCCAACGAGGAAGTTAAGAGAAATTGCACGGAATGGTGAAAGGTTCACAGGTGCTGAAGTGAACATCACGTAGTCCGCAAGCTCCTGGCTGAGCTGTGTGGCAATATAAAGAGTCATTATCAATACGTACTTCTTTCAAAATAAAAGGTTTAAAGCGCTGAGGAGACTTATATGTACAAAAGTGAGGTATCGCATCCTGTATCTAGTAGGTTACTCACCTCGTGAGCACAGGTCCCCGCGACAATGCCCCATGCCACAGCGGAGGAGCACAGTTTGAAAGCCGTACCAATAATGACACCGTCTGTGAAATTGTGCATGAAGTCGCCGAGACATAGTGCCACCAAAACAGCCTGGCCAGAATGTCCACTACCGGCGATTGCAAGTGACTTACCACCAGTAAATTTAAAACGAGAAGCAACAGACAACAGAGTAGAGCACTTTGATTTTTTTCACACCTCTCGGTAATGGTGAGTTTAGGAGCGACATCTTCATTTACAACAACAAAAATAATACTTGCAGCGGAAGTTTAACCTCAGCGTCACCGCCCCGAAGCGCATACGCCACATCTAACCCAGCAAGATTGAACAGCAGGTGGCTAACTGTGGGAGCTAAAAAGCCCGCTAAGACCATGGTGCCCCATCGCCATATATAATCGACCTCAGAACCTTCAGACGACCATTTGTAATCCGACACCAAATGAATCGATTCTACGATCATGAGGAATACAGCACACGCAATCAAAGTGCCTGATGCGAATCCGTTTAACACACCGCGGCTCAGCTTAGAGATTCCAGTCGTTGAAAATGCCATCAAGATTACGCCAGAGCATGTCAAGAGAGTCACTACGAAACATCCCAGCAGGACCGTGCCCATCGATGCACCTCCTGTCTCATCTTCATTATGCTCATCTTCCTCATCGGCGGAGTGAACTGCTTCAACATCGTGTCCTTCTTCATCGCGCAAGTAGTGGCTATCGGACTCGAACTCACTTCTTGGAGCGTGTTCAGTAAAGATCGCCAGGCCAGTACCTGCACCAACAGCAGGAATGTAGAACTTGTTTTCGTAGTCGCTGGTGTCGAACGTCAACTCGAAGCATGCTGTGCTTGAAGGCGTGATGGTGTCGCCCGCAGCCACGGCTGTGCAGCTGCTCAATTCAAAGAGAACATCAGCAGTTACTTCAGCAGCTTCGAAATCTTCCTCGCTCGACGAAGCCGCAGTCATGACTACCATCTTCATGGTGGCATCTGCGAAAACGCCATCAACTTTCTGTGCTACCCAGATGTAATCTTCATCCGACCCGTCGAACATTCCGGCCCACTCGTAGAGCTCTTCACCATGTTCTTCACTGGCTGACGCTTGGCAAGCGAGCGAGAGGAAAACCAAATAGATTTTTTTTGATATCATCTACAAGATTTACAACACGAGCATTAGTGAGTGAAATAAACTGAAGCTTGGATCTTGATAGATTTGAGACGGTACATGATTCTTTTCATTTTTGAGGAGAGCAGACAATCTGAAGATTCTAGTTCTTCTTCTAAAGCAAACTTGAAGAGTGTACATATTAGAAACGAAGACAGAAAATATACATTCTTCATCTCTATTCAATCGAATGTTATGCATCATTTGGGAATATGTTTGAAAGAGAATCAAGTCGGCATATACCAGATTGATAATTTTGAATATGAACTCATCTCATACAGAATCTCGACTCTCGACTCTCGACTCTGCGTATTGCGACTTGCTATGGTATTCCGACTAATGACAGTTTAGGAAGACGACTCATCAGTCAACGATAATCTGTAGCCTACAAATAAGGACGAATTTGACCTCGTCGGGTTGCGATCAAATAATGTCTTGATAAAAAAGTAAAAATTTCAATGTTTTTTTAATTACTTTTAACCTTGCCTGAATAAAGACCTGTCTTGAAGGTTGGAAAAGGATACGTAGATGAAGAGAAAAGCTGCAATTTATTGACGTGTTTACAGTGCATACGTAGCCATTTATCTAACTAATCCTCATTCATTTAGCATCGCGCAGATTGCGGCACGTAATATCCACTCCAAAATCCGAGTGTACTTCTTACATAAGTACGAATTATAAAAGAATATCTTTAAACTCCAGTGGCACTGACATCGATGTAATTTGAGTGCACCAAAAGTGTCATCAGAATGAACTTCAATAATGAAGAGGATACGAGCTGAAGTTAAGTGATGGCTATATGTCGCACCATATAATGGAGGGCCTCAGGGCCAATCTCATCTTACTACTACTTATCCACGCGAAAGGGAAAATTTGACATCAAAATCGACACGGCTATATTCCTAAAGGAGAGCAAGACCATTTCTCGAATTTAAGGGGCCACACCCACCTACCAGGCCATTTCAATTCAAGCTCCTATTAGCTCTTTAGCAATCAAAAAATGGGCTCCTCGTGCATGTTGGCCGTGGTACTTAAGCATCAAAAACTGAAGCGATGTATATTCCATCTCCTCGTCAGAGGTATTTACGGATGGAAACACGTCTAACTTAACTGTTGATAATACTGGCAAAATCAGTTTTACTGAAAGAAAGTTTCAGTTACCTGGGTACCTGGGTTCAACTATCCACTATATTCGCTCACATCGGATGCTGAAGTCGACTCTCGGATCTCCGAAGCCTCGGCAGCCTTTGGTGCTTTTGAGTAATGTGCTTCGAAATAAATACGTTTCTTATCACCTCAAAGGAGAAGTTTACAACGCTCTTGTACTGTCTACTTTGCTTTATGGGTGTGTGTGGTTTGGTGTTTACGTGAAGACTTATTCTTAACCGACTCGTAAGCATCAATACGCGTTGTGTCCGTAGCATATGCCGTGTCAGCCTTCATCATGCCTTACACTCTTTGCAAAGGCTCAATGTCATGGACATTGATAGCTACTATCACAATCAGATTCTTCATTGGGCTGGTCACTTTTCTTGGATGCCTATGCTAAGATTGCTTACTGGATTGGTAGCATGCCGTCGGCCGAATGGATGCCCTGAGGTCAGACATGAGGTCAGACATTAAAGAACGCTCTGAAGTGCACAGAGCTTCCGGTTACTTTCAAGGAATGGTGCGCCATAGTGGAGGATAGGTCGGAGAGTGGAGATTGCGAGCGCACTTGAAGCCTATGCCTCCTTCCGAGAATTGATCCTACAGGGAGAGCAAAGTTAAGCACTTCAGTACGCAAAAGGAAACTTAGCCCAGTCAGACTTATATTCTAGTGGATTCATTAATACGCAACTTTTAGCTATTAGTTGATATTTCCCTGCAATTGGGAGGCTTAAAATCCAATCTAGCCCCATCTAATCTAATCTAAAGTGCTGACTGCTGACTGATTCCTTTGATTCAATTACGGGATTTTATTTCTGTGTTTCATACCGCAATTTCTAATGTTACAGAAGTATAATTTCTCGGCTTCGGGCTGGATTTCGGAATAATCCCGTTTTCTGGGCCATGCTTTGGACGTTTCGAACCGTTTCGCGGTTCAGATGTTACAGATGTTACAGTCAAAGGGATTTCTATATTTCCGAGAACCTTACTACCGTAAACCGCACCCAGCAACCATGGCTCAATCCGAATTGCTCCGCACTGCAATTCATTCAAAAAAATTCGACCGTGCCTGCTATGACTTATTTCTATTCAACTGCCGTTGAAATTTCGCCTATGAGCTCCGACTGTTTTTGCCCTAAAAGAATCCATAAATCAAAACACTTCCAAATCAAACTAAGGCAAACAGCTTGTGTATGGCACGTTTCGTTTTGTCTTGGTCGCACTTTACTACTAATTTACAGCATTGCCTTCTTCCTTGTTAGTGTCGCCGTCCATACCGGCCCATAACTTCAGTTATGGTCCGGTATGGACGGCGACACGCACCTCCAAATCGTCAGCATATCTGCTCTCATATTTTCATAGCAAGAACGAAAATTGAAACGGAGAAGCCATAACCGCCATGACTAAAATAATCCCAGCGACTTTGCCGTAATCTTTCTCTGTAATCATCACAATCGATTTAACGTAGATCAACGTAAATATTTATATCAATCAATGATGTAAATATTCTATCTCATATATATTGATAATATTAATAAAAATAATTCGATTATAATATCTTTCTTAAATGCGACGCT
>Ga0307931_1001597_pt1 | contig 14914 bp, 13 predicted proteins | sample OrgLakmetageno47_FD_201816 | JGI IMG/M metagenome (GOLD analysis project Ga0307931, IMG submission 201816) | Saline water microbial communities from Organic Lake, Antarctica - #47 | ecosystem: Environmental > Aquatic > Non-marine Saline and Alkaline > Saline | place: Antarctica: Organic Lake... | reverse complement strand
GTTGTTTATGACCACCTCAGAAGCTACGCGTGTGCCCTTTCTTGAGGCTATCCTTCGTGGTGAGGACAGCGACGTGGTTTTCGCCGTCTCGAGATCGCTTGGAGTCAATCTTAGTGCGCTAGCTTCTACATATTGTCGTGCGTATATCACAGGTGTGTTTCTTTGTACTTGGGGATTAATAACTAGACTAGACTAGCAAGGTACAGTAAGAGCAGGACTGCAACGGGGAATGCGCTTGACTGAACAGCGAAACCAGAGCTATGTCCATATCATCTTCGGACTTAGTTCTCAACGAACTCGCGAAAGTATTACTACAGTAGTAAGCCCTTGAAGAAAGCATTTAGCTGCTAGCACCTGAAACACGATGAAAAGTAGTAGAGAGGCAAAGGAGAGAACAAGGAGCACATGCAAGTGAGCTGAAGAAATGGTGAAACATGGTGCACTAATAATCCTTATCACTTCACACGAGCGCCCATCTACCAGTAGAATAGAAAAAAATAATCCGAGCAACAACAAAGACAAATCAATCATGGAGAAAAAGTAAAAAGAATTGGCAACGGTGGGCTTACGAGACATGTAAAATGTGCAGAGGCAGAATGCAGTGCAAGTCTTCATCATCAGAGCTCTCCAATTCCTTATTATCCGTTTCCTCTGGTTTCGTGCGCACACAATTTCATTCTCTCTCGCTCTCATTGCTCATCATTCAATACCGCAAGGAGTGCCCAAGTTGAAGAGGCCGCGCAAGAGGCCCTTGGAAGCGGTCACCCCCAGTTTCGGGTGGCGACACTGCGGCGCCGAGGCGCGGAGGCCCCAGCCTTTAGGCAGATGTAGCAGCAGTAGAGATAGGACGGGCAGGTAACGCAACAAAAGGTGACGTCATAGAAAGTGAAGGTCGAATTTGGTGACATTTACATTTCAAGAAGAACAATCGAATGAAAAAAACGGAGCCATATTGTCGAGCCTGCTTTGCGCTTTGTTTGACATTCACAAGTTTGGTTGTGCGGAGTGTTCAGGCCTAACTACGCCGAACTACGCCTTACAAGAGCTCTGAATGATCATTTACTCCACAGAGGGCACGAAAAAGGACGTTTTCTTCATACATCGCTTGTTCTTTCTTCAAGAAAACGAGTATTACGATAGAATTTCTCTTCTCTCTTCGTCTCTCTTACCCTGAGGCATGGCCACGCCGAGAGACACGCACTGCTTTTGCACTTGGCGAGCCATGCGCTTTTGCACCTGTGCGCCATTTTTATCATAAGGAATATTGCGATAGTGCACAAGGGTTCAAAATGATGTCGCGTAAGTCAAATGAGTGGTTATATAGGAACCCCAACCAAAACATCTATATCGAATACGTGTGAAGAATATTCTGATGATTAAAATTCATATCAAACAATATAATTCATCCACTACGTGTAAGTACGCTTGAATACTAAATGTCAAGCATCTGCTACTGGCATCAATAAGGTGTCAATCCACTCTAGAAGGTATAAGCCTTTCGCTTACCTTCCAGTTGCTGCTCAAGAGAATGGACTCGGTGTAAGGGTTAAGCAGAGATTCCATGGCTTCCTTGGAGTACGACGACTTCAGGAGCTTGTTCAACTTGACCGTGTGGCGCTTGTCCGCCTGCTCGTCAGATTAGCACCCATGGTGGTAAAGCGGAGACACAAATGTGAGCGTCCCGAGGAGCCATGCAATGAAGCACTAGGATTCCTAGAATATTCCAAAGGTGCGTCGATGCCAGATTTTCTCTTCTTGCATGATCCTTCTCGCACACACTACTAGATTTTCTTCCTTGTACCATCCAAGCTCACTACGAGCACTGCCGGGGAAATCGTTTTACGCAAAAAAATAGAAACACGCATGTTTCTGTATTGGTAAACGGTTAACTTACAATGTTGATGCGCATGGAGGTAGTCGCTTGAGTGTTTACGGCGGTGCGCAAAGGTGTGGCCGGGCCGAAGGCCGAAGCCGTGGCGAGAAGGAGAGCAAAGACGGCCGCGAACTTCAACATTTTTGGGGTGGTGACGACCGACGCGACCGACGGCGACGTGACGTGACAAGTACTTGCACTAATATTCTACCAGTAAATAAATTATCAAGAAAAAATTATTTGACGTCATGACTGAGACTTGATCACGAAATGAAGCTTTCGTGTTTGCGTGCTTTGTCGTAACTTTCTTAGGTTAGCAGGTAGATCATTGTAAGTTGTTGAGCGATCCTGTTGGTCGAGCTTATGGGTCGTATCTCGTACACAGTTGGAGGCGCTGCCACAGCCACGATAACTTTCATTGGATCCTTGAGTCTAGGGTACGTGGTGTCTCGAAAATGCAACCCTGACGGCGTCTCGACAGACGTACCATCCGCAGCAGCTAGGGTTGAGATTTACGACGGACTAGCGTCGAAGTATGATTCACAAATCGGTTCGGACGAGTTAGTGATGGGCATGTGGTTATTGCGGCGCTGGCTCGCTGGTCAAGCGAAGGGAAATGTCCTCGAAGTCGCCACAGGCACTGGCCGAAACCACAAATATTACAAGGTGAAACGAATTGGTCAACGCATGTCGTTATTTGCGTTTGCCCGATGATATAACTCTTGTCTGTGGTAACTTGATCTATGTCCTCCACACCGGGCTCTGTTGGGTTCATGTATGTGGTGGCAGGACTGTACCTCTCTGACGTTAACGGACGCTTCCAAAGCGATGCTCGAGACAGCTGTCGCCACTAGCAAGCAGCGAGACCTCACGGTGCCCATCGCCAAAGCCGTCAAGACCAAAGCAGAGCATCTGTCCAATGCGTTAGGAGGGCAGCAGTTTGACACGGTGATAGACACCTTTGGCCTTTGCAGCTTTGAGGATCCGGCAGCGGCACTGGCGGAAATGCAAAAGTGCTGCAAACCTGGCGGCAAGGTGTGTGTGTAGTAACGCTAGCTTTTTACAGCAATTCTATTGGCAGATCACGGTATAATTGTGCTTCTGTGTAGGCTTCATCTTGTGTCTTGATTTTCATGCCTCAAGCTCAATGCAAACACCTCTACTTCAAGTTTGAAAAAAAAAAAACGTAACGAAGAACTCGAATTCCAACTTCGTGCCCTAATTTTGCAACTGAAGAAGCTACAACCAGTAATTGCGCGTTACCACCCAACTCCTCCAGGTGCTGCTTCTGGAGCATGGGCGCAGCTCGTGGGAGTGGTTGAACCGCATTTTGGACCAAGGCGCGCCGAAACACGCGGCCCAATGGGGCTGCGTCTGGAACCGGGACATTCGAGCACTGGTGGAGAACAGCGGCCTGAAAGTGAACTCAATCTCGACGTACCATTTTGGCACCACCTACTATATCGTTGCGACGCCTTCTCAAGAGAAGACTCCTACGACACAGGCAGGGGAGAAGCGTGCTTCTGAAGTAGGCGTCAATAAAGAGAAGGGTTCTGGTCTGGCGAGAGGAGGAGAGCCAGCGACGACATCGTCGGCGCTGGCATCTGCGCTGTCGTCTGTTATTGGACCACTCTGCGTGCCATGGTTAAGCTGCTCCTGTGGCCGTTGTGGATCCCGATAATTTTATTGAGAAGAATGCGGCACTTAGGCCCTCATGTACTGCCAGTCTCCAGTCTGCCTTGGTAGTTGCCAGATCTTATCTCATAACTTAACTCTACCAACTACAAATTAAGCACTCGAACACGCCCACAGCGCATCATTTCGAACAATAAACGAATTGACCAGGGTTCTTCCTGTCTCTATATAGCCGCGTATACGTAATTTTCCGCTGTTTTGAGTCATTATACGTACGCAGATCTAACCTACGACCTATAACGCAACGATCGAAGAAGAGAACAACACCGAAGTCCGAAGTCCCTATCTGGAATAAATCGAATGGAGGGTGAAGCTCAAACAACCAGCCCGGACAACGAGCCGATTCAGCAGTAAGCAGAAAGGCAATTTTCAATCAGGAGACCCCTAAAAAGTTTCTGGTTCACTCTCCCATTGCGCGTGATTGGCAGCAACGTAGGTCGGGTGCTTGTGGTTAAGGTCGTGAAGGCAAGACTGCAAGTCTGCGAGCTGTTTTCGTCGCAGCAATTCTTCGTCGCGTGCTGCTAACGCTTTCGATAAGCGCTCGTTTTCCGCCCTGAGAGCTTCATGTTGCTGTTGTTCTTTATGCTGATGTTGGTGCGGCAGTGGCGGCGGTGAGGACACGTCTAGAGCTGAGCTCTTCATTCGTCCCTGCTTTTTCATTCCAGGTGCCTTCTTTAACTCCTCGTGGCACTCGTTAGGATCGGCAGCAGCTGCAGCAGTGTTGGCAGCTCCTGCAGTAGCAACAGGAGGCTTGTTTTCTTGCCCCTTTGCGCCATTTTTTCGCACAGAAGCATTGGCACTACTGCTTTTGCTCACGGTGCCACGCACAGAGACTTTAAGCGACGACAAGACACGCCTCAGAGTGCCCCGCACGCGAACGAGCTCCTCCACCATTGCCTCGCGGTCTGAGCCATCTCCCGATCCTCCTCCGTGTGAACCCGCGCCTGAGACTGCTGATCCTGCCATGCTGCTATTGTTAGGATGGCTCGCAAAAGTGCAATTGCCGACAGGACCTTGGTAGTCAGGGCTCGCACCATGGTGCACTGGTTGCATGTTGTGGTTACCACGGTTGGGGCATTGAACTGAACTCTCTGCAGGAAGTGGTTCACCGAAAGGACTCATAACTGACGCATTCAAGAAGGAGGCTCCAGCCAAGCTATTCGAAGAAGTTGGAGCACGAGCCCAAGGCGCATTGCGACCATTATTCTGGCTGTTGCTGCCTGGCCCAGATAGCTGAGTGCGCTCCATCAAGAGGGGTGAATGCAGCTCAGCCCTTGGAAGTTCACCTCTCTGGAGCTCCGCGTGAAGCAATTCTTCTCCGTCAAAGCTCGATTGTTGTTGGGAAAGATGTAGCTCGTCTTCTCCTTTTGTTTCTTCTTCTTCTTCTTTCACCTGTGAAAGTTCCGCGAGTTTTCCTTCTTTAGCTGCTGTGCTTTCGGCATGTTTGATGACTTCTGCTCGTCTCGACACTGGTGGCGACAATGACGCTACCAACGAGGGTGCCTGCATTGTTGGCCCTGATTGAATATCGGCAGATTGGTGGTTTGTACCCTCCTTGACTTCGTCTTTTTCTTCTTTATCCACAACCGCATCAGCAGTGCACCTTATAGTTTTTACGTCAGCAGGAGTAGCAGAATCTGCGCCTGCCATGGCAGCCAAAGTGAAATCATTCAAAGTGAAGCCTACTGCTGCAAGATCTTTGAGGGTGCTGCTAAGAAGAAGGTCATTGCCATTGCCATCGTCGTCGTGAACTACGCATAGTTCCACTCGTCGAGCAGCTGCGCGTGCGCGCTCTGAAAGGGAAAGTTGCGCGAAAGCAAGCTGTAAAGCTTCCCACAAGAGGCGGGGGCCCTCGTCTTGGTGCTGCTGGTTTAAGGAAGAGGCACTTCTACCATCAATGCCAATATCACCGTTGTGCTTCTTCTTGTCTGCAGGAGAGGTTGAGTTTTGGTGATCTTGTTGGTCGCGATCAGGTACGAATGAACGACTCCTTGTAGCTTCAACGAAGAGTCGATGCGCAGGCAAGCGAAGGACACGAAGGCCTGAGGCAACGAAAGAGGCCAGCACTGCTTGAAGGGCATCAGCTAAAGCTTCGCGTTGAAGGTCAAATTGATTTCGAAGGAGGCGACTGTTGTTACCGCCACCGCTAATGTCATCACCAGAGAGGTTCTCTTGAGCACGCTCAGCTACACAAACGTGAAGTAAATGCACGGCTACTGGAGCAGCGTTGCTAGTGTTGGCAGGAGTCGTAGATGACTCGCTCGCCCCACGACCTCCTCCTCTATCACCATTCCTTCCAAGCCCAAAGAATCGGCGAACGCGGCGGCGAGGCTGCTGCTGCTCATCTGCACCCAAAGAAGAAGATGTTCCTGAGCTCACAACAGCCGTGCCAGTCGTGTTGGACTCGGAACTACAGCGATAATACTTGGCCACACTCGCGCAACCTGGAGACGCACGGGCTAGGACCGCAGATTCCATGAGCTGAGGATCTAACGGATCAAGGCCCAAGTGACGGTGCAGTGCGGTGTTGGTGTCGGTATTAGTCGTTGAGCGCGGCACAAGGTCCACAAAGGCACACTTTTTGAGTTCCTCAGCTGTAAAATGGCGCCAACCACTTTGAGTTGAACCATTAACTTCGCTGCTACATGTACCATCGACAGATGCAGCAGCGGCAGTAGCACCTGTGTCATCTGAAGTTGTTGTAAAATGCATCGGCGTGGGCACCAAGACCACTGCTTTCGCGAAGTCGAGCGCCACCGCTTGCCTTACAGGGGATATTTGTGCTAATTTCATAGCAATAGACAGGGACGTCGCGCCAACTTGCGTTGTTGGTGGCACCTGTTGCTGTGAAGGAGGAGGAGTTGCTCCCTCTTGAGGAATAGCCCCAAGGTCGTCGAGGTCGTTTCTAGCACCGAAAGTGAGCGTTGAAGGCCAAACTTCCAATGCAATGTTTGCATCACTTTCGCTTGTGCCACTGCTTGTAGCAGTTTCAGTGCTACCTGCTTTGTGCTTCATACCACTGCTGTAGATGTCGAGGTTCGACGGTGGCAAAAGTCTGTTAGGCTCTAATGCTTGATTTCGATGCCTTAGCAACGATGCACCCGCTGCATTCGCTGAAGCGGAGCTGACGGAATCTGCTGCTGATCCATCAACTAGTCCTGTTTTCGGCACTGTCGTTTGATATGAATGTGCATCATTCCCAAGTGCATCCCTAGTTGCAACAGTACCGCTAATACCTGCACCACCACCGCCATTTCTGCTAATAGCGCTTGTTGCTTCAACGGATTTACCCTTCGTGGTCGCGTCACCTAATTTGTTGTGTTTCAACGACTGCATCAACAAACTCTTTTGGGCTGCCTCAACGGCATGTAGATTGTCCTCATCCACATTAAAGTCACCGTCATCTCCTTCATCGTCATTGCTCATAGGGGTTGACGGTGCGCTGTCAGGTGTCCCCGGTCCATGTCCGTCGTTGTCGCCTGGTTGCCGTGTGCGCTTCGGGGTAGTGTTACCATCATTCGCGTGCAAGCGCTTCAAAAGGAGCTGTTGTTCGGGCGACATGAATGCAGCAGCGTCGTCGAAGTCTTCGTGCAGAGTCGCTACAGGAGTTGGGGGCGCTGGCGGGCGATGCATCGAGGGCCAATGATCGTACATGTAACCGTGTCCACCACCACCACCAGCACAACCTTCCACGCCTCCCAACATGAAAGAAGGCAAGTCATCTGGCGAAGGCGGCGACCGAAGCTCCAGAAGCAAAGCATTTAAATCGGCATCTTTGCGCGGGCTCGGTACCGGAGACCATCCAATGTCGTTACTACTACTAGGGCCAAGGTCATCTCGATAATTGTTGCTGTTTTTGCCCATCTTGCCGCCAACACTGCTGCCCTCATAAATAACACCGCCCTGGCTATCTAGTTGGTTGCTCAAGGCATTGCCTATGCCATGCCCGTTCTGTGTGGCGATGCCCGTTTCGAGTCCGGGATTTCTGGCAAATCCGTCCGAGCTATTCGTTGGCAGTTTCGTGCTTTCTTCCACCCAAGTAGATGTAAAATGTGGCGACGATTCCCACACCAACGGTGGAGAAGCATGACTGCCGCGGGGCAAAGGAGAAATTGCTTCCCCTTCTTCACAAAAGAATTGCCGATTGCGCGGTGGTGCAGCCATCCTGCTGCCAGCGACATTTCTCGTGCTGAATGAATCCGTGGAGAGTAGTGGCACAGACGCTGGTTGTACAGGTAATTGTTGCTTAGATTCTTGTATCTGAGGTACAGTGGGAGCTGCAGCAGTATGAGTTGAATGCTGAGGCAGCAGTCCAGGCTTCCTAATGTAGTTGTTGCTATTGTTGTTAGAATAACGGTTGCTTGGCAAGGACGCTGATCTCATACGTGCAGTTGATGGTCGTCGAAGTGCAGGACCATTTCTCTTGCTACTGGTAATGCTAGAACTGGAACTGGAACTACTGCTTGAGCTACTGCTACTGTTGCTGTTGCTGCTGCTGCTTGAATTAGTGCGACTGATGGTGGCCTTGGAACCTCTAGGAATAGTTTCAAGTGTACTTGACCCTCCAAGCTGAGGCGCTCGAGTTCGACGAATAGACGGCAACGATCGCCCCCGACGACGATTGTGGCGGCCTTGCTCATCCTCAGCATCACCTGAGAGCTTCTTCTTGAGCGGTGCATGATTGGTCGTGGCTTGGCTGCGCTCAATACGCGCATTGTTGATGTTGTTGTGGCGGTTGAAGAAAGGCAACGGGCGTTTCGTGAGTGCGGCCACTGACGATGCCCAACGACCTCCTCTTCTCCTCCCTCGAGCTTCTCCGACTTCATCTACTGCCGCTACTACTACTTCATTATCATGCAAATTTATGGTGGCAACGTCGACACTTTGGTTGCAGTAGTGACCACTAACACGGGTTCCTGAAATTAATCCTTTGTGACATTGCTGCTCAGAATGAGCATCAGTCATATTGGAGGAAACCGCAGCCGTTGCATCTACACGCGGAGCGCAGCCACTACTCCAGCTATTGCCTCCGTCACGATAACCACCGCTATTTCCAGGTTGGAGAGGAGCTTCCGCAGACGCATTTTGGTGTGTTGTTGTCTCATAGCAGGTGGAGAGACTGCTGCCGGAGCTCGTGTGTTGGTTCGGTTGAGAAGAAGAGGTACGAGTTGAGGGACCTCCTTGTTGACATTGTTGTAGCCCCTCCTCTTGTGGGTCCAGAGATAAAGGTGAAAATGCATGCTCGCCACTCATTTCACTCCGGCTCCCACTACTCTTCCCATCATTGCTTTCTACCAAGCGGCTACTACTCCTGCTGCTGCTGTTAATCTGGTGGCGACGAAGTGGTTGATGTGGTTGTTCGTCGTAGCCGAGGGCACTGGCGCCACTAATAGATGCGGTCGTGGTGGAGCTGGAGAGAATCAAACTTTCCAACTGACGAATGGCGAGTTTCAAAGCCCCCGCCTGAAAGTGAGGAAAAGAATCCACCACCAAGACCGAGGGAGGTGAAGGTGACAGTGGTGGCGATGATGAAGAAGAGTGAGGCAGTGTAGGGTGCATGTTTCATCGTTTGTGAAAGAAGTGGTATTGAGAAATAACAAAAGGATGGGCTCAAAGGTCAGCTTTGCTCTTTGCAATGACATGTGTGCTATTGGCTTCTTTATCTCTACTTCTTTCCAATAATCAAGAAGCCGTATTTTCCTTACCTGAGCGCGAGGAGTACCCCTTCCGTCGAGATCCCGCCCATCTAATTCGCGAAATCCTTCGTGAAATAATCCTCCTCCTTGTAAATGATGCTTCTTGCTCCTTTCAGCTCCGCTGTTGCTGCTGCCTAGCATCTCCAACCAGCTGTCATCTAAATCAACGTCGTCTTGCTGTTCCCAGTGCTTTGAATTAGCGCTTCCCTGTATACTGCCACCACCATCTTCTTCTCCTTCTCGATTGTGGTGGCCCGAATCAAGCTGATGAGCACGCTTCGATTCCTTTGGGGTGTGAATTGCATCGCCGTGGAGGTGATTGTCCAGAGGGGCCAGTGGCGACCGAGACTGGCTTGACGTGTCTTTGGCGGGGGTACTTTGCGGGTGTTTGCTGGATGAATGTGCGTCGCTCAGCCGTTGGACGAGGCGAGGTGACATGAAGTCTGTTGCTGATGTTGCCGGTTGTGATACTGATGGAGGGACGAAGGTGGAGCCTGCGGCAGAAGAAGACACTTGTGCGGATGCCAGCTGTTCCTTTAACCGCTCAATTTCACGCCGATACCTGGAGGGAAGCATTTGGAAAGGAAGTGAGAACTTCGCGTTGATTAAATTTATTTTCTCTCCTAGCGACACACATGGGATCTGAATCTCATTTTTCTATTCTTTTGAAACTGTTTACCGTTCAATCAAGGTCGCCTGGTCCGGTGGAGCTTCGTTGAGGGTTGGGGTTTGTTGCACTAATTTAGCACGCGACGCAAACGCCAGGGTGGAGAGGGACTCGTCCACGCAGGTTACCGAGGGGGTTATCGTGCAGACCAGGCACACCTTGGCGTTACCCCCGAGGGAGGGCTGCAAGAGACGGGTCAGTTTGGACTCGCGGAAAGGGATGTGGTGGGGGGAGGCACTGCTGTAGGCGTAGGCGGCGGCTCCGGTTTTAGTGCTGTTGTTTCGATGTTTGGACTGATCCGACAGCAAGCGCACTACTTTTCCCAGAGCTAACAAACTTTTGTTGATGAATGCACCTTCGCGCTGTCGCGTGCCTAGGAATAGGAGGAATGGTGCATTAAGGAACATGTGTGATGATACGATTTTTATCACTTGAAATACACGTGATGCATTCAAACATGATTAAGGTTGTGTCTGTCATTATTGTCGCTAGCAAAAACGGCTGAAAGGTCTCGCTACTTCCCGATATAGTGTCCATAGTCACCGTTGGTTGCGGCGGTGGCCTTCGCTGATTCGCTGCCTGCCAGATCCACGAGCTGCAAAGTCGAGACGCGCACGCCTTCGAGCTTGGCATTTGGCCCTTGGGCTCTCGACTCTATTGTGATGCGAAAGAGGGTGTGCGAGCGGCTCGACTGCGCGTTGGCGTCGGTGGCGCCGACCTTTCACATAACATATAATGGTGATAGATGAGGCAGTGGTGGGTTAATATTGAGGGAATATCGAGAAGACGAAACACAAAAATTTAGCCACTCCAACACATCGATTGAAAATGTGTTTTCAATGGGGAGAAGAAGCGCTCTGACAACAAAACGAAGATGATGAAGTGGAAATTTTGATGAAGCTATCATTTTGATGTCGTTAGAGGGCATTTGTACGTAAATGCTTACACCTACACGCCTACACCCACACGCCTACACCCACACAATCACCTACACTCACCTGCCGTGCGTGTTCGCCAGCCCCAATCAGCCCAAACGCTTGCTCTGGAGAGCACACCACCACTTCGCGTAAGCCGCTGACGATGACCCCTGACTCGCAATCGTCCATCAACTTCAAGGGAGGAGGCGGCAGCATTGTAGAGGCAGCAACAGGGGGGTGCTTTTTGCTGCCGTAATACTTGCCGAAGGTGCTGCTATGAGTACTACTGTTGCAACTGTTTTCGAGGGAACTGCCGTTGTTGCTACTGCTGCTCTTGCTGTGGTGAGCTGCATGCTTGGAAGATCCCGGTTTGCTTGGAAGCGCACCACCACTGCTGCTATTGCTATGGTTGTTGTGCCCATGGTTACCGTCAAGCACACCAGAGGGGTTGTCTACCGACGCCCCAACCAGCAAATCGCGGAGGTTTTCGTTGTAGAGCTCCAAGTACGAGCAACGAAGCAAAAACTCGCGGCCAGGCGTGGCGTTTACATGGGCAAAAAGCTCCGACACCTGTTTGTTGTTTTTAGAGTAGCAATCATGAAGCTGTGAAGTAACAAATGGAGGCGTTCTTGTGTTATCTCTCCTCTCAGCCTTTTTGTTTATCTTTCTTGTCTAAATCTAGTTCTCCCCTTTCTTCATTACTCGTGCTCACTCTCCCTGCTCGATTCTCGTCCATCCCATCATACATCCTTTCATTTAAATCCCAAATTTCTTCCATACTCTTATATTTTTTTATGCTTCCTTACCGCAAGTGGCATCAACCCTGGGTGTCGGTTCGTGCCCTGCATGGTGTAGGTCTTCCCTGTAGCGGTTTGGCCGTACGCGCACACGCTCCCGTGGTAGCCCGCCGCGGCCGACACCACCACCCGGCGCACCGCGGCTCGGTACAGTTTCGCCGTGGAGTCTCCCGGCACGAACAAGTGGTCGAAGGTAAACCGCTTAGGCTGCCCTAATACATTACTCGAGCTGCTGTTGTGTCGCCGGCTGCCAGGCCGGTTGAAGAAATTGCCGTTGCTGCTGCTACTGTTCGCACTGTTACCACCAAAGGAAGCCATTGGAGACCATGGCGCAGCAGTTGGTGCTAGAAGAGAGGTGGACGACTGGTCCAAAGAGGCAGCAGCACTTGTGCTTTGCCGGATCGAGTTGCCTTTCCATTCCCACGCGAGCGGAGTTCCTGAGTTGAAGATACGAGGTTGTACACGGCATTACAATGTAGAGAGCATTAGAATAGGGAAGCGCATTGTTCAATCATAGTATCTTCAAGAAGAGGGAGGCGATAAATTCGCCCTCGAATTAAAACGTGCGCTTTGAGGATTCTATAATAGCTAGACTTGCTCCCTCAGCCATACAATTTTCATGAAAAAACAGCGAGATATGCATTCTTCAAAAGGCCGAATCTCACCGCTAGCAATTTCACTCTTACTGAGTGGTCGTACGCGGACAACAACTTGAATGCTGTGTTGTTGCGCCAAGGACGCGTTGTTGTCGTTGTGACAGTTGCCATCATCGTCTGCGTCGCCATCTGGACCAGCGCTCTCAGCTGGGCTCGGCGGCAACGGCTCTGGCCGTGGTGTGGACCGCTTCTTGAGTCGCACGGGGGCAATTGGCTGCGATGTCAATTCAAATGCTGCTGCCGCTGCTGCTGCTGGAAGTTTGTTCTGTGCCTCTTGATCGGCGTTTGAAGCCATGCTACTCGTGTCTGTGGAGTCCGAGGGCGTTCTTTGATCGCCTACCACCTCAGAAGACTGTTGCTCATGCCGAACCCACGCCGGCCAGATTGAACTGTCCCTACTCGAATAAAAGCAGTCCTCCTCCTCCTATAATTCTAAACGAATGCAGCGCTCACCATCAAAAATGAAATGAAATTGAGCCGGGTTTGAGGCAGCTTCAATGCTAACTGTAATCTAAAACGGTGGAGCCATTTTCGAACCAGTGATTGTTTCTTTCGGTACAGTGGGTACAGTTGATTTTTAGAGATTGACTATATTAGTACAGTACATATCATCAGATCATTCGAGTATCTGAGTGCACGAGTCTGTCTTAGACGCAGTCCTGCCGCTTAGACCTCAGACCCGAATAATTCACTTCAAGTCAATATTACACGCAGTCCAAGTAGGGTCACATTCGGAATACTAAAATGAAATTGAAATTGAAACGCAAACCTACCTTTTTCAGTTTTTTACCGACGAAACGCACTGAACTATCCACGCGCGGCTCTCCTTGTTTCGTAAGGTACAGTCCACCAAATCAGGAAAAAAATTCAGCGGGCAAAAACTGGGGGTAAATCAACGAATAAATTCAAATCCAAGGTATCGCCGGGCGCAGCTCGATGAGACGCATCGAAAGAACACACTTCTACTGCCATCGGCGAACTATTCTCTTTTTTCGCCTTTTTCCCCACTACAGGGGAGGTATTTTTCTCTACAGGGAGGGGGTGAAAATCTCCCCTGTAGTGCACTTAGCCCCCACTGGAGCACACTCATAGGGGGGTCAAAAGACGTCAATATTGCTGGATTGAGGAAAAGGTGGCCTGTTTGATGTCTGATCTAAAATCTGCTCCAGCATAAAGTTTCTTCAGGTCCCTGACGAGGCTTACACGCAAAGAAAGCCTTATTCCGGGGCGTTCTTGAGGGCCCTATCCGTTAACCATTTGGCCCCACAGGCTGAGGTTTTTCTCAATTAAAGCAGGCTGAAGTGGATCCAAAGTCGGAATGGATATGATTAGAAGTTTGCATTTCGCGAGATACATCGAAATCCGCAATTATTTTTGCTTTTGTTGCCAATTGTCCGCTTCGTTTCTGTTAACGTTGGTTTCTTACTCCATAGCACCTACCATAACAGAATCGCAATAAATAAAAAATTGAGAACTAAAGAAAGCTGCGCCTCTTCATTGCGCGTCGAATGGTACTATTTACGTCCATGGGCGAGTTAGCTGGCACGATCCTTGTTAAATTCCGTATATTTACGGATATTTTCCCGATTTGGTGGACCGTACCTTAGGTCGAAACGGAGACGCTTAAAGCTCGGTTTATTTCGAATTCATGGCGAATTATGCGTCTTTGTTTTGGTGTGGGCTCCGAGGGGTCGATCTTTATAATCTTGTTTCGTTTCATCGCTCTGTGAGAAGTTACAATCCATTCATCTACAAGAAGTAGTAGAAAGTAGAGCAATAACACGCACTTGATTCGGATTCGGATTCGATTCGATTCGATTCGATTATATTATATTCCCTATTTTCAAAGAAACATCAACACATAAATCAAAGCTGCATATTGGTGAAATCTACAGAGCAAGCCTGACTGGGCTGAGTATCTGAGCGTCCTTTTACATAACACAACCATACTCATCTTTTAGTCCCACAGGTTCAGGTGCGGTGGGAAGTACATTGCCATAGTCTTGGATGGCGTACGAGGCTGCGGACACATCCCGCTTCTACATTGATGGCACTGGTTTCATTGATTTTTGTGAGACGTTCAAGTACTTGGGCTCAATGCTCCACTACTCGCTTACCTCTGATGCAGATGTTGACAAGCGAATAACATCAGCGACGGCTGCTTTTGGCGCCCTAAAAAGCATTTTTGCTGACAAGTATCTTTCGGAGGAACTTAAGGGTGAAGTATACAAGGCTCTTATCTTGCCTACTTTACTCTACGGTTGTGAAGCTTGGTCCTTGCGTGAAGATTTATTTAAGCGCCTTCGAAGTTTCCATAACAGGTGTGCTCGTAGCATGTGCCGTGTGAACCTCCTCCATCATACCTTCCGCCACCATATCACTTCTGCGAGTCTTTTCCGTCGCTTGGGCATTCTAGACATCGACAGTTACTTTCATAATCGGATTCTTCGTTGGGCTGGCCACGTCGCACGTATGCCCATGAGCCGAGCGCCACGGCAGTTACTGACTGGTTGGGTATCGCATTCTCGACCGATTGGTTGTCCACAGATGACTTGGGGCAGGACGTTGGAGAACGCGCTCAAAAGTAAGGGCATTTCGAAGGATTTCGATGAG
>Ga0307931_1001594_pt1 | contig 14930 bp, 19 predicted proteins | sample OrgLakmetageno47_FD_201816 | JGI IMG/M metagenome (GOLD analysis project Ga0307931, IMG submission 201816) | Saline water microbial communities from Organic Lake, Antarctica - #47 | ecosystem: Environmental > Aquatic > Non-marine Saline and Alkaline > Saline | place: Antarctica: Organic Lake... | reverse complement strand
AAGCCACATATTCAGTCTAGAGCTCCGGGAACGTAAATATGGACAGAATGCGAGGATGTGGATACTGACAGCTGGTGTGCGTCTGAGTCTCCACAGAACACGTAAATGAGTAAGCTCAAACTTTGTAAATGTCCTAATTGAGCCGCTGTAGGACTCACATGCAAATCAGTTGCCAAATCCTCGCGCTATTGACATTATCGCGGAGAAGAAGCTAGCACCAATTTGCAATAATAAGAGGTTGATCGAAGGCTGCTCAATCTGCACTGCTGCACTTCTGCACTGTCCCACTGTACTTTGATTTTCGTTTTTCGTTTTCGTATTGCCATGAAGTGCATGATTTGGTCCTTCCGAAAAACGAAAAACGAATACCTTTGAGCCAATCAGGGCCCAGCAGATTTTCTCGTTTTTCGTTTTTCGTGGCACCATAAGGAACGGCCTAATAAGTGAAGTCGTAAGCTTAATAGCTACAGTAGCTCTACTTCACAACTTCACACTTTTACAAAAAGCTAAATAGCCTACTTGTGCTAGAAGCTAAGGATAGGCTGCTGCTGGAAATTTATCCCCATCATTTGCTTTCAGCTTTCGTCTAACTCCTAGGGTTAAAAGTGCTGTAGGCAAAGCTACCAGAAGTACTACATACATCTCGGCGCTACCAAATTATTGTTCACGGTAATAACGAGCCATGCGCAGTGCTACCTTGCTCTCGTTGATGGCCCTGCCTGCTTTAGCATTCAGCCTAGCTCCACGTTTGCCGCCATGGAAAGTGTCCGCCTCGAGCAGTAGCCGCCGGGACCTCATCGCTTCGGCACCCTACTTAGGCTTGTGGCTGGCAGGGCCTTCTGTAGCTTCAGCGAAGTGCAAAGACATTGAAGCATGCCGTGAAGAGGGCGACCGGCGCATCGCTCAACAAGAAGCGGAGGCAGGGCCGATTGTGAACTTGGGCAACAGCGTGCGGTACCGGCAGCCAAAATCAGGAACGGGGGAGCTCACACTCCAAGAAGGCGACGCGGCAGAAATCACCTTCATGGTGACCACAACCGGTGGAAACTACATGTGGTCGCTGGGCCGAAACGTGGAACCTGGCCAGCAAGATTACGGGGAAACGTTGACTATTGTGGTGGGGAAGCATGACGTTCCTGTCGCGGTGGAAAGAGCACTCGTGGTACGTTTCTCAAGGTTATGAAAGCAGCTCACTAATGCGCCAACTCTCAATGTGATCTTCCGTTTCGCTAATCTTCCAATTTCCTTCTTCTTTTTCTACATGCAGGGTATGAAAAAGGGGTCCGTTCGACGGGTTGAAATGCCACCAAGCCTTGGGCTATCGACATCAAATGGCCAACCTGCGCCAACCACGTTCAGCGGGTATGCCTCAGATTCCTCTTAATGATCAGAAATGTGTTTATTTGACCGCGAAAATGTCTATGCAGTGACATGCCCAAATAAGACACACATCTACTCCACTTTTATCAAACGAAATTCTTGTTTTAAATTCATTATATTTAGGAAGAAGAAGCTGGAGCGGTACGAAAATTTGCTCACTGGAAACGGCCTTCAGCCGGGCTACGAAGCAATGCTTATATTTGATATCGAAGTGGTTAAAATCAAGCCACGGAAGAGCTAATGAGAATACTTAATGCGGCGCTCTTATTTTACCTGATTGCTGCTTCGATGATCAATGCTTATCGAGTTGTCGTAAGATATCACACAATAGAAAGAACGCCCCTGAAGAAGCTTATAATCCAGAGCGCGCCTTTCACTTCGACCTCGAATTCGGGATTTGAAATTCGGGCATGTGCACGTGCGACTGACTGGCTTATTAAAATGCGTTTGTGCTTTGTGCTGCTTTTCTTTTCGCTTTTCATCACCACCTGTTAGCCTTCTAATTCAAATATCACTAAGTAGCTAACCCCAATTGGCCACAAGGTTGCGATTCACGTACCCGCGGGAATCACGCCCGAGGTCTTAAAAATTCACTTTACGCGGTATTTACGCGGCATTTACGTGGGAATCACGTGCGGTATATATACGGCATCGCCCTCAAATATACGGTAAATACGGGGGAATCGGTGTTCTTTTTGGTGGTGGGGGGTCGTCGTGTCTTCAAGTTTCGTGTGTGGTGCGCTTGCCTTTCTCTTTATTCTCTCTTTCTCTCTTCGCGCCCTTTCCTCCCGCCTTGTGCGTGCGCCATGAGCTGCAGTGTTCATCGCCATGGGCCATGGTTGTGCGCATACAGACAAATGCGAAATGTTACTGAAGATTTCGAGTAGATTCCATGATGACGTCACTCTATTCTGAGCCGATTCCCGTGACGGAAGTCACGTCTGATTGGCGAAAATTTCACTTTCCGCGTGATTCCCGCGTAATTACGCGCGTGAATCTTAACCTAGGCCATATAAATTACCTTAATTATTAAGTTCTAATAGTAATGGTATATTACAATGCGATGTATCGTATAACACATCAAATTTGAGGTGCTGATTGCTGTGGCTGCGAGCTCTCCTCAATCAAGGCGTTCGTCACGATTTCGCCACTCGCCGCGCCATTCGCAGCAGCGACAGCGCCTGCTCCAGCCTCGCTAGGCTCTCCAGAGGTACTTGAAGCAGCATTTGCATCGGCCTCGCTAGGCTCCCCGGAACCACTCGTGGCGGCGTCAGCTTCGCCCTCCTTAGGTTCTCCGGAGCCACTTGTGGCCGGTTTCACTTCGGCATCACCAGGGTCCCCAGAACTAATCACGGCGGCCTTGTCTGCTCCGGGCTCGCCAGGCTTGTCGGCGCCACTCGCGGCGTTGTCTGCGTCGGCCTCGCGGGGAGAGCCCGGCGTGGCGAAGTGAAAGCGGCCACGGGTTTTGATTTTTTCCCGCACAACGGTGAGCACTTCGTCGCGCTCGATGTGCCACTGGCCGAAACGAACGAGGCCGCAGGTGAGCTTGCGGAACAACTTGAGCACTGGCAGCCCAAACTGGAACGGGTAAAACTGCATCGCCAGCATGTTCATGAACCATAACACCCAAAATTGCGCGAGGCCGGTGGCCCAAAAGAGAAGGTCGGCCGCTTCCGACTGCAGCCAGAGCACCAGCCCAATGGTGAAAAACGCAGTGCTCCAAACGCAGACGATGCCCATCCCCAAGCTGGTCACCATTTTGCTGCAGCAGTCCACGCAGCACTCTTTGCAGCCGCCGGACTTGGACCGGTCCAGAAGCAGGCAAGGTTGCGCGAAGAGGTAGTAGCACAACTTCTTGATGATGGCGGTGGGAATCGACACGAAGAGCGCGCTGATGAAAAACTTGGCAATAAAGCCGTTCTCCCCGGTTATCAGCATCAGCGCCGCGCCGAAAAAGGACGTGCAAAATGACGCCGCAAAATCGGCCGCGCGTTCGCTGCGTAACATGCATACACCGCAACAGACGAAAAAAAAAAAAGAAAAAAAAAAAAAAAAAACACACACACACACACAGAGACACCCTAACATTGAGATGGGCCAGACATTTGAGCATCATGCGGTGAGGCGAGCACAGAACGCACTTGGGGGAGTAAGGGTGGCGTGGGTCGCTGAAGAACACGCCGATGGGGTGGTTGTTGCGCGTGAAGTAGGCAAAGTCGGACCAGAAGCCCCGCCAAAACAGCGTACGCCAGAGCCAGGGCCCGCAGCTGTTTTCGCTCGCGTAGCACACGGGCACGGCGCCGTTCAAGCAAGACTTCGCCCCACCGGGGGTCAGGCCGAGGCCCATGTAGTGGCGGCCCCGGAGCAGCGCCACCTGCTGAAAGTACAGCAGCTTTTCGGCGCGCAGGCGGCGGAGGTACGCTTGCCAGTCGCTGCGGGAGCATTGCTTGGCCGCTTTGTTTTCTGGGCTGGTCGCAAGACTTTCCAAGAAGTCAGCAACCTTTTCTTCGGTGGCCTTGACTAGCGCCTTGAGGTCGTTCGACTGCGTCAATTTGACCTGCGCCTGCACGGCATCGTCCTGGAAGGCACTGCACAGCTGCGCCGCCGTCGCCGTCTCGCTGTCGCCGGCCGCTGCACTGAAGATGGCCATGCCGAGGTTCACGCTGTCTACACTCACCACGGTGTCCTTCGTTTTGTGGACCGCGACAACGACGTCCTCCACCAGCAGCTGTTGCGCGGAGCAGGCGGCCACCACGTCCGATTCGCCTCCCGGGTAGTGCTCCTCGAGGACCTCGAGTTTGAACCTTTCCAACTGGGCGTCGAGCACGGCATTCAGTTCGGCCTCGGCGACCTCGAGGGGTTTGATTTTGCCTGGCGCAAGGCACGGAGAAGACAAACAAAAAGTTTGAAAGAGGGCAAATGGTGAAGGTACTTGCGACTCTTTGCAGCAATTGAGCACGATGCTTGAACAAGTTTGTTTCGCAAAACATCGCCAGCCACGCCTGGTCTTGGTCAATCGTTGCAATGTTTGCCGAGGATACTAAAAGTAGAGATCATACCAGGCATTATCGGCGATGTTCCGTTGGAGGGCCAAGCAGTGAGGCCTAGATTCTATTGCGAAGGTTTAGTCAACGCCGCTCAACGATGTCGATGATAGTCCTGGACATGGCCCCAAAAGCATCGGATCAAAGAGTCATTCGGCAGGGTAATCTAGGTCAAAATAAGAAATGAAAAGGCAGGTGCGGCTGTAACAGAGGTGGAAGCGGTCAGTGGTGGTCGACTCCTCGGCCTCATAGGGCTGTGTGCCCCCTCGTACCCTCGTAGACCTCTAACTTCAAATAATGTCGTACTGTCGTCGTACTGTACTACTGTAGTACAGATCTGTACTTATGTATCCGGAAGGGGTATCTTTCTTTTTGATCTTTGTTGTTGGCACTGTTGTGGGTGCGGACCGACTCCGGCGTCAGTCAGCGAATCACAACTCACGAATCAAGCAACGACTGCCAGCGCTGCTTGGCAGCTGTTGCCAACTTTGCTGTTGTCGTCTGTCGTCTCTCTCAACATTTTTGCCATGAATAGGTGTCTCTACAGATGTACAACATCTCGCCGTAGACCAAAAGAAAGTAGAAAAAACGCTTACCGGAGAGTTGCCCGCTGCGGCTGATTTCAAAATAGAACCAACGCTCCCCTTTGTAGATCCACGAGGAAAAGCATGAGCATGATACGTGTTAAAAAAACTCGAAAGAAACCGTAAGGATCGCTCTCTCTTCGTTTCTTCGTGCACTTTCTCACCTCCTGCTCTCACCCCCTCTTAAATTGATATGCGTCTTTCTTTCCGACTGTTGACGTAGAATATCACAGGGACGTGATGCATCAATGCCAAACAATGATGAAATCGAAAAACGGATAGCAGCTAAGCCTTCTTTCGTGAAGCTCTGGGCTGCGTTAGAGCTTGACATGATCAATGGAATCGAAAAATCAGCTGAACTCAAAGAGAACATCCTGGATAATCTCGGTATGATCGCCGTCATTGGCGCCCTCTTCGGAGCGTCCAATCTAGCGTCTTTCATGATGGGCGTTGAAGAGGTTGGTCATGCGGGTGTTGGCCAATTCATTGGTTGCGTTCGATTCACGGCGGCGGGTGCCGGGCTCACCACGGCTTTTTACGCCGCAGTCATTATGTCCATGACGAATGCTATCCCTAAGGTGAAACATTTGAAATATCTATTTGCTCTGTTTTTATCGATGTCGTTTCGTAGCTTCTTGCCCAGCTGCTGCCCGTCTTGCTGTTTCTCTTCTTCAACACTTATATGTATCTCCGCTACGCAGGATCGATTCCGACCTTGGGTACTTGATTTCGTGTCCGTGTTCCCGTTGCCGACTTATTGCTTGCTTGCAAGCATTGGATTGTTCAGCGTCGATATGACAATGAGTTCATATTTTCTATATGGTGCAGGCCTGACAGTTTATATTGCTGTTAGTTTTTTCATTTGTGGGTGCATTCTCGTAGCCCTAGTATCTGCTGCTATGCGCACGAAAAAATCGATAGACCGCGAAAAAAAACCTAACACCGATGGGCAGCCGAGCGCAGGCAATGAAATTAATTTGCGCGTGCATGAGCTGCCTTATTACGTCAAGGTCTTGGCTGCGTTGGAGATTAAGATGCTCGAGGGAATTGAGGATTCAGTTGAACTCCAGGATAACTGCTTGGGAAATCTCGGCACAGTCGCCGTCATCGGCACCCTCTTCGGAGGGGCCAACCTTGCATCGTTCATGTCTGGCGTCGAGGATGGTCAAAGTGCGGGTGTTGGCCAATTCATTGGTTTCGTTCGATTCATGGCGGCGGGCGGCGGGCTTATCACGGCGGTGTATGCCGCAGTCATTATGGCCATGATCAATACGCTTCCTAAGGTAACTTATTCCCTTTTCATCGCTTTCATTTTGATGTTCGACAGTTCGTTCAGCATAGCCATAATGCCCTGATGGCTACGCTCACCCTCTGCTGTCTTGATCTTAAATCGTTGTTGGATGCCTAATACCTGCCTGCCCATCTTACTGGTTGTTATATTGTTATATCGCTGCTTCGCAGGACGAATTCCGTCCCTGGGCAGTAAAAAATGTGCACTTGTTCCCGTTGCCGACGCTATGCCTCGTTTTATGCATCGTCATGTTCAGCATCGACATATCAATCACTTCGTTCTTTCTTTATGGCGCTGGCGTGACAGCTTACATCGTTTTTTGTACTTCCGTTTGCGGTTGCCTCACTTTGGTCCTTGCTTCCGCTGGCATGCGTTCGAAGAAACCGACGAATCGCGAAAAAAAAGAACCTGCATCTACTGATCAGCCAAGTGGGGTCAATGGTGACACGAGCCCTCGCATACCTACGCAGCCTTTCTACATCGAGATCTGGGCTGTGTTGGAGATGAAAATTCTCCGTGGCATAAAAAATCCAGCAGAACTAAAACAAAACTTCTTGGGAAATCTCGGCACGGTCGCCGTCATCGGCACCCTCTTCGGAGGGGCCAACCTTTCGTCCTTTATGTCCGGTTTCAACGAAGGCGACCACGAGGGTATTGGCCAACTCGTTGGTGCCGTTCGAATCACGGCGGCGGGTTGGGGGCTTGTTTCGGCGGTGTACTCCGCAATCATTATGACCATGATGAATGCTGTACCGAAGGTGATACATTTCATAGAAACTTTTCTCCCCCTTTTCCCCCTTCTTTTTCTTGCCTCTACTATACTTGAACTGGCGCAACCACGAAGCCCCCTGACGGCCACACTTTCTTTTGTTTCTGCTGTTTTAATCCTTCACCCTTATGACTTAAATAGCTGCCTCTCCACTCTACGTACTGATTCACCAATGTATCACCGCTGTGTGTGCAGGCTCATTTCGATATCTGGGCACTTGCAAATGTATATTTGTTTCCGTTGCCAACTTTTTGCTTACTGGCGAGCATGGGAATGTTCAGCATCGACATGATGGTTACTTCATACTTCCTTTATGGCATAGGCCTGACATGGTACATCACTGGTTGTTTTTTCGCTTGCGGGTGTCTTATTTTGATCCTTGCATACTTTGCCATGCGTAAGAATAATCCGATGGACTATGCAAGGCGCCTGAGCGTGAACGTTGAACTTAAGCCGAATGGAACTAAAGAACAGGACCCTCCAGGTCTATAGCACAGATCAGCAGCCAAGCGATATCAATGGACCGCGTTGGCGTACATGGGCAGTCGAGTGGAAACTTGAATCCTACTGGATAGACGGGACGGCGCTCTCAATCGCACCCCCCCCCTTCGTTCCCTGAAAGCATCATGAGATTCGTTGGTTAAAGGAAGAGACGAGTTATGTGTTATCTAATTGGCAGCAAAAGTGGGGGTGGTCACTACTTACAAAAGCGATTTTTGTTTAAAATCGCTGAGTTTTCGCGCCATTTCCATTTGATAAACGCTACTTAATTATATAATGACCAAAGCCGCTCAGCGCGAACCCCTGTGTGTCATAATCCATATCGGCATCATATCGGCATATTGGGATGGTGGTATTCTAGTATTGGCATTGCGATCTGCCATTAGCCAGGCCAGCAGCAACCAAGAAAACCCACGAGGCTCCTGGGTTTTCCTTCAGTGCGATTAGCATATACCGGATCTTCTGCTGGGTCGAAGTGGATAAAAACCCAGAAAACGCGCGGTTTTCTTGGTTACTGCAGGCCAGTGCCTTAAATCTTTACAATCGCGAGACACATTTTCTTGCTTCTTGGTGTAGAGGTCGGGGTTTACGCATGATGGGCATGGGAGCTCCTTCGGCCATCCAGGCCGCATAGTTCGCAAAAAGGTGCATAAGTCGTAGTGATTTTTGGTGTGTATGTTTGACACCTGATACTTGACACGGGCGTCACGACCCGGCATGCTAACGGTTGCTTCGGGTAGCAGGGAAACTTCATAAAACACGGCATGCTTGAGGAATTGAACCGAAAATATTTCAATTCATCGAACATTGAACTGTCCTCAAAGGAAGGCTGCTTCAAGGCGAGGGCATCTCCGGTCCTGTTCCCGGTCCCGTTTGTATAATCACCAACCCCGTTTGTTGCACGTGCCCTCTAACCCGACACATTGTGTCTGGGACTATGGGCTTTCGGCTTTCCGGGGCTTTCTTCTTTGTTGTTGGTCGATTCTGGATTCTAGATGATAGTGAGTCGTAACCGCCATGGTTCGTGGCTTCTTGGCCGAATTGGAATTGGTGCTCAGAGGTATTTGTTATCGGCCAATTGGGAAATAAATTATCAGATATGGCGTGTGGCGTGGTGACGGGTGTGGAGCCAGGGGCTACATAAAAAGGATAATTTACACCCATTTGGCATGTACGCGTATAGCCCCAAAATCAATTTAATCCCCTTTTTGTAGCTCATTCTGCCGGTATGTACCCAACCAGTTGAAAAAAAAAGAAAAAAAATTAAAACAGCCTTATTCGGCCCCTCTGAGCCCGTGTCAAAACAGTTTGAATGGGTTAGAATTATGACTCCGAATTTACTTCTTCTTTTTTCGGCTGGATCGGGCTTCAAGTGTTCATCAGTTAGCCCAAACCAGTCTCAAAAGTAAGTTCCAGAGCAATCCGGGCTTATATTATCATTTTTTTTTTAATACTCTTTTGAGATCCCCCTTTTGAGGTTCGTAATAATTAGTTTCAGGAAAATCTTAGTCCAGATAAAGTTTCTGTGTAGAGCTCCAATGTCATGCGTGATACATGTTTTTTTAGATTTTCGAGACAGGCCCCCAAGGGCCGGAATTAGAAGGCTACCAGGTAGAAAAGAAAAGCAAAGCAGCGCAAACTAAACCTGCGAAGCTAATCAGGCGCGCATGTCCAAGTGGCCATGGAAGTGATGGTAGCGGCCCGAAGTGGCACGCTCCTCTGTGCTCTGAGAGTACACCTCAAAAGAAGAGTTTCCGCCCGCAGAGGAGGTGACTACAACGAAGTCCCTCAGGCGATTCAGAAGAAGAGTCGCCCATCCCCGAGCAACTTCGCGACCCCATTTGCGTGCATTTTGATATCGATAGGCCATCTGGCGCAGGCCCCTAGGGCTGAAGCATAAAGCAAAGTAGCTTAAAGTATAGCACTGCGGAAGTGATGGTAACGCTCAAGAGAAGACGACAGATGAATGGGGCACTAGTCGCCCAGCCCCTGGAAATATGGTGACCTCATTTGCATGAAAGTTTCTGCCTGGACATGTCTTTTGTAATGTGAATCCTAGTGCATGCACGGTAATTTCTTAAAGCAAACTGAATCTTGTTTGTCTCAGTGAACGCTCTTCCCCCCTGGGGACTCGCACTGCGCATAGATTTACAACAAGAGGCCGGGTTAGAGATCCCTGTTGAAAATTGCCATCTCAAGTGGCTTTAAATTTATTAGTAATTCACAGGCAGGGTGTCATCCTATCGGCGTCTGCAGAGTCTCCCGGGCCAGACTGAATAGTAGGCTCGGGGTTCATAAAATTCCATTTCGCTCTTTGGAGCCAGAATAGGCTCAAGGACTGGCAGAAAGAGGTCGAACTCGAACTCGAACTAACACAAACCCAAATGACACAGAAGCCAATGCTGCGGGCAGAAGTGTACGCGCGTGCGTTGCGCGCAAGTCAATATCGTAAAGAGAATAGTGTGTAGAGGGCAGGAAGCATAATACTTCCACCCCCTTCTAAAGTGGAAACTGTTCATGAAATAATTTTGAAACCGGACTGTCTGCCTAGCTCAAGATAGATACTGGTTATCTAAATATAATACAATGATAGTAGCGTAAGTAAATTGGAGAGTGAGAATTAAACTACTAGCAGCCAAGCCAAGTAAGCAAAGAATCGGGTTGTAGAGTTGTTCAACAGGAACGAATTAAGGATTGGGCTAATGCCCCGTATGTGCCTTGTGCTGTTCGTAAGAATGTATAGTACACCACTGAAGGTAACGTGCCCAGCCCAGCAATCAAAAACGAAGCCATTCCTCCTCAATTATGCATGTCATTATGAACTGGGTCGCTTCGTGATGCGAGGATCCCTCTTGATCTCTTGATTGATTGATGCTGCAAGTACGGGCCGACTTCGGTGTCCGTCAGCCAATCACATCTCACGACTCAAGCGTGCTCTATCGGGCTGTCGGGCAGCTACAGATACCCCTTTGGTGGCTGTCACTGTAAACAGCTGTTGTGCTGCCATCTGCCATCTACTAGAACCCTCTGATCCATCTAACGAACTAATCTTACCTGTGTCTGCCTCAAAGTATCTCAGAGTAGCCACAGAGCCACAGAGTGCTTCAGAACTTTAGGTGGTAGGGGCCTCTGCTGTCGTTCACATCAGACAAAGTGAGGTGCCTGCAGTTGAGTTCAAGTCATTACGTCGCCAATCCGCGAAGAAAACGCGTAAGTAGTCAGTAGTGCTCTCTACGTGCCCTTGTGTTCTCTTTCACATATACACATATTCATCTCTAATGGTTTCAATGTAGATTTACGTACATCTGTTTTTTTTCGCGTCTTGGCGTAGAACAATGTCTAATGACCGCGAGAGTGCCTACAAAGCTCACCAAGAAGGGAAAATAACCAAGACTGCACATGCAATGCCAGAGGATGGCAACAAGAATGCTGGCAAGGTTTACAGGAGCGAGAATCAAGAAATCGAAAGATTGCTTAAATCAAAGCCTTTCTATATCAAGGTGTGGGCAGTGTTGGAGCTAAACATGATCAGTGGCATTACGGATTCAGCTGAACTTAAGGAGAACATTCTAGGAAATATTGGCACGGTCGCCGTCATAGGTGCCCTCTTTGGAGGGGCCAACCTTGCATCGTTCATGTCCGTTACTGGTGTCGAAGTGGGTGATCCGACAATTGTTGGCCAACTCATTGGTGCCATTCGATTTTCGGCGGCGGGCGCCGGCCTCATCTCGTCCGTGTACGCCGCAATCATTATGACCATGATGAATGCTATCCCAAAGGTGCTTTAGTTACAAGCTTTTTCCATTTTTTTTTTCTTTTTTTTTTCTTGCCTCTTCAGCAGATTAAAATGCAACCCCTCTTTGAGAGATGCCCTGATGTAAACCTGCCTGTCTACTTTTTGCTTCTTTTTATGAACCTTCGCTTCGCAGGATCGTTTCCGACCTTGGGCACTTGACAATGTGTACTTGTTCCCGTTGCCGACTATTTGCTTGCTTGCAAGCTTGGGAATGTTCAGCTTCGACATGCCAATCACTTCGTACTTCATTTATGGCGTAGGCACGACGGGTTACATCATTGGTTGTTTTTTCATTGCCGGTTGTATTATTTTGACCCTCGGTTTGCTTGCCATGTGCGTGAACGAACCGGAGAAGTACAAAAACAAGCGTCTCAGCGTGTATGAAGATCCGAGGGAATCGATTATGACATCAAATCCAATGATGAGAAATGGCCAGATTCGCGTTAGGACCGAGAATCAAGAAATCGAAAGATTGTTGAAAGATCAGCCTCTCTACATCAAGGTCTGGGCTGTGTTGGAGCTAAACATGATCAGTGGCATTACGGATTCAGCTGAACTCAAGGAAAACATTCTAGGAAATCTCGGCACGGTTGCCGTCATTGGTGCCCTCTTTGGAGGAGCCAACCTGTCATCGTTCATGACCGCCACTGGCATCGAAGTGGGCGATCCTACAATTGTTGGCCAACTCATTGGATGCATTCGATTCACGGCGGCGGGTTGTGGGCTCGTCGCATCTGTGTATGCCGCAATCATCATGACCATGATGAACGCTATCCCGAAGGTGCTATACTACAAAGCCTTTCTTTGTTTTTGTTTTCATAAATTTTATTTTCTCTTGAAGGTTGAAAAGCCATTCCTTCGAGGCTTTTATGACCTCGCTTACTTTCTCTGCTTTTTTAATGCTTTGTCGTCATTTCTCTGTGCAGGATCGTTTCCGACCTTGGGCACTTGACAATGTGTACTTGTTCCCGTTGCCGACGATTTGCTTGCTTGGATGCATGAATATGTTCGGCCTTGACGTGATAATTACTTCGTACTTCCTTTATGGCGTAGGCACGTTGGGTTACATCATTGGTGCTTTCTTCATATGCATTTGCATTATTTTGACCCTCGCATTCGTTGCCATGTGCGTGAACGATCCAACGAAGTATCAAGACAAAAGTCCCGACGTGCAGGAGAAGCAAGACGGAGGCGATAAAAAGGGACCTGTTACGCATGGACAGCTGAATGGAAACTTGCCCCCTACCAGCGATACAGCAGGGAACGCAGATACGAACCCTCCTGAGAGCACTGGAGGGTTCACGGATGTTTGAATATCGAATGTGCCTAGAATTGCAATGGGATACGTTACTCTCATCGATCGCAGATATCGAGAATGCGGCCTGTGTCCAAGAGAAGAGAGCAACGGCGGTATAGGCACTGGAAGCGGAGCTGGGCTTCTCGTTTTACTTTGAGCCTTAAAACCTTCCATCCCAAGGCCGAAGGCCTCCCACCTTTATTCTTAATTTAGCCCGAAGAACAATGGCTTCGGTATTCTGTGCCATTTAAAGGGGTTGGGATTGGGTTTGTACTGTACTGAAGTTACATGAGATTTGAGGTGCCGTATGGAGTTTCATCCACTTTACTTTAACAGATATTTAAGTTGAAGCTTCATTTCGAATTCGTGTTCTAGTTCGAGCCGGAAAGCAATTTTTGATTTTAGCCAAATGGCAATTGGAGCCAATAGCAAGTAGACATAGCAAGTGGCTTGGATTTCGGTTATCAAATCTAGTAATCTAGCAGAGAATCAACGCCAAACCACAAGCGTAAACCACAAGCCACCGAACCGAAAAGTAGAAAAACAAGCACACCCGAGTTGAATCCACCATCAAATTATCAAATATATAAGCTAATCAACGGACCCCAAATGTTCCCTAAGGCGCCTCTGCGGTGTCGTTCCGGCACTCGGCCCATTCGAACTAAGAACGCCTGAGCTCCCTCTTCCGCTACCATCAACGCCACCACCATTACTGGACAGCGATTCGCCAGGTGCGAGGTGGCCTTCGCCTAGCCCCATTTCAGCGAGGGCATCGTAGCTCACGAAGCGCATGGGCGCATAAGACACTTGCGGAGGGCGGTACGCTGCGAGCACGCGCTCCGAACTCATAGCAGTCGTGGGGTGGGAATTGCTACTGCTGCTGCTGCTGCCGCTGCTTTCCGGCAGCAAGAGGCTGAGCCGCTGCCACTGGCCGCGCCCCACGTGCATGAGGCAAAACTTGAGGCAATCGACCACCCGTTGCTTGTGCTGCAGGGCCGTTACCGGAGCGAGCTTGGTGCCTCCACCTCCTCCTCCCTTGGGTGGCGCAATTGTTGAAAAATCACCAGGGTACATGGCGAAACAGCGCGGCAAAAAGAGGGCCCCGTGCCGCGGTATGTTACCACTGTTGCCACTGCTGCTCCCCACTTGGCGCCCACCATTTTCTGCACTTCGCCCGCTAGTCCTTCCGCCTGAACCAGCAGCAGCCGCACGAGGGGTCAGAGCCACACCTGCGGGCGAGGCACGGACGCTGTGCTCGAGCACCCACGTGGTGCGAGCATTCAGCTGCGCCGTCAAGGTAGACGGCTCCAGCACCGCCACGGCGTTGCCACCGCTGCCTACCGTGCCGTTGTGCAGGACGAAATTGAGTCGAGGGTCCCAGGCCCCCGTGCTGCCGCCACCGCCGAGGCCGTACGCGCGTCGTTCGTCGTCGTGAGGTGGGAGAGTGGGGTAAAACTTTGGCAGCGCGCTAGGATTGACCGCACCAGCGACTTTTCCGCCGCTACCTATGGAACTGCTGCCGCTGCTGATGCTACTGCTACAGCTGCTGTTGCTGCTGCTACTGTCGCCACTGCCGCTGCCACGCAGAGTAGCGGAGCGGAGCACACAATGCTCGATTTCCACGAGGGAGAAAGTGTTGCCAAAGACTTCGTAACTCACCGAAGCGTGAAATAAGCCCCAGTCTCGAGCGGATTGAGGAGGCCCCAGCAAGAGCAGCGCGTGCTGTAAGAGCGCATGGTACAAATTCACCCAGAAGCACAAGTGCGCGGACGCAGGGTTCACAGCAGGTGACGACGACGATGAATGCTCCCCCTGCTTGCGTGCATTAGACCGTGGTGCTGGTGAAGAAGGAGACTGCAACGCACTTGCCAACAGAGATGGCGACGGTCTTGAAGTTGTTGAGACGGACCGCCGTGCGCTTTCCGGTGCTGTGGTTGCCTCATCAGCTGCTGCTCCTGCGTCGCGACTAGGCGTAAACACGGATGGTGTTGGCGAGCGTATCATTACAGCTGAACTATCCACTCGAGATGACGATGACGATGACGATGGCTCCGACGAAGCCGACAGTCGAGGCAAACGCGGCAGCGTGCGCAAGGCAGCGGCCAGGTCCAAAAACGCCACCATCGCAGCGGCCGACGCTTCTTCGTCGGGCTTCAAGCGAAGGGCTGCACGAAGCAAAGTTGCTGCCAATTGGAAGTCAGGCGGTGGGACCGGACCTAGCACTGTATCTCTGCCAATACTAAAATTACTGCTGTTGCTGCTGCTGCT
>Ga0307931_1001593_pt1 | contig 14933 bp, 13 predicted proteins | sample OrgLakmetageno47_FD_201816 | JGI IMG/M metagenome (GOLD analysis project Ga0307931, IMG submission 201816) | Saline water microbial communities from Organic Lake, Antarctica - #47 | ecosystem: Environmental > Aquatic > Non-marine Saline and Alkaline > Saline | place: Antarctica: Organic Lake... | reverse complement strand
ACTCGGACCCTAAGTTTGATGACCGCGATCACGGCGAGCTACACAAAGACTGGTGAGTGCATTCTAACCACTTACCTAGCATTTCGCGTCATATTTGAGTACGCTAAAACGACGTTGCTCTTTGCTGCAGGGTATCAAGAATGACAAAGCGCGAGGAGGACAGGAAGAGAGGCGCATACATGAGCTGCGCCAAGACGACTTTCTTCGCCGTGGTGGTGGGTCTGTTGATCTTCTATGGCGCTCGAGCGGCCATCAAGCTGGCAGATCCGAACGATGGTCCACCATCAGGAGATGGGCCCGTTGTTGCTGAAATTGAATAATTTCTGTGGAAATCCTTTATCACTGGGTAATAAGTCGGTGAAATCCGCGCATATCTCTGAACTTGTGAACACTAACGGCAGCAAACGAAAGGAGCGGAGCCTCTGCTGATTGTTTTGTATGCCAATATCCCAAGCGCTGGTGTTGTGAGTCATTATCAAGTGTCAAGTCATTTACCTGCCAAGTACCACTCTGTCAATTTAAAATCCTTGCGTCTGCACGTTGGACTGCGTGCAAGTTTTGCCTCGTTAATAGCTGCCAGATATGTGCTAGGATGAGTTTATATCGCCCGATACCGACACTAACACTTGCCATTGCAAATAGAGAAACACCATCCAGAAACATAAGCGACAGCAGTTTATATCGCCCGATACCGACACTAACACTTGCCATTGCAAATAGAGAAACACCATCCAGAAACATAAGCGGCAGCAGTTTATATCGCCCGATACCGACACTAACACTTGCCATTGCAAATAGAAAAACACCATCCAAAAACATAAGCGACAGCACATTAGCCCTAGCCCTTGGGCTAAGTCGCACTTCCAGTAAAAGAACCATAACTCTTTTCGCGTTGCGAATTACTTGGAGCCTTAAGTTCAAAATATTTGGCCATGCAGATTAAAGTGTATTTTCTAAAATCCTGATAACTAGTAGCTAGTAGAGGAGTAGGGATTGAGATTGGGATTGGGAGTGTGGGTGGGGGTAGGGCCATGGCCACGTAGCACGTAGGGGCTTAGTGTTAAGTAACCCATATCACATCCAACAAGTCAAACTAATATTGGTGCACGCAGAGAATTGCCTCGTGGACCTGAAACGTGACACACGAACGAGCACTCAGTTCCGCCGACTTGTTCGGAGGAAAGGCGCCAGTTGGAGCCTTCATTGGCCTTCTGGAGCGAATTTTCTGGCGCATTTGCAGCTCAAGTGCATTCTTTATGTGCCTCTGTGACTGCTGTGTACTTGCCTTTCTTTGTTTTTGGGAGAGTATTAACTAGACTAGACTAGTGGGGTTTGCAGGGTAGCGTTAGGGTTTATTTTTTCGAATTCGACTGTATGGTATATGCGGCTTTAATAAAAGCTTAAAAACTTGAACCATAAACCGAGTGCTTATTGAATTGAGGCGCGACTAGCGACGAGGGGCTGCTCTTTAATGAGAGCACTTACACTCGCGAATTTTGTGACCAGCGCACGTGCACCAAGAATTAATAATCATAAACATCCAAGGGGCCAACAATGTCAGAAAACGCAAGCGATGGGTTATTATAGAAGAATCCAAATGAATTGGCAGCAGTCCACAGCAGCCTGGCTGTCTCGGATGAGCTCAATCACTGGACTAACTTGCCTAGAACTGCCCAGACGCCATGATTTGGTCCACCGCCCTCTCCACTTTCGGGTCCTTGCACAGCGCCCGCACTTGCTTCAGTTTGTTCGGGTCCTTCAGCTGGCGCTGCGCGACCTCCAGCGCTTTGGCCCACAGGCACACCTTCACATACAGCTCGTACTTCTCCTCGGGCTCCGTCATCCGGTCAATGTAAAAGGACACTTGCTCGGCTGGTAATCGCTGCTCCACGCACCTAGAATAAAGTTAGGCACAAGCGAGGACAAGTAAGACACTTCGAAGTAACAGAGAAAGGAAGGTCGTACTTACAACTTAAGAAACAGCGACCATTCATAGCAAGCTTAGATTTCAATTAATCATTGAAAAACAAAAGCCAATGCGACATATCTTGTCGTTTTCAGCAGTCTTCTCACCTTTCGGCGAACGGCCGGTATCCAATGGGGCTTTTCTTTTCGTTGGCGAATTTGCGAAGCTCGTCCCATTGCCCAGACTCCGCCAGAGCGCGCACCTTCACGTGCCAGAACCGCTTGTCAGGGACCTTGCACTGCTTCTGGAGCTTGTTGGCCTCCCCCAGCAAATTCGCCCTTTCAGTGGGGTGATCGCCGGCCATGGTCAAGAGGGTGTACATCGTCTCCGAGACACTCAAGTCCACTAACTCGACGCGGCTGCCCGTCAAAGCTCCGTACTTCTTCTCCAGGGCAGCCTGCGCCACCAGCAGCTCTCCTTGCTCTTCGGTGGTCTTCTGCAGGAACCCTAGCTTCTGCTGGTTTTGGCTGAACAAGGTGGCCGCGTTGCGCAGGCCTGATAACCGCTCATTCAGAGCCTCTGCTGCCCCCACAGCAGCCGTAGCAGCAGCTTGTTGCTGTGCGTACTGTTGCCCTCCTAGCCTGCCTCCACTCAACCCCACTGCGATGGCTGCATCTGCCTGGGCTTCTGCCTTCGCCATCACCTCAAAACTCGCCTGATAGCCCGTGACCGCGGCGAGTAGACCCGCTTCCCTGAAGTTCTTGTGGTATTCGTAGAACTTCATGAGGCGATCGTCCGCCAAGCAGGAATAGTACAATTGCAGCAGGGAAGCCGCCTCCGGTTTTGTACCCACCAACGTGAAGAGCTCCTGTTGCCTCTTTTTGGCCTGCAACTGAGCTGCACCGCTACTGGCAGCGCGACTCCCCCCTGGTTCCGCGCTCTCACCTCGGGTCGAAGCGGCTACACTGTGCTCTAAGTGCAAGAGCACGAGAAAGACAAGGTCCTGGTTCAAAGAGTCGACGGCTTTCCACAGAGCTCCTTCAGGCTGATCCATGGAGAGCAGGAGTTTTACCTGGAGAAGGAGAAAGAGGAAATCAAGGGCACACACACAAGCTTTTGAGACGAAGGAACTCCGAAAGAAGTAGAGTATAGTCTCAAATCAAGCGAAAGGAACGAGCACAAAAGAAACCGCAGAAAGAATTTTATTGAGTAACAGCAGTGACACACCTTATCAGCGGCGGACTTCTCATAGTCCAGCAAGATAGTCGCCAGCCGCACTCGTCCTCGGCCGTTGTCAAAGGCCGCCAGAGCGATTGAGGCGAAGGACATAGCGTCTCTCCCGCAGTGCTGGTCCACTTTAGAGACAATAGCCTTCTCGAGCGCGGCGTCGCTCAAGTCGCGACTTTTCGGAGACCGTAGTTTTAAGCAGGCCCAGTGGGTGAGCACCTTCACCGGGGAGAGCTTGAGGAAGGCGCACAGCTTCAGAGCGAGGTGGTGCTCTTTGCGCTGCGCCAAGCGATCGATGAGCACCTGTGGTGTGCCAATGTGCCGCAATGGTGTACGAAGGCTTGAGATATTCGAAAAGATCATGAGATCATAAAGCTGTATGATGCGTATGCAATTTCTTGTTTCGAAGCATGCCCTAGTTTCTATTCTCCTTACTTGGGGTGTCAGTCGGTCGTATTGCGCGGCTGTCAGCGGTAAGCCGACTCCTCGCACTTGATTCAAGACTCGCAATTTCTGAGAGCACGCCACGAATTCCGCTGGATCTACCGTGGACCCTCGGGGCAGGTTCGGAGCAGATGAAGATGAAGCACTGTGAGCGAGATCCGTGTCTTGCGAAGAAGCAGCTAGAGGAGGTGCTGAATGAGGCATGAAGGCAGCCGACATTCCATACGCTGCCGCTCGAAGGTACCGCTTCTGAGCTTCAGGGTCAAATTCAGAGACGGCGGCTGACACACACGAGCTGACAGCAGCGGAGACGGAGCCTTCCTCGACTAAGGACCGGACCTAAATGTTACACGATAGGGGTGACGGTGGTAATTCAGGCACAAATAAAACGACAATTAACGCAATCAAAACATTCATAGCAACAGGTCCAATAAGATTCCTCTCAATCCTTTATTACCGCGTCATCGGCCTTCACATCGCCGTCTTCGAACCGCTCCATGGCGTCATAGAGCAGCGCGGCCGGGTCGGTGCTGAAGATGCGGCGAATCGAGTCCGTCGCGGGGGGCACCCGCTGCAGCATTTCGCACCCTTTGGGGGTGAAGACCCGCACTCCGTCGGCCTCGGGCACTACATGTGTGGGCACGCCCGCGTAGGGAAACTGCAACCAATGCCCGAACGGCCCCACCATCAAGAGAAAGCCGCTCCAGCTCAAGAGCACCGCGTCCTCCCCACACCACACCATCTGCAGAGGTTTGCGGGTGGAAGACGTGTCAAAGTCCAAGATTTTGTTCCCAAAGGAGGTGGACATCACGGTGAGGACGCCGTTGGCTAGGAAGCAGGCCATGAAGCGACCGTTGGGGGCGATCGACATCATCACCACCGGCGCCCCGAGGGACTCCTGAAGTTGCTGGTCTTCGCACCTGTTGCCATTCCACAAAAAAGGCATGATAACATGTAAAACATTTGTAAAATGTGGCAACAAAAAGGAGAGGTAAAGTAGTTGCTGACTCAAAATAATTAAATCCATTGCTGTCGTCAAGTACAACGACATTGTGCCCTCAAGAAACACACATGTTGTTTACCCTTCTGCGTCGCACACTAGGACGGTGTTTTCATTGGTCCCCAAGAGCACTTCCAGTTGCCCTGACGACGTGAAGTGCGGCGGCAGCACCCCCATGCTCAGCACCCGACTCCTCTCCGACAAGCCTGTGCGCATCACCCGCGTTAAGCGAGGCCCGCCTGCATCCGCCATCGCTCCCGTCAACTGCAGGTGTCGCCCGTGAGCGCCTACCAGACTCAGCTGGTCCACTGAAACCTAATGTAATAGCGGGGGGGGAGAGGAAGCGAGGGGTATGAGGACGGAGTGAGAGCTTTCGTGCAGCAACAACATCCTAATTTAGTTTTCAGGAGCTCTGTAATCGTAGAAGATAAAAAAGCGATGGCTACGCTTTGCGATGATACAACTATCAACAAGCAGGACTTTCGAAGCTCAAAACTAGTATTACAAAGTGCACGCATCGATGCAAATCGACCATTCAAGGAGAAGTTTATCTCTTACCACGCGCCAGTCGGAGAGGAGGGCGACGAGGCCGGCGCCCCACACGCACACCTCCACCACCTTCACTCCCGCCGGGCCCTGAGGCAGACCCTCCAACAACGAAAACGGTGGAAACGCCTAGGCAAGGGAAAAGAAAGAAGCAAGACACACAGACGCACATTCAAATGATCTCACTCACATGCTTGCAATGCTAGTCTTGTCGCGCAGAACAAGAATAAGAAGAAGGCATTGGTGCAGAGCACGTGTATGCGCTTGTCGATAAGGGTATCTTTGCGACATGTGCGATGGGACTCGCCCCTTTGAGATCAACCTGGCATGCCCCTATACCCAACCCTAAAAGCAACACTTGCGCAAGTACCTGAGCAAACAAATCGTAGACGATGCAAGTGCCGTCTTCGTGGACGCAAGCAAGCGTTTCGAGGTCGCTCCATCCCATGCCCGCTACCCGAGACAAAGCGCGCACTGGCTCCTGGGCCAAAAGCACTCCTGAAGACGAAATGAAGCATGCATTATACACGCAAACATGCGATTTAGAAGAAAGCACTCTCATGCCCTTGGAAAAAAAAGGTTGCGAAATGAGGACATTTGCCAAGAGGGCTGGTCGATCAAACATATCTTCTTCTTCGCTTGCTCCTCATCTCTTTCATCCCTTAGCTCAGTATATTTCGCACCACTGGAAGAATAAATGCGGATCTCCATGGGCTCTGCTACAGTAGCGGCTGCTCCAGAGCTTTTGCCCGGGTTCCGGATCACAGCAACGGGGCCACCATAAGGCGCCCCGCTCAGCATCGACTCTGGGATCTCGAGCGTCTCTTCCAGCTCGTACACTTTCCATTTGCGATAGTGCACCGGCTGGCTATTGATTTCACCCAAGGCATGCCAGTCGAGCGCTGCCATCTTCTTATCTCAAAGCTTTTATACAAAAGAACCCTACACCAGAGGCCAAAGAGCCTGAGCTCACAGTGGTGAAGGATGAGGACGCCGTGACGCCGTGCTAAGAATGTATTCTCGGATTCTCGGATCTGCAGTTTCTACAGGGCTGATTCTGCTTTCTGCTTTCATCTTCTTGTTTCCGCTTGCTGCGCTGCTTGCTGCTTGCTGCGTGCTGCTTGCTCGACGAGCTGCTCTGCTGCTCGCCTCTGCGCTCTGCTCTGATCTCGGCTCTGCTCTCGACTACAGACACTAATAAGAGCTAGCTAGAGATATTCCAGATCTAAATAGCCTCTTGACAGCACTGCAACGGGCTTAATTTTCACGCTCACTGTATTACTTCATTAGCAATAGTCTTGTCAACTTTTCACATTTTCAGCTGCACCGCTTAGCGCATGCTCCGAAAAGGTCGTTTGAGCTCGGTTGATGTTGGATGTTTGCACCTGTGGCACGCCATTAAAGTTAACATGCTCTTCTACGATATTATTCACCAGGCACCATGGATGTAGCGAATGCGATCAAGTACGATCCTGTGTCGACCACTGAGCCTGTCAGTAGCTATGGAGCATCATATTCGGACCCTAAGTTCGATGACCGCGATCACGGCGAGCTACACAAAAACTGGTGAGTGCATATTGACCACTTAAATAGCGTTTCGCGTTATTTATGAAACTACTGATGTTATATTGCGCAATACTGTAGGGTATCAAGAATGACAAAGCGCGAGGAAGACAGGAAGAGAGGCGCATACATCAGCTGTGCCAAGACGACCTTCTTCGCCGTGGTGGTGGGTCTGTTGATCTTCTATGGTGCTCGAGCGGCCATCAAGCTGGCAGATCCGAACGATGAGCCACCTTCAGGAGATGGGCCTTTTGATGAGACCGAGGGAAGCTAATGGAATTCCTCTTTGACCAATGATCGAGCACGGACCTTCACGTCCCTTCATGCACCGAACTTTTCTGTTGAAGCGAGCAGCAAATATTAAGAGGTTACTTGACACACAGAGCAACACTGAGAAATTTCCGCTATGTGCTCAGCACGAAGACAATCGCAGCAAGAGGAGCCTCTCAAGAGAATTTATATGGAGAGTAACAAGCGTCTGATTCTTTTCAGCACATTCGGGTGAGAATGCTGACTTGAGAGAGACACACGACTCAGAAGTCCAAATCTACTTCCACTCTGCTTCACAGCTGGCTGCTTACTGTTTCGCTCTAAATATCGATTACCCTTTGGCTTTTTTTATTAAGATTAATCGAAAGCGGCATTTCGAAAGAGAAAGAGTTACAGTATGGGCAACTCCAATTATGAAACTTCATTGTTCATTGCCTCTCTCCGTTTGGTAACTCGTCTGACACAGGTCCCGAGGGCCCGGAATTAGAACTAGGAGTCTAGAAGCGAGAAGGCTGCAACCGGAAAGCTAACGGAAACGGAGCTGAAACCACGAAGCCACAGGCACACATTCCCGAGTGGAGATGGAAGTGATGATCGTGGTCCAACTTTTTAAGCATCTCCGTGCTCTGAGTGTGCTTCTGAGTTTTACTTTGACCTTTATTGCGCATATTAATAATAATTATATCCCTTCGCTTACATAATACATACTTATTACAGTTATTGCATAAGTACTGTAGTGCAGAATAATAAGAAAGTAAATAGATCAACGTAGAGTTGATGTTTTATGCAACCACGACCAAGAACTGCCTACCAAAGAAAAATGTCTGTCTGTCTGTGTGTGTGTGTGTCACATCACATTCTTATCTGGGTACATATGTTCTGACACCTTACGTATATTCTGATATTCTGACACGTTGTCACGTCACTGACATCAACCATGTTCTGACACGTTGTCACGTCACTGAAATCAACTACGTTGATCGTGGCGCAGCGGCGCGCGCGCCGCTGCAATCCCTCTGTAATACTCGGTCGAAAAAAGAAAATGGAGCCGCCGATGTCGCCTCCCGAAAGCTCTCGTCTGGACGACATCGAGTCGAGAATTCGCTCGCTCCTAGTGAGCCCTACCTCAACTAATGATCAGCCTGCAACTCCTCAGGCGTCATCGGTGCCGAGACCAAGCACGAAAGTGCCCTCTTATCAATACATGGGCTTCGCACATGTACGGTTATAACTGTAATAACCCTTGCATTTCTTGTGCGGTCAACATGCGATTCCATCGTAGCTATGCGGCACTCTCACAAGTATTGTGCTGATGTTGGTAGATTGAGGTCGGGAAAGAGATTCTCTCGCCGCCAGCGCCGCCGCCGCCTCGAGCTCGAGTCAATTCCAACGGTCATTGCATGGGCGAAAGCCACGCGCCGATGCGAGGCGAAAGCGAACCTCTCAACTACCCAAAGCAGCGTGCTTATCCGTGTGGCCGATATATGGGCTACTCGAATGTAAGCAAACGAATTCTTCCTTTCGCTCTATGTATGCTCTTCCTTTTATTCCATCTTTTCATCTTTCACACTCACACTCTCTTCAACCATGTTAAAAGATTTCGGTGCGCGACGATGGACATGCCTTGGTCGGAGACGACGTGCCACCCCCTAAGTTCGTGCACACTCCTCGTTCCACGCCTCGAAGTGTGCAGGAACCTGTCTTCATGAAGTCACGCGTGCCGGAGGTGCTCACCCACGCCGGTGTATACCCGCTAGGCACCGAACCCTCGGGAGGTCCAAACTCTCAAGGTGCGGATGCTGGCGCTGAATCAGAACAAGCGTGTGTTATTAAACCAGTGGAACCTGGCTTCCCAGCGGGAGCCCCTCCGCGTGAGCCAGTGCCGAAGTGGGGGCAGTGGATGCAGCGAAGCTCTGGCTATGAGTCAGCCAACAGCCCCCTTGCTGGCCACGACACTTATGATAACACGCGGCACCAGCAGAGGTCCTCCAGAAAGAAAGTGCCATTGAGTTCAGGAGCGGCCGGGCGAGGAGGGCGGTCACAAATCGTCTTCGGAGCAAGCGCAAAACGCCGCAACAAAAGCAAAGTAAAGTCGAATGCGCTCACGATGAATGCAGAATCCTCGCCGCCACCCACCTTGGCGGAGCTAGCTAAGAAGCGCACTGCTGCGAGTATGGTGATAGGTGCACGAAGATTGGCGTCGCAGATCGACTTCAGCGCAGCGCCTCGTAGAACACGTGATTCCTCGTCCAATCAGAAAAGCAGCCGCTACCCCGGTGGCCGATGTTTGAACTACGAAAGTGCACCCGGCGGCCCGATAGCTGCCATGCCACCGCCCAAGAGCCAATCCACAAACAGCGCCACTTTCAACGTCTCGAGTGCCCTCTCAGCCATTGTGTTTGGGGGCCGGCAAGACGCTGAGAAGAGGAAGAATGCCCTAGGCCGCGCTATGGTGACCGCTGGCCAGAAACACGGCAAGAAATACTTGAATTACCGCAGCGAGGAGAAACCGTACAGAGCGGCTGCGCAGCGCCAAGGAAGTAGCAACACCTTCTCAAAGCCAGGGTGGTTAGCGAGCGCGGGCGTTACAGAACTGGTGTTTAGCGGCGTGCAGCGCCCTGTGAGACCTCAACAGCAACAATTCCCGCACGGCCGCAGCTTCGGGTCTTCAACGCTTAAGCTCGTTTGAAGACTCAACAACTCAAGAGCTTAGGTATGTGCGCGTGATTAGCTTCCTAGTTTAGTTTGAGCTGCTTTGCTTTTTATCTCGTCTAACTCCGCCCCCCCCCCGTCGGGGCCTGTCTACTTTGAGTTATGTGTGATGAAGCTGAAGCATGAAGCACATGCACTGCATTTGAAAATTAACAGCGCCGTATTTAGTTCTACTTCTATCTTCTATCCTTTGTTGATTGTTGATGTTGATGCAATTATCAAATATTACACCCGGCGAATATCTAATCACGGAAGCGAATAACTTGTTGAGTTAACACTAAACATTAGGTCCCGGGTTATAAATGTAATATATGAATAAGAAAGCAGAGTGCAGAGACCGAGGGCCTGATAGAGATAGAAATAGAAATAGCGAATGGCCCGACGCTCGACCTAGGATTTTTTTCACGTCCACGCGGAATTCACGCGCGAGGGTTAAAATTTTCACTTCACGCGGGAATTCCGCGGTTTTCCGCGGGAATTCCGCGGTATTTCCGTGCCGTGGTCATAAAGGCACTGCTAAATTCCCGTCGCGGAAATCACGTCAGGTCGGTAAAAATTTTCCTTTCCGCGGGAATTCCGCGGAATTACGCGCGTGAAACCAAACCTAGCGCTCGACGCGAAGCGCGAAGCGCGATGCGTGACAGCTGTACAGAGGAGCCGAGAATGCCCTCGCCGATTGAACCAGGCCTGCCTTGTGAATTTCAGGTGCAATTGCACTTGGCCAGAGCTCTTAACCTTTGCCCTTGCAAGGCACGAGTGAGAGTTAGCAATTGAGCAAAGAAGAAAAAAGCAAGTGTGTGACTTGACTTGTGACTTGTGACTTGACTTGAACTTGTCTCCCTGTAGTGGCTGGAAGAGACGATGACACGGCACGATGACACGATGACACGATGACACAAGGGCACTGCCTTCCTTACCCATTTAAATCGCGGCTCAATGCTCCTCCGCCAAGCTAGATCATTGCTTTGTTGCCATCGTGTTATGTCGACTACTATCGTCGACCATTATGCACAAAATGATGAGGTGCTACCTCGAATCCTAGCCGGGTTTGCTTTAAAAGGTCAAACCGTCGCGAGTGTCACCGTCGAAGATTTGAGCGCTGTAGACGAATTTCACATAGGCGGCGTACCCGCAGCGCTTTTGCTCTTCAAACAGCTCAATATTCAACCTGGTCACACAGTACTTGATGTGGGGTGTGGCCTTGGAGGGCCAGCCCGTGTGTGTGCCACGGAGCATGATTGCCGAGTCACCGGTGTTGACATCACCCCTGAATACGTTAGCACGGGAAATACCCTCTCATCATGGCCTAGTGTGGCCTTGCAAGACCGTGTCTCGTTAGTCGTCGGTGATATGGCAAGTGTAGTCTCTCCAAGCGTAAGCGAAGGAGCTTTTGACGCCGGCTATATGATTCACGTCGGCATGGTAAAAAGTGTGCAACGTTTGTTCCCTCGTTTGCAGCAGTTCGTGTCGCTCCTGTTTTACTTTAACGCTCCGTGAATTTGTATGCTTGGTCTAGAATATAGCTGATAAGGAGGCCCTTGCTAGATCCATCTATGGAGCGCTGAAACCGGGTGCGAAATTTGGGATCTTTGATATGATGGCGACGGACACCACTTCCGCTGATACCCTTCGCTTTCCGCTTCCCTTCGCATCAAAGATTGAAGGTTGCTTAGGGCTCGTCACTCCAAGTGTCTACAAGGACGCATTTTCCGCTGTAGGCTTCGACTTAGTGAGTGAGGTCAATAAGCTTGATTTCGTCACGAGCGCCCTCGGCGACACATTAGCCCGCAGCTCCAAGTACGCGAAAGCTCATGGTGGACCGCCACCTCTGACGTTGGCAGTGGTAATGGGGCCGGAGCTCCGAGATAAAATGTCTAACTGCTTAGCACTCTTCCGGAGTGGGCACATGTCCGCGTCGGAGCTAGTGTGGGTGAAGCCGCCTTTATAGCCAACCAACTCAAACTCAGCTTTGCTTTCTAACGACGCCGATAAAGTTCGTCGATTACGACTTAGGGCAGTTTCGGGGCCTCTTTTGGCCAACCCGCGGCCTAGAAGGGCTCAACGGAGGCCCCGGGGTATGGCAAGGGGCTCTAATTGGGCTGCTTGGCGGCGTTAGTCGTAGGATTACCTTTTTATTGCCCAATTCCGCAGGAAAAAAACGTGCTCATTTCGCGCCTTTTTTGGCGAGCGCTTCGCACATTTTTTTCTGAACATACAGAATATCATCATAATGGTCTTTAAATCGACACATTTTCGGTATTGTGCATGTCAGGGTGGCCGAGCGGTCATCCCAGTTACTACGCACACCGAAGATTGAGAGTTCGAGTCCCTCTTGTGCGTTTTTCCCGCGAAAAAGGCTCGGTGTACGGGTGTACGGATCGCCGACTTTTTTGTCACATCCTTCCTTCTAAATTATCACTGGTAGCGCACTAGTGCAGCAGTAATACCCAGGAGTGTGCCCAAATCCACTGTAGGAAGGTCCCTTCGAGTCCCGCCAGCATTAATTCGGACTCTTACGACGACTAAGTTGTTGTAATAATCCTCTATCTTCGTAATCGTAATCGACCAACTTTATTGGCGTCGTAGGATCGGACCTATATACTAAGTGCCTCTAGATTCAGGACATCAGGCGTTACATGTATAGATTGACTTCTGACTTTAGCCATGGCGAGAATTTTGTATCTACTATACCCACAATCGCATGTAGTTTCGTATTGTTTCGAGTTAATACTCTCCAAGCAATCAAAAACAAAGAAAAGGCAAGTACGCAGCAGCACGGCAGTCACAGTCACAGAGGCACATAAATAACACACTTGCACTTGAGCTGCATATGCGCTAGCGAACTCGCTCCACATGGCCAATCAAGGCTCCAACTGGCGAGTGATAAAGTTACTGGTTACTAGTTGCTCTTAATCTATTAATCTTTAATATATTATTACTTTCAATTCTAAATAGGAATCCTTCCCTGGATTTAATACCGTTTCCCATTTCATTTCAAGCAACGTATGGCCCACTAATATTCTTCTCGATCTCCGAAGTAGCACCATCGTGCCTGTATTGAGCCCGCGTTTTCCCTAGTAAATCTTTTCGTCATCACCCGAGGCCATCAAAACGCAAAACAGAACTACCTCGATAGAAAACTCATTCACCTGCTTTAAGAGGAGCACCCCATTGCCCTCTTCGAAGGGACGCCACCCCTTCGCACTGAGCCAATTCATGCGCTGCACCGTGAATTTACTGGCCTTCGCGCTGACGCGGTGCGCACTTGATGATGTCGTCGACCCGGAGGATCATTTCCGCAGCTTCGGCAGCCGACGACAGCACTTGGAGCTTGGACTTGAAGGACTCCCGCACCCCGAGCTTGGTCATGTCGTCCACCTTGCCCTCGTACATGTTCAACCCGTAGGTGGACTTGCCCGCGGCGTGCGCGGCCCGCAGCTGCGTGACCAGCTCCGACGAGTCGTAGCCGGCGTTGTCGGCGATGATGGTGGGGAGCGCGCGCAGGGACTTGGCAAAGGCCTCCATGGCAATCGACTGCTTGCCCTCCACCGTCAAGGCTGCGCGCTCGATCGCCAGGGACATGGCCACCTCGGTCGCGCCGCCGCCGGGGATGGTCTTGGTGAGGTCCACGGTGCGCGCGAGCACGCACAGGGCGTCGTGAAGGGAGCGCTCAGCTTCGTCGAGGAGGTGGTTGGAAGCGCCGCGGAGCACCACCGTGCAGGCCGCACCAGACTCGCACCCGCTGAACTGAATCAACCGGTCTTCGCCAATCATGATCTCTTCAATCAGCTTGCACTTGCCAAGCTTCACCAGTTCCGGATGCTCAAAAGTCGAGCAGATTTCACCCCCGGTCACGGCGGCCAGGCGCTCGATGCCGTCGAAATCTGCGTGCTCTATGGCCATCACGTTGTTGGTGGCGAAGATTTCCTCAGAGAAGTTGTAGATCAGCTGCCGGTTGATGAAACAGTTGATGCCGTGGCCGCAAATCTTGCCCACCTTCTTGCGCATCTTGTCGCGCTCCGCCTCTTCGATCTCGGCCACTTTCGCCATGGAATCCACGCGCACGCGGCTGCCGTAAATTTTGATCTTGTCCGTGTCCATCGCGGTGTTGGCCAGCATGATGGTCGCGTCCTCCACCCTCTTCGGTTGACCCACCCCCATTTTCTTGTCCAAAATGAAGCCGTCCGCGAGGTAGCTGTCCTTCAGGGACCCGCCGGACTTTTTGATGATTTGAATGTGGTCGAGGTTCCCGCTGCCCTTGAGCCGCATCACTGCGTCCACCGCCAGCGACGCAAAGTACGCTTTCTCATGGTGCACCAGCTTGGACGACAGAGTGGTCTCGGCAATTTTCGTCAAGTCTTCCTTGAACGCTTCCGGGTCTTCGGAGTTGTCCACCGCCATGCCTTCAAGCGTGGCCCTGGCGATGCCGAGAGCCTTGCGCCACCCGTCAATCACCGTCATGGGGTGAATGCGCTGCGAGATCAAATCCTCCGCCTGCCGCAGAAGCTCGCCGCAAAGCACCGCCACGGATGTGGTGCCGTCGCCCACTTCTTCGTCCTGGATTCGGCTGATGTCTACCAGCACTTTCGCAGCAGCGTTGTCCACGTGAATGCTGCGCAGAATGGTGGCGCCGTCGTTGGTAATGGTAATTTTGCCGTCCCCCGACGACACCGACGACAAAATTTTGTCCATGCCCTTAGGCCCTAGCGTTGACTTCACTAAGTCTGCAATCGCAATAGCGCCTACAAAGGAGGACATGCGCGCATTCTCGCCCTTGTCGACTTGCGCCTCTGCGTTTAGGACAGCCTCTGCACGGGTGGGGTAGAAAGCCAGGGTAAGTATAAGATTAGGATCACGGAGGCACAAAATAATGAATAACGCAATCAGTGATATTGGGTTAATGCAGACGACGAATTCAATGCTTTTGAAACTCGCCACGAGATGTATTGAGGGAGGCATTCTAATAAATGCAATGTGCTTGTCTTTGCTCTCTCATTCGCCCTGTGGTTTTTCTAGCACGCCATATCGGCCCCGTTCAAGAAGAGAATCAGTGCTGTAGGATGCGGGCTCTGAAGTTAACGATCTACTCGTCAACAAGTAGCCCTTAAGCAACGACATCGACGTACCAGCGCTCATTTTGGGGGCGTCTTCCTTCCTTTACTCCTTTCGCCCAACAACTGGAGAGCGCGGCAGACTATTTTTAATTTTGGGACTAATGTAATAATGGCCAAAGAATACACCTTCGGTTTAACCGTGACGAGGGGT